>Ga0335073_10006392_pt1 | contig 16536 bp, 13 predicted proteins | sample Lox_Sample_22_FD_207093 | JGI IMG/M metagenome (GOLD analysis project Ga0335073, IMG submission 207093) | Soil microbial communities from Loxahatchee National Wildlife Refuge, Florida, United States - Lox_Sample_2.2 | ecosystem: Environmental > Terrestrial > Soil > Wetlands | place: USA... | reverse complement strand
TTACCGAACCCTTGCTCCATTTTGGATCAGTCCCGGATCGGCCCGGAGTTGGACCGGGCTTTGCATCTTGCGTTCCGCCCCACGCGTTCGTCAGCGGAGACGACCATGAACATTCGCGTTGAAGTCCAGCCCAATCCCGAATTCGAGGCCAAGCTCGAAGCCAAGACCTTGAAGGTCGGCGTGATCGGCCTGGGCTATGTCGGCTTGCCGCTGGCGCATGTGTTCTGGGAGGGCGGCATCGCGGCCAAGGGCTTCGACATCGACCCGGCCAAAATCGAGATGCTGGCCAGGGGCGAGACCTACATCAAGCATTTCGGCGCCGACCGCATCCGCGCCATGACGCAGTCCGGCCGCTTCTCCGCGACCGACGATTTCGCCGAGCTGAAGGACGTCGACGCCATCCTGATCTGCGTGCCGACCCCGCTCACCGCGACCCGCGAGCCCGACCTCAAATATGTCGAGGCCACCGCCGAGACCATCGCCAAGCATCTGCGCCCCGGCCAGCTGGTGGTGCTCGAATCCACCACCTATCCCGGCACGACCGAGGAAGTGGTCCTTCCGATCCTGGAGAAGAGCGGGCTGAAGGCCGGACGCGATTTCCAACTCGCCTTCTCGCCGGAGCGCGAGGACCCGGGCTCGGCCATCGCCACGCGCGATATCCCGAAAATCGTCGGCGGCATCGACGACTATTCCGGCGAGCTCGCCGCGCGCGTTTACCAGCTCGGCTTCGCCAAGGTGCACAAAGTGGCGGACGCCAAGACGGCCGAAGCGGTGAAGATCACCGAGAACATCTTCCGCTGCGTGAACATCGCCCTCGTCAACGAGCTCAAGCTCGCCTATTCCAAGATGGACATCTCCATCTGGGACGTGATCGAGGCCGCCAAGACCAAGCCCTTCGGCTTCATGCCCTTCTATCCGGGCCCGGGCCTGGGTGGGCACTGCATCCCGATCGACCCGTTCTATCTCTCCTGGCGCGCGCGCGCCTTCGAGGTCGATACCAAGTTCATCGAGCTTGCCGGCGAAGTGAACCGCGCCATGCCGCGCATGGTCGTGCAGTCGTTGTCGGAGGCGCTGAGCGAGCGCTTCGGCAAGGCGCTGCGCGGCGCCAAGGTGCTGATCATGGGCGTCGCCTACAAGAAGAACATCGACGATCTGCGCGAAAGCCCGGCGCTGCGCATCATGGAGCTGCTGAAGGCGGCCGGCGCGGACGTTTCCTACTACGACCCCTATTTCCCCGAGATTCCGATGACGCGCGAACACGCCGCGCTCGCCGGCATGAAGAGTGTCAGCTTCGACGAAGCCACCGTCGCCGGTTGCGACGCGGCGGTGATCACCACCGACCACGATGCCGTCGATTACGGCATGCTGGTGAAGTGGTCCAATCTCGTCGTCGACACCCGCAACGCGACGAAGTCTGTGTTCTCGCGCGACAAGATCGTGCTGGCCTAAGTCATAGACCCGCCTTTCCTTGGCGCCGGGATCATATTACTGTCCCGGCGACGCGTATATTTGAATTATTCAAGGAGAGCGGGCATGACGCATTTGTCGCGTTCTATCGACGAGATTCGTCCACATTACGATGTCGTAGTCGTCGGTTCGGGTTATGGCGGCGCCATCGCGGCCAGCCGCATGGCTCGCGCGGGCCGCACGGTCTGCCTTTTGGAGCGGGGATTGGAGCGCCAGCCCGGCGAATATCCCGCAAACGCGGTGCAGGGCCTTTCCAACATCCAATACAACACGGCGTGGGGCCAGGTCGGCTCGCGCCTCGGCATGTTCGAGATTCATGTCAATGACGACATGATGGCCCTGGTCGCCTGCGGCCTCGGCGGCACGTCGCTGATCAACGCCAATGTCGCGCTGCCTCCGGAGCCGCGGCTGTGGGACGATCCGCGTTGGCCGCGGGAAGTGATCGCAGATCGTCCCGGCCTCTTGGAAGCCAGCTACAAGCGTGCGCTCGACATGCTGGGCTCGACACCCTTGCCGGCCGATTTCCCGGAGCTGCCCAAGCTTCAGGCCCTGGCCGATTCCGCCAAGGCGCTCGGCATGGCGGAAAAGTTCTACCGCCCGCCGATCAACGTCACGTTCAAGGATGGGCCGAACCGCGCGGGCGTTGTTCAGAAGCGCTGCAATGGCTGCGGCGATTGCGTCACCGGCTGTAACCATTATGCCAAGAACACGACCTTGATGAACTATCTTCCCGATGCCGCCAACCACGGCGCGGAGATCTTCACCGGCGCCGACGTACGCGCCGTGTCGCGGGTGAACGGCAAATGGTGCGTGCACTATCAGATCGTCGGCGTGGGCCGCGAGGCGTTCGATGCGCCCGAGCTCGCCGTCTCTGCCGATCTCGTCATCCTGGGCGCGGGCACCATCGGATCCACGGCCATCCTCTTGCGCTCGAAGGAGCGGGGGCTTCCTCTCTCCAACAAGGCCGGTCAGCGGTTCACCGGCAACGGGGACGTGCTGGCCTTTGGCTTCGACACGGATAGAGTCATCAACGGCATCGGCTTCGGTGCGCGGCCGGCAGGCGAGATCGCGCCGGTCGGGCCTTGCATCGCCGGGGTCATTGACAACCGCGATACGCCCAATGTGCGCGACGGCTACGTCATCGAGGAAGGCTCCATGCCCGGCGCCATTGCCCCTTTCCTGCCGGAGATATTGTCCGCCGCTTGCGACTTGGACGGGCGGATGGTCAATCCGGGCATCGGCGAGTGGCTGAAAGAGCGCGAGCGCGTGGCCGACAGCCTTGTGCGCGGCCCCTATCACGGCGCCGTGCACAATACGCAAACCTATCTCGTCATGGCGCATGACGACGAAAACGGACGTGTCACGCTCGCGGATGGAAGGCCGCGCATCGATTGGCCAGGCGTGGGCAAGGAACCCGTCTTCGCGCGCATCGACGACACGCTCGACGACGCCACCAAGGCGCTCGGAGGCGAATATGTCTGCAATCCCATCTGGACGAAGGCGCTCGGCCGCAAGCTCATAACGGTGCATCCGCTGGGCGGCTGCGCGATGGCCGCGGACGCGAAGGATGGCGTCGTCGACCACTACGGCCGCGTCTTCACCGGCGAAGGCGGCGCGGTGCATGACGGGCTCCACGTCGCCGACGGGTCCGTCGTGCCGATGTCGCTCGGCGTCAATCCACTCCTCACGATCTCGGCGCTGACCGAACGCACCTGCGCGCTGATCGCGAAAGAGCGCGGCTGGACCATCGACTACGACTCCACCGGGTCGTTCGCCGAAGAGACGCCGCGTCTCAGTTTGCGATTCACCGAAACGATGAAAGGCCAGTACGAAGGCGGGGACATGGGTTTCACCCTGACCATCATGGCCGACGATCTGGAAGCGATGCTGAGCGGCGCGGATCACGCCGCCCGCATGACCGGCACGCTCAGCTGCCCCGCATTGTCGCCCGAGCCGATGACGATCTCGGACGGCCGTTTCAACCTCTTCATCGACGATCGGGACGACGTCGACACGCGGAACATGACCTACCGCATGACCCTCAATGCCGAGGACGGGCGCAGACTGTTCTTCCGCGGCGAGAAGATCATCAAGCGCGGGAACCTGCTCGAGGTCTGGCCACAGACCACCACGCTCTATGTCACCGTGTCGGAATCGGAGACGCCGGGCGCGGCCGTCCTGGGCAAGGGCGTGCTGCGCATCAGCCCCGAGGACTTCGCGATCCAGATGGGCACGCTCGACGTCGGCAACGCGCCGGACATGGCGACGCGGCTGTCCGCCATCGCCCGTTTCGGCAAGTTCTTCGCCGGCGTGCTCTACGACACCTATGGCGGCGTCGCCGCGCCGGAGAAGATCTTCAATCCCGACGCGCCACCGCGGCTGAAACGCACGCTGCGCGCCGCTGCGCCCGAAATCCACCCTTTCGTCACCAGCGATGGCATAACGCTGAAGCTGACGCGCTACAAAGGCGGCCCCAAGGGCCCGGTGATGCTGATCCACGGCGCGGGCGTGGCCAGCTCGATCTTCTCGACCGACCTGATCGACACCAACCTTCTCGAATATCTCTACGCGCATGGCTACGACGTCTGGCTGTTCGACTTCCGCGTCTCCATCGACCTGCCGAGTGCGTCGCAGCACTCCACCGGCGACCAGGTCGCCACCATCGATCATCCGCAGGCCATCGCCGAGATCCGCAGGTTGACCGGCGCCAAGGACGTACAGGTCGTCGCGCACTGCTACGGGGCCACTACCTTCACCATGGCGCTGCTTGCCGGCATAGCGAATGTGCGTTCGGTGTTCTTGTCGCAGGTCTCGGTGCGGATGATGGTGAGCGCGATGGGCCATGTGAAGGCGGGCCTGCACCTGCCGCAGGTGCTAGACGCGCTGGGGGTCGAGACCATGACCGCCTATCGCGACGCGCACGCCGATTGGCAGCAACGCCTTCTCGACACAGCCCTGCGTTTCTATCCCGTGCGCCATGGCGAGGACTGCGACAGCGCCGTCTGCCACCGCATCAGCTTCATGTATGCGTTGCTCTACGATCACGCCCAGCTCAACGAGCGGCTGCACGACAATCTCCATGAACTGTTCGGCGTCGCGAGCATCAAGGTGTTCGATCACCTCGCGCTGATGGTGAATGCCGGCCATGTCGTGAAGGCCGACGGCGCGGACGACTATATCGGCCATCTCGACCGGATGGCGCTGCCCATCACTTTCCTGTCCGGGGGCGACAATCAGTGCTTCCTGCCTCAGGGCACCCAGGAGACGATGGAGATGCTGGCGCAGCGCAACGGCGCCGGCCTCTATAAGCGCGTCGTCGTGCCGGGCTACGGCCATATCGACTGCATCTTCGGCAAGAACGCCGCCGTGGACGTGTTCCCGCACATTCTCGAGCATCTGGAACGCTCGCAGTGAGCGCGCTCGACGCCGTCGTCATCGGCTCGGGCTTCGGCGGTTCGATCGCGGCCTTGCGGCTCGCCGAAGCGGGCAAACGCGTTCTGGTGCTGGAGCGCGGACGGATATGGAAGCCCGAGGATTTCCCGCGCGACCTTCGCGACACCGACACGGTGTTCTGGCGCTGGCGCGACGGTTCGGGATCGCGCGGGCTCTATGATCTGCGTTTCTTCTCCGCGCTGGGCGCGGTGGTGGCCAGTGGAGTCGGCGGCGGCTCGCTGGTCTATGCCAACATCCATATCCGCCCCGATCCGCGTATCTTCGAGGATCCGCGATGGCCGGCCGAGATCAAGCGCGCCACGCTCGATCCTTACTACGACAAGGTCGCAGCCATGCTCGGCGTCGCGCCGCTGCCCGTCTCCACGGTCCTGCCCAAGCGCGACCGCTTCCGCGCCGCGGCCGCCGCTCTCGGCAAGGACGTCTTCGATCCCGACGAGGCGGTTTCCTGGAACGCCTGCCAGCTCGTCGCGGAATGCGAATTCGGCTGCCGGCACGGCGCCAAGAACACGCTCGACCGGACCTATCTGGCGCAGGCCCAGGCGAAAGGCGCCGTCATCGCGCCCAACTCCGCGGTGGAAAGCATCCGTCCTGCCGGGAACGGCTATGCCCTCGTCTGCCGCGACACGGAAACAGGCCGGCGGCAGACGCTGGAAGCGCCGCTGGTCGTGGTGGCCGCCGGAACGCTCGGCACCAATGAGCTGTTGATGCGCAACCGGCCGAATCTGCCGGGATTGAGCGCCAGGCTCGGCCAGGGCTATTCCGCCAATGGCGATTTCCTCGGCTCGATCGCGTCGAGCCGGTTCGACCTCGAGCCCTGGCACGGACCGGACGTCACCTCGGTGATCAAGTTCTTCGACGAAGCCCCGGAATTCACCATGGCGGCGCCGACCTTCAACCAGATCACCATGCAGCTTCTCGCGGCGATGAGCGGCGGCAATACGGACCGGCTCAAATGGGCGCAGGGTCTGATCTGGCGGCAATTGCCCTGGCTGGTGCCGCTCGTGTGCAGGCTTGGCATCATCAACCGTCTGGCGGCGCGCGGCGCGCCGGATGCGGCCTCGCGCATCACCAATCTCTTCGCCATCGGCCGCGACAGCGCCACCGGCACGGCGATGCTCAAGCACGGCAAGCTCGACATCAAATGGGACTATGCCGCCGACAACGCCGCGCTGATCGCGCGCATGAGCAGCGCCATGCAGGCCGTCGCCGATCACTATGGCGGGATCTTCAATCCCTTGTTTTCCTGGAACCTGTTCGGACGCATCTTGACGGTGCATTCGCTGGGCGGCTGCCATCTTTCCACCGATCCCGCACGCGGCGTGGTTTCGCCGCGCGGCGCCGTGCACGGCTACAAAGGACTTTACGTCGTGGACGGCTCGGTGATCCCGACCTCCATCGGCTTCCATCCTTGCATGACCATCGCGGCCGTGGCCGAACGCATCGCGGAAGGCATCGTCCGCGAGTCCTAGGCGGGACTATCGCGCTCCGTCTAGTGGTCGTGGCCGTCGACCGGCCAGTTTTGGCCATAGCCGGTCCAGAATTCGAAGCCGTGATCGGGGTGGCTCGACTGGCAGGGATCCGCCTCCCGTCCGTAGAAGGTGACATAGGTCGTTGCGTTCACCCGCCCGTAGGAGCGCTCGTCGCCGGCGGACAGGACGGCGTTCCGCCAGGTGCCGGTATCGGTGTAGAAGCGCTTCAGGTCGTTGCGCGTGAAGATGTGGGCCACCTGCGGCTTGTGGGTATGGCCCGCGCAAACGAAGCAGGCCTGCCCGCCATGCACCGCGATCTCATGCGCCGCGAAGGTCTCGGGCGATGACTTGCCGTCGCCGGCGTCGTTCCGGTGCTTGCGCAGCCAGCGGCCGACACGGCGCGCGATCCAGAGATTGAGCGGCAGGAAGCGGAGCAGCAGGAAGAGCAGCGGCGCCTTCCAGGTGAAGAGTTTCCAAGACCAACTCCGGAAATACGGATCCTTCAGAACCTCGTCGCGCAGCCTGCGGATCACCGGCGTGATCTTCGCCCACATCGCCCGCTGCAGATCCTCGCGGTGAGCGTAGATATCCCCCGGCGTCGCCGCGCCGGGTGCGCGCGCGGGGCGTGGCCCCGGTCCCGCTTCATTGGGAAATTTGACCGGTACCGTGGTGTTGAGGAAGAAGTCCAGCACCGCGGATTGCGGCCGCACGTCGTCGAATTCCAAAATCCGGCAGTAGATGACCTGAAGCGCCAGATCGCCGAGGATCAGGGGATCGGGATATACCTGCCGGAACAGGAAGGGCAGTCGCGCGGCAATCGCCACGGTGTTGTAGTCGCCCCAGGTCGCCGCGTTGTACCACGCGATTGGAAGATCCGGCTTTATCTGCGTGTGGGAGAGATCCTCGCCGAAATTGTAGCGGTCATATTCGTGGCCGTGGCGGATCAGGACGGGCGGGTCGGCCGACAGGATATAATGCGGAAATGGCTCCTCGCCAGCCGGCATCCCCAGAAGCGACCGGACGCGGTTGCGGATGGCCGGCGTCGCATTGGCCAGGCGATCGTGGTTGCCGGGCAGATAGTGAAGTTGCGTGGGCATTCCGAACGCCACCTCGGAATCCTCCGAAGTGGAATCCCCGAGATAAAATCCGCGCTGGAAGCGGCTGAACACCTTAAGGCTTCGTCCGACATCGGCTTCGGCCGCAATGCCATCGAGTATAGAGAGCAGCTTGGTCTCCAGCGCGGGCCGGACCTTGTCGTTGTCGCAATAGGGACGGACGCCGGTATCGTTCTCAAACCAAAGTTGCGTGCGATACAGATCGAACACGTCGCCGGCGAGGACGAAATCGATGCGCGCGGCACCGTTGGTGCGCGCTTGATCCGCGACGTCGCGCATCATGTCCTCGAAAGCCACGGCCGGCACGTTGCGGCGGAAGTTGATCGGCTCCTGTGCGCCCGAGGGATCGGAAATGATGTCTTTCTTCTCTTCTTCGAAATGGAGGTCGGATATTACGACGGTCATATTGCGCATATTTCGCTCCTAATATCGGAACAATAAAGGCTATGTAGCACGATTCCCCGCCAGATTGATCAGCGCCACGCCGGCGGCGACCAGCACCGCCGCCGCGCCTTTCTGCAACAGGTTGCGCCGCGACAAGTCCTCGCGCCCCAATTTAGGTGCGAATACCGTCAGCGCGATACCGATGGCGAAGACGAACAACGTGCTCGTGGACGAGATGGCGGAGACCAGCGCCACGGGCGCGCCGAGATAGGCGTAGCGCACACCCAACCCGCCACCGAGATTGATCAGCTCATTGGCGCCGTTGATCGCCACCACCGCGCCGGGGCTCTTGGCGAAGAGGGCGAAGAACTGCTTGCGGTAGTGCGGCACGGCCATGATGGCGAGGCCGAACAGCACCTGGCCCACCGTCGTCCAGAATGTCGTGACCCAATAGGCGTCGCGCACCGCGAAATATTTGAACAGCACCGAGGAGATGGCGATCACCCCGCCGCACAGCACCATCAGACCGGCGAAGCGCCATTTCAGCTTGCCGAACCGCAGCGAGGAATCGAGCGAAAGCAGCATCGCGCCCGCCACGATCAGCACGCCGCCGCCGATCTGCACCCAGCCCAGCGCCTCGCCCAGAATGAGCCAGGCAAGCGCGAAGGTGAAGAGCGTGGAGACCTGGAAGAACGGCGCGACGGTCGACGCCTCCTCCTGCTGGATGGCCCGCAGGTAGAACAGCATCGCGCCCATATAGAGCACGCCCGACACGATCATCACTGCCATGGCGGAAAGCGGTATCGCGAACACGCCCCTCTGCCAGATCAGGATGAAGGGCAGCATCACCGCGCCGATCAGCGCGGTGAACACGATCAGGACGGCGGTATCGCTGTTCTTGAAGAAGCGCTCGACCAGATATTTGTCGATATGAGTCGAGACCGCCCAAAGGACGGGACCTGAGAAAGCGAAGAGGAGCCACATGCCGGGAAGCTATAGGACGGCGCGTGAAACGCCCGCAAGGCCGGTCGGCCTCGCGGGCGCACGCGAAGTTCGTCGTTTAGCGCCTATTCCCGCGTGGTCTGGCCCTCCGGCAGCTTGGAATCCGGAGCCACGATCTCCACCGTATCGGCATCCTCGGGCACGTTCCGCTCGCCGGAACCTTTGGGCCCCGTCTCGACGGGGCCGCGTTCCCACATGCCGTTGCGCAAATCCCGTTTCTGTTCCCTGGCCATGCCGGTTCTCCTTCCGCGTCGAAAGAGATAACGGACGTTCAGGCGGTTCGTTGCGCCGCCTTGACGCGCACCAGCCCCAACACCGCGTGAAGATAGGGCGCTGGGCAGCGCACATGATCGGCGATCTCGGCCAGCACGCCCAGGATCGGCTGCAGTTCGATCTCCCGCCCCGCCTCCCAATCGCGCAGCATGGAGGTCTTGATCGCGCCCAGCCTGCGCGTGACGTCCATGCGCGCCTCGGGCGTCATCGGGATGGGCAGCCCGATCCTGGTCCCGATCTCCTGCATCTCCAGCATCATCGCCCGAACCAGGCCGCGCACATCGGGATCCGACAGCATGGCAAGCGTCGTCGCGCCCGTGAGCACGCTCAGCGGGTTCATCGTCATGTTGCCCCAGAGCTTGGTCCAGATATCGCGGCGAATGGTTTCGCTGACGACAGGCTTCACCCTGGTCTCGCCGAACGCATCCGCCAACGCCCGGACCCGCGGCGAGCGCGATCCATCCGGTTCGCCCAGGATCAGACGGTCCTCGCCCTGCACTTCGACGAGCCCAGGCTCCGGCGTCCAGGCGCTGGCATGCACCACGCAACCCAGCACGCGTTCCGGCGCGAGCGCGCGCCCGATCGCGCCATCCGGATCGACCGACGCCAAAGCGAGCCCTTCGAACGTCACGCCCGTCACATGGAAATACCACCACGGGATTCCGTTGAGCGCGGGGACGACGATGGTTTCCGTCCCGCACAGTGCCACGATGGCAGGCGCCACCGCCGGCATCGCCTGCCCCTTCACCGCCGCGATGACGCAATCCTGTTTCCCCAACTCGGCCGGATCGTTGGACACCTTCAGCCGACGCGCGGTTTCGGTTCCACCGCGGCGGATGCGCAGGCCGTTCGCCCGTACCGCCGCCAGGGTTTCGCCGCGCGCGAACAGCGAGACCTCGTGCCCCGCCTCCGCGAGCATCCCCGCGATCCATCCCCCGATGGCGCCGGCGCCGACAATGCAGACTTTCATTTCTTCAGGACCCAATCCGACACGATCTTGTCCTGGCTTTCGCCGTCGAGATCGCGCAGCAGCATGTGATAGCCGTTGTCGTCGCGATGCACCTCCGCGCGCGGGCCGAGTGCTGCGATCACCGCTTCGGTCGGCGCCGCGGGAATCACCTGATCCTTGGCGCCGTAGAGCAAAAGGATTGGCGGCGGGTTGACGAGATGCGCCGGCGCCTGGCGCGCATCGTCCATCAGATTGACGAGACCATGCACCTGGTCGGCGCGCGCGGAGTGCTGATAGAGCGGATCGCGCGAGAGCTTGCGAAGCACCGCGATGTTGTCGCAAGCCACGATATGCAGACCTTCGCCCGAGAAATGCGCCCAGGGCACGAGATGCGCCGCCAGCCACAGCGCCGCGCGATAGAGAAGCGGCATGTCGCCCCGCGACCACACCGCCGGCGCGATCAGGATGGCGCCGTCGACACGCGGCGGATGTTCGCTGGCGAGATCGGACAGCACCACCGCGCCGCCCATGCTCTCGCCCAGCGCATAGACCGGCAGGCCGGGATATTTCGCCCGCGCCGCGTCGACGAAATCGGAAAGATCGCGGCGCATCGCCTCCGCCCCGCCCCACACACCGGGATCGGGCGCGCCACCGAAGCCGCGCTGGTCATAGGCATAGGTCGTGATCCCGGCCTTGGCCCAGATCGGGCCCGGCAGGTCGAAGGCTTGCGAATAATCGCTCATGCCGTGAAGCGCCACGATGATGGCGCGGGGATGATCGGCATCCCATTCGCGCAGCGGCAGGTTGAGCCCGTCGCGCGTCACGAACGTTCCGGTGGCGATGGTGGGCGTCGTGGCTTGGAGCCCGGTGGACGCGATCTCCGGCGCGCAGCCAGCAAGCGCGATCAGCGCGAGACCAAAAACCGCACGCGCCGCCGCAGATAAGGCAGGAGATCTTCCGCGAACCATGGATTTTGCTTCAGCCAGCCAGTGTTGCGCCACGACGGATGCGGCAGGGGAATGTGGCGCGGTGTGTAGTCCCGCCATGCCCGCACCGTCTCCGTCATAGTCGATTTTCGCCGCGGCCCCAAATGCCAGGCTTGCGCATAGGCGCCGACGAGCAGCGTGGTCGCGAAAGCGGGCCGTGCCGCCAGAAGCCGCGCCCGCCACGTCGCGGCGCAGACCGGCGGCGGCGGCAGGTCGTGGCCTTGGGAAAGCAGAACGCCATCGCCGCGAGCGCGACCTTGGACGCATCGTAGAAAGTCGCGCGATCCACGCCCATCCAATCGCGCAGCCGGTCGCCCGAGGCGTCGTTGAACGACAGCCCCGTCTGATGCACGCGCAACCCCGGCGCTTGCGACGCGATCAGCAACTTCGCCGCTGCCGACATGTGAATGACGGGACGCGGCTCAAGCTGCCCCACGCAGATGCGGCAGGCGCGGATGCCAGCAAGGAGAGAGGAAAGGGTCCGACTTTCGCTCGGCACGGTCAACGAAACGATTTGATGCGGATTTCGTCCCTGAACGCGGCAATGCCACGATCGGAGGTCATCAACTCGACGCCCTCGGCGATTGCCAGCGCCATGCAGAGCCGGTCGCCGAGTGAAAGGTCGAGGCGGCGCGGCGCCAAGGATATTTTTGCGGCGATACGGGCATGCAATGGCTCAACCGGAAGAACGTCAATCCCGAAGGCTTGAATGCGCTCGTTGCTTGCCTCGGACTCGAGCCCGCGTTGCTCACATTTGCTCAAAACTTCCGCGAGCGTGGCCGCAGAGATTGCAGCCTGGGGAAAGACCGCGACGACCTCATCCGCGCCGGGCTCGCTCAACAGCACTGCCAGCAGGGCGCAACTGTCCAAAACGATCATTTATCGTCGTAGGGCTTGGCGTCTTCGGCGAATTCGCGCGCAGCCTCGGCCCGCTTTTCCGCGACGAACTGATCGACGGAATAGACCTTGCGCATAGGGGCAAAGAACTCTTGCGCCGCCTTCACCGCCGTGGCGATTTCTTCCGCGGATTTGGGGTTGCGATACTCCCCTCTCGGGCGAACCTGTTCCGCTAGAATGCGGCGCACTTCTTCCTCGACGCTCCGTCCATTCTCCGCCGCGCGCACGCGCAGACCGCGATGGGTCGCGTCATCCACATTCCGGATCGTCAAAGTTGCCATGACAGCAATGCTAGCATTGCTAGCATCTGAGTCAATCCCCCCGCAGCAGGCCGCGCGCGATGACCACTTGCTGGATCTGGCTGGTGCCTTCGTAGAGGCGGAAGATGCGCACGTCGCGATAGAAGCGCTCGATGCCGTAATCGGCGACATAGCCCGCGCCGCCGAAGATCTGAACCGCCTTGTCGGCCACGCGTCCCACCATCTCGGAGGCGAAATATTTGGAGCACGCCGCTTCCATCGTCACGCTCTCGCCCGCGTCGCGCTTGCGGGCGGCGTCGAGCACCATGCAGCGCGCGGCATAAGCTTCCGTTTTGCAGTCGGCCAGCATGCCCTGGATGAGCTGGAACTCGGCGATCTTCTGGCCGAACTGCTCGCGCTCGCGCGCATAGCCCACCGCCTCGCGGATCAGCCGCTCCGCCACGCCGACGCAGACCGCGGAGATATGCAGCCGCCCGCGGTCGAGCACCTGCATCGCCACCTTGAAGCCTTCACCCTCCTTGCCCAATCGCAGCGAGGCCGGCACGCGCGCATTCTCGAAGATCACGTCGCAAATATGCGCGCCCTGCTGGCCCATCTTCTTTTCGGGCTTGCCGATGGTGATGCCCGGCGTCTTCGCCGGCACGATGAAGGCGGAGATCCCGCCGGCGCCCTTCTTCGCCGGATCGGTCCGTGCAAGCAGCGTGAACATCCCCGCGCGATTGGCATTGGTGATGAAGCGCTTGGTGCCATTGACGACGTAGTCCTCGCCGTCGCGCACCGCCGTGGTGCGCACCGACGCCGCGTCCGATCCCGCGCCCGGCTCGGTCAGGGCGAAGCTCGCCACCACCTCGCCGCTGGCGAGCTTGGGTAGCCATTCATCTTTCTGCGCATCCGTGCCGAACATCACCACGCCCTGACTGCCGATGCCGACATTGGTGCCGATGACGGAGCGGAAGGCGGGCGAGGTCTGCCCCAGTTCGAAGCAGACCAGAACCTCCTCCTCCATGGTGAGGCCGAGCCCGCCATAGTCGGCGGGGATGGACAGCCCGAAGAGGCCGAGCGCGCGCATCTCTGCGATGACGCTGTCCGGCACGCGGTCTTCCTCGGAGACCTTGGCCTCGATCGGCACGCATTTTTCGCGCACGAACCGGCGCACGGTCAGGGTGAGCTGTGTTCGTGTCTGGGCGTCGAGCGCCATGGCCGTCTCCGGATGCTGTCCGGCGGCGAGCTTAGCCCAAAGCCTGATCGTGATTGTAGGCGTAGACGCCGAAGATCAGGAGATGATCCACATTCCCGTTCTCGCCCAGGGGAAGGCCGATGCTCTCATGAAAGAAGGAGCGCCCATCCGCCGAACGGACGAACCAGCCGCGATAGGCGCTGGGTTCGCCCGCGTCGCTTATGTGGCGATAGACCTTGCCCAGCATCCGGCCATAGCCCGGCACGATGGCGTCGATCTGGCGGGTGGTCATCCCTTGATACGAGGCGCCCTGCGCGGTGACGACGGCGTCGCCCACGATGCGGAACTGGAAGTCGCCGTCCGTCACCCGCACCAGGATGGTGTTGCGCAGCAGCCCGGCCAACAGGCGGGGCGACATCGCCGCGCGGCTGGGGAAACGATCGTTTCCCTTCTGCCGGCGCCACAGCGCCAGCCCCGTCAGCAGCAAAGGATTCTGCACCTCCGCCATGGCGATGCTATGGCGGAAGCGCGGCTCCTCGGGTTGAACGCGGGCGATGGTCTGGTCCAGCATGGGCCAAGGCTCGCGCCTTTAGGTTAAGTCCAGGCAAACAAATCATGCGTCTTTCCGTCCTCGACCAATCGCCCATCCGCAAGGACGGCACCGCCGCTGACGCCGTGGCCGAGACCATCGCGCTCGCCAAGGCGGCCGAGGCGCTGGGCTATCACCGCCACTGGCTGGCCGAGCACCACAACACCGGCTCCTTCGCCGGCTCGGCGCCGGAGGTGCTGATCGCGCGCGTGGCGGCGGAGACGAAGACGATCCGCGTGGGCTCGGGCGGGGTGATGCTCACCCACTACAGCCCGCTCAAGGTGGCCGAGCAATTCCGCATGCTGGAGATTCTGACGCCCGGGCGCATCGATCTGGGCCTCGGCCGCGCGCCGGGCACCGACCAACGCACCGCGGCGGCGCTGCAGGCGGGACCGCAAGGCTGGGGCATCGACGCTTTCCCCAGCCAGGTCCATCTGCTGCGCCAATTTCTCGATGACGCGGCGGGCACGCCGCTTCCCGACGACCATCCTTATCGCGGCATCCACGCCATGCCGCGCGGCGACACCCGCCCGCAGATGTGGCTGCTCGGCTCCGGCATCCACAGCGCGCTCTACGCCGCCGAGCTCGGCCTGCCCTTCAGCCATGCCCATTTCATCAGCCCGGACGGCAGCGAGGAGGCGTGCGCCGCCTATCGCGACCGCTTCAAGCCGAGTCCGTGGTGTACGCGGCCCATGCTCTCCATGGGCGTGGCGGCGCTGGCGGCGGAGACGGAGGAGGAGGCCCACCGCCTCGCCCTCTCCCGCAATCTTTGGGTCGTGCGGCTGCTGACCGGCCGCCCCATCGCCTTCCCCGCGCCGGAAGAGGCGGCGTCCTACGACTACACCGACCAGGAACGGATGCTGCTGCGCGGCATCGAGATGCGCTCCATCGTCGGCACGCCGGAGCAGGTGCGCATGCGGCTTCTCGCGCTCGCCGAGCGTCACGGCGCCGACGAGCTCGCGATCGTGACCATCACCTACGACTTCGCCTCGCGGCTCAGGTCCTACGAACTGCTCGCCGGGGCCTTTGCGCTCACACGGCCCGTGTAGTATATTATAAGTTGCAGAAGGTGATTATGACTTCGGATGACGATACGTTCTGCGCTTGAAAAAGACGCATTGCTTCAAACCTTGATCAACACGGCGGTCGACGGCATCGTCGTCATCGATCTCGTCGGCACTATTCAGGCCTACAACGATGCCTGCGAAAGATTGTTCGGCCATCGCCGCGCCGATGTGATCGGCCAGAACGTCAAGATGCTGATGCCGGCCGACTATGCCGGCCACCACGACCAGTTCCTCGCAAATTATCGTACTACCCACAATCCGCGGATTATAGGCATCGGCCGCGAGGTGACGGGAAAGCGCCGGGACGGGTCCACCTTCCCGATGTATCTCTCCGTCGGCGAGAGCGAGCTCGAAGGCGCAACGCTCTATGTGGGCGTGATCCACGATCTCAGCAGCCAGCACCAAGCCGAAGCCGACGTGCAGAAGCGCCAAGCGCGCATTGAATCGATCCTGGCGACGATCCCCGAAGCCGTCGTCACCATCGATGAACACGGCATCATCGAATCCTTCAGCGCGGTCGCCACCAACCTGTTCGGCTACGGCGCCGACGACGTCATCGGACGCAATGTGAAGATGCTCATGCCCCAGCCCTACCGCGATGCGCATGACGGCTATCTGGCGCGCTACATGGCGACGGGCGAGAAACGGATCATCGGCAGCGGCCGCATCGTCGTCGGCCAGCGACGCGACGGCAGCACCTTCCCGATGGAGCTACAGGTCGGCGAAATCCTCGTGGGCGGCGCGCGTCTCTTCACCGGCTTCATCACCGACCTCACGCAGCGTCAGGCCAACGAGCGCCGCATGCAGGAACTGCAGGCCGAGCTGCTCCATGTGTCCCGCCTCAACGCGATGGGCCAGATGGGCGCCGCACTGGCGCACGAGCTCAATCAGCCGCTCAGCGCCATCGGCAACTACACGCAAGCCGCGCGCCGGGTGCTCTCCACCGTCAACGATCCCGCGGCTGCCTCCGCGCTGGGGATCCTCGACAAGGCGGCCGAGCAGGCGGTCCGCGCCGGAACGATCATCGCCCGGTCGCGCAGCTTCGTCGACAAGAGACCGACCGCTCCGAGCTCCGAGAGTCTGAACAATACGGTGGAAGAGGCGATCGCGCTCGCCATGGTGGGCTCATCCGATGCGAACGTCCGCATTTCGCTGAACGTTCAGCCGGACCTTCCGCCCGTGAAGATCGACAAGGTGCAGATCCAACAGGTGCTGGTCAATCTGATCCGCAACGCGGTCGAGGCGATGCAAAGCGCGGACAGCCGCGAGCTGACACTCTCAACCTGCGCGCGCGACGACGGCTTTCTCGAAGTCGCTGTGTCCGATACCGGACCGGGCCTTCCCGATGCCGTCGCAGAGCGCCTGTTTCAGCCCTTTGTGACCAGCAAAAAGCAAGGGCTGGGCGTGGGTCTGGCGATCTGTCACGCGATCCTCGAATCGCACGGCGG
>Ga0335073_10006390_pt1 | contig 16539 bp, 13 predicted proteins | sample Lox_Sample_22_FD_207093 | JGI IMG/M metagenome (GOLD analysis project Ga0335073, IMG submission 207093) | Soil microbial communities from Loxahatchee National Wildlife Refuge, Florida, United States - Lox_Sample_2.2 | ecosystem: Environmental > Terrestrial > Soil > Wetlands | place: USA... | reverse complement strand
CGAGCGTTGGACGATCCTGCCATTCGTCGAGTTCTTCAATCTCTTCAACCGTAACAATCCCGGGGCGAACTACGCAGTCAATGTCGTCCAGCTACCGGTTCCACCCTCCCAGATGGTGCCCAATCCGGTCACGGGCATCACAAATGTGACCAGTATTTGCACAAACGCAAGCTGCACCCAAACCGTGCCCATCACCAGCCTGAGCCAGCTTGAGATACCTGAGGGTGCGCTGGGTGACTTCTTCGGTCCGGGGACAACGGTGGGGATTCCATTCGCTGCGCAATTGGGCGTGCGGGTGACGTTCTGAAAACAACAGGACGCAGAAAAGCCGGCCCGCTAGAGGCCGGCTTTGGTTCCAGGTTGGACGGCAACTATTTCTTCAGGCCGGCGACATACGTCGCGACTGCTTTCGCCTGCTCGGCACTGAGGCCGGCGATGCCCTTGGTGTGCGGGGCCTTCTTGCCGGCTGCGCCGTTGGTGATCAACTCGTCGATCTGTTTCTCCGACAGCGAAGTCTTCTGCAAGGAAGGACCAATTTTGCCTTCACCCATCGCACCGTGGCAGATGGAGCACTTTTGCTTGTAAATCGTGCCTCCGTCCTGCGCCCAGGCAAAGCTGGAAATTACAGCCAATGCCGCCAACATCATTATGTAACGCTTCATGAAACGCTCCTTTAGGAATTGGTGTTGCAAAGCGCAAACACTCTAAGTCCGGCGGGAGATGTTGCCCTACAGCTTCGCAGCGAATGCGGGCGCCATTCCACGCGATGGTTTGATCGTAGAGTGAATCCCCTGCCTTGCAATTGAATTTTCGCCGTTGCTAGACCGAGGTTAATGTGATTTCAGTCACTGCCAGCAGTGACTCATGGTGCGCAACCTCTTAACGACATGGGCCGGCGCCGGCTCACCCCGCCGTCTTCATCCGGCCGCGCTGATAGAAGAACGACACCGTCAGCAGGATCGCGCCCAAAACGATGAATGCCAGAATGCGATAGACGCGTTCCAGCTCGGCAATATCGTAGAAGAACACTTTGGCTGCGGTGAGCGTCAGCAATACAATCGCCTGCCAGCGCAGAAACGCCGAGCGCTTCCAGAAGCCGACCAGCATCAGTGCCGCTCCGTAGATCATCCACACCGCTGAATACGTGAAGGCCCGCACGGTTTCCAGGCCGCGCCACTCAATTGCCGAGAGCCGCATTCCCGGCGCAGGACGAAAGTAGTCTCTCACCTCAAAGTTGAGCGCGATCAGGGCCAGAACATTCAGCGCCAGAATTGCCGCGCCGGCCCACAGCTGGTTCATCGCGCCCCCTTCCGCGAGTGCATAGTGCGCGAGCAAAGCCAGCGCCCCAATCGCGACCAGGTATAGCCCAAAACGTGGGTTGAGCAGCAAAGGCTGACGAGCCTCGGAATCGACCAGGAGCAGGTGCATCACTCCTGGGAGAAGCGCCACCAGCCCGAGCACGCGCAGCAGCAGGTTGGAGCTGCGGTGCGCCGCCCAGAAAAGCGCCCCAGCCTCGACCAGCCAGCCCAGCGTGATCCAGTTGCCGTCGAGCCCGAGCGGAATGGCAACGGTGAGGAAGCCGACGCCCAGCGCGAGAGTGACAGAAGCGTACAGTGGGTCCGAATCGCCGCCGCGCTTCTGCAGCAGATAGGTAAACCCAAAGTAGGACGCTGCTACTACTACCGTCAGCCAGGCTAGTTGGTTGAGGTAGTGCAGATCGAGCATCAGGTAGCTGCCGGCGAAATACGCTGCGGCATTCAGCACCGCCAGGACGATCATCAGCTGGGCAAACGGCGACGGCGACCTGCTAGCAAACGCGGCGATTGCGTACAGCACAAAGAAGAAGCTGGCAAAGCCCAGCGTCGCGGCGAGCTGCTGCTCGGTGTAATAGGTCGAGGCCCACGCCGCAAACAGCAGCGCAGTGCCAACGAAACTGCCCAGCAGCACGCGCGGCCAACGCTTCAGCGCGACCATCCAGACTGTCCCCAGGTCGAGCAGCGCCACATAACAGAGCAGCGCAACTTCGTGGTTCTCGCCGGTGGAGACCAACACTGGAGTCAGGAATCCGCCGACCAGCGCGAACCCGGCCAGCAGCTCCGAGTTCTGCCGCAGCGAGAGCGCGGTCGCCGTCAGCGTAACCATCACCATGCCGAAAAACGTAACCACCGGCGGGACGAGATGGTAATACTGCGAGGTCGCCCATAACGAGAGATAGAGAGCGCCGAAAGCCACCGCCTTTAGCGAATAGGCGAAGCCGGGATAGCCTTTGTGGCGAAAGCGCTCGCTCCAGAACAGAAGCGCCAGACCCGCCAGCATGCCAATAATCACCTGCGTGGCCGGACCGATCCAGTTGTTCTCAAAGGCGAGCTTCAGAAAATACGACAGGCCGACCAGCACAGCCACAATGCCCAGCCGGTTCAGCCATTGGCCGCCGATGCGCGATTCCAGCGAAGCACGAGCTGCCGGTGGCGGCGATGGCCTTGCCGCTAGCTTATGATCTGCAGGTCTCGCGAGGGGAGTCGTGGTTACCGGGGCAGAAGGAATCGGTGGCGATTCAAGGGTTGTGGGAGTTCTGTGTGTCGGTTCGGAAGGTGGCTCGGCTATTTGCGGTGCTGACGCGTCGGCGGCGGAGTGCGCCGCACGTTCGGCCAGCAACTGCTCCACCCGGTAAACACGCCGCGTGAGCAGCACTAGCTGGTCGCGCAGACTTTGCAACTCTCCGGGTTCGTAAGAATCAGCCACGAGTGTCTGCTTCAGGGCTTACCATACCCGAAACCATCGCGTCACGCCATCGCCGGCAGGAGGCCTCATGAAGTTCCACACCGAATACCTGACCTTCAACACGAAGAAGCATCGCGAGTACGTTCACATCACGGGAGAAGTGGAAGACGCGCTGCGCAAGAGCGGCATTCAAGAGGGAATGGTGCTGGTTTCTGCGATGCACATCACCGCCGGCGTTTACGTGAACGACAACGAGTCCGGTTTGATCCACGACATTGACAAGTGGCTGGAAGAGCTGGCGCCCTTTCGCCAGGATTACGAACATCACCGCACGGGAGAGACCAACGGCGATTCGCATCTCAAGTCGCTGCTGGTGCATCACGAGGTGATCGTGCCTGTGACGGCAGGCAAGCTCGATTTAGGTCCTTGGCAGAGGATCTTCTACGCAGAATTCGATGGCCAGAGAAGGAAGCGGCTGGTGATCAAGGTGATGGGGGAGTAGGAAGGACGGCACTCGGCAGTTGGCATTTAGCACTTGGCTTTTGCCAGTACGTTCAGCCTTGGCTAACTGCTAACTGCCAAATGCCAATTGCCAATTGCTAGAAGGTAAACGCCAGCCCGCCGCGCACACTGCGCGCCGACTGCACGAGATAAACCGTGCTGCCATCCGGGCCGATGACCGGGACATATCCCTGGGCCAGCAGGTTGCGCACATCGATCAGCGCTTCCATATTGCCGGGCATGCCGTGCAGGTGCGGCAGCGGTTGCCGGATGAAGAGGTTCAGGAAGGGATCGGTCTGTCCCGCCGAGGCGTTGAACAGATCGACCGGGACCAGCGTTGCGCCGCTGGTCCAACGATAAGAGGCGATCCACTTGGTCTTACAGTGCGGGATGCCGCCGTTCAGCTTGAGCGCCGCAGAATGCCGCCAGCCGTGATACAGACTCTGACTGACATTGTCCCAATTGATGCCGGGCTGCTGCAGCTCCAGTACGCCGCCATAGGCGTAGTCGAGCGTTGCGCTGAAGTTGTCGGAGAACCTGTGCTTGTAGACGAAGCGCACGCCCTGGGCGCGCAGCTCGCCGGCGTTATAGCTGAAGGTCCCGGAATAAACGTCCGGCAGAACATCGCCGCTATCGGCATCGATCTCGCCCACGCCCAGCAGCGCTGGGTCCCTGACGCGATCGTTGTAGTAGGCGAGTTGCAGCTTATTGTTCCCGACGCGCTGCGAGATCGAGATCTCATGATGATGAGCGTTCTCCAGCAGCGGCGCGCCATTCACCATAGTCATGCGCGGGCCGGTCTCGCTGAGGTCGGCAGGAGCGGAATCGAAACCTTTGCTGGCGCGGGTGTTGGGCTCGCTGGTGGCGTAACGGTATTCCAGGATCGTGTCGGGGCCAAGGTGAAAATCGGCGATTGCGGACGGGCGAAACGCGTTCGCCTCGCGGCCGAGGAATTCGATCGCCTGACCCTCGCCGCCGAGCTGCAAATCGAGAAACTCGCCAACGGAAAATCCGTTGGAAAACGACATGGCCACGGCATCCAGGGCACCGCCACGCGGTGCGCTGTCCGGGGCCGCGAAGCGCCGGACAATCAGCGATACGGATTGCCGCCAGCCGCCGTCAGTGTCGCGCGAATAGGAGGCGCGAACGATGCCATCGGGCGTGCCCTCGCCATAGCCGAGATCGCCGGCAAAGCCCAAAGTTCCGGTGTGGAAGATCGATTGCTCGACACTAAACGCCGTGCCCAGGTCGGAGGCGCTGCCGTAGCCTTCGCTGGCCGCACCCGCCATCAGCGCCAGCGTCCCCTGCAGTGGCTTGCCGTCCTGCTGAGTTTCAACGATCAGGGCAGTGTTGTCGTCAAAGCGGAGGACGGGGCGGTTCGCAGTTGAGCGCAGTGTCCATTTCCAACTGTCGTCGTCGCTGTCGGTCTTCTTCAGCGGAGGCAGCATGCGCACGGCCTCCAACAGGGTGTTCAGCGTGACATTGACGACTTTACTGGCGCCGGAGGCCAGAATCACATCTTCCCGCAAGGTGGGAAGGAACGAAGGCGCCGAAACGTGCAGATCGTAGCTGCCGGGAATCAGTCCGGCGAGAGTGAAATAGCCCCGGACATCGGTATAGACAACCTGAGATTGTCCGCTGGCGCTGACCAGTTGAACGGTCGCGCCCATCTGCGGAATGCCTGCGGTGTCCTTGACATACCCCGATATCGAGCCCGGATTGACCCCAGCCAACGCCGCCACGCACAACGACGCCACTACCACGCAGCATGCCAGTAATCGGGTCATCTACTCAAAACCCCCTTGTTAGAGGTTCCGGGGAGCAAAACGCTGCCGGGCGATGCTTCCGCCCACAGTTCCCAAGTCGCAAGCTATTCAACAGCAAATCGCACCGACGGCGCGATTTCCTGCTTCGAGACGTTGTCGTCTACTTTCACCGTGAGCCGGTAAACGCCGGGTTGGAAGCTGTTCAATGCCAAACTCTTGGCCAGCGTGACCTGATCGCCCACATTGCCCATGCTGTCGGTCGACTCCGACGAACGCAGCACCGGCTGATTATTGGCCAGGTTCACGATTTCATACTGAATGTTTGCCGACGTCTTCTTGGTCTTATCGTCTGGCTGCAGATTATAAACCTGCATCCACAGGGCCATACGCTCATCACGCTTAAAGCTTGGCGGTTTGCCATCGGCGCTATCCAGATGCGGATAGGCGATCTTGGTTTCGCCGATCACAAAGTTGCCGGAACCCACATCCTTGGTGGCGACTTTCTCCATTCGATCGGCCAGGATCAGCGATGACGATGCCAGTTTGTCCTCGGTGTATTCCGGGACCAGGATGCCGCGGCTCCAGGTGCCGACGCGGTCGCCGTTTACGTCCTTGGCGACGATGTCGATGCGGTAACGGCCGGGGCGCAGAGGAACGGCTTTCCAATAAAGCTTGGAGTAACCCAGTTCCTTTTCCATCAGGTCCGGAGGCACCTCAACCTGCACCGTGTCTTCGAAGGTTTGCGCCACTCGGCCGGTAATGCCGGTGACGCGGCCGAAGATGTTCACGGTTCCAACCTGGATGCCATCTTTGGAGGCGAAGGTGATGTCCTTGTTCTTGATCTGTATGGTGATGGGAACCAGGACAGTGTCGTCCGTCACCTTCACGAAGTCGGTGCGCACCTCAAACGGCATCAGGTTGACGTTGATCTTGTGGCTGACGACTTCTTCCAGATCCTTGAACTTGACAGGCGGCGGAGCCTGGATCTTGGCCATCAACTCCATCTTGTCAAATTCTTTGCTGTTCTGGATCGGTTGTTCGGGACCGGCATTAGCGCCAAAGGGCCCTTGCGCGATGCGCTGAGCCTGGGTCGAAAGGCCCATCTGTTCATAAAGTGTCGCGCCACCGCCTGGAGTGTGCAGCAAGGCGTCCTTGTCGTTGGGATTACTGGAGAGGGAAAACTCGCCGCACATGCACTGATCGACGAACTCCAGGTTCACGTCTTGGCCCACACCCTCGAGATAGCGATACCGCCAAATCTCGAACGGGTAGGTACTGGTTTCGCCACCACCTTCTTCCATAGGCCGTTCGTAGGTGCCACCGCCGTCATGCGACTCGATCTGGTCCGGAGGTCCCCACATGATGTAAATGCGGCCACGGTCGGTTTTCCAGCCGGGAATGCCGGAAGCGAAGTGTTCGTTGGCGTAGGCGATGCGGCGATAATGCTCTTCCTTGTATTCGTTCTCCGGCGTATCGGGAGTGGGGTCGCGGCGCAGCCAGAACTGCTCGATGAACTGGTCGCGCTCCTCGTCGTTGGAGAGCGCCTTGAATGCGGCCTTCTCCTCCGGCGTGATGATGTAGACCACGTCCTCGTTGAGCCACTTCTTATAGGTGGCACTCAACTCCTGTTTCAGCGCCTTGGAATTGGCTTTCTTCTGCTTTTCCGTGAGTGGGCGCTTCAGCGGATCGGCGGACTGGTCGCCCCCCTGCGAGGAGTTTGTGCCGCTCGATGCCTGGGGCGTCTGGCCTGGCGCTTGTGCAGCAGCAGATTTGTCACCGGAGGGAGCAGCCGAGCTTTGGGCTGCCGCGAGGCCGGCCAATAGAGTAAGACCGAGCAACAACGAAACGAACCATTGCAGGCTACGTAACTTCATTGGTACACCAATACTCCTCAGGGGACACGTAGGGCAGTTAAATTGTATGTGGTGGCCATTGTGAAAGCAAGATTATGGGGACGAAACGCGCGCGGAACCAGAACGCGCAACCTCCCGCCAATCGAAACCCGGCTTCGCGCGCTAAGTTGCTCAAAACAAGAGTTGCTGGATGCTTTTCTTCCTCTGGTTTCTTTGTTGGAAAGCGGTTTGTGAAATTCGCGAGGCAGGGAGCCATTCCGCGGGCCTGCGCCATATAATCAGAAGTTATCCGCGGAGCTCAGCTCGACTGCCGTCGATTCGCGTAATGCGCCGATTCCGGCGAATGGCGAGATTCAGCTCTTGCTCGCCTTTAGGAACCTAAAGCCGTCTCATTTCGTACCAGTCAGGAGTTCAGACTGTCTGCCCGAGCCGGTCCGGATGAGGTCCAATGAAGAAGTGGAAAAAACCCGCCCTCATAATTGGAGTGGCCGTCGTCTTACTGGCCATAGTAGGCTTCACCATTCAGCAAAGCCGCAAAGGTGTGATCGCGGTGCAGACGGGAAAGGTCACGCGCGAAGATCTGGTGTCGGTTGTGACCGCCTCCGGCGAGATCAAGCCCAAGCTGTACGTCAACATCGGCGCGCTGGCCCAAGCCAAGATCGTTCGCCTGTACGTGAAAGAGGGCGACCGGGTGAAGAGGGGCGAGCTGCTGGCCAGCCTCGACAATATCCAGTCTGCGGCCGACGTTGCGGCCACCGAGTCGGCGCTGGACGCGTCGCGCACCGATGCCGTTGCCGCACAAGCGGCCGTGAACACGGCGGTCGCCGACCTGAAGCAGGCGCAGACCGAGCGCGACCGCGCCAAGCTCGATTACGATCGCAATAAGGCGCTTTACGACAATCAGCTCATCGCCAAGGCTGACTACGATACCAAGAAAGCGGCATTCGACAGCGCCATTGCCCAGGTGGCGCAGGCGCAGGCCAAACTGGCCCAGGCGAAGGCGAACCTCGACTCCGCCAAAGGTCACATCACGCAAAACGCAGCCACCCTGCGCCGCATGAGCGATATCCTCAGCAAGACCGAGTACCGCGCGCCATTCGACGGCGTGGTTACCAACCTGCCGGTCCGCGAAGGCGAAACCGTCGTTCCCGGCATCCAGAACTCGCCCGGCAGTACCTTGATGACGGTTGCCGACGTCTCGATCATTACCGCGGAAGTGAAGGTGGATGAAAGCGACATCGTAAATGTGCAACTCGGGCAAACGGCCGAGATCACCATTGACGCCATGCCGAACAAGAAGTTCAAAGGTGTGGTCTCCGAGATTGGGGGGAATGCGTTGCTGCGCTCGACCGGGGTGTCGACGTCGCAGACCACCTCGAGCGGGCAGGAAGCCAAAGACTTCAAGGTTGTGATCGCGCTGCAAAATCCCCCGGCTGACCTGCCTCCGGGTCTCTCGGCGACAGCCCACATCACGACCGCGAAGCGAAGCGGCGTCCTGGCCATTCCGATTCAGGCGCTGACCATTCGAACCCGCGGTGCGCTGGCCGAGGACAACGCGAAGAAAGGTTCGGTGCATGCCGCGGCGCCCGCAGGCGGAGATCCCAAACAAGAGCTGCAGGGCGTCTTCGTGGTGAGAAACAAAGACGCAGTCTTCGTGCCCGTGGCAACCGGCATCAGCGGCACAACCGACATCGAAGTAACCAGCGGGCTGAAGGAAGGCGACCAGATTGTCACCGGCAGCTACAAGGTCCTGCGCACGCTGCGCAACGGCGCCAGCGTCAAGGTGGACAACTCGGTGAAGCCGAAGGCGGACGAATCGTAGGGAGCTCGGCAATCAGCCCTCAGCCAGATCTAACTGCTGATTGCTAATTGCTGATTGCTGACTGCTGAGTACGAATTCATGAGCAATCCAGACCAGCAACCGTCAGAGGAGAAAAAGATGGCGACAGAAATGGCAGCTTTGGCGGAACCGCTAAGCGCCGCGATGCCCGACAACTGCATCATCTGCACCGAGGACCTGTGGAAGACCTACGACATGGGCTCCGAGCAGCAGGTGCATGCGCTGCGCGGAGTGAGTATCCGCATTCAGCGCAACGAATACGTCGCTATCATGGGGCCGTCGGGCTCGGGCAAATCGACCCTGATGAACTTGATCGGCTGCCTGGATACGCCGAGCAAAGGGAACTACTGGCTGAATGGGCAATTGGTCAGTGAGCTGGATGACGACGAGCTGGCGCGCATCCGCAACAAGGAAATTGGCTTTGTCTTTCAGACCTTCAATCTGCTGCCGCGCGCGACCTCCTTGCATAACGTCGAACTGCCGCTGATTTACGCCGGCATGCCGGCCGAAGAGCGCATTGAGCGCGCCAAGCGAGTCTTGGCGTCGGTGGGCATGGAGTCGCGCATGAACCACAAGCCGAACGAGCTGTCAGGCGGCCAGCGGCAACGCGTGGCCATCGCGCGGGCTCTGGTGAACGATCCCTCGATCATCCTGGCCGATGAGCCCACGGGCAACCTCGATTCGCAAACCGGCCTGGAGATCATGGCGCTCTTAGACCGCTTGTACGAGCAGGGCAATACAATCGTCCTGGTCACGCACGAGCACGATATCGCCGAGTACGCCCATCGCGTCATTCACATCCGCGACGGACAAGTCTTCAGCGACCAGAAAACGGCGCGAGGGTAGTAGTTAGCAATCAGCATTCGGCATTCAGCCCTTGCATGATTTTTTGCCAGGGTGCCCCCCTTTGTGCGCCATCGTCAAAACCCTGGGTGCCCCGTTCTACGCCTTCTTTTGGCGTAGGGCGGGGCAGTTTTCCGGAGCCCACCGGCACACTTCCGGTTTACCCGTTCTTGCCCCACCCTGACCCAAAGTCAGGGCCAGAATGGGGCACCCGTGGCTGAGTGCTGATTGCTAAACTTCTTACTTGGCCACCCCTGACCTTCAGCGCGACCGCTTCACCCAGCAACGCCGCGAGGCCCGCTTCTCGATCGCGCTGGCCGCGCTCTCCGTCGCCGCACTGCTCTACTACTACGCGCACCAGCAACTGCTCCTCTACGGCGATGCCCTCGCCCATCTCAACATCGCCCGGCGCGTGGTCGATAACCGTCATCCGCTGGAATCCTACGGTCAGCTCGGCACGGTGTGGCTACCGCTGCAGCACATCGCCATGCTGCCCTTCGTCTGGGTCGATACCTTGTGGCGCAGCGGCATCGCCGGCGCGATACCGGGGATGGTGGCGTTTGTCCTCGGCACGCTGGGCATCTTTCGGCTGGTGAATGCCCGCGCCGGAGCGTTTGCCGGCTACGTTGCCGCCGCCATCTACGCGCTTAATCCCAATCTGCTATACATGCAAACCACGGCGATGAACGAGCCGATTTTCCTGGCGTTCCTCATCTGGTCGCTGGTGTATCTGGACGAATTTCTGCGCGCCACCTCACCGCCAATTGCCGAGGTGAAGCCTGCCCAGCTTCGTCCCCGGCGCACTCTTGAATACTGCGGCATCACCATGGCGGGAGGCGCGCTTACCCGCTACGACGGATGGTTCTCCGCCGGCATAATAGGCGTGATCCTGATCGCAGCCTTCCTGCGTTGGCGGCCGCGTATTACAGATCCGCGTTTGCGTCGCGCCGCCGGCAAATCAATCGCAGAGGTCATACTGCTGAATGCGCTCGTGCCGGTGTACTGGCTGGTGTACACCTGGGCGGTTTCGGGGAACGCGCTCGACTTCATCAACGGACCGTATTCCGCCAGGACCATCGCGCTGCGCAGCACGGCGCAGGGCGCGCCGCCCTATCCTGGACAGCAGCACATCTTCACCGCGGCACTTTACTTCCTCAAATCCGCACAGCTCAACATGGGAGCGGCGCTGTTTGGGCGCTTCCTGCTGCTGGCGGCGATTCTTGGTACGGCCTTTGCCGTTTGGCGATTTCGCCGCTACGGCGTTCTTTTGTTGCTGTGGATTCCGCTCGCGTTCTACAGCTTGTCGATCGCCTACGGCAGCGTGCCCATCTACATCCCGGTCTGGTGGCCGTTCTCGTATTACAACGTGCGCTACGGGCTGGAACTGCTGCCGATGTTCGCCGTCTTCACTGCGATTGCGGCGGACGTGATCGCGGGACAAGCGGACAGCAGATCCGTCAGGACGGCGGTGTGGTGCGGCTTCATCGCGCTTATCGGCGCAAGCTACATCTCCGCTTATGCCGAGGCGCCGATCACGTTGCGCGAAGCGCGAGTGAATTCGCGCGGCCGCGAGGCGCTGGAGGAGGGTCTGGCGAGCGCGCTCGCGCAATTACCGCCGTCATCGACTCTGCTGATGTATGAAGCCGAGCATCCCAATGCGCTACGCCTGTCCGGAATCCCGCTCCGGCACGTAATCTCCGAGGCTGAACATCCCGATTGGGAATGGGCGCTGCTCGATCCCGCACACCATGCCGACTATGTCGTCGCCTGCAAGGGCGACCCGGTCTGGGTGGCCATGCGCCCTCACCGCGCGGAATTCACCGAGCTGGAGACGGTAAGCGCGCCCGGGCAGGCGAGCTGCACGGTGTATCAGCGGAAGTAAACAGTTGTCGGTTGCCGGTTCGTCAGTTGTCTGTCCGCTCGTGCTGCAACAAGCACACCTGACAACTGGCTACCGACAACGGCTCGCTGACAAACGTCTTAGCGCAGTTGCTGGAACTCTTCCTGCGAAATGCCGAGTTGACGAAGAATCTTGAAGAACAGGGGAGGACGATCTCGCGTCCGCCGTGAAGCGGAATGGTAACTGCGCGGCCGTCGGGATGGTTCCAACGCTCGTGACTACCGGTTTGCCTTGCCTTCGCAAAACCCAGCTTGCGTGCGATGTTCTGAAATTCACGCGCTGTCGCGCTAGGCATGCACGATTTCGGTGCAGTCGGCGGGCAATGCTATCCCTTTGTCCCGATATTCCTCGGCGAGCATCCCGAAGACCTTGGAGAGCTCTTGCAGCGCCTCCTCGCGGGTGGGCATCAGGGCATAGCATCCCGAAATGGCGGGAATTTCGGCAACCCACGAACCATCTTCCTGCCGATACAGCACCGTCTTGTAGTCGCTAAGCTCCACGTAGATGTCCTTAATGAGGCAGTTTATCACCCTAGCTGCCGTCCAATATTCGTCGGTAGTGTCTGAAATCAGATTTCAGACACCACCTATTCGTCCGACCTCTTCCGCATTCCATTCCGGGATCGCGCCCGGCCGGCTTGCCACCAGCGCGGCCACAGCGTTCGCGAATGCAGCGCACTTCGGGATGCTCCAAGCCTGCTCCATCCCATGCACCAGCGCGGCGGCGAAGGCGTCGCCTGCGCCAACCGTGTCGGCGACCTCGACCTTATAGCCGGGCGCTTCCGTAAATGTGTGGTCGTGAAAAATGGCGCAACCCCGCTCGCCCAAGGTCACGCACACGGTCTTGCACTTGTACTGATCGCACCAGCGCTCGCAGAAGTGCTTCACCGACGCTTCTTCGCCCTCGCCGCCGAACGAGGCGTCGAGACACTCGGCTTCACTGTCGCTCAACTTGATCACGCTGGCCCGAGAGGCCAGCCGCTCGACAGCGGCCAGGCTCCAATTGCCGTCCCGCAGGTTTACGTCATAGATGCGCTGCGCCGACGGCACCCTATCCAGCAGTCTCAGCGTGGACGCCAGCGCCGGCTGCGACGCATGGAAGAGCGTGCCGAAATAAATCCAATGCGGCTGCAGGTTAGCGACGCGTTTGGTCTGCTCGGGTGCGAGGCGGACCGAGTCATACGCCGCGGGCCGCACGATGCGGAACATTGGCTTGCCGCTGGGATCGAGTTCGACCTCCGCCGTCCCCGTGCGCTTTCCCGGGATGACCTGCACGAACTCGGACGCGATCCCCAGCCGCTCGAGCTCCTGAAGTGCCCGCCGGCCACGCTCATCCTCGCCCACGGCGCTGACAAGGTAGACCTCGTGCCCCAACTTGCGGGCGTGCGCGGCGAAATTCAGTGGCGCACCGCCCAGGTATTCGGTCGGGCCGATCACGTCCCATAGAATCTCGCCGATGCTGACGATGCGCACGCGCTCTCCCCCATGATCCTATCGTGTGTCCCGCCGGGTTGCTGCGAGGTCTCACCTTTACCGGCCGGGTTGCCGATAGGGGCTGGAGCTGATCTTGGGATCGGCACCTGCGCGGCAAAACCTGAATTCGCTGGGTGAACATCGGTGATACCGCTTGCATTCAGCCGGATTTTCGCTATGATATCCCCCTCCTCTCTTATGAAGCTCGGCTTCCATCGCGAGCAGGTCGCGTCTCCGCCCACCCTGGCCACTGCGAACTTCCCGCAACTGTCGGGCGCAGATATCGCGGGCATGGTGCAGGGCGAACGCGTGGGCGGCGATCTTTACCACTTTCTGCGCGCCAACCGCTGTCGAGTGATTTTCGGCCTGCTGGATGTCGCCGGACGCCGCGAAGAGAACCACGCCATCGTCGACGCCGCGCGCCAGACCTTTTGCGAGCTCGGCAGCCGGAAGTTTGCCGATGAAGAGATGAACGAGGCGGATGCAATGATGGAATTCTGCCTCGAATTGAACCTGGCCATCCGCCGCGCCGCCTCCGGCGTGCGCTCCTGCCCAGCCTTCCTCGGCTGCTACAACGAAGAACTCGGCACCATCTGCTACGTCAATGCCGGGCACACGCCGGGGCTGCTGCGCGATCCCTCCGGCATCACGGAGTTGGCGGCCACAGGTCTGCCGCTCGGGCTCTTTGCCGCTTCGACGTATGAGGCGCCTACAGCCGCGCTGCAAAATGGAGCGTCGTTGCTGCTGGTTTCGCGCGGCGTCGTGGAAGCGGCGCCGAAGAAGGAAGAGTTCGGACTGGACCGCGTGAAACAGCGGTTCGAAGGTGCCTCCACCGAAGACGCGCAGCAGATCGCCGGCGCCATCCTGACTGCGGTGGAGCAGTTTCTTGCGTCCGCGCCTCGGCAAAACGACGTGACCGCGCTGGCGTTGGTGCGGCGAGCGAAAGCCGCTCCGGCGACAAGCGCCTGAGCTAGCGGTCCTTCGGCGCCTACAGTCACAGCATGGAACCAAGGCTGGTCTATGTACGCCTGAAGGCGTACTCCACCCGTCATCCGCTGCCACGGCGGGGGTGCCGAATACTGACCGCTGACCGCTGACTGCTTCCTTTGTGCGCTCCAACCATCCCCTTGTGACGTATGCCACAGACTCCATGTACATGCCCCCGCAGAATCAATGAGCGGAGGCCAACGTGTTCCAGATCGTGGAAGCGCGCCCACTGGCGCGCGGCATCAAGCTGTTTACCATCCAAGCTCCGCGCATCGCGCGCAAGCAGAAGCCGGGGCAGTTCGTCATCGTGCGCCTGGATGAAAGCGGCGAGCGCATCCCCCTGACCATTGCCGGCGCCGATCCCGAAGCCGGCACCGTCACCATCGTCGTGCAGGCTATTGGCAAAACCACCATGCTGCTCTGCATGCTGGAAGTGGGCGACGCCATCCTCGACATGGTTGGCCCGCTGGGCAAGCCATCGGAGATCGAGAACTTCGGTACCGCCGTGGTCGTCAGCGGCAGCGTCGGCACTGCGATGGCGTATCCCACGGCGCGGGAGTTGAAGCGCGCGGGCAACAAGGTCATCTCGATCGTCGGCGCGCGCAGCAAAAACCTGCTGGTGCTGGAAGACGAAGTCCGCGCCGTCAGCGACGAAACCTACATCGTTACCGACGACGGCTCCTACGGCGACAAGGGCCTGGTCACCGACAAGCTCAAAGAAGTGATGGCCGCAGAGAAGCTGGATTACGTGCTGGCCTGCGGGCCGGTGCCCATGATGCGCGCGGTTGCCAAGATGACCGCGCCGGAAAAGATCAAGACCATCGTCAGCCTGAACTCGATCATGGTGGACGGCACCGGGATGTGCGGCGGCTGCCGGGTGCTAGTCGGGGACAAGAGCGAATTCGCTTGCGTTGACGGTCCCGAATTCGACGCGCAGCGAGTCAACTTCGAGGTGCTCATGCAGCGCAACAACATGTATCGCGAGCAGGAGCGGGAGAGCATCGCTCGCTTGGAGGCCGACCCGCAGGCCGAGCTGGAAAAAGTTCGCCGCAATGTTCAGAAACAGGAGTGCGCGATCGAGACGGCGGGGGTGACGAAATGAGCGAAGTCAAAGAGAAGAAGCCGAGCCACAATCCGCTGCCCGCCAAAGAGCGCGCCAAGCTGCCGCGCCAGCGCGTGCCCGAGCAGGATGCGTGCGTTCGCGCGCACAATTTTCAGGAAGTGAACCTCGGTTTCCCGGCCGAGCAGGCGCGCCAGGAGTCGCTGCGGTGCATCGAGTGTCCCAAGCCGGGATGCGTCGAGAAATGTCCCGTCTCAGTAGATGTGAAGGCGGTAATCGATCTGATCCTCGCGGGTGATTATCTGGGCGCGGCGTCGAAGGTGCGCGAAGACAACGCGCTGCCCGCCATTACCGGCCGCGTGTGCCCGGTCGAAGATCAGTGCGAATCGGGCTGCGTCCTGGGCAAAAAAGGCGAGCCGGTCGGCATCGCGTATCTGGAGCGCTTCGTCGCCGACTGGGAGCGCGCGTCGGGACAATTCGGCTCGCCGGTGACAGCGCCGAAGACGGGCAAGAAGGTTGGCATCATCGGCAGCGGGCCGGCGGGACTGGCGTGCGCCGGCGACCTGATCCAGATGGGACATCAGGTACACGTCTTCGAGGCGCTGCACGAACTGGGCGGCGTGTTGGTGTACGGCATTCCCGAGTTTCGTCTGCCGAAAGAAATCGTGCGCCACGAGATCGACGTGCTGCGCCGCCGCGGCGTGGAGTTCGAGACCAACGTGGTCGTCGGCAAGACCGTCACCATCGACGAGCTCATGCAGGAGGAAGGCTTCGACGCGCTCTTCATCGCGACCGGCGCGGGTCTGCCGCGCTTCCTCAACGTCCCCGGCGAGCACTTCAACGGCGTCTACTCGGCCAACGAGTTCCTCACGCGCGTGAACCTGATGCGCGCTTATCGCTTCCCTGAGTATGACGAGCCGATTTATCCCTGCAAGGACCGCGACGTAATCGTGGTCGGCGGCGGCAACACCGCGATGGACGCGGTGCGCAGCTCGCTGCGATTGGGCGCAAAGAGCGCAAGCATTTACTATCGCCGCACCGAGAAGGAAATGCCCGCCCGTGTGGAAGAAGTGCATCACGCCAAAGATGAAGGCGTGCACTTCGAAATGCTGGTGAATCCGGTCGAGTTTCTGGGCGACGAGAAGGGCAATCTGACGGCGGTGAAGTGCATTCGCCAGCAGTTGGGCGAGCCCGACGATTCCGGCCGCCGCAGTCCGGTGCCAATCCCCGGATCGGAGTTCGTCACGCCGTGCTCGGTGGCGATCATCGCCGCGGGAACCAGCGCGAATCCGCTGATCCGGATGACGACGCCGGGCCTGGAGATCACCAAGCGCGGCTACATCTCCGCCAAAGAAGACACACTGGCCACATCGAAGCCGGGCGTCTTTGCCGGAGGCGACATCGTGACCGGCGGCGCAACCGTGATCCTGGCCATGGGCGCCGGCCGCAAAGCGGCAAAGTCGATTGATGAATATCTGAAGGCCGCAACGAGTAACTAGCAGCGAACGACTAGCAATTGGCAATTGGGCATTCGGCCAATGCTAGGGCATCCTGACGTCATCCTGAGCCAAGGCGCCCTCACAAGCGTCAGCCCCA
>Ga0335073_10006389_pt1 | contig 16542 bp, 13 predicted proteins | sample Lox_Sample_22_FD_207093 | JGI IMG/M metagenome (GOLD analysis project Ga0335073, IMG submission 207093) | Soil microbial communities from Loxahatchee National Wildlife Refuge, Florida, United States - Lox_Sample_2.2 | ecosystem: Environmental > Terrestrial > Soil > Wetlands | place: USA... | reverse complement strand
ACAGTGCCGGAAAGCCCTTTATCGGTATGATCTCCCAGAATATCGAGGGCTCTTCAAGGCTCACATTCTTTAGGCGCGTACCAACCACTTTGTGGGCCCGATTGGGATGTCGCCGTCCTGAACCTGAGTGTTGTCTCTTACGGACGTCAATTTGATCGACTAGGGGTAGGCGGCCTCTCGATGAGTATTGCTAACCTTAGAGCGTATGGATTGGAAACACAGAGGTATGGAGGACTTGTACAGCTGAGCCTGTATGGTCTGGTATACATTACATGATTTCAAAAGACATTTCCGCGTTCAAGGTCCTCCTTCAGGCTCAGCAAACTTTAGTCGTGGACATAGGGAATTACGTTGTCGGACCATACAATGGCTCTTTCAACGCTACCCTTACTGTCAGCTTTTACAACCTTCGATCTATTCACCCTCAGACCGCAGCTGATGAAATAATTCCGCTGTCCAAATGTGGTCATCAAGGTGTCCCTACGTACTTCAATTTGCCTGATGACACTGCGGCCACCTCGATTATCATCCCCAGCAACGCATCCCGACTTGTCCTCGATATCTTAGCAAGCGGAAACGGAGAAGAAGAGTTCTGGTATTCCAACATCCCGGATGAGTATACCGACACATTTAAGAATTGGAACGGCGCATTCTTGGGGCAGGGGTCTTTTCGGGAGGTCGTTGTTTTATTGGATGACGAAGCTGTTGGAGTTGCATGGCCGTTTGAGGTTGTATTCACAGGCGGAATTTGCCCTGGCTTTTGGAGGCGAATTGTTGGACATCGGACTTTCGACCTCCCAACCTATCGTATCGATATGACCCCGTTTATTCCCAAAATGCGAAGCGGATCGCACCGTATCCAATTCCGCGTAAATGGCCAACCAGACACACTGCAAAATTGGTATGTTTCGGGGCGATTACACATATGGTTCTCGAACGTTACGATACCCGTCGGCAATTCACGCCCTCGCGAGACCGCACACTACATTTCTCCAACAGCGACCATTGAGAGTCAAGGGCAAGTTAGCTCCGGAAACACTTCTTTCTCAGTTAATACAACGGCCTTTCGCCATGATCCGTTGTATTCTCTGGAATATAACAATGTCCAATCCTATCGTTTGCAGGCGAATGGATCGGTCGGGCTTCAAAATATAACACAAACCACCAATTTTAGTTCTCCCCTTTCCCGAGGTCATTACCGCTTCGCCCTCAAGTCTTCGGAAGAGACATACCCAAACGGTAGCTTATATATACAGGCGTCATTGTCGCAATTGTACCATTGCAATACAAGCCATATTCTACACGGCTACAACGTGATTGAGCATGCGGAGGTTGTTACGACAGGGATCCTTTCGATCAATGGAAATAGCGGGTGGAGCTTAGGAAATACCTCGGTCAAAGTATCGTACAAGTCTCCTCGTCGAGAGTATGTCAGGGTTGTTGATGTGCTTGGTGTTCAGGTTGTATCGGACTACGAGATAGATAAGTCGATGGGGCCATTTTTGCAGCTTCAGATACCTTCACCATAAATTTTTGGCGATCTCCTACTTACATAAGTACTGTATGGCCGACGATCATCTGCTAAATTAAATTTCGATGAAATTTTTCTCGACGTGCCATCAATGTCAACAATGGCTAAAGCCTTGCAATTTGACATTATTGGCCGTTGCTCCGTGTCAAAGGCCAAGTCTGCTGTAATGAACCCTTCAAAATACTTGCATGCTCATATACGCAGGTTCTTCAACTCCCTCACGGCCCTGTTGAAACTCCGGTGTTTATGCCCGTTGCAACTGCAGTATAATCGCCTTCTTGTTTCACACTGATCGCCTAGGCATCCCTCAAGGGCATTACCGCAGAGCAATTAGACCTCCTTGGGTGCAAACTGTGCCTTAACAATACATATCATTTGTATCCATTCATATCTATCTATTTTAACGCCTTGACAGAGGGTCGCGGCCAGGTCAGAAGATTTTGGATTCAGTGGGTGGAGCCCACAAATTCCAAGCCTGGTCTAATAATCTGCTCACGGACTCTGGCGGCTTTCAGATGGTCAGTTTGCTCAAGCTAGCACATATCACTGAGGTACCTCGCCAATCCTACTTCTTGTGCTGAGCTTCTTAGGAAGGGGTGCGATTCTTGAGTCCCCATGACGGGCAACCAATGCTACTGACCCCAGAGCACTCCATTTCGCTGCAAAATACTATCGGAGCGGACATAATAATGCAGCTCGATGACGTTGTTGCCTCGTTAACCACTGGGCCTCGAGTCGAGGAGGTACGTCAAGCACCGCACAAATACAAACCGTTAGGCTATGCTCCGAAGTATTCGCTGGCTGGACCGAAGTATTGCAGCGCATAAGCACCCAGACAGACAAAATTTATTCGCTATTATTCAAGGAGGACTTGACGAGGAATTAAGAAAGCGATGCTGCATTGAAATGGCCAAACGAGACACCCCTGGCATAGCTATCGGAGGACTAAGCGGCGGGGAAGAGAAGCCGACGTTTTCACGGATGTAAACCTCCGAGTCCACCATCGTTTTGACTCTAGTGTGTCGCTATGTACGGATCTTCTCCCTAAGGACCGGCCTATCTACCTGATGGGTGTGGTATGTTCTAGATTGAACGCCCCCACTGATGTTAGGGATATGCTGAGGACTTAGTCGTGTCGGTCGCTCTCGGAGTTGACATGTTTGACTGTGTCTACCCAACGAGGACTGCCGTAATCCCTCTGAGCTGATTTTGAGATTGACTTTACAGAGATTTGGAAACGCAATTACGCCGCGCGGAGTTCTCAATTTGAGAAACAGAGTTTATGCAACGGACTTTGGACCAATAGATCGAGAATGCGGATGCCCATGTTGCCGTGCGGGGGGATGGGGCGTCACTAGATCTTTGATCTACCATCTTGCATGTAAAGAGACCAGTATTGTCCTTCTCCAGATCTGACTAACCTGGCAGCGGGTGCTCATTTTCTGACTATACACAATGTATACTACCAACTCAATTTGATGCATCAGGCGCGGGAGGCTATCAAAGAAGACGAATACCCTAAATTTGTGAAGACCTTCTTCAGTACGTTGTATCACGGCGACACATCGCAGTATCCGCACTGGGCGGTGGACGCTTTGAAGAGTGTGGGAATCGATCTGTTGGATTGACGGTGATATTAACTACTGCATTTTGTTGTATTCCGGTCGTTCTACAGCTTATATACCCGGTGTACATGGAACTCTTGTTTCCTTTAGAATGAAACTTCAGAAATCGGCTGACGTTCGATGGTTTCTGCATCGTCATCTTGTCCATCTGCACTTGTCAGCTCGTCGTCTGTCCGTATCTGAGAAATGGAGGAGCTAACATCTTCCTCTCTGCCGCGATGAGAGGTCGATGAATCTGACGAAAATCGCGGTTTGTGGCTCTGACGATACTCCTCGCGCGCAGAAAGCTCGGTGAATGGCGGATACGTGTAAGAAGTACTACCCGATGATCGATGATGCGTAAATCGAGGTCGTGAGACAACAGAGGGAGAGACGGTGGCATCATCGTCGGGCTGGGATTCAGATTGATATGCTAGTTGCGGCTTTTCGGTTGTTGTCGTTGTGGAAACAGTCGCATCTCGCAAATCATCTGTAGCCGAATGCGTATGCGAGTGGCGCAAAGAGAATATAAACCACGTCAATCCGGCAAAGAGAGACGATGAGATGAAAAACAGCGACGTGAACAGTACAAACGCGATGAGGCGATGAGAATACATGAACCATCTATTGACAGTCAATAATTGTGACTTATAACGAAGAATGATACCTTACTCCCTCGAATTGGGCAACAAATATTAATTTCGTTGAATAGACCTGAATTTTATTGCCTTCAGGGACGATCTCGACGTGGGCAATGCTTGGTCGGGCGGCACGATATGATGAAAATTCGAAACGTTCCATGACGGGGACAAGCAAGGTCTCAGACTCCTTTTTAAAGCCGGTGATGAGCAATGGTGAGTTGATCAATGTGAGGGAGGTTGATATTATTGGCGAGGTATATGTGAGAATTGCTGGCCGGGACGAAGTCGAGAGGGTCTCATTGGACGGATTTCGGATTGTCAAAGTTACCATGAAATTGCCTATGAATCAAAGAAAGACACGGATCGCACGAACCTATTTCAAGATTGTTCCTCGTACGAGGCAACTCGAGCTCAACAAAGGCAGCATAAGGTTGACCGCTGAGCATGTTCGCCTCTGCGAGATCGACAGTTGCCCATGGGGGGACATTGTGACTGTTTCATTAGTATTCGGCATGGATTGAGCACGGAAGACGTGCCTGAATTGAAGATGGACATCTCTTGCTATACCGACGGACGGGATATAGGACCAATAGAAAATGAAGTAGGCAATGGTGGAGGAGAAAAGCAGTCCCGAGAGGACGAGGCTGGCGAAGATGGTGGGAAGAATAGCTCGCTTGACATTGTATATCAGATTGGACTTTTCAGTCCGTTCGCGGATGTAGTCGATGGAAGAGAGGACAAGACTTGCCATCTAACTTCCTAATCGGGGATACCTCTGCCCCAGGTCTCTTTCGTTGATGTCACTCCTCAGGGTCGATTTTTGACTGAGAAGCTTGGATGATCAGCATGTGCTAAAACGTCTGCGGAGAGAGAGAGTTGCCATGGCAATATCATATCCTCCCCAAAGTTAAAATGATTTGTTTACATCCACCGATCACTCACACTCCTCACCTCACTCCACTCCAAGCTACTTCCCCCTGTCTCGAGCATCCACAATTTCCTATTCTGCCCACGCAAAATAAAAAGGAAACAAAATCCATAGAACTTACTACCAAAATGTCGACTTCATCTGTCACAGCCCAAACGTCTTCCTCATCCTCCGCAGATACTTCCTTCGAAGATGGCGTCCCAGTTCAACCCTTGCACCAAGGCAATATCCGTAAGCCCTGGGCTAAAAAAATCCTTCAACAGTAGCCTCCTCTAAACTATCCAAATATGCAATTGCTAAAGTAACAAGGGGGAACTATTCATCTCCCACGGACAACATCCTGTCTCCCTGCACGAAGAAGCTTCAAGCACATAAAAAGCGACACTACAATAAGTACCTATGGGGTCAAAATTCCGTTGCTAACAATGTAGATCGAAACCACAACTCCTCGCTCGCACATTCAACACCGTAGTGTCACCAAATCCCGAGACCATGGAAGGCAATGAGGAAAATACTCCACCAACTTCGTCTCAGTAGAGTGAGGATGTCTTTTGTGAATGAGCTCATTCTGATATAGTCTTGCGACTGTTGGGTCGATTGTACTTGCCATGGGTATGTTGTTTAGTTATGCAGGGATTCAGCATCGTCATGCAGGGAAACTTTCTTTAAATAGCGTAGGGTTGCTTTTTGAATTCAAGGAAAATGTTTACGGGGGCCTGACAGGCACTAATATACATGGATTCCTACGCAGCCTCAGTTTCCTCCACTTTGACCGTCTCCAAAGCATTTAGAATGGCTCGAGTGAACTCACCGGTTGATGCTGTTCCATGAAGATCTCGAGTGAGAGTTTTGCTACCGTGAGATCAAACCATCTGGACAAAGATACCCTTCAGCAAGAACATTGTAAGTTGCTGTCGATAGCCTATTTGCATAATGATCTAACCCGAGATGTCGAAGCATCATGCAGGCAGACAGAATTAGACCGGTGGGATTGGCCTGTCCCTTTCCAGCAACTATCGTGTTAGTCCCTCTGAAAACGGTGGATCTCACTGTCAAGACCAACGTGTCGGCATCCTGGTTCGAAAACGGCAAATTCTCTTCCAACGTTTGCTGCAGGGATCACACCCGGTCCTCCCACCAAGCCCGCACCGACGTTCGACAAGATACTCCCGTACAAATTTGGTACCACCAACACATCAAACTGTTGCGGTCTACTCACCGCTTGCATCGTTGCGTTATCGACAATCAAATCATTGAACTGGATCTGCGGATATTCAGAGGCTCCGATTTCTGCACAGGTTCCACGAAACAGACCGTCGCTAAGCTTCATGATGTTCGCCTTGTGGATGCAAGTGACCTTTTTGCGGTGATTCTTTTGGGCAAAGTCGAATGCGAAGCGGGCGATACGTTCGGATTTCGCTCGAGTTACAATTTTGAGAGCTTCAACAACTCCGGGAACAGATTGATGTTCCAAACCAGAGTACTCCCCTTCAGTGTTTTCCTATAATTAGCGACAATCGCTCCAATGACATGGAGAATACTCGAATGATTGCGAAATCGACGTTATCGTGACGGGTTTTGAAGCCAGGAATATTCTTGATAAGGATTACGCTGGCATAAATATCCAGTCCTTGACGCAAAGCAACATTCCAGCTTTGATGTCCCGATCTTTCCAAGGGTGTATACAGAATGCCTACTCAATGAGACCGCACCGTAATACGGACAGACACCTTTTAAGCCAACACGGTTTCTCTTCAAGCTTTCAATGCTCTGAGCGAACAGCTCTCGAGCACCTGGTTCGTCGCCGATACCGTGGACATCAATCTCTTCAAAATCAATTGGCACATTCTCGTACTTGAATAATGCTTTGACAGCTCGAGCAGTCTCTTGACCGATTCCGTCGCCAGGAATTAGCGTTACCTCGAATTTACCTGCAGTCAATCACCATCCCTATAGGAGATAAACCTCCATACTAGCAATTAGTCGGCTTTAAAGGAGGATTTTGCACCTTTGCAGGGAAGGTAGGTGCAGATATTGTCGAGGCCGCCCTGATCTAGGATGTCAGCAACGAGAGCAATGGTGGGATGCTATACAGTTAGGGACGGCGGAACGACAACTCGGGCGGAGCGGGAGAGAACTTGGAGAGACCGAAACATTGAGTGACGGGGGCGATGGACGATTGCGAGGGAGGAAAAAGAATTGCAGGAGACGCTTCGGGGGTCTTATCTCCTGATGAAATGGCTGGTCAAATTGATGAGGGCAATGGTACGGCGTGGTCGAAAGAGCCCTCCGACGATCCCGTTTCTGTAGCAACGGCAATCACCCGGAGAGGACAAGCTCCTCCTTTCAAACATAGCATAACAGTTTAAAGATGCATTATATTTGGCGTGCCCATAAACCTTGCATATTTCCCACAGATGCCAACCCACAATATCCTTTTCCGAATCAGAAAACTATACAAAATAAAATAAGATTAGCTCAGAACTCCCTGAGCATGCTGCCTCGACCTATACCATAAAAGCGCAAATCCTAGACACATTCCCAGTATGAGTCCTAATCTGCCGACAGTATCGCCTTCTGCACCATTGGGTACAATGACAATGGATCTCGTAGAACCCATAGAGTCAAAAGCAGAAAAGGTGCGCCACGACCGACCAGAATCGGCCATCATTTTGAAGAGAGCGGCCCAGATGGCGAAAACCAACATGAACAAGTGGGGTTTGCCGAATCTCGTTGTGGCGTCCTGAGGGACAGCTAGGACGGTTCCTTCGGGGAGAAAAGGATAGTGTTGTTGGGCAGATTGAAGTAGCATGTAGAAGGGCGAATTTTGCAGGGTCGATCTCGGCGGGAGCCTTCTCGCTTGAGGTCGAGGAGGGAGACTGGTATTGCTCGCGGAGGGAGATTTAAGGTAAGGTAGTAGAAAGACATCGGCAAACCGTAGCGCTCTGGGAACCTTTTTTGAGGATGCGGGAGGTTTTGAATGGGAAGCGGAGGATCTCGGCGGAGACGGAGGTCCACGTCCATAGATAGGAATGAGGGATGGAATCTCGCACCCAGATTTGCAGGTCGGACAAGTCGGATCTACGGCGATGGTAGGAGAAGACAGCCACTGATTGTAAGGGAAATTGAACCAGAACCAGGGAGAGATACCTGGTGTAGACATGGCCAACAGTAAAGATGACCACATTGCGTGACGACGGGGTCTCTTGCCGCATCGAAGCAAATGTTGCATTCGAATTGAGCTCTTCCTTTAGGCTTGATCCACACAGCCTCGTCTCCCGAGGACGAATCTGGGGTGGAGATCGGGGAACGAACGAGGGCCGAAGTATCCGCAGTCCATGGTGGCCGTAGATGCTTCTTGCTTAGTCTAGGAGCGCTGCTTGCGCGCCGAATTGGCAGAGCGGCGGATGAGGGATAGGAGAGTGTCGCTGTCTCTGATTGCTGCGGATTCATAAACCGTTTGTCACTTTCTCTCGACCGACCAACAAGGCGTGTCGTTGGTGGAGCACGGGTGCGAGGATGCTGATTGCCACTGTGACTAAAACGACGGGGGTGAAACCTTGGATCAAGGCGTGGTGAGCAAAGATGAGTGGGTGCGTTGCCAAGCTAAACTAAATTATGTGTGGCTTCGACATAAATTTATTAAGCGACCGTAAATAAACAAAATAATCTACACATTTATTACGTGATCAGCCCAAAGCGGCGATGAGGCTGAATCTTTTTTTTTTGGTGACACGTTTCTCTGCCCCTACGCCAGACTCAACACATCTTTTTGCCTCGTTTCTCGCAACATCTTTCTCGCTCGCATCATTCCTCGCCCCCGGAACAATGATGTCCAGTGACGAGGTTCCTCCCCCCGAGGGAGTCGCCCATGCTGTCGCAGCTCACACTTCCCGGATAGCTCAGGTATGTTCTCCGCTCGTGTCACTTTCCTTGCACACGCGCACGAAGTTATCACTGACACGTCTTTCCCTGCCGTAGAGATACCAGGCTCTCTTGGATCAAGTAACACCGTACACAACGTACCGATGGATTGGCACCGGAGTATTACTACTTGTCTTCATGTTACGAATTCTTGTCGCTCAAGGATGGTACATCGGTACGTTATACAATCTTCCTCCGACCAGATTCTGATACATTCGCGTCTCTCTAGTCTGCTATTCTCTTGGGATCTATCTTCTCAATTTGTTCCTTGCTTTCCTCACACCCAAATTCGACCCCTCCCTTGAACAGGAATTGGCCGATCAAGAATCAGAAGAAGGCACTTCTGGAGGTCTTCCCACAAAGCAAGACGATGAATTCCGTCCCTTTATTCGACGGTACAGGCCCTATCTAGCAAAAAATAACTCACCAAAGGTTACCTGAATTCAAGTTCTGGCACTCGGCAACACGAGCTACTACTATCGCCTTTGTATGCACATGGTTTTCTTTCTTCGACGTTCCGTATCAAGCCTCTGATCCTCATACCTAATTTCTCTTAGTGTGTACTATCCAATCCTCGTCTTGTACTTCTGTATCCTCTTCGTCATTACCATGAAACGTCAAATTCAACACATGATCAAGTACAAAGTATGTGCTCCATCCCTGACTCGCTCTGACAAGCAGTATATCCCTTTTGACTTTCGAAAAGTAAAGTATTCTGCAAAGTAGGACTTGTCGATAAGATATATGTGAGGCAGGAGGAGCGTCTTGGGTTTTCTCTAGCCATGCATGGCCGGTTATGAATAGATCTCATTGGTTAACGACTCACATTTTCTTCTGATGTCACCCGTAGGATGCCAAATGATGTCGTGGTGAGAACTCAAATATTTCCCAAAAGAGGCCTTCAAGCCGCCCCCTTTCCTTCTTACCAGTTATATCCGACTTGCAAACGCTGGAACGACTTTGTCTTTTTCAAATCTGAAACCATTCCTCACACCGAAGTCTTTCTCATGCCAATTGGACATATATATTCGACCATAGCTTGAGTGTACAATAGGATCACGGAGCGGTGAGCTCGTATTTGCAGTGTCATATCTTCTCATTTCAGGGCATTATTTCTATCTCTGGGCTCGAAAAAACAATCTCGTGACTCTTAGTCTATAGGCGATTGACGGTATATAAATAATGATGAGGAAATTAGCCTACCACGGCAATGTTTCCCCTTGCCAGGTAAGAAATCTGCCAGAATCCTTGATCGAAATACCGTCTATCACCGCCAGCATTCCCGTTACGCTCTCCATTGTCGTAATATTCGCAGGCTCATTCACAGTCATATCCGTCATAACCTTGAATCAGCCAGCGGATGGAAAGGTACATACGTATCCTGGGTGCATGGGTATGAACGTAATCCCTTCGTCCGCATACTCATTTTTGAATTGTACAACGAGTTGGTTTAGGCCGGCCTTGGATACATTATATGCCCCAAATTCTTTTCGATCATTCATGGCAATGCTGCCAAAGTCCGACGATATACAAATTACCTTCTTTACCAAAGACTTCTCAAGCAATGAGATAAATGCTCTCATGATCCGCAATGGAGCGACAAGATTCGTTTCCAAAACCCATCGCAATTCTTCTGGAGTCGTGGTTCGAATGGGCAGGTAATTATCGATTCCGGCGTTATTTATAAGCACATCGATTCGTTTGTACTGACTTTGCGCAATGGCAGCCACGCACGCCCAGGCGTCGTCGTCGGAGGTCACATCGCACTTGAGGATTCGCAGGTTGGCTGGCAGGGAAGGGAACTGGGATTCTAGCGAGGAAGGTGTTCGGACGCCGGCGAAGACAATTGTTTCGGGCCGGTCTAGTAACTGTTTGACGAATTCTAGACCAATGCCTCGCGAGGCGCCAGCGATAAAGTAGACTGTCTCCGTCATGAGTTGGAAAGGGGAAATCCCGAGAAGATCGGCACGGATTTACTTACAGTAGGTCGAGTTGATAAAATTATTAGCTCCAAATTTTTTATCAGATATATCCCATTTCCATACGATACAGGGCCCGAAAACCCAATCAAGGCTATTTAAATCCACCAACCCCTTTCCAATAAGTCAAGACATTAATATTATCGACAAAATTAACGAAAAATGATATCTCCAAACATTCGGTGCCCGATGAACTAGTTACCAACCTGGGTCAATGGCGCCGTTCATCCGTCTTTTTGGATGTCCGTCCCATTGATTGAGTATCGCTGGCGAGCTATGCGTCGTCACCGGATCAATGTCTTGACGGCTTACTTTCCTTCGATGACGCGATTGTTGCTGCGCAACCGGCTGATACGGATTGTCGCCCATCAGATGAGGTGATGGCAACTGGGCAGAGTACTCATGCCCGACGAAGAGATTCGCGGATGGCGATGGGGCTCGATCGCGGAGACTTTCATCGAATAGAACGCTACCCGCAGTTGTCTCACGCCGGCGGGGTTCTCCCCTCGTCGCAACTGCCGGAGGCGATGTCTTGCGCCGCGTAAATGGCCCGGGTGACGCAGCGCCAATGTCGTCTGGTTCATCTTCTAGCATGGCCTTTCGAGGTCTACGTTCGGGGGGAGATCGGCCTCGGCGAGTTTTCCGTCGTTCATTCCGAATTTTCTCGAGTTTGTCGTCGCCCATTCGGACAATTGGAATCGTTGGTACCGTAGCAGTCATGTGTTGGAGAGTCGGTGCGGATATACTTCGCTCCCTCAAAGCCTTCATAACACTTGCTGTAGGAGGCTTTCGTTCCGTATTCGAAGGCGGGGTCATCGACTGATCTGGGATAAGTGGAACGTGCGGTTTCGCGAATGCGCTTTGACTGGGAGAGACACTAGGAGGAGGGGTATTTGGAAAGATTGACATCGAAGGCATTTCTGGAGTGATATATTTGACATCCGTATTGATTGGCTTCTTATTCTCGGGAGGAGACTGCGAATGGGCGGACCGTTCGGAAGACGACCGTTGTCGCACCTGTTTCGGTGATGAGATTTCGTTGGCGGTGTGGCCTTCGTATCCGACGGCGGATTGATATTCGACTGAATGAGCGACTTTGTAGGGGTTTAGAGACTGAAGTGGCGAGTCACGTCCTCCTCGGGCTGTTACAGGGTCGGATTTCGATGGGAACGTCTCTGAGGACTTCAGAATAGTGACGTTGGTCTTCACGTTCAAAGCCGCAGTCGTGGGATGCATGTCGTCAAATAAGCTTTGGCGAGCAGGTCTGTGAAGTTTTGCGATGGCGGCCGTTTTGGCCCCATTCGAATTGCGATAATGTCCATTCCCTGGCTTTGGCGACTTTGGCGGCCTCGAGGACTTTGGCGATTTGGGCGACTTGGGCGGTGCTTTCGAACTTTGTTCTCCCATGTGTAATGTCCGAACCCATTGTTCTCCCATCACGAGTTGCTCTTCCTCATCGATACCATTACCGTTCTGCCCATAATAAGCGAACACCCCGTTCTCATCCCAAAATAGAGAATCGTTGTCTCCGTCGTCTACTTTGAATATGGTCTCGGTATTTGTTCTCCATGAATCTTTGGAACGTTTACGGCGAAGGGTGGGATAATGCGCTTCCGCTTCGTGAAAACTCGGCGGAGGAGCTTGCGTTTGAGCTGTTGGCGGGCGACGCAGATGATCTCGGACAAGATCGACCGTTGTAGTTTCGTCCTCGGCGAGAAGATAATCAGGAACTGTTGGCGAGTCAATAACCTCGTAGACGGTCGACGTCGGCGAGGGTGGCGCTTGGGGCGCGGTCTTTGATGATTCTGCCAAGCCAAAGTCAAACCCAAGTACATTCGCTGCTTTTGAACTCGCTTGAGGCGGCCTGGGGCTAGAAAAGATGATGGAGGATGTGGCCGATGTGTGAGACGATGGAGGGTGATATTCGAAACCGGGACTGTGGGGCGACTTTGAGGAAATTGATGAGCTCGAATACTGTCGATCAATATCTACTTTATTAACGCACTCAAGCCACGCAAACGTACAATTTCCTTCTTCTGCCTTGAATTTGAAGGTCCGCTGTTTGCCACTGAACAGGCTATTACCTTCCTGAGCGCGAATTCTCATAAACTCCTCCTTGGACATTCCATCTGGGATCATTGTTGCGTCGTCAGCACCAGTGCGTTCTCTTCTACCCCAGGGTTGGACAGGAAGGTCGTCTTCTTCTTCATCTCCTTCTTCAAGGACAGAGAGATCTCTCATGTGCATCCCAGAGTGCCCATTGACATCTCCATTTCCCTGTTTGTGACTTTGCCCTGGCTCGTCCAGCCGCAACAAACTGAACCTGTCTGCCATCTTTGGCATGAGTAACGATGTCCTGAACGCGCTCTCCGAAGGTAGAGAGAAGGCGAGTTCGGCGCTGGAGATGATTTCGGGAGACCCAGAGAGCCCTGCTCGGCCATTGACTTTGCGACGTAGGCGCCCCGTAGTTGACTTGGATCGTTTCTTGAATGGGTTCATGGCGGAAATCCTGCGCCAAGACTTGGAGTGGGCTCGGTTCTGCTCGCCTTATTCTCCAGAGAGTTGAAGTTTGCTAGAATAGGTTTTGTGCCGTCTCTCCTGGCCTGCTGGATGACGTGGTTTCTGCGGAAGAGAGTTCGCGCCGAACGAAGGTAGATTGGCAGAGGGGGTAATTATCGAAACGATTGAGCAGCACGGAGGCCGAAACACAGAGGTAGACAAAGAACGATCGACGTTGGACTTGAAATTCCCTTTTCGAATGGTTGTTTCGAAGGTGAAAACCTGGAGGAAGACTGTCGCAAGATTATTTTCCTTTTTTGACTATTATTGAAGGTTCGAAGATTAATGGGTAGGCGCTGGGGGTCAAAAAGAGGGAAAAGGGGTTGGAGACCCGAGACGTAAATCCACAGCAGCGGGAGTCGACGAGGATCGAGCGCTTGTTTTAATATTAAACATAAAATTTCCCACGGGTGGGTGGAGGAGTCCATGGAAACCTCTGGGAAATAAAATGCTGCCCCTGCGCCCGGCATGTCATCCAATCAAACGACCAGCAAATCATGTGCCAGACACACGCACTTTGCTAGCCCCTGAATCTGACTGAAACCCGCAGCGCAGCCAATCATAAATCTCAACAGGCGGAAGCTAATTTCCGCCATCATGTCGGAAAGCACCAGTGCCTGGACCGCCTCTTAGCAATGAAAAAGGGTCCGAGCATAGCCCACTCTAATCCTTGCGTCGAACCGCCCAATGTCGTAAAATTAGCTCCACCCACAATCATGGCATTCCGAGGTTCCGTTATGGAAGCCGATCTCATTTCAACGGTGCTAATGTCCACTATCATTCAACGCGTCGCGATCTTCCATGCACGAAAAGTCACGTCAATTACGCGGATGTATATCTCTTGCACAACATTCTAACGAAGAAGCGAGAATAAAATTGCGGTCTGTGCATTAATGATCGGTAAGCCAAATCCAGCGCATGGATGTCGAAGAGCCTCCAATCACCAGTTCTTGGTTGACTCAGAGATAACCCTGACAGGCCGGTGTCGGCGTAAACAAAGGTACTTAATGTCCAGTCAATACTGTTGTATGTAATATCATATGCCGGTGATCGCCGACCGGTCGCATCTTTGCATGCTTAAATAAATTGGACATCGAAACAGTCTCGATGCCGACCACTTGGATGCAACAATGCATATGCAGAAGAAATGAGTTACTCAATATATTACACACGTCATGTATGAACCCAGTGACACCTTACGGGCATAATAGCTGCATGCCCAACGTGTCAATCGCGGAGACGCTCGCAGAGAGATTTCTTAAATATGCTGGGTTCGATATCATAAAATAAATCCGAGATCGACGCTTAAATGCCGCCATGTCAAGTACAGCTTATTGCTGCCTTCCATCACATGGACCTTGACTGACGCACTTTGGTTAATTTGGGATGAATACTTTTGGTCCACAGTGATACCCTGGAGGGACTAAAAGTTCTCGAAGGAAGATTGCCGTTTCGTTTCCAATATTAAATACCTTACTGACAAATCGCTTCTCTCATTTCATAATTTACATAAATGTCGCAAATTGGAATTCGGAATATTCGGCCGAATGAGAGCCACTTTAGCAGCTTGAAGGGGAGCTGCACGAATTCTTGTGAAGAATAGCACGATGAAAGTATATGAACACAGCAGTAACGGATATATTCCCCTGGTATCTATGAAGCGAAAGTCCCATCGTCGAATCGCATATATGAATAGTCTAAGACCCATTGAGACATCTCCGCGCACGGTTGATTCATCTCTCCGCATCCTCTCGCGACAGACCAAATGGAGGACACTAGTCTATATTTATAGTGGTGCGAGTCACACCTGAGATTAACCCGGTTGCTTTGAGATTCGCGATTGCTTGGTCCACGGTTTCCAGAGTTAATCCATTCTTTCGCTTCTTGGTGGGGGAGGTTGTGAGCTAAGAACCGGGTCGCGGTGATGTAGCTGGGTAAGAATCGTCCAGCACAATAGGAGTATCTTTGCTTCCATTTGACGATACTGCGGTTGGAGCCTTTCGCTTGATCGGGGTGTTCGAGTTCGTAGTTGCGGGTGGTATTATTATTGTGGGTTCTACGCCGTTTGCTGTTTGCTGCTTTTGTTCGCGAGCACGTTCTTTCGCTGCTTTTTGAAACGCCCGACGCTCTTTTCGGTTCGGTTTATCTTTGTTCGGTGGGTTTGGTTTTGTGGATGCGGGTGTGGGTAAGGGGGGCTTCGGATCGATGAAATTTTCTTTCCAAAGCCTACTGAGCCTCTCTCTTCCCACGATTTGAGGACTTTCGATGATTGCATCTAAAATGCTCCCACACTTTGTGCCCCAAGGCGCTTTTTCTCCTCGTTTGATGCTCGCGTCAATGAGATAGCACCGATTGGTCAAGTCTCGATAGGCATCGCCGAACACTTTGATGATGTTGTCTATTTGATGGGATGCTTTGGCGACATTATTGTTGGAATCGTTGGGATCTCTGACGCATATTTTTCTCCACATGTTTTGGTTGAGGAGTTGGTATTCGAGTTTATCAAAATACGACCCACCGTTGTCGATCGCTATGCCTACCCGGTCGAAATTGAATCGAGTTCCGTAGAGCTCGAGAATTTCGATGAGTATTGCACCGAGATTTTCCTCGGCTTTGATGTGACCCGCAGCAATCTTCGGATGGCGCTGTAGGAAACTAATGACCATACATATCTGTTATTAACACAAGCAGGGCGAAAGGATAGATACGATGGAATAACTTCCAAGTCCACCTTCTGCAGGTACAGACATATTCTTTTGGTAAAAAAGAGTCTTGAGGATCATGACTAGTGGCCGTACCGCAGGCATATCACTGAGATACTGTCGAACTAGTGTAACGACCTGTAGAGCGTTCGTTTGATTGAACGACATATCTAGATCGATTCGGGCATAAGTGTCTATAAATTTGATGATTGGGACCTAATGTCAGCGAGATACATGTGTAAGCGTACTTTTGCAGAGAAAATGTATTGAAAGCTTCGTCCGATTCCCTGACGTTCGAGTACTCGGGCGATTGTACGCATCTCGTGTTTGGTCCAAGCATGACCGGGTCTGTCCACGACCATATCGATATCACTGTATTTCAGATTAGACGAAACAGGTCAACATACGCGTCGGGTCCGTAAAGCTTCGTGCTAAAACTGCCGAATGGATGAGCGCGACACTGCGGCAATGCTGACTCGATCGCATTGACGACTCGCTTGACCACATACGCTCGTACATCATGTTCCTCTGAAGTGGGCGAGATCCAGGCCGAGAAATCTTCTACCTCCTTATGCAGTCTACAGTCAGCGCGGAAAGACATATCAGTATACATTCTAGCTGTTTCTTTCAGTGCGGCATAGTCCTCGACATTGGTATGCCAGGGATTGACCGCG
>Ga0335073_10006386_pt1 | contig 16546 bp, 6 predicted proteins | sample Lox_Sample_22_FD_207093 | JGI IMG/M metagenome (GOLD analysis project Ga0335073, IMG submission 207093) | Soil microbial communities from Loxahatchee National Wildlife Refuge, Florida, United States - Lox_Sample_2.2 | ecosystem: Environmental > Terrestrial > Soil > Wetlands | place: USA: Florida... | reverse complement strand
AATGAGGAACTCCTGAACCAGACCCCGCGAGGCCGCGAAGCGCTGCTGCGGACGCCCATGGGCCGCTTCGGACATCTGGAAGAGCTGGCTGGCACCGCGGTTTTTCTTGCGTCAGAGAGCGCGTCGTTCCTCACCGGCCAGGTGATCGCCGTCGACGGCGGCTATCTCGCCAGCGGCGTGAATCAATAGCCCGCCCCCGGAGCGGTACGCTTGTGTGCCTCGCTGCGCGACAATGGTGGCTTTACAGATGATCACGATGCGCTCCCCGATGATTCGCTGGCGAGTCCTGCTGCTGGCCGTGCTGGTCGCGACGTCGTCCCTGCGCGCGGAAGACGGCTCACAGGCCTGGCTCCGCTACGCGCCGCCTCTGCGCGATGGTATTCCCATGAGCTACGCCGCAATGCCGGCGGCGTTGGTCACCCTCGATCACTCGCAGCTGTCCGCCAGCGCCCAGGACGAACTGCTCCGCGGAGTGCGCGCGATGCTGGGACGCACGCTGCGCGTGGATGCGTCCGCGGCTGGCAAAGATGCGTGGGTCCTGGGAACCGTCGCGGAACTCCGCACAAACCTCCCCGACTTCCACCCTCCTGACCTCAAGCCGGAAGGGTTCGCGATAACGGTCCTCCGCGCCCACGGCCACATCGACTGGGTCGTGGCCGGCGCAGACTCGCGCGGCATTCTCTACGGCGCGTTTCATGTCCTTGCAGGCATCGCTCGCGGCGAAAGTTTCGCATCCATGCAGGACACGTCGTCGCCCGCCGCTCCCATTCGCTGGGTCGATCAGTGGGACAACCTGAATGGCTCGATCGAGCGCGGGTACGCCGGACGATCGATCTTCTTTGACGATGGCCATGTGCGCAGCGATCTGAGCCGCGCCGGCGACTACGCGCGGCTGTTGGCCTCCGTGGGCATCAACGGATGCACGATCAACAATGTCAACGCCGACCCGCGAATCCTCACCCCCGCAATGATCCCCGAAGTTGCGCGCATTGCGAATGCATTTCGCCCATGGGGCGTGCGGCTCGCGCTGTCCGTGCCCATCAGCGCCCCCAAAGACGTCGGTGGCATGGACACGTTCGATCCCGGCGATCCGCAGGTGGCTGCCTGGTGGCGCGCCAAAGTCGACGCAATCTATGCGGCCATTCCCGACTTCGCCGGTTTCGTCGTCAAAGCCGACTCCGAAGGCCAGCCGGGCCCTTCCAAATATGGACGCAGTCCCGCCGATGCCGCGAACATGCTCGCCGCCGCTCTAAAACCGAAAGGCGGCATCGTCATGTACCGCGCCTTCGTCTATAACCACCATCTCGACTGGCACGATCCAAAGGCCGACCGCGCGCGCGCCGCCTTCGACATCTTTCATCCGCTGGACGGACAATTTGCCGACAACGTCGTTGTGCAGATCAAGAACGGCCCCATCGATTTCCAGGTCCGCGAACCGGTCTCGCCGCTCTTCGCCGGGCTCCGCGAAACCAACGACGCCGTCGAGCTCCAAATCACGCAGGAATACACCGGCCAGCAGCGGCATCTGGTCTTTTTGCCCACGATGTGGAAGAGCTATCTCGACTTCGATCTGCGCGTCGAGGATCGGGCGACGCCGCTCAAAAAAGTTGTCGAAGGAACGACGTTTCACCGGCCTCTGGGCGGATTTGTCGGCGTAGCCAATGTGGGACTCGACACGAATTGGCTGGCACATCCGCTGGCCATGGCCAATCTCTACGGCTTTGGACGGCTGGCTTGGGATCCGAACACGCCCGCGGAAACCATTGCTGCCGACTGGACGCGGTTGACCTTCAGCGACGACCAAAAAGTCGTCACAACGGTTACAAACATGCTGCTTCGCTCCTGGCACGTCTATGAGGAGTACACCGGCCCTCTCGGCCTGCAGACGCTGACCAACATCCTTGGCCCGCATTACGGCCCCGCGCCGCAATCGCAGGAAGAAAACGGCTGGGGACAGTGGATCCGCGCGGAGAAGGACGGGGTGGGGATGGACCGAACGGTCGCGACTGGAACAGGATTCATCGGCCAGTATCCGCCGGAAGCGGCGCGAGCCTATGACTCCCTGGCGTCCTGCCCCGATGATCTTCTGCTCTTCATGCATCATGTTCCCTGGACGTACAAACTGCACACCGGAAAGACTGTGATCCAGACCATCTACGACGATCACTATGCAGGAGCCGCGGGCGCAGCGGATCTCGTGACCCAGTGGAAGACGCTGAACGGCCTAATCGATGAGGAACGCTATGCAAAGACGCTCGCCCTGCTTGACTATCAGGCGGGGCATGCCGTCGTATGGCGGGATGCGATCGACCGCTGGATTGAGCGAGTGTCGGGCATCCCGGATGCCGAGCGCCGAATCGATCATGATCCGCATCGCGTCACCGCCGCGCAGATGCAGCTCGATGGCTACACGCCCGTCGAGGTAACGCCATGGGAGACAGCAAGCGGCGGCAAAGCCTATCTGTGCAGAGATCGTCCGCAGTGCACAGCCGCGGCCACGTTTCGTGGAACTGCGGGGTGGTATGACATTGGGGTGCAGTACTTCGATTACCTGCATGGCGCTTCAAAGTTCCAACTGTTGCTCAACCAGCAGCCGATCGCCTCGTGGACGGCGGACAACACGCTGCCCGGCGACTCGCCCAACGGCGACACCTCCACCCGCTACACGCAGCGCGGCGTTCCACTGCAGCCGGGTGATGTGCTGACGGTAGAGGGCCATCCGGACAACGGAGAGCCTGCGCCCATCGACTATATGGAAATCACCCCCGAAGTCGCGCACGAAGGATCGACGAAGCCATGAAGATTCGCAGCGCAACCGTGAACGTCTGTTCTCCGGGCCGCAATTTCGTCACCCTCAAAGTCGAAACCAACGAAGGCACTTATGGCCTCGGCGACGGTACGCTCAACGGGCGCGAGCTGGCAGTCGCGAGCTACCTCACCGAGCACGTCATCCCCTGCCTCATCGGCCGCGATCCGTTTCAAACCGAAGACATCTGGCAGTACCTTTATCGGGGCGCGTACTGGCGTCGCGGGCCGGTGACCATGTCGGCGATCGCCGCTGTGGATATGGCCCTGTGGGACATCAAGGGCAAGGCCCTGCAAACGCCGGTCTACAACCTGCTCGGCGGGCGCAGCCGCGATGGCGTGCTCGTCTACTGTCACGCCCACGGCAACGAAATCGACGAAGCGCTCGACGACGTAGCGAAGCACCGCGAACTCGGTTACCGCGCCATCCGCGTCCAGAGCGGGATTCCCGGTCTCGACGCCACCTACGGCGTGCCCAAAGGCGCACAGCCCTACGAGCCGGCAGAGCGGGGACTGCCCAGCGAGACCCGCTGGTCGACAGAAAAATATCTCAACCACGTGCCCAAGCTCTTTGCGCGCGTGCGTGAGCGCTTCGGCGACGATCTCCACCTCCTGCACGACTGCCATCACCGTCTCACTCCGATCGAGGCGGCGCGGCTGGGCAAAGAACTGGAGCCCTTCCACCTGTTCTGGCTGGAGGATCCGACCCCTGCTGAGTTTCAGGAGGGATTCCGGGTGATCCGCGAACACACGACGACCCCCCTTGCGACAGGCGAGGTGCTCAACTCCGTCTGGGACGTGCACGAACTGATCCGCAACCAGTGGATCGACTACGCGCGGCTGACGCTCACCCATGCGGGCGGATTCACCGCACTCAGGAAGCTTGCGGATTTCGCGGAGCTCTACCACGTGAAGACCGGCTGTCACGGACCGACGGATCTGTCTCCGGTCTGTATGGCTGCGGCTCTTCATTTCGACCTCGCCATCCACAACTTCGGCATCCAGGAGCACATGCCCCACTCCAGAGAGACCGACGAAGTCTTTCCCCACGCCTATCGATTCGAGGACGGATATATGCACCCAGGCGATCGCCCCGGCCTGGGCGTCGATCTCGACGAGAAGCTCGCCGCGCGGTATCCGTATCAACGCGCCTACCTGCCGGTGCTGCGCAAGCTCGACGGCACCATCTGCGACTGGTAGCCCCAACGAGATTAGCAACCGTTAGGAGTTCCCCATGTTTCAACGCTGCTGTGTAGTCATGCTGTCCGCTGCTGTTGCTCCCGCGCTGTTCGCGCAGAATCCGGCCTCGCATCAGCCTTGGTTCAATCCGTCTCTGCCCGTCGCTCAGCGTGTGGATGCGCTCGTCCATGCGATGACGCTCGAGGAGAAGGTTTCGCAGATGCAGAACCACGCCGCTGCGATCCCGCGCCTCGGCGTCCCCGAGTACGACTACTGGAGCGAGGGACTGCACGGCATCGCGCGCTCCGGCTATGCCACTCTCTTTCCCCAGGCCATTGGCCTCGCCGCCACCTGGGATCCCGCCTTGCAGCGCGAGGTGGGGACCGTCGTGTCGACCGAGGCCCGCGCCAAGTACAACCAGGCGATGCGCGACAACCTGCACAGCATCTACTACGGGCTGACCATCTGGTCGCCGAACATCAACATCTTTCGCGACCCCCGCTGGGGACGCGGCCAGGAGACCTACGGAGAAGATCCGTTCCTCACTGGCTCCATGGGCGTAGCCTTCGTGCGAGGCCTGCAGGGCGACGATCCGAAGTATTTCCGCGCCATTGCCACGCCCAAGCACTTTGCAGTGCACAGCGGGCCAGAGCCGGATCGGCACAAGTTCAACGTCGACGTCTCAGCGCACGATCTCGAAGACACGTACCTGCCGGCTTTTCGCGCGACGGTTACGGAAGGCCACGCTGACTCCGTGATGTGCGCCTACAACGCGGTCGACGGCGTCCCGGCCTGCGCAAGCAAAATGCTGCTCCAGCAAAAGCTGCGCGACGCATGGCACTTTCCCGGATTCGTAACCTCTGACTGCGGTGCCATCTCGGATTTCTTCACGCCCATCGGTCATCACTTCTCGCCTGACGAAGCGCACGCGAGCGCCATCGCTGTCCAGGCCGGCACCGACACCAGTTGCGGCGACGAATACAAGTCGCTCGTCGATGCCGTGCACCGCAAGCTGATTGCAGAGGCAGACATCGACCGCGCCGTAGAGCGTCTCTTCACCGCGAGAATCCGGCTCGGCATGTTCGATCCGCCCGCCCAGGTGCCCTACGCGCATATTCCTTACTCCGTCGTCGACTCGCCGGAGCACCGCGCCCTCGCCCTGAAGGTCGCGGAGGAGTCGATCGTCCTGCTCAAAAACGACGGCACGCTGCCCATTCGTCCGGCGATGAAACGCATTGCCGTCATCGGACCCAACGCAGCCTCGCTTGCCGCGATCGAGGGCAATTACAACGCGATTCCTTCGCACCCGTCGCTGCCGGTCGACGGAATCGAGCAGGCTCTTCGCGGCAGGGCAAGCGTGGTTTACGCGCAGGGCTCAACCTACGTCGACGATCTGCCGATCCTCGTGCCCCGCACGGCGCTGCACCCGGAGCAGGGATCGTCCGAGCAGGGGCTGAAGGGCGAGTACTTCGCCAATCCGAACTTCAGCGGCACGGCGGTCCTCACCCGCATCGACAAGCAAATCGATTTCGACTGGAATGCCGCGAGCCCTGGTCCAGGCGTCCCCGCCACGAATTTCAGCGTGCGCTGGACGGGTGTCTTTATGCCGCCCGCTCCCGGCAAATATCGCTTGTCGATCCAGCGCCTGGGCTGCTGGCAGTGCGGCGACGCCATCTCCTATGCACTCTGGCTCGACGGGCGCAAGCTCTTCGACAGCGCCGCCGCATCGTCGATTCCGCGCGCCCACTCGGGCAATGCTCCGGAAGTGGATCTGAGCAGCATTGCGCCCCACGCGCTCCGCATCGACTACGTCTACAAAGCGCCGCGATTCGGCGCTGGGCTCACCTTCAACTGGCAGCCGCCGGCCGGTGCTCTGCAGGCGGAGGCCGTCGCCGCCGCGAAGAATTCCGATTTGACCATTGCCTTCGTCGGCATCTCCCCAAACCTTGAAGGCGAAGAGATGCCGGTCCATGTCGACGGATTTGCCGGGGGCGACCGTACCAGCATCGCGCTGCCGAAGTCGCAGCACGACCTGCTGGAAGCGCTCGGCGCCACCGGCAAGCCTCTGGTCGTGGTGCTCATGAGCGGCAGCGCAGTGGCAACACCGTGGGCGAAAGAGCACGCTGCCGCGCTGCTGGAAGCATGGTATCCGGGCGAGGCCGGCGGCGAGGCGATCGCGAACATCCTCACTGGTAAAGTCAATCCGTCCGGCCGCCTCCCGGTGACCTTCTACTCAGGTGACGACCAGCTGCGGCCATTCACTGACTACAACATGCAGGGACGAACCTATCGATACTTCCAGGGGGATCCCGAATATCCATTCGGGTTTGGTTTGAGCTACTCGAAGTTTTCGTATTCGGGGCTCAAGCTCGCATCGTCGGCAATCGCCGCTGGAGAGCCGTTAGAAGTCACGGTAAAAGTCACGAATACGAGCAATCGCGCGGGTGACACCGTTGCCGAGCTCTACCTCGATCCGCCATCCGGACCCGGATTTCCCCTGCGCAGCCTGGAAGGCTTGCAGCGGCTTCATCTTGCGCCTCATGCGAGCACGCTGGTCCACTTCACGCTGCGTGCTCGAGAGCTGAGCGTAGTGGATGCCCAGGGTCACCGCGCCGTTCGCGCTGGCGACTACGGATTGATAGTTGGAGGTAGCTCCCCGACAACCGCCACCGGCGGCGGTTTCGCCGCAGCGAAATTCTCCATCACAGGTTCAAACGATTTGCCGGAATAGCCGCCGCTGACTGCAGTTCGAAGAGATGAACAGCTTCAGGCCAGCGGATGGCCCCTGCGAAACAGCGTGCTCCGCAGCAGCGCCAGCTTGGCTCTCGATTCGGGGTTTTCCCGGAGGCGCGCCAGACCCACTTGCAGCAGAGCGAAGAGGATGCCCAGAATCAATCCGGCTCCCGTCGCGACGGCGACGATCAAAGTTCGCTTGGGCGAGGAGCGCCGATCGGGGCGGATGGCGGGATCGACTACCTGAACGAGCGCGCCTTCCTTCGCTTCGTCGAGCTTGGCAATCTCAAACTGGCGCGCGAGGATCTCAAAGATCGTTTCGTAATACTTCACGTCCCGCAACCGGCGCACGTATTCCAGACCGGCCTGGGTCATCTGCCCCTTCGGAACGATCAGAGCGTTAGGATCGTCATCCGAACCGCCGAGCTTGGCCAGCTGAGCGCGCAGGGAGTCCAGTTCCTGCTGCGCCTGAATGACCTGCGCATTCTCGCCCGTCGCGTAGGTGCGCATTGCCTCGATCTGCACTTCCAGCGCTGAGATCTGCGCGCGCAGAATCGCCGCTGATTCAATGAGCGCGCGCGCCTGGCTGTCGATCTGAATCAAACCCGTTGTTTGTTCCGTCTCCTTCAGAGCTTCCTCGGCATTTGCCAGGCTGTCTTTTGCCTTCTCCAGTTGCTGCTGGAAGAACAGGCGCCGTTGTCCAGCCTCGGTGATGGCAAGGCTTTGCGAGAGCTTCTGGAATTCCTCGATATAGCCGTTGGCCAGATCGGCCGCGCGCTGCGGATCGTGGTCCTCGACTGAAATATGGATCAGGCCGTCCTTTCCATCGCCGTCGACGGTAGAGAGGCTCTCAAATTTTTTGCGCGTGTCGGAAAGATAGCTCTTGTGATATTCGCGCTCGAGGTGAAATCGATCGATCATCGCGTCTTCGACCGTCTCGCTGCGCAACATGCCCACATATCGGTCATTGGGATTCTTGATACTGAAGCCGCCGGCCAGTGCGGCCATCGAGTCGAGGCTGCCGAGTTGCGAGGAGAGGGCGCTGGCGACGGAAGAACTCTGATGGGGAGGCAGCAGCACCGCGGTCGCCGTGTACTCCGTGGGCATAATTACGGCGACAAGGGCGGCCAGCAGAGCGCAGGCCAATGTCACAAGGATGATGGTTCGGCGGCCCGCCGCCAGCGCGATGAGCAGATCGAGCAGAGAAAACTCCTCCTCGCTGCCGGGCAGTCCTGCCGGCCGGAGGGCGGTATGCAAATCAGTTTCTCGTGCTTCTGTTGCCATGAAACTCCAGGGCACCCCTATTGGATGACGCTCAGCGCTGCGGCGCCCAGGGCGAATTGCGAGAACAGCTGCGACCAGTCCAGGAATCCGCGCAGCGCCCCGGGCTTGATGCTCTTGTCCGGCACCACAATGGTATCCCCCGGGTTCATGCGCAGCCGGTCGAACTCATTGCCCCATGGGCCATTGACCGATCCGCGGCTGATCACTGAGCCGTCGGCGCGGATGACAAAGGCCTGCTTGCGGTCCGCATCGCGGTTCATGCCTCCGGCCAGCCGCAGATAGTCTCCAGCTCTTCGCTCCGGCGCGTAGAGAAAGGAATTCTGGTCGAAGACGGCGCCCACCACGTTTACGGCTGCCGGAACCGGCGGCACGATGAAGTGGTCGCCATTCTCCAGAGGGATGTTCGGCAAGGCATCGACACCACTGCTTCCGGGCTTCATTTCGAGCACGATGCGGCCGGTGGCACGCATTTGGCGCAATTGCGTCAGGAGCTGCTGTTCGCTCGACTGCGCGGCCGCGCCGCTGGCCAGATCCTGCGCTGAACTTACCGGAGATGCCGCCAGCGCCAAGTTTCCGCGCTGCATCTGCATCTGGAGCGTCTGCGTGTACTCGTCCATGCGGCTTTGCTGCACGGCGCGCGTGGAAAGGCGCGTGAACTCCGATCCGTACAGATACGCGTTCGGGGTGAAGCCGCCGACGCGGTTCACCAGATCGCGCAGAGTTTCGCCCGGCTTGACGGTATAGACGCCAGAGTGCACAAACTCGCCCTCCAGCCGAACGAACTTGGTCTGCTGCGCAATCGGAACGCGAATATCGCCCTGGGAAAAGATGGTAACCACATCGCCCGGCTCCAGCGCGAGATCCTGGCTCGCGTCGTGCTGCAGCACCAGGCGGCCCAGATCGAAAGAAACCAGGACCGTCTTCAGTGTTTCCGGATCGCGCCTCTCGATTACCGCATAGTCCCAGTCAATTTCCGGAGCCAGAAGGCCGACCTCCGTGCGCAACCCCGATCGAGTCATCGCCGACGGCCCGCTCTGTTCGGCAGCGAGGGAAGAATTCCCCGTACGTTGCGATGCGGAGAGCTGCGCGGTCCCTGCGAACGTCGCGTCGCCCGCCTGCGGGGATTGAGGGTTCGTCTCGTCGCTCTGATTCGTTGCACCTTGATCGGCCTGCCACTGTTCCGAAGACAGATCGTCTTGTTGCGTACCGCTGCCGCCGGAATGGCCTGGTTCCAATTGCCCGAGAGAGCGATTCGGTGGAAGCTGCTCGGGCTCAGATGGCTGGCGCATCCGCGGGTATTTCTGCAAAGGCTCGAACTCGGGGGTTGGCATCCCGAGTTGGGCGCGCTTCCACCAATAGTTGCGGGTCACCAGCGACTCCTTGTCAGGAATCAGATCGCTCAGATGCATCCCTTCGTGCCACGCGAAGCGGCCCGGATTCGCGACGTTGCCATTCAGGGTGACCGTCTTCTCGTATTTCGGCAGGATCGAGAGCACCTGAATCAGATCGCCGTCGGCCACAGGCGTCTTCAATCCTGTCGGATCCCACGCCACTTCCATCGCATATCGATCGCGATGCTCGTCAATGCGCTCGATCGAGACGCGAGCCTGCGCGGCCACTGCGGAAACCCCTCCGGCATCGCCCAGAGCCGCGCCCAGAGACTCGCCATCGAGCAACTCATAGATTGCCGGAACCTTCACGCTGCCCGTGATGGCAGCCTGCGGTCCAACCGGAGGGATGAAGATCACGTCTCCCGACTGCAGGGGAGCGTCCTTTGTCTTGTCTCCGCGCAGAAGCAGCGCGTAAAGATCGAACTCCGTAACCACAGTTCCGCCGCGACGCAGCTCGATATGGCGCAGCGACCCGCTCGTCGAAGGGCCCCCGCTGGCAAACAGAGCATCGACCAGCGTGCTCAGGGAACTGACGGTGTAAACTCCCGGGCGGCGCGCCTGGCCGGCCACGTACACCTGGATGGCGCGAATCTGTCCCACTTCGGCAGTCAGATCGAAGTTCCGGTAGATCCGGCCCACGGCCGCACGCAGGTGATCGTCCAATCCCGAATACGGAATCCCAGCGACATGAATCTGTCCCACCTGGGGAAGGTAAATATTACCCGAGCGGTCGACCCGCACATCGGCGCGCTGGTTAACCTGTCCCCAGGTGCGGATCCGCAACTCGTCACCGGGGCCGATCGTGTAGTCCGGGGGAACCGGCGTCAGGTCCAGAGGTGCAAATGTCGACGGGACTCGGCGGAATAGATCGGCTCCGTAAATCGGAAGAACCTCGCCCGTCGTCGAAGCGACATATTTTTGAAATTCCGTTAGCTCTTCGGGTGGCAATGGCGTAGCCAGCCGGATGTTGTGCGCAGAGTATTGCCGCGCGAGCAATTCGTTGTCTGTATAGACCGACGATTGTGAATAGGGAGTTTGCAAGCCCTGCAGATTCTGCATGTTCGCGCCCGGTGCGCTCATCGACCCGGGCACCTGGCTTCCCACGCCGGGCGTCATGGAGTTGGTTCCCTGCATCTGATTCGAGAAAGAACACAGAGTCGAACCTGCCTCAAGCGGGTCGGTACAGTCTACGGGGCTGTTCTGGTTCTGGGAGGTACCGGAAGGAATTTCCTGGGCCAGAGCCGGCGCGAGGAAGGCGACCGCCAAAAGAGGCGAAATCAGGAGAGGAGCGAGTTGTCTCTTCATAGAAAACCGCTGCGTGAGATGGCGTAATCGACGCCTACTCCACTCGCCCGCAGCGCGATGCATTTACAAATCGGAGCCAGACGTTCCCTGGATTCAGATTAGCACGTTCCCGGCACAAGCCCGGCGTCAATCCCGAAAGCGATACACCTCCAAGGGGGTGATCCGAAAGGGTGCTAATTGACCAAAAAAACAATTTGCCCCGCGATCTTTCGAGTATTCGTCGGTATACTCACTTATAGAAACTTAGAACAAATACTGTTACATTTCAGTAACGGGATTTTCCGGACTCTGCAAGCTGCGCCGGAGCGAACCAGCAGGTCTTTTCCTACTCTGCGTACGTCTATAATCCAAGCCGAATCAAGATGGGGTGGAATGAGTTCGCTTTCATTCGATAGCCATTTTTCAGCAGAAGCCAGAAACCACAGCGGTGAGGCCTTGCAGGGGTCGTCCATAGCGCAGGCAAAGGGGACGCCCGATCAGCGACACCCCCATCTGCGTCTGGCCGCACTGTCGGCACGGACGCAGACCGAAGCCAGCCCGTGGGTTCTTTCGCTGACGCGACGGTGCATCGATTTCTCCGTCGCATTCGCGGCCCTGCTCCTTCTCGCTCCTCTCCTGCTCCTGGCTGCCGTACTGGTGCGCCTCAGCTCCCGCGGGCCCGTGTTCTTCCGCCAGCGGCGTATGGGTCGCCACGGCCGCGAATTCACGCTCTACAAGTTTCGATCCATGACGCCCGTGAGTGGGCGCGGAGCGAGCATTACTGTCGCAGGAGACACCCGGATTACGCCCGTGGGGTCGTTCCTGCGGCGGTTTAAGCTCGACGAGATTCCCCAATTCTGGAACGTTCTTCGCGGCGACATGTGCCTGGTTGGTCCGCGTCCGAAGCTTCCCCATCATGAAGCGCTCCATATGGATTGCCGCCCCGGCATCACCGGAGTTGCTACTCTGGCCTTTCGGCGGGAGGAAGAGTTTCTGGCCGGAATTCCGGCCCACGAGCTTGAGGCCTTCTACGAGCTGTTCATTAAGCCTGCCAAGGCGCAACTGGACCTCGACTATATGCGCACGGCGTCGCTTTCGAGCGATCTTGGCGTTCTCGGACGCACCGTGGCTTCTTGCATTTTTGGAGCCGATGAGTCCCTGGCAGCTCCGGCGGAGATCATCGCGCAGCACGCTGCCACAAGAAACAGACCGTCGAAATCCGGGCCGATGTCCGTCGTACCGCGTTCCGGAGTGCGAGAGAATCCCGTGAGCGCCGTCGGCCTAAGTTCCGAAATGTGACACCTTTTGCGTGCCGGGTCTTTGTGATCGAGATCACAAGATTGTCACGAAATTGTCATTTGTTCGTCTGATCGCCTGCGGAGCGGATCGTAAGCTCCAGCAGATGCCGAAGCCGGCCCATATATTTTTTCAGTAACTAATTCGGATGGATCGAGCAGTCGATCGTGAGAAGTTCCAAATCGGCACTTCTGTTCGGATTCGGTACTCGGGGTACTCCGCCCTGACTAAAGTAAGGGCTCCCACTTCTCAGGTCGCTCGGGATAATCGAGCAGTCTCGCTCGATCGCCATGGGCCCAGCTATGCAGCGAAACCACGACACACCCTCCTGGTGTTTGCGTTGCCTTCCGCAGATTCTTCAGCGGGCGGCGCCACGACGAGTTCACGCGGCCTGGATTTCAGCTTTCTTCTGTCTCTGCCTCGCCGCCAGGGGCGCCTGGGCTCAAACGAGCACAACGCGCGCCGCCAGTCAGCAGCCGCAGCAATCTCGTCAGCAGCAACGCGCGGAGTGGTTTGTGCGCAGCCGCGGAATTGGACGCAAGCCGCATATGCAGTCATCCGCCCTTCCCCCGGCCGCGATTCTGGCGCATGCCCGGGCTCAGCATCTGGCTCTGCTCCAATCCGGCAAGACCGCGGATGCACCACCCCTGGCCACCTGGCAACCGGTGGGGCCATTCCAGGTAAGCACGCCGGCATGGAATCTGGTGACCGGGCGCGTGACCAGCGTCGCCGCAGATCCTTCGGACACATCCGGAAACACGGTTTACATCGGCACTACGGGTGGGGGCGTCTGGAAATCCCTCAACGCTGCTGGCACGCCAGCAGCAGTCAGCTTGACTCCGCTGACCGACAACCTCGCTGCGTTTGCCAATTCGTCCAGCGGAGTCAGTTCTCTGAGCATGGGCGCCGTTTCTGTGCAGCCGGGCGGCACAGGCGTCATTCTTGCGGGGACGGGCGATCCCAACGATGCGTCGGATTCCTGGTACGGCGTGGGCCTGCTGCGATCGACGGACAGCGGGAACAGCTGGAATCTGATCAGCATCGCCAATGGATCGCAGGGCGCCGGCTACCAGTTCTTTGGCAATGCCTTTGCCGGATTCGCCTGGAGCTCCAGCAGCCCGGGCCTCGTCGTCGCAGCAGTCAGTCAATCGCTGTACGCCGAAACAGTGCAGGCGAATTTTCCGCAGAGCATTCTCGGCCTCTATTATTCGGCGGACGCGGGAGCCACCTGGCAAATGGCGACCATCGAGGACGGCTCAACCGTGATCCAGTCCTCGCAGAGCAACATCCTCGGCGGTAATGCCGCGACTTCGGTGGTCTGGAATCCCATTCGGCAGCGCTTTTACGCAGCGATCCGCTACCACGGCTATTACGAATCGACGGACGGCATCACCTTTACTCGCTTGCAGAACCAGCCGGGAGTCAATCTGTCGGCGGCCTATTGTCCATCTCTCCCCGACGGTCCGGGTTCCCCCGGTTGTCCCATTTTTCGCGGCGCGCTTGCGGTCCAGCCAGTTTCGGGGGACATGTTTGCTCTCACAGTGGACCAGTACAACCAGGATCAGGGGTTATGGCGGGACGCCTGTAACATGACGTCCGCGGCGTGCGCATCGCCCACCGTTCAGTTTGGCATCCAGATTTCCGATCAGGCCCTCGACTATTCCGGCACGAGCGTCATCCCCCAGGGCAATTACAACCTCACGCTCGCCGCCGTACCGGCCCAGCAGGACACGTTGCTGTTCGTCGGCCTCACCGATCTGTGGCGATGCAGTCTCGCCGCAAGCTGCACCTGGCGCAACACCACGAACACGCAGACCTGCGCAGCCGCGCAGGTGCCTGCAGCGCAGCATGCCATCGATGCGACCTTCGGATCTGCGGGCCTTCTTTACCTGGGTAACGACGGCGGCCTCTGGCGTTCCACCGATGCCGTCAACCAGCAGCAGCCGCCATGTTCGACCGACGACGCCGGCCATTTTCAGAACCTCAACGCGGGCCTCGGCTCGCTGGCTGAAGTGGAAAGCTTCAGCGAGGATCCCGATAACGCCGGAACGTGGCTGGCCGCGCTGGGGGATCTCGGCACCGCAGCTCCTCCCGTCGGAAGCGGACCGTGGATTCAGGTTCTCAACGGCGAAGGAAAGGTCGTGGCCATCGATCCGAACAACACGGAAAACTGGTACGCGACTTCAATGTTCGGCGTAGGGCTCAACCAGTGCACAGAAGGCTCGTCCTGCAATCCGGCGGGGTTCGGCAGCGTGGTGATCGGCGAGGCGCAGGTGGAAAACGACGTTCAGGTGATTCCCGCGCCCTGGATCCTCGACCCGCAGAATACAGCCGATGTCATTCTGGGCACCTGTCGCGTATGGCGCGGAGCGGCCTCGGGCGCAGGCTGGAGCCAAAGCAGCCTGCTGAGCGGAATGCTCGATGGAGACCAAAGTTCTTTTTGCGACGGCAACGCGGAAATTCGCACCCTCGCGGCTGGGACCAACTCCGAAGCTGAAGCCCAGGCGGAGGAAATCTATGTGGGCATGGCTGGCTCACTGGATGGCGGGGATTCGGTCCCTGGCCACCTCTTCAGCTCTGCGGTAAACAACGAGTCCAGCGCCTCCACCACCGCATGGCTCGACGACTACGCCTCCCCGGTGACCAACAGCGGCGTAACGCAATTCAATCCGGGGGGATTCGACATTTCGAGCATCTACGCGGATCCGCACGATCCAACAGGCCAGACGGTCTACGTGACTGTGCAGGGAATGCCTACATGGAATGGCGAAAGCGAATTGCTCTACGGGTCGGTCGATGGCGGCGCGCACTGGAGCGACCTCACCTCCAATTTGCCGCAGGCGCCGGCCAACGGCGTCCTGGTGGATCCAAACAACGCCGCCATTGTCTACGTCGCGCTCGACACGGGCGTCTACTACACCCTCAATGTCGCCGACTGTGCGAACCCTCTCGACTCCTGCTGGAATGTCTTCGGCAACGGCCTGCCCAATGCGCCCGTAACGGGCCTGATGGCGTTCAACGCGGGTGCAACGCAAGTGCTGCGCGCAGCGACCTACGGCCGCGGCATCTGGCAGGTCGACCTCGTCACCGCGGGCATTGCGCCCACGCTTGCGTCCGTCGCTCCCGCCTCACTCACCTTCCCGCTGCAGGTCGAGCAGACGGTCAGTCCCGCCCAAACGGTAACGATCGCGAACAATGGCACCTTGAACCTGAATATCTCCTCCATCGACGTCACCGGCGATTTTCTTGAATCGGATAACTGCGCAGGAGCCTCGATCGCCCCGGGCAACGCTTGCCAGATTCAGGTGACGTTCGATCCGTCGCAGCCAGGAATACGCCAGGGAGCCCTTGCAGCACTGGCCAACGTCGCCGGGGGGCAGCTCAACGTGACCCTGTCGGGTGTTGGCGTCGCACCCGGGGCCATCGTTCTCACGCCTGCCTCGCTTACCTTCGCGCCCACCCTTGTGAACTCCACAGCACCGGCGCAGAGCGTCTCCATCGCCAATACCTCGGACTCTGTTCTCTCTCTGAATGCAGAGGTCGTCACCGGCGATTTTGCTATGACCGCGAATACCTGCGGAACCTCGCTCGCCGCGCAAACCAGTTGCGAGGTAACCATCGACTTTACTCCCTCGGTGGCGGGAAACCGGAGCGGAATGCTCACCGTCACCGACATGACCGGCACGCAGACGGTTCCGCTGTCCGGCACGGGGCAAACGCAGGCCACCGATACGTTGTCACCGCTATCTCTCACGTTCAGTTCCCAGATTGTGGATACCACCAGCGCCGCGCAGACTCTGACTCTCTCCAACAGCGGCGATGCGCCGCTGACAGAAATCTCCACCAGCGCCACGGGAAGCTTCACGGTCCTCAACAACTGCGGAGCGGAATTGCAGGGACACGCCAGTTGCTCAATCCTGGTTGCATTCGCGCCCGTCGCTACGGGCGTGCAGTCCGGAGCTCTCACTGTGGCGGACGAGCTTCATATTCGGAATGTGGCTCTTACCGGAACCGGCATCGCGCCGCCGGGAATCTCCGCGACACCGCAAACCATCAATTTTGGCGGCCTGGGGGTGGGCAGCACCAGCGGCTCGCAAATGGTGACGCTGACTAACAACGGTGGTGTCGCACTGAGCGGCCTGGCAGTGACCATTACTCAGGATTTCGTCATCGGCAGCAATAGCTGCCAGTCGACGCTCGCCGTCGGCGATTCATGCCAGATCGGAATCGTCTTCTCGCCTCCCGGAGCGGGAGCGGTCTCAGGATCACTGACGATCGCATCGCCTGTATTGGCCAAACCGTTTACGGTCGCGCTCACCGGAGCCGGCGAAGACTTCTCCATCGCCGTTTCCGGCTCGTCTTCCGCAGTGATCACAAGCGGACAAACAGCCAGCTTCGCGCTGAACCTCGCCGGTATCTCCGGGAGCTCAGGTACCGTCGCGCTCGCATGCACCGGCGCACCGCAAAACGCCACATGTTCGCTCAATCCAGCCAGCGTGGCCCTGAGCGGTTCCGCTACCTCAAGCGGGGCGCTCTCGATTGCAACGGGTGTGGCAGCCTCCTCCGCGCAGAAC
>Ga0335073_10006385_pt1 | contig 16547 bp, 14 predicted proteins | sample Lox_Sample_22_FD_207093 | JGI IMG/M metagenome (GOLD analysis project Ga0335073, IMG submission 207093) | Soil microbial communities from Loxahatchee National Wildlife Refuge, Florida, United States - Lox_Sample_2.2 | ecosystem: Environmental > Terrestrial > Soil > Wetlands | place: USA... | reverse complement strand
CGCCGGTCCTGGGATCCATCGGCGTAACCTTAATCGCCGACCCCATGGGTGCGGCCGTCCATTTGAAGTAATACGTTTTGCCCGCCTCGGCTTCAAACCGGGCGCGCTCGTTTTCTTTCTGCAAGGCCTGATTGAGCGCCGCCCCGGCGGACATGATGATGCTTCCGTAGTACATCTTGTTCAATCCGGAGATCAGAACCGTCCCCGGCGGCACTTCCATAAACGCGTATTCGCTATTGAGCAGCCTGGCAAGATGGGTGCCGTTGACATAGAGATCGTCGTGTGAGGCCGAACCGGTAAATCGATACACACGGTAGATGCAGACGATGGCTTTGCCGCTGGATGGCGCGGGCAGTACCACGGGAGTTTTGGCATCCTGCGCGAAAGAGGCGGGGCCGGTGAATATGGCACCGAATACGAGCAGAAAGCCTGCGGGCGAGCTGACGGCTTTCCGGTGGCAAAACGCTGTAAGACCGCTGAAGACGCCTTGACGCATGAGATCTTTCCTTTCCTTAGCCACGGTGTGGACCAGCGATCCGGCCCCGGGATTTCCATGGCGAACTTCCCGGCGGGGTGCGAACCGGTTCCAGGCCCACACTAAAGAAGCGGCAAAGAGGAGCGAAGTGACTCATCCGGAAGCCGGCGCTCCATCCGATGGCCGCGCCGGCGAGCGTGGAAAGCAACCGCGCGACGCATTAGCAGTCGTATGCCGGCGAGCGATATACTTTCCAGTCATGAGAATGCTCGCCCTGCTGACCCTTTCCGCCGCCGCGCTCTGCGCCCAGCCCGAAATTGCTTACGATTTCTCCAATCCGCTCAAGCTTCCCGCGGACATGAATCTCGGCGAAGCTGCCGGAATCGCGCTCAATTCCAAGGGCCACATTTTCGTCTACAATCGCGGTGCTCATACCAGCCTTTTCGAGTTCGACCAGAACGGCAAGCTCCTGCGCGAGATCGGCAAGGACTTGTATGGCTTTTCGTTCGCGCACGCCGTGAAGATCGATAAGGACGACAACATCTGGTGTGTCGACGAAGGATCGAACATGGTGATGGAGTTTAACCCCGAGGGCCACATCGTCATGACTATCGGGCGGAAGGCCGAACCTTCGGAAGCACCGCCGGCAGGCCGCGAAATTCCACCCGCCCGCGACAATGCCTTCAACCGCCCAACCGATATTGCCTGGGACGCGGCGGGCAACAGCTATATCTCCGATGGCTACAACAACTCCCGCGTCGCTAAGGTGGACGCCAACGGAAATTGGGTGAAATCGTGGGGCAAGCGTGGGCCGGAGCCCGGCAATTTCCATACGCCGCACACCATCGCCACCGACGACAGAGGCAACGTCTACGTGGGCGATCGGGAAAACAACCGCATCCAGGTTTTTTCCGGGGATGGCGAATATCTCCGGCAAATCGCCGGTATCGGCGCGCCGTGGGCCATCTGCATCACGCCCGGCCCAAAACAGGTCCTCTACAGTTCAGACTCGCGCCCCGGACGAATTTACAAGCTCGATCTCAACGGCACCATTCTGGGCGTTTTCGGTAAGGCGGGAAAGAAGCCGGGCCAGTTCGGATGGATTCACGAGATGGCCTGCCCCAGCGAGAACACCCTCTATGTGTCGGAGATTCTCAACTGGCGCGTCCAAAAACTCGTGCTGCACCCGGCGAAGTGAAGCGGCAGCCACGCACGGCTGGGCTACAACGCCTCTTATTGGTGGACCGCGTGCGAGAGCCCGCCCTGAAAGTAAACAAACGTCAACAGTCCCATCGCAAACGCGCTCACCGCGAAGAAAACGCTCAGCGCCGCGGCCTTTGAGAACACTATGGATTTTCTTTCCATGCTTATTGGATGAGCGGTTGCCGTCCCAGGTCGCGCGGGGGAGGGGTGTTCACCGGCGCACAATGGCGGCCTTCGGCACGTCTACACCGGCAGCCAGCGTGCCTTCCGTGTCCACCAGCCGAATTTCGCGCGACTTGGCGCCGGACACCTCGATAGCCGGCGCGCGCGACTCGCGGATCGTCGCGCCTTCCACATTCTTTAATGCCAGTCGCATGGGAACCGTCACCCCCGATAGCTGAAGGTCCGAAACATCCTCGATCTCCATGCCCGTCTTCCAGGTGGGAGATTCCGGCTTCTCCCATCGAACCTCGACATCTTTCATGCTGAAATTGCGGGCGTCGCGGACGGTGAGCGCGGTGTGCGTATTCTCGTACGGGGCTTGCGGATCGTGCGAGACGAACAGGCGAATGTGATCGAGATGAATGCCGTCGAGCCAACTATCCGGGTGGCCGTTGATGGCAGACGTTCCCGTGCCGTGAGCGATCAGGTTGCGGATGGAAACATTGCGGATGATGCCGGCGGGCGGCTCGTTCTCGCGTTTGGCGCCATCCACCTCGCTGCGGCGCTTGATATTGAAATGGATCGGGTCGCCATCGCCCCACCAGAACCAGTCGAAGCGGCGGGTCTCGATGGTGACGTTGGAGATCACCACGTCCTCGACAATGCCTCCATCGAACACCATAAACGCCAGGCCGCGATTGGAATTGGTGATCACCACGTTGTCGATGGCCACGCGCCGGACGGCGTTCGAGTTGCCGTCGCAGAATTTGATGGCGCTCGAAGACGAGGACAGCCGGCAGTTGGTCACCGTCACGTTTTCCACGGGCAGATCCGGCCCCCAGATTTTGGACGAATAGAATACCAGTGCGTCGTCGCCGGTTTCGATGGTGGAATTGGAAATGTGTACGTCCTGGCAGCCGTCGGGGTCGATGCCGTCGGCCCATACGGCCGTTTTCTGATCCGAGAAAATGTATACGCCGTCGATGGTCAGGTGCTTACACGCATACGGATTGATGGTCCAACTGCGCGATCGCACAAATTTGAGCCCGCTGATGCGAACATCGTTGGAGCGCAGCAGGAGCACCAGCCGCGGATAGACCGCGCCCGTCTTCATGCCCACGGGAAACGAGCGCAGGAGCGGCTTGCCGGTGGCTTCCATCAGTAGCTGGTTGGGGCGGATGTAGTAATCCACGAAATCGTTGGGGCGCCACTCGTAGGAAGCCTGCCCGTCGATGGTACCGCGGCCCTCGATGGCGATGTCGTGCGCGTCCTCGGCATAAAGCAGCGCCGCCTTCATGCCTTTGTCGAATTCTTTTCCGTCGAGCGACGCGAACAGCGTCGCGCCGGCCTCCACGTAGAGCCGCACGCCCGATCGCAAATGGAGTTGCCCGGACGTGTATTCGCCGGGGGGAATGTAGACCGTGCCGCCTCCGGCCCGCCCGCAGGCGTCGATCGCCTGTTGCAGGGCGGGGCGGGCGTTGTCGGGCTTGCGCCCCGTGGCGCCGTAGTCCCGCACGTTGAAAACCGGCTGGGCGCCGAGCGCGGCCGCGCAGGCGACGATTGCGAAGCAGAGTTTCATGCCATCATTCTGCACGAAATCGGAGCCGATGTCCCGCCGGCGGTGAGATCAGGTCGAGCCACGCGGGCGCGGCTGCCGGCGCGAACCGGAGTCACCTCGCTCGGGGCCCATCACAGCGTTTTCAAATACGCCACGCTCGGGACTGTGAGATCCCAGCTCATCTCGACGAAGTAGTTCTTCACGCCGCCGGTCCTGGCCGCCGCGAAAATGCGCGGCCAATCGAGGGAGTCCTTGCCAATGGCGGCAATCGAATCCCCCACCATGCCCTGCAAATGCATGGAAAGGAATCGCCCCGGATATTTGGTGAAGTACGTCACGGGATCGCCGATGGCCGTCATCGACGAGATCTGGAATTGCATCTTCACCAGCTTGGGATCGAGCAGTTCCAGCAGCACTTCGTAGGTCAACCGTCCGTCGTCAAGCTTCGACATTTCGAAGTTTTCGTCGTGCAGGAATTGCTGCATGCCGGCCTTGGCCGCCCGCTCGCCGATTTGGTTGTATTCGTCCGCGGCGCGCTTCACCGCGTCGATGGTGGTGACGCCGCTTCGCATCTGCCCGCCCAGCGACGCCGTCCCCATTTGAGTCATGCCGATGCCGGCGGCCCAGTCTATGCTCTGCTGCTGTTTGTTCCGCAGTTCGCCCAACGAGAAATGCGAACTGGGGCACCTCAGACCGTGGCTCTCGATGATCTTCCGCGTCTCTTTCGCGTTGGTGAGCCCGGCGAACTCCGAATACCCCGGCGAGCATAGTTCGATGATTCCAACGCCGAGGCCGGCAAGGTCCTGGCACACTCCGGCGAGATCCCCGCCGCGGATTCTCTGGCGGAAGGGATAGGTCTGGCTGCCGATCGGCAGTCCCAGTGGATTAGCGCGAAGGCCCGCGGCAGCCGCGGCCGACACCGCGAGAAAGTCTCTTCTGGAGAATCCTGGCATGGTTATTGACCGCCTCTCCCCCGCCCGCGTCCCTGGGGACGCGGATTGCGCGCCTGTGCGAGGAGTTCGTCAAACTCCGTTTTGGTCATCTTGAGCTTCTCGGGGTGGGCGTCGATCCATTTCTCGAAAGCGTCCAGCTTGGCCGCGCCCCAACCGCCCTCGAATTCCGCCCCGTTCTTACCTTCCTTATTCAGTTCGAAATTAAAAGCGTCCTGCAAATTGGTGAACTCCGCCTTGGCGATAGCCTGCGCCGCCACGACGGCCGGAATGAAGATCACACCATCCGCCTTCGCCAGCACTAGATCGCCCGGCAGCACCACCGCGCGGCCGATGCGCACGGGAACGTTAATGCCCGTCAATTGCATCTGGGCCCAAGCCGAAGGGTCATAGCCGCGATAGAAGCCGTTCAGGTTGGCAATTTCGCGATTCTCCTCCGCATCGCGGATTCCGGCGTCGAAGACAAATCCCGAATGGGTGTGCGCGGCGATTCCGCTGCCCAGGTTCGAGCCGATGAGCGTGCCCTCGACGATCTTCCCGTAGCCATCGGCCACCATGGTGTCACCCATCTTCAGTTCGTTGATCACCCAGCTGTTGGTGCCGCTCACCCGGCCTTCGGCTTTGCCTTCCGCGGCCACCGCATTGCGCATGTCCGGACGCTGCGGCATGAATTGCGCCGTGAGCGCCCGGCCGGCGAACGGCTTATCGGGATGCAGCGCCTGCCATCCGCCTTCGAACTGGTTGACATAGCCCTGTTCGCGCAAGTACTCCCAAACGTCCTCAATGGAGACGTCGAGTGCGCGCTCGAGCAGGTTGTCGGCCACCTTCGGCCGTCCGTCGGGGAAACGCTCGCCCTTCCATTCGGAAGTGTAGAAAAGGATCTGTTCCCGAGTCTGCTTGATCTGGGCGCGCACGGCGGTTGCCCCGAAGATTACGGAAACAATCAAAATTCTGGAAACGATGCTGTTCATTGAATTGCCTTTGAGGCGTGCAGCCAAATCTTATCGCATCTCATCCCCTGCGGCGGACAATTGTGGCGGTGCCCGAGCCCCAATTGGACGGCCGGCAAAATTAGCCGTTTCGCCGCCGGAGCTTCACGATTGGCCGCCCTGCGGCTCACCCCATCCATGCCCGGCGGCTCTCTTCCTCCGCGCGGACCATGCTCCACAGTCTGTCCCAGGAGCGCTCGGTATTCCATTGCGGCGTGGGCTCGAAGTATCCCGTATTGGGCGCCAGATGCCGCTTGCACACCTCGTCGTTCAAGGTCACTCCCAGTCCGGGCGTGTCGGGTACCTTGATGAATCCCTTGTCGATGATGGGTTTTTCGATTCCATGCACCAGGTCCTGCCACCATGGCACATCCAGCGAGTGGTTTTCGCACGCCAGGAAGTTCTCGGTCGCCGCGGCGCAATGCACGCTCGCCATCGCACCCACCGGAGTTCCGGCATAATGCATCGCCATCGGGACGCCGTACTCCATGGCGCGGTCGCCGATCTTGTGGGTCTCCAAAATTCCGCCCGAAGTGGAAATGTCCGGATGGATCTTGCTGACGGCGTGCCTTTCGCACAGCTTGACGAACTCTTCCTTTAAATAAATGTCCTCCCCGGTGAGGATCGGCGTGGGGCTCTCCGCCGTGATGTGAGCCAGCATGTCGGTGTACTGCCATGGAATCACGTCTTCAATCCACGACAGGTTGAACTTCTCATAAGCCTTGCCGAGGCGGATGATAGAATTCACGCCCAGGTGCCCCAGGTGGTCCATGGAAAGAGGAATTTCCATGCCGACGGCGTCGCGTGCCGCCTGCGGATATTCGCAGAGCTTTTCGATGCCTTTCTGGGTCACCTCGGCGGCGAGAAACGGGTGCGGAAGCTGATTGAGTTCCCACCGCGTCTGGTCCGCCGGCTCGGTCACACAGCCGGGAATTTTCGCCACCAGGTTGATCCCCACATCCATTTTGAGCCAGGTGAGGCCCATCTCCTCTTTCCGCGCCTTCAGGCGCTTCGCGAAGACCAGCGGATCGTCAGACTCGTCGGTATCGGCATAAATGCGCACGCGGTCGCGGAACTTGCCGCCGAGCATTTGATAGACCGGCACGTTGTACACCTTGCCGGAAATATCCCAGAGCGCTTCCTCGATGGCCACTACGCCGCCCGCCTGGCGCCCGTGATATCCGAACTGCTTGATCTTTTCGAAGAGGAAGGTAATGTTGAGGGGGTTCTCATTGAGGATGCGGCTCTTCAAGAACAGCGCGTAGGTAGCGCTCGATCCGTCGCGCACTTCGCCGAGCCCGTAGACTCCCTGGTTGGTATCGATGCGTAGGATCGGGCAGGGGCTGGGCCCGGGCTTCACGATGGTGCACACGCGCAGATCGGTAATCTTGAGCGCGGACGGACTCGAGTTCCGGGTCACATTCTGTTGGGGAGCCTGCTCGGCGGCGGCCTCCCTTGATAAAAGGGCGCCGCCCAGGATTCCTGCCGAGGTCTTGAAAAGATCGCGGCGGCCGAGTTTTCTGTTAGGTTTTATCATTGCGGTATTCCTCTCCTTCCGCCGCGCCGTGGCGCGGCAGGTGTTTCGTCAATCCAGAGTGTATCCCCATGCGCGATCGCGTAGGGGGACGACCCGTGCGCTACGCGAAAAAGCCGGTACGAAATCGCTCCCGGCCCGAGCCTTTCCACCGGGCTATGGGAGAATGAGGGAAAGTGATCGTAATCGACGGCATTTACTACGCGGCGGCGCTGGCTGCCGCGGGAGGCGTGGTCGCCTGGCTGGCCGGTCCGTGGTTTGCGCTGCCGGCGTGGATTCTCGCGCTGTTCTGCCTCAATTTTTTCCGCGATCCCGAGCGCGCCATTCCCGCCGGGCCCGTGGCCGTTTCGCCCGCCGATGGCAAAGTGGTGGCCGTCAAGGCCGAAAGTCCCACCCTCAACCGCGTCAGCATCTTCCTGAATATTTTCGATGTCCACGTCAATCGCACTCCCATTCCGGGAACGGTCCGCGCGGTGCAATACCACGAGGGCAAATTCCACGTGGCGAGCCGCGAGGAATCTTCCGAGGCGAACGAACAGACCGTCATCGCCGTGGAGGGGGATGGCTCGACCGTGGTCTTCAAGCAGATCGCCGGGCTGATTGCGCGGCGCATTGTATGCCGCGCCAAGGTGGGCGATCATTTAGCGCCCGGGCAGCGGGTAGGCCTCATCAAGTTCGGCTCTCGCGTCGATGTGCTGCTGGGACCGGAGTGGGAAATCCTGGTCGCCCCCGGCATGCGCGTCGCCGCCGGGTCGAGCATCCTGGCGCGCCGCCGCGACAGGGACCAATAAAATGGGCATCAAGGAACGGCTCATCGATCCCAAATCGCCCGACCGGCGCCCGCGGCGCGCGGCGTACGTTTTGCCGACACTGTTCACCGCGGGCAATATTTTTCTGGGATTTGTTTCCATCCTGCGATCGTTTCGCGGTTCCATGGCGGCAGCCACGGGCGGCATCGAGGCCCCGGAGCACTTTGCCATCGCGGCCAAAGCGATCGGCGCGGCGGTGGTTCTGGATGGCCTGGACGGACGAATCGCGCGCATGACCAATACCACCAGCGATTTCGGCCGCGAAATGGATTCCCTGGCCGACGTGATCAGCTTCGGCATCGCACCGGCTGTGCTCGCCTACACCTGGGGCGTGCAATTCATCGACGGCACGCTCGGGCCACAGATCCGCGACCAGATCACGCGCTTCGGCACTTTCGCGGCGTTCCTGTTTCTGATTTGCGGCGCGGCGCGCCTGGCGCGCTTCAACATTCAGAAAAATCCCATTCCCAAAAACCCCGGAAGGCCCGATCGCAAATACTTCGTCGGCCTTCCCATTCCTGCCGCGGCGGCAATGGTCGCGGGCGTAGTTTTCGCCAACGACGGCGAGCCGCTGGCGTGGTGGCCGTTTGCAGCCGTGTGGCTGGTGGTGCTGGCGATTCTGGGGCTGCTGATGGTGAGCACCTGGCGCTATTACAGCTTCAAAGGCATCAGCCTGAGTAAGCCGTACACGCCGCTGCTCATCATATTGCTTGGGGCGTTCATCTACCTCACGTGGAATTGGCCGCAGCCGGTGCTGCTGGCGCTGCCCGCCGCTTACGTGGCGAGCGGCATTCTCATCCGCATCGGCGGCATCTTCCGGCGCCGCCTTCGCCAGCAGCCTCCACCGCCAAGACCGGCTCCCGGAGCCGCCGTATGAGCACCATCGCGCTGGTGGGTTCGGACTCGCTGCTGGGGCGCGAGATCCGCGACATTGTGGCCACCGCGGATACCGGTATCGACCTCCGGCTGCTTGCCGATACCGAAGAATTGGAAGGCTCGCTGACCCGCGTGGGCAATGAGCCCGCCGTGGTCGGAGGCCTTTCCGCCGCGGCTCTCGATGGCGCCCGCGCCGTGTTTCTCGCGGGATCGGCGGAAGCCGGCCAAAAAGCGTTGGAACTCGCCGGAAACCAAACCCGGACCACGGTCATCGACCTCACCGGCGCGGCCGAAGATCGCCCGGACGCGCGCTTGCGCGCGCCCCTGGTGGAATCGAGCGAAGACAGCGAAGCGGGGGATTACGATTCCGCCGTGCAGGTGATCGCGCACCCGGCCGCCATCGCACTGGCGCTCTTTTTGCGCCGTCTGCATTCGGTCGAGCCGGTGCTCGCGTCGGTAATCCAGATTTTCGCGCCCGCCAGCGAGCACGGCACGGCCGGCGTGGAGGAATTGCAAGGGCAGACCGTAAGCCTGCTGTCATTCAAGAAATTGCCGCAGGAAGTGTTCGACGCGCAATTGAGCTTCAGCATGCTCGCCAAATACGGCGAGGAAGCCAAGGTCGCTCTCGAGGAAACCGAATTGCGCATCGAGCGGCACCTGGCGACCCTCCTGGCCCTGCCGGGCACGGGCGAAGGAGTGCCGATGCCGTCGTTGCGATTGATTCAGGCGCCCGTGTTCCACGGCTACAGCTTCGGCGCGTGGGTGGAGTTCGCATCGGATCCCAACATCGAGACATTGGAGAGCGGGCTCGTCACCGGCACGATCGAGGTGCGCGGCAGCGACTTCGAAGCGCCGACCAACGTGGGGCAGGCGGGCCAGGCAGGGATCGCCGTGGGCGCGATTTCGCCCGATCGCAACCGGCCGGACGCCTGCTGGTTTTGGCTGGCGGCCGATAATCTGCGGCTCACGGCGGAAAATGGGGTGGCCGTCGCGCGGCAATTGATATGACGATCCGGGTTTCCATGCTCGCCGCCCTCGCACTCTCGACGGCCGCGTGTGGCTATCACATAGGCGGCCAGGGCGATCTCATCCCCAAGGACGTGAAGACCATCGCCATACCGGAATTTTCCAACGGGACCGTGCAATACAAGGTGGCCAGCCTGCTCACCGCCGACGTTGTGCGCGAGTTTCATTCCCGCACCCGCTACACCATCACCACGCACCCCGAACAAGCCGATGCGGTTCTGAGCGGCGGCGTAGTCCGGTTGGATGTGTTGGGCGGCATCACCACAGACCCGGTGACGAATCGCGCCACCAGCTCGCAACTCGTCCTCAACGTGCAGTTCACCCTCACGGATCGCAAGACCGGCAAGGTGATCTACACCCGGACGGGGTACGAATTCCGCGAACGGTACGAAATTTCCACCAACCTGCCGACCTATTTCGACGAAAGCAGCCCGGCCTTGAAGCGCGTGAGCCAACAGGCCGCCGAGGGAATCGTCACGTCGATCCTGGAGGCATTTTGACGCCGGCGCAGCTCGTGGCGCGAGTAAGAAAGAGGGATTTTCCGCCCGCCGTCCTGCTGCTGGGGCCCGAGGCCTACGAACGCCGCCGAATCAAGGAAGCGATGACTGCCGCTTTCCCCGAGGCCGCCATCGCGCAGTTCGATCTCGCCGTCACGGCCCTCGCCGCGATCCTGGACGATGCGCGCGCGTTATCGCTCTTCGCGGCGGACCGTCTGATCTGGGTGGCCAACGGCGAAGCAGCCCTGCCCAAGACCGGCAAGGCCAGCGAAGATGACGATGCAGCCGAAGCGGAATCCGGCGGGAGCGGAGGCGACGCGGCGCATTTGGCAGCCTATTTGAAAGATCCGACCCCCGGCGTGGTGATCGTCTTCGAGGCCATCCGCTTCGATTTCGAGGGCGAAGACAAGCGAAAGCAGGAACGCGTGCGGAAATTCTATTCCGCGACCCGCGAGGTGGTGGAATTGCGGCCTTTTTCTCCCGACGAAGCCCGCCGGGAAGCCGAAGTTCTGGCGCGCTGCGCCGCGCTTGCCATGGCGCCAGATGCGCTCGATCTCCTGGTGGAGGCGCTGGGCGCGGACATCGCCCGCATCGCCATCGAAATCGAGAAACTGGCGCTTTACGCCGGCGCCCGCACCGTTTCCGCCGGCGATATCGCCGAATTCGTTCCGGATGCCCGGACGACCACCATCTTCGCGCTGGTGAACGCGCTCGGGCGCCGCGATCGCACGCGCGCCCTCGAATTGCTCGACACGCTGACCAGCGAAGGCATCTACCTTCCGCTGGCGCTCTCGTTCCTTTCGACGCAGTTTCGGCTGGCGATGGCGGCTCGCGAGGCGGGACTGAAAAGCTCCATGCAGGTGCAATCGCACTTCACGCGCCTGGGAATGCAGATGTGGGGATCGCGTGCCGACCAGGTGTGGCAGACGATGGGTAAATTTACTCGTCCGCAACTGGAGCGCGCGATGAAGTTGATCTCGGAAGCAGACCGCGGGCTCCGCGACGCGCGGCCGGACGACCGCGTCATCATGGAGCAGTTTCTGTTGAAATTGACGGCCTGACGGCCGGCGCTACGCCTTCGCCAGGGCTTTGACCTTGACGTGCAGCTTGGACTTGTACCGCGCGGCGGTGTTTTTCTTGATGATCCCCAGCTTGGCCGAGCGATCGATTTCGGAAAACGTCTTGGGCAGCAGGTCCGCCGCGGCTTTCGGATCTTTGCCGGTGAGCGCGCGCCGCATGGCGCGGATCGAGTGGCGGAGGCGGGTCTTGTTCTTGCGGTTCACTTCCGTGCGCCGTTCCATTTGGCGCACCCGCTTGAGGGCGGAAAAAGTATTTGCCATCTTGTACTAACTTGATTCCTTCGAGAGAGATCGAGCCTTTAGGATAACGCAAGGCGGGCCAGGGCGGCAACCGGTAGTGTCCTAATGTTGCGGACATTCGGACACTACCCCACTTTCGAAATCTGTCGCGGAAGTCTGACGATCGTACTCCGGCAAAATCTCCCGGCCGGACGGATGTGGGCCGCGTTCTGCTGCGATTGCCTTTTGCCATCCCAATCCGTGGAGAGACAGCCCATCCTAGCCAGTTCCTCCTGCCCCCTCCCCTGTACAATGGGTGTGTGTACCGCCTTGCAGTTCCCGCCATTCTGGCGATGGCCACCGTCCTGCCTGCCCAAACGTTCTTCCCCTTGAAGGACATCCGGCCCGGCATGCACGGCGTGGGACGCACCGTCTTCTCCGGCAGTCGCATCGAGGAGTTCCAGGTCGAGATCCTTGGCGTGCTCGAGAACACCGGCCCGCATGAGTCCATCATCCTCGGCAAGCTTTCCGGAGGGCCGCTCGCCGAATCCGGCGTCATGCAAGGTATGAGCGGCAGCCCGGTCTACATCGATGGCAAACTCGCCGGCGCGGTAGCCCTGGCGTACGCTTTCTCGAAAGAGCCCATCGCCGGCATTCGCCCCATCGAAGACATGGTCCGTCCGGTTGCCCAGCGGGCCGCCATCGCGGTGCCGCGGGCTCCGGTTGCGCTGGCGCCCAACCAACTGCTCCGCGTTTTTCCGCAGGCCTCGCCGGCAATGTCCGGGGGCGCCCAAATGGTCGACATCGCCACCCCGCTCTCGTTCGGCGGTTTTACACGAGCCACGCTCGACACCTTCGCGCCACAACTGCGCGCGCTCGGGCTCGAACCGCGCCAGGCCGTCAGCTCCGCCGGCAGGCTTCCCGACACCATGGGCAATCCGGCCGAGGTCAAACCGGGCTCGATGATCAGCGTGCAGCTTCTTTCCGGCGATTACAACGTGGGCGCCGACGGCACGGTCACCTACATCGACGGCAATCGCCTCTATGCCTTCGGCCACCGTTTCCTCGACGTAGGTGCTACCTCGCTTCCGTTCGCGCTCTCCGAGGTCCTGACCGTGGTGCCCAACACCAACACGTCGTTCAAGCTATCAGCCGCGCGGCAATGGATGGGAACCATCGGTTACGACGGCAATACCGCGGTCGCTGGCGAATTCGGCAAACGCGCCGCCACCGTGCCGGTGTCGCTGAACGTCACCCGCGACGGCAAGCACATCGAAAGCTACCGGATTCAGATGGTGAACGACCCGCTGCTTTCGCCGCTGCTCGTGCAGATGGCGGTTTTTTCGGCCATCGATGCCACTGAGCGGACCGTCGGCGCGGCCACGCTGCGCATCACCGGGGAAATCGCCTTCCAGAATGCGCCGCTTCCGGTCCGCATCGATAACATGTTCTCGGCCGACAACGGATCGGCCACGCAGGCGTCGCTTTCCACCGCGGTCCCGGTCTCGTATGTGATGCAGAGCGATTTCGACGCTCTCCGCCTGAAGAGCATCGCCCTCAATATTGAGGCGTTCGAGCGGAAAAAAGAGCTCACCATCGACGATCTCACCGTCTCGCAGCGGGAAGCGCGTCCCGGCGATACGGTGCGGCTGAACGTATCGCTGGTGGGTGAAAACGGCGCGGAAACCAAGCGCCATCTGGATTACAAAATCCCCATCGGCGCCGAACCCGGCCCGCTGTACTTCACCGTGGCCGACGCCGGCACGGCGAATATCACCGATTTCCACCAGGTTCTGGGCGCGACACCGCACACTCCCACCCAACTCATCGCCACCGTCAACAATCTCCATCCCAACACCCGCGCCTACATTCGCGTCTGGCGCACCGATCCCGCGTTCCAGCTGGAAGGGGTCGATTTGCCGGCTCCGCCCGCCTCCGTCACACTGATTCTGTCGGAGTCGCAGACGAGCCTCGCCGGCATCACGCAGACTCGCAATTCCAAAATCGCCGAAATGGAAATCGATGCGGGCGACGTGGTGGTTTCCGGCGTCAAAACAGCACAGGTGGAAATCAAGGAATGATTGCCTTCATGCGCCAGCTTCTACGCCCCGCCGGAATCGCCGCGGTGCTTACTGCCGGGCTCTCCGTGGCCCTGGTGGGCAGCGGCACGCAAACCTGGGAGATGAATTCCTACAGCGACTTTCTGCACGGCCACTTCGACGGCATCTCCCTCAGCCGCGAAGGCCGCCTCTCGCTCGCGCCCAAGGTGGACACCGTCTTCACTTCCGACCAGCCAGTGATCTGGAGCGTCGCCCGCGCCTCCGATGGTACGCTCTACGCCGGCACCGGCAATCGCGGACGTCTCTACCGCATCGACCCCGCGGGCCAATCCTCGCTGCTGTGGACCGCGGAACAGCCGGAAATCTTCGCCGTGACGGTGGACGCGTCCGGCGCGGTCTACGCCGCGTCATCGCCCGACGGCAAGGTCTATCGCATCGTGAAGGGCAAGGCCGAAGAGTACTTCGCGCCCAAGGCGCGCTACATCTGGTCGCTTGCGGTGGCGCCGGATGGCGCTCTTTTCGTGGGCACCGGCGATCAGGGCAAGATCTACCGCGTCACCGCGCCCGGGCAAGGCGAACTGTACTACGATACCGGCCAGGCGCACATCACCGGCATGGCCGTAGATTCCGAAGGCCGCCTGCTGGCGGGGACCGAACCGAACGGCCTGCTGTACCGCATCACCGCCAAGGACAAGGCTTTCACGCTTTACGATTCGTCGCTACCCGAAATCCGCGCAATTGTCCCCATGCCGGATGGCACCGTGTACGCCGCCGCGCTCGGCGGATCGGTGGCCAAGCGCGCGCAGGCCGCGCAGCAGGCGGCGCAAGGTTTGACCGGGCTCCCGACCATCGCCTCCACCACCATCACGGTGGAAGCGCAGGCGGGCGGCGAACTCAAGCCGCCCGACACCAAGGCGCAGGCGCAGCCGCTTATCGCGCCGCAAGTGAACTTGCCGGCAACTCCTGCCATGGACAGCGGCAACGTGGACAAGTCGGCCGTTTATCGCATCAATCCCGACAACACCGTCGAGACGCTCTGGACTTCCAAGGACGAAAACGTCTACGACCTGCTGGCGCTCGAGAACCAGGTGCTTTTCTCTACCGACCAGAATGGCCGCATCTATGGCCTCTCACCCGACCGGCGCGTCACTCTGGTAACGGAGACCGGGGCCAGCGAAACCACGCGCCTGCTGCCTTCCGAACACTCGATCTTCGCCGCCACCGGAAATATGGGGCACATTTACCGCCTGGGCGAAAAGCCTGGCGCCAGCGGCTCTTATGAAGCGCCGGTACACGACTCCGGCACCGCCTCTCGCTGGGGCAGCCTCAGTTGGCGGGGCGAGACGCCTGCCGGATGCAGCCTGGTATTTCGCACGCGCTCCGGTAATTCCGCCCGCCCCGATCGAACGTGGAGCGAGTGGTCGGGGCCGCTCACGGCGGCGTCGGCCTCGCCGATCACCAGCCCCAACGCCCGGTATGTGCAGTGGAAGGTCGAGATGACGGGCGCCGGCGGCAACACACCGGTAGTGGATAGCGTCACCCTGGCGTATTTGCCGCAGAATTCGCCTCCCGTGGTACGCAGCATCAGCGTCATCAGTCAGGCTTCGCTGGTATCGCAGACCGGGAAATCGCCGGGTGGATCGTCAGCCGCCTACAGCGTCACGGTCAGCGGCGATACCGCCAATACCAGCGGAGACACCACTTCCACGGGCACGCCAACGCAGACCCTGACCCGCGCGGCGTCCCAGCAGATCACCGTGAGCTGGCAAGCCGACGATCCCGACGGCGACCGACTGGTTTACAACCTCTATTTCCGGTCCGACGACGAAACGCAGTGGATGCTGCTGCGCTCGGGCACGCACGATACTTCGATGACATTCGACGCCGACATCCTGGCCGATGGCAAGTATTACTTCCGGGTCGTGGCCTCCGACCGCGAGTCCAATCCGCCCGCGAGCGCGCGCGAAGCCACGCTGGTGAGTTCGCCGGTGATGATCGACAACACACCGCCCGCGATCACCATGGGCACGGTTCAGTATGCGGCGGGCGCCGCGCGCGTGGAATGGCAAGCCGCGGACGCGAGTTCGTCCTTGCGGCGGTGTGAATATTCCCTGGACGCGGGCAATTGGATTCCGATGGACTCGGTGGATGGCGTCATCGATTCTCCGCGCGAGCAATTCGCGCTCGATCTTACCGGATTGGCCGCCGGCGAGCACCTGCTCGTGATCCGCGTGGCCGACAGCGCCAACAACACTGCTACCGCCAAGGTGATTCTCAAATGAACCAAACCGCCGAACGCCTCACACGCATTCTCGCCATCACCCCGCCGCGCCTGGTGGATATTTCGGACGACGAAGCGGGCCGCGAACTCGCTCCGGGCCACTGGTCGAAAAAGCAGATCCTGGGCCACCTGATCGATTCGGCTTCGAATAATCATCAGCGATTCGTGCGCGCGCAGTTGACGCCGAATTATCAGGGGCCGAGCTACGAGCAGGAGCAGTGGGTGGCGGCACAGTCGTATGCCATGGAAAGCTGGCCGGACCTGGTGAATCTGTGGCTGCTCTACAACCGCCATCTGCTGCACATCATCCGCACCATGCCGGAAAAGCCGCTGGCGGCGCCATGCACCATCGGCGACAGCGCTCCGGTACCGCTTTCTGAGGTGATGTCGAGCTACGTCGACCACATGGAGCATCATCTTGCCCAGATTCTGGGCTGAGCCGCGGCCGTGCGCCTGACCCCGCGCAACTTCTTCTGGCTCCTCCACCGCAGCATTTTCGCGGCCTTCGGTGACGGATGCCTGGGCATCGCCAAAGGCGCTGCTTATTCCGCGCTGCTTTCGTTTTTTCCGATTCTTACTTCTGCCGCGACTATCCTGGTGCAGACGCGCGCCGAGTTCGTTTCCAGATTTCTCGCGGAAACCCTCGACCAGATTGTTCCGCCCGGCAGCGAAGGTCTGGTGATGCAGCAGTTCCGCGTCACCGGCGCCCGTCCCATTTCGCTGCTGATCGTGGCTTTCCTCATTTCGATATGGGCCGCGTCCGGCGTGATCAAGAGCCTCATGGAGGGATTTCAGATCGTCTACCGCGTGCCGCGCAGCCGCCGTTTCT
>Ga0335073_10006384_pt1 | contig 16552 bp, 15 predicted proteins | sample Lox_Sample_22_FD_207093 | JGI IMG/M metagenome (GOLD analysis project Ga0335073, IMG submission 207093) | Soil microbial communities from Loxahatchee National Wildlife Refuge, Florida, United States - Lox_Sample_2.2 | ecosystem: Environmental > Terrestrial > Soil > Wetlands | place: USA... | reverse complement strand
CCGCCGGACTAGCCAGGCAGATCGCGGACGCGCACCGGCAGGAATCCGCCGTCGCCGTGCACTGCGTCACCGCGGAGCAGCTCGTTGTCTGCACTGCGGCGTTCGAGCAGGCCGGGCGAGTCCCGGCGGTGGCCGACCGGATCGAGCACGCAAGCATCGTGCCTCCTGGCTACGCAGCCGAACTCGCCGGCCTCGGGCTCGCGGTGGTGACGCAGCCGGGCTTCATAGCCGAGCGCGGGGACTCGTATCTCGCCCGCGTGCCGGTGGCTGAGCAGGACTGGCTCTACCCCTGCGCCAGCTTGCTGCAGGCGGGAGTAGCCGTCGCGGCGAGCACCGACGCTCCGTTCGGCCCGGCCGATCCGTGGGCTTGCATCGCCGCCGCGGTCAGCCGGCGCACGGAGGCCGGCCGGATACTGGCCCAGGCTGAGCGGGTCGCCGCCAGCCAGGCGCTGCGGCTGTTCCTGGCCGATCCTGGCGACCTGCGCCGGACTCGCGCGATCGCTGTGGGCGAGCCGGCGGACCTGTGCGTTCTGCGCGCGCCGCTGGCGGCGGCGCTTGCCCAGCCGTCTGCATCGATGGTGCACGCGGTGGTCACCGGCGGCCGCCTGATCACTGCGGCCTGATCACTGCGGCCTGATCACTGCGGCTGCGTTCTCAGTCCTGTGCGCGCTAGCGACCCTGCTCCCGTTGCAGAGCGCCGGGAGCGTCGCCCCGAGCGGGCAGGCGACAGTGGTGACCGGGCAGGGCGGCACAGCCGGCAGCACGCAGTGCTTCACCTCACTCGACGGGGCGTGGTTCGCGCAAGGCTGAGTCAGGAAACGGGCTTTTTAGCGCCCAATCGCTTGCGGGCCTGCGCGGCGCCTCGGCTGGCACCGGGCAGGCCCGGAGCATTCCTAGCCGCCGAGGTCTGCCGCGAGTGCGGTTACGAGCACATCCGAGGCCGGCCGGCCCGCCGCGGTGCGAGTGCGGGCCACCTTCTGCCAGCCCCAGTTCTGGAAGGCTGCCTGGGCAGCGGTAGCCGCCGGCCGGACGACAACCGTCGCGCGCTCTTCCGGCCGCCCGGCAAGGATGAGGTCATGCAGTGACCGGCCGATGCCCTGACGCCGCCACGAGCCACGCACGGCTAGCTCCACGAGCGCGAAGGTCCGGCCGGGATACTCGGTGGTGACCTGCTCGGGCAACGCGGTGGTCACCTCCCGCCACCATGACGTCGAGGACCGAAGTGGCATCCCGGCTGCGTAGCCGATGAGGTACCCGCCGCTGCGCGCGGCCGTCAGCAGGAAACCCGGCTGACGGCTCTGCACCCGGAACCGGGCCACGAAATCGTCGGCTGCGCCCGGCGCGTACACCTCGTCGTGCAGCGACTGCATCTCGGCTGCGTGCGCGGCAGCCTGCCTGCCGTCGAGCCGTTCGAAGCTAATCTCAGCCGCTGGCAATGGCATCCTCCTGGCACGTGCGTCAAGGCGTCCGCCGGTGTCCACGCCTCGAATGGGTACTCAGTCAGGGAAGATTAGAGCGTGACACTGCTGCTGCCCTCCGCCGACGGCGTCGCGGACCACGTTTCTGCCCGGTTCCCGCAGGCCGAGGTCCTGCGTTACGAGGACGGGGCGCGCGACGGGCTGGCGGACGTCACCTTCTATTGCCTGCCCTACATGGGCGATTCCGCCAGCGTCGAGCTGATCGCCAGCATGCCCGGGCTGACCGCGATACAGAGCCTCAGCAGCGGCGTGGACGACGTGCTGGCCGCTGTACCCGAGGCTGTGACGCTGTGCAACGGGCGGGGTCTGTATCACGAGGAAGGCACCGCCGACCTCGCGGTAGCGCTCATCCTGGCCAGCCTCCGCCAGCTCCCCCGGTTCGTGCGCCAGCAGGCGGAGCGGACCTGGCAGCACGTCCGGACACAGAGCGTCGACTCCAAGCGGGTGCTGCTCGTCGGGGCTGGCTATATCGGATCGGGCATCGCCCAGCGGCTCGCCCCGTTCGGGGCCTGCATCAGCAAGGTGAGCCGGACGGCGCGCGCGGACGTGATGCCGCTCTCCGAGCTGCGCCGGATGGCCTCAGAGAGCGACATCCTGGTGATTTGCATCGCGCTCAGTCCGCAAACCCGCGGCCTGATCGATGCCAGCGTTCTTGCCGCGCTGCCCGACGGCGCTCTGGTCGTCAACGTGGCGCGCGGCCCCGTTGTCGATGCCGGTGCGCTCGCGGCGGAACTCGCGAGCGGGAGGCTCAGCGCGGCGCTCGACGTTACCGATGTTGAGCCACTGCCGCCCGACCGGCCGGAGTGGACACTGCCGAACGTGCTCATCACCCCGCACGTAGGCGGCGATACCACCCAATTCGCCGGGCGGGCAGCTTCCTTTGTCGCCGAGCAGGTAGCGCGGCACCTGGCCCAGCAGCCGCTGATGAACGTCGTCAAACCCGGGCTTACCTAGGGGTCATCCGAACTGGCCGGGCTGGTAGTCCCCGGCGGGCTGTTGGGTGATGACGTTCAGCCTGTTGTAGGCGTTGATGATCGCGACGACGGCCACCAGCGCGACGAGCTGTTCCTCGTCGTAGTACTTAGCGGCGTTCGCCCAGGCTTCGTCGGTGACGCCACCGGCGGCGTCGGCGATGCGGGTGCCCTGCTCCGCGAGCTCCAGCGCGGCGCGTTCGGCCTCGGTGAAGACTGTCGCGTCCCGCCATGCCGCGACCAGGTTCAGCCGCTGCTGGCTCTCTCCTGCGTGCAGCGCATCCTTGGTGTGCATGTCAGTGCAGAAGCCGCAGCCGTTGATCTGGCTGGCCCGCAGCTTCACCAGCTCCTGCGTCGCGGTCGGCAGCGCAGAGTCGTGCAGAGCTCCGCCAACTGCATTGAGGTGCTTGACGAGCTTCATCGCCAGCGTGCTGCTCATGAATTCGAGACGGGCTTCCATCGTCATCTCCTTGCCGGTCGGGCGGGTCATGGCTCGGGCCGGTGATCCGCCGGGTATCGGTTTCGTCTCTCGGGGTCCGACGACGCAGCCCCTCAGAATGTGAGCCGACCAGCTGGCCTCACAATCCGGCTCGCTACCTCGTCGAACTAGTGCGGGCGCCGTCTGGCTGGCGCGACGAGCGAGGGAGGCTGTCACCATGAGCACCCGATCCGGAACGGGAAACGGCTCGCCCGGCCTGGGCCTGACCGCGATCATGAGCGAGCGGCGTCAGCTGATCAATCTGTGCTACCGGCTGCTGGGCTCCCTGGCCGAGGCCGAGGATGCCGTCCAGGAGACTTATGCCCGCTGGTATGCGATGTCCGCGCAGCAGCAGGAAGCGATCGAATCCCCTGGCGCCTGGCTGACGACGGTCGCCAGCCGCATCTGCCTGGACCTGCTCAGCTCGGCACGCGCCCGGCGCGAGCGCTACGTGGGCGAGTGGGTACCCGAGCCGCTGCCCGACCCGTCGGAGTGGATCGCTGGACGGCCCGGCAACATCGCGGCTGATCCGGCCGACCGGGTCACCCTGGATGAGTCGGTCAGCATGGCTTTCCTGGTCGTGCTCGAGTCGATGACGCCGGCCGAGCGCGTCGCGTTCGTCCTGCACGACGTCTTTGGCTATCCCTTTGACGAGATTGCCGGGATCACCGGCCGCAGCTCAGCGGCCTGCCGGAAGCTCGCCTCCTCGGCCCGGCGGCGCGTCCGCGCGGCACAGCCGCCCACGACCCCGGCGGCTCGGCAGGCCGGCATCGTCAGGGAATTCAAGCGCGCCTGGGAAGCTAAGGACATCGACGCCCTCGTCGACCTCCTTGACCCGGACGCCACAGTGATAGCCGACGGCGGAGGACTCGTCAGCGCGGCGCTTCACCCGATCGAGGGCAGCGAGCAGATTGCCCGCTATGTCGTCGATATAGCCGAGCGGGCAGTCGGCAACATGACGTTCCTGGAGCGCACGGTCAACGGGCAGCCTGGATTGGTGGCGCAGCAAGACGGCATCACTGTGACAGTTTTCGCGTTCGACATCGCAGACCGCCGGATCAAGCACATCTGGGCAGTACGCAATCCTGACAAGCTCCGGCCCTGGACGACCGGCTGACGCCGCCCATTTCGCTGGCCAGCCTCCCTGCCGCGATCAGGTCAGCTCCTGAAGCAGGCGCGGCAGGCCGGAGATGGACTCGATCACGTGATCGGGAGCCGAAGCGGCCTCGGCGTGCGTACGGGTCTGGTACTTGCCGGTCTTCACTAGCACCCCGGTTAGCCCGCAGCGCTGGGCAGCCAGCACGTCGTTGTCGACGTCGTCGCCGATCATCAGAGCTTCGCTGGCGCTGATCCCGAGGTGTGCCAGACCGGCGCCGAAGAAACTCGCGGCGGGCTTGCCGACAACTTCTGCTTCGATCCCGACGGCTTGTTCCAGGCCAGTGACGAACGCCCCGCTGTCAAGCTGGAGGCCGTCGCTAGTGCGCCAGTACATGCCCCTGGTCATGGTCACCAGCCGCGCTCCGGCCTGCAGACAGCCAAAGGCGCGGTTGAGAGCGTGATAGCTGAACTCAGGCCCGGCGCCGCCGATCAGCACGACATCGACTGCCGGATCATCGTCGGCGGCCAGTGCGATCCCAGCTAGGTCGTCGTCGATGTCGCCGCTGTTGAGCAGCAGGCAGCGCGCACCCGGATAGTGCTCACGCAGGTAGGCCGAAGCGACGGCCGGGGCGGTCAGAACGTCGCTCGCCGCGACCGGAAAGCCTGCCGCCGCCAGCGTTGTCGCTATCGACGCGCGGCTGCGTGACGTGGTGTTGGTGACCAGCGCCAGCGGAATTCCCGCCGCGCGCAGTTGCTCGACAGCGGCCACCGCCCCGCTGATCGGCTCCCACGACACGGTCAGCACGCCATCGATATCGATCAGCACCGCGCCCACCCGCTGCATGCCGACAATAATCGCGGACTGCAGACTTGGCGGTTTCACCGGTGCGGCGGGATGCCAAGATGGGCGCATGGACGCCGTGGAGCATGTTCAGCTGCCGGATGGCCGTCGTCTCGATGTGCGGGTCAGCGGACCCGCCGGAGGGCTGCCGCTGGTCTTTCACCACGGCACGCCCGGTGCCGCTACCCCGATACAGGCTCTCGAACGGGCCGCGCATGCCAGAGGACTTCGGCTGGTCACGACCTCGCGACCGGGCTACGGGGACTCGACCCGTCAGCCCGGCCGCAGCGTCGTAGATGTTGTCGCGGACACCGAGGCGGTCCTGGCCGCGCTAGGCGCTGACCACTGCCTGACGATGGGCTGGTCTGGCGGCGGTCCGCACACACTGGCTTGCGGAGCCAGGCTCGGGGCCGCGCTCGCTGTGCTCGTCGTCGCTGGCGTCGCCCCCTATGAGGCTGACGGGCTCGACTGGATGGCGGGAATGGGCGATGAGAACGTCGTAGAGTTCTCCGCTGCCCTTCAAGGTGAAGATCAACTGCGGCCGTACCTGCTCGAGGAGGGCGAACAGCTGCGGGACATCCGCGCCGACGACATCGTCGCCTCGATGCACTCACTGCTTCCCGACGTCGACCGGGCAGCCCTGACCGGCGAGTTCGGCGAGGACATCGCCGCCGCATTCCGCGAGGCGGTGCGGACGGGCGTCGATGGCTGGCTCGATGACGACCTGGCGTTCGCCAAGCCCTGGGGCTTTAGCCTGGCCGAGATCTCGGCGCCGACCATGATCTGGCAGGGCAGCGCTGACCTGATGGTGCCGTTCGCGCACGGCCAGTGGCTGGCAGCCCAGCTCCCGGCAGTCACGGCCCACCTCGAGGAGGGCGAGGGTCATCTATCGGTGGGCCTCGGCAAGCTTGACGCCATGCTCGACGAACTCGTGGCAGCGGCCGGCGGACCGGCACAGAGTCAGGCGGCCGCCACACTTCGCGAGCAGGCCGGCGGCGTCAGGGCGCAAGGATCAAGGTCTGACTGATCGGGTGCGTTGCCACGATCTTGTCGGCGCAGTTCTTCGCGTAGACCGGCGGGCGTCCCTTCGGATAGCTCAGCGTCGCCTCGGTGTAACGCCGCTCACCGCGGTGTCCCTTCACCGCGGCGCTCCCCCACAGCACAGCGACCACCGGGTAGTAATGAAAGTGTCCGTCCGCGCAGTTTGGCGTGCAGTCGTTCTCCCACTCGGTCCCGTAGGCACTGGCGAGTTCCGGCGTCCAGCTAGTCCAGTGCAGATGGGAGAGCCCGATGCCGCCGTCCGCGCAGGCCAGCGTGATGGTGCCGGGCTTGACCTGACCCTTGCCGACGCAGTTGAGCACCACGTGCCGCGGCGCAGCCGCCGCCGAGTCCGTACGCGTGACTGCGGCGGCAGAGGCCGACGCCGCGCCGGCATATCCCACCAGCAAGACGATCAGGCTCGCCGCGGCAACAGCAGATCGTGACGCAATATTGGTGAATCGTCCCCGCTTCATCGTGTTCCTCATTCCTGCCAGGCAATCAGTGACACCCATCGAGACAGCGGAGGCACGCGATTGGTTGCGCTGTCAGTGCTCGGCTATCCAGCTCCCGTGGAAGCCGAGCGGGACCCTGGCCGGCAGGTGGATGCGGGCCACCGGGTCTGCCGAGAAATCCTGCGCCGCGAGGATCACCAGGTCGGACGCGCCGCGGTCGGGATTGTGCAGATACGCCATGACGTAGCCGTCGTCCTCGCCCGCGTCGGGCGACGCCGGCGCGAAGACCGCCTCACCCGCTGTCGCATCGCGTCCGAACTCGTGCACTTGCGCGCTGCCGTTCGCCAGATCGTGCTTGATCAGCGCGTTGGCGAAAGCGTCGTCTGCGAAATCGCCCGCTACCGTGATTGCCCGGTTGACCTCGCCGATGACCGCGCTGTAGCCGTACCGGTGCGGACGCGAGACGATCCGGTCGTCTACCCGCGGGAACTCCTGCCCGCGGTCGTCAAGCCGGCTCTGCGTCACGGTCCCCGCAGCCGGGTCAATCAGCCAGCGGTCGAGCGTGACCGGTCCGTGCGCGGCCCACAGCGTGGACACGTCGAACGAGTCGTTGTACTGGCACAGGTCGACGACTACCCGGCCCTCCGCATCGTCATAGCCGTTGAGACAGTGGAACACCCAGCACGGCGGTACCTCGATCCACTGGACGCCAGCGCTGCCGTCGCGCGGCAGCAGGCCGACTCGCGGTTTGTGGTCCGGGTTCCACACATACGGCAGCTCACGGCCAGCGCTGACAGCAGCCAGGCTGAACGTCACCGGCAGGTCGAGCAGCACCACGTACCTGCGGGTCAGAGCGAAGTCATGCATCATCGGCCCGTCGGTTACCGGGATGTCGGTGGTGCGCTTCACCCGGCCGGCCGCGTCGACGACCACGTGCTGCACGTGATCCCATGCCCAGAAGTACGCGATCGCGTGCAGTTCGCCGGCGTCGTGGTCAAGCTTGGTGTGCGCGGCGAATCCGCCGGGCAGTGTCCCGCCGAAGTCGAACGGGCCAATCGTGTCGAGCTCGTAGGACAGCTCGTACGGAAGCGGCCCGGCCTCGACGGTCGCCAGCGTCCGGCCCCCGTGGAAGATGATGTGAGTGTTGGCCGCGAAGTCCATGTTCTCGTGCACCGGACCGGTGCGCCATTGCTCGCCATGCGCCTGCGCAACGGCACGGGACCGAACCCAGCGATTGCGGTACCACTCGGCCTTGCCGTCCCGCAACCGCACCCCGTGCACCATTCCGGCGCCGAGGAACCAGTGGTAGTTCGGATCGTCAAGTCCGAGCGGATTGGGCCCGTTGCGCAGGTAGCGCCCGTTCAGTTCCGCCGGAATCTGACCGGAGACTGGCAGATCGAAGGCCGAGATCTCCGCCGTGACGGGAGCGAAAGAGCCTTCCAGGAACCGCTTCGCGTCAGACATGCCGGCCTCTCCTGATCCGCCCGATGCATTGCTCCCCGCTGCGTCAGCCTGCGAAACGCTCGCCGATCGGACCCAGGATCAGCATCGGGAAGTAGATAAGGCCGCCGACGATGACGATCACCCCGAACAGGAAGGCCGCGAACGTAGGCCCGGAAGTGTCGAGCGTGGCCCTGGTGCGTGCGTGCACGCGAGCGCCGCCAAGCGAGCCGGCGATGGCGAGCGCGAGGATGATCGGGACGAAACGCCCGGCCAGCATGGCCAGGCCAAGCGTGGTGTTGTACCAGGTCGTGTCCGCGGCCAGGCCGGCGAACGCGGACCCGTTGTTATTCGCCGCAGACGCATAGGCATAGGTGACCTCGGAAAGCCCGTGGAATCCGGGATTGAGGATGGCACTGGTCCCGGAACGCAGCACCAGCGATGTGCTTCCGAGCACCAGGACCACGACCGGGATCGTCAGCACGTAGGCCAGTACGAGCTTCATCTGCGGCGCGCGGATCTTCTTCCCGAGGAACTCCGGGGTGCGGCCGACCATCAGCCCGGCGACAAAGACCGCAAGCAGCGCCAGGACCAGGATCGCGTACAGTCCGCCGCCATCGCCGCCCGGGCTGATCTCACCGAGCAGGATCGCCACGAACGCGCCGGCACCGCCGACCGGCGTATAGCTGTCCAGAGCCGAGTCGGTCGCACCCGCCGTGGTGCCCATGGTGCCGACCGTCATCAGCGCCGAGCCCTCCGGGCCGAATCTGGTCTCCTTCCCTTCCATGTTGCCGCCGGGGCTCGTGCTCGTGACGGCCTGCGACACTGAGGCCGGCAGGCGCGGGTTGCCGTGGACCTCGGCTTGCATCGAGACCACGGTGTGCCCGATGAAGATGGCCGCCATGACCGCGACGATCGCCAGTGCCTGCCGCCGGTGACCGATAAGACGGCCGAACATGAAGACGATCGCGAACGGCAGCACTATCACCAGCAGCAGGTCGAACATGTTCGTGAAGCCGGTCGGGTTCTCGAACGGGTGGGCGCCGCCGGCCCCGTAGAAACTGCCGCCGTTAGTCCCGAGCAGCTTGATGGCTTCCATCGAGGCAACCGGCCCGCCGGGAATGGTCTGGCTGCCGCCAGCCAGTGTCGCGGCCGTATCAAAGCCGCGGAACGTTTGCACCGCGCCCTGCCCGACCATCACGAGCGCGCCAACGACGGACAGCGGCACGAACACGCGGACGAGACTGCGGGTCAGGTCTGTCCAGAAGTTGCCGACAGTCCGGCGTGATCCGGAAATGCCCCTGACCAACGCCAGCGCGACCGACAAGCCGACCGCGGCAGCGGTGAACTGGGCAACGACGAGTCCCGCCATCTGCGCGAGGTAGCTGGCTGCCGTCTCGCCCTCGTAGGCCTGCCAGTTGGTGCCGGTGATGAAGCTGACCGCGGTATTGAACGACAGCAGGGGCGGCATGTCGGGAGCGCCGGTCGGGTTCAGCGGGAGGTGCCCCTGCAGCCGCAAAATCAAATACAACAACAGGGTAGAAACGAGGCCGAATGCCAGCACAGCCAACGCGTACGCTCGCCATGTCCAGCTACTGTCAGGATCGATCCCGAGCGCGCGGTAGGTGAGACGCTCGGCCGGCCGGAAGACGCGGTCGCCAGGAGCCTTGCCGCCGCCGAACACCGCGGCGAGGTAGCGGCCCAGCAGCGGCGCCGACACTGCCGCGACCGCGAGGACGGACAGTAGCTGCTCCCAGCCTGACGCAGTCATCGCAGCTCATCCAGGGCAAGGTTGAGTTGAAGTACGTTGACCGTCGGCTCACCGAGAAAGCCCCACTCGCGCCCTTGCGTGTAGCGATGTACCAGCGCCATCACATGAGCGAGTGGCAAGTGACGGGCTCTTGCGACGCGTGGCGCCTGGTCAACGGCGTTGGCCACGGATATGTCGGGGTCCAGGCCAGAGCCTGAAGCCGTGACGGCGTCGACGGGAACCCTGACGCTGCCGGGAAGGTCGTTGAACTGCCGGTAGGCAATTGCCCGTTCCGGAATCGTATCGGGGTCACAGACATAAGCACCGTCGGGCTGCCTGGCGTACCGCTGGCCTGGCACCGGACTGGTAACCGGCGTGCCCCGGACCGTGACCGGCACGCATGCCGGGTCGGCCTTGGTCGCGAACGGATTCCGCGGCGACGGCGCGCCGTGGAGGCCAACCGTGTTCACGCCGGCCACAAAGCCGACCAGCAGCGGATTGCTGGGGCCGAGGTTGGACGCGCCAGAAGACGCGCCGTCATACCCGGCTGCCGACGGGCGTGGCTGGAAATACTGCGGCAGCGGGTCGCCCTTGCTGTTGCTGAAGGTTTGCCCGAGCAACTGCGAGCCGACCAGCTTGCCGTGCCGGTAGATCAGCGAGCCCTCGGCCTGGTGGCGGAAGAACAGATAGGACAGTCCGGTCACCAGCAGCGGGTAGCCGAATCCCAGCAGAACTGTCAGCCCGACGAGCATCACGATGCTGGCTACCAGATGACGTCGCATGTCAGTGCAATCCGGTCGTAGTCAGGACGAGGTCGATGAGCTTGATGAACGCGAACGGAGCGATGATTCCGCCGATTCCGTAGAGCAGACCATTGCGGCGCAAGATGGCGGCGCCGTCGAGCGGGCGGAATCGCACGCCGCGTAGTGCCAGCGGAATCAGCGCCGGGATAATCAGCGCGTTGTAAATGACCGCCGACAAGATCGCCGTGCGCGGGTTATGCAGGCCCATCACATTGAGCACTTGCAGCCTCGGGTACACCACGACGAACATCGCGGGCACGATGGCGAAGTACTTTGCCACGTCGTTGGCGATGGAGAACGTGGTCAGGGACCCGCGGGTGATGAGCAACTGCTTGGCAACCTCGACGACTTCGATCAGCTTGGTCGGGTTGGAGTCGAGATCCACCATGTTGGCGGCTTCCTTCGCTGCCTGCGTACCGCTGTTCATCGCCAGGCCGACGTCAGCCTGCGCGAGTGCTGGTGCGTCGTTTGTGCCGTCGCCGGTCATGGCGACCATGTGACCGCCGCGCTGTTCGCGCCGGATCAGCGCCACCTTCTCTTCGGGCGTGGCCTCGGCAAGAAAGTCGTCGACTCCCGCTTCTTTCGCGATCGCGGCTGCAGTCAGCGGGTTGTCGCCGGTGATCATCACGGTCCTGATGCCCATGTCGCGGAGTGCTTTGAAGCGCTCGAGCATCCCCTGCTTGACAGTGTCCTTGAGGTGGATGACCCCGAGGACGCGCCGGCCGTCCGCGACAACCAGTGGGGTGCCGCCGTCCTCCGCGATGCGTTCAACGACCGGGCCGAGGTCCTCCGGCACGCTGCCGCCCTGGTCGGTTACCCAGGCCCGGACGGATTCCGCGGCTCCCTTGCGGATGTGGCGGCCGCGCAGGCCGATGCCGCTCATCCTGGTCTGCGCGGCGAACGGGACGAGCTCGCCACCGGATATGTCCGGCTCGGCCAGGTGATACTGCCGCTGAGCGCGCTCGACGATCGAGCGGCCTTCGGGGGTGTCGTCTGCCAGGCTGGACAGCAGCACGGCGTCGGCTAGTTCTTCTTCGCTCACGCCGGCCACTGGCAGGAAGGCTCCGGCCATCCGGTTCCCGTACGTGATGGTCCCGGTCTTGTCGAGCAGCAAGGTGGAGCAGTCGCCCGCGGCCTCGACGGCCCGGCCCGACATGGCAAGGACGTTCCGCTGCACCATCCGGTCCATGCCCGCGATGCCGATCGCGGACAGCAGGCCGCCGATCGTGGTCGGCGCCAGGCAGACGAAGAGGGCGACCAGCACGGCGGTCGACTGGATTGCCTTGGAGTAGATGGCCATCGGCTGCAGCGTGACGACGGCTACCAGCAGGATCAGGGTGAGCCCGGCGATCAGGATGTCGAGCGCGACCTCGTTCGGCGTCTTGTGCCTGCTCGCGCCCTCGACAAGGGCGATCATCCGGTCGAGGAAGGTCTCGCCGGGATTGGAGGTGACCTTGACGACGATCCGGTCCGACAGCACGACAGTGCCGCCGGTCACCGCGCACCGGTCGCCGCCAGACTCCCTGATGACCGGCGCTGACTCGCCTGTCACGGCCGACTCGTCGACTACCGCCATGCCCTCGACGACGTCGCCGTCGCCGGGGATGACCTGCCCCGCCTGGACCGCGCAGAGATCTCCCATGCGCAGCCTGGCGGCGGGGATCTCCTCCGTCGAGCCATCGGGACGCAGTACGAACGCGGTCGTCTCCCGGCGGCTGCGGCGCAACGTCTCCGCCTGAGCCTTGCCCCGGCCCTCGGCGACGGCCTCGGCGAAGTTCGCGAACAGCACCGTGGCCCACAGCCAGAGCGCGATGAGCCCGGTGAAGGCGTTCGGGTTGCCGATGAACTCGACCGTGGTGATGAGGCTGCCGAGTTCGACCACGAACATGACCGGAACGTGGATCATGTGCCGCGGATCGAGTTTCACGAACGCTTGCGGGAGGGCCTTGCGCAGGATGGCCGGCTCGAGCATCGACCTGCCTGGCCGGCCGCGAACCTTAGGCGGTCGCGCTTCTGGTGCGACGGCGACAGGGCCGCCGGGCAAGCCGGCCGAACCGGTCATCTGGGCTGGTCTGCCAACGGATTGCGCGGTTGGCCCCCCGTTGCCTGCTCTGGCGTCGCCTCGGCCAGGTCGGCGTACTCCGGCTCGCGTTCGGCGCCGGCTTCCTCGACGACCCGGCCGAGTGCGCGGACGAGCAGGGCGGACAGGGCGAAGAACGCCACGACGACGGCAATCATGATGAGGTCAGTCATGCCGCACTCCCCCGAGCTCCGCTGTCCGAGTATGTGACCTGTGTTGCAGGCTTGGTGCTTGCGCCGTTGGTCAACTGCTCTTATGCGCAGTGGCCGCCCGGCCCTAACGCACCTCTAACCCGGCGGCGCCGAATCCCGGCGAGTTGTCAGCGCTCGCGGCGTGCTCCTCGTACCTGGCTAGAACCAGTCTGGCTAGAACCAGTCCGGCTTGAAGATGACGACGCCCAGGTAGATGAACACTAGGAAAGCGAGGCCGAGAAGGATGCCGTCGACGGCGCTCATCTGCTCCTGTGCTCCTGCCTCATCTGAGCCAGGCGGGCGCCGGCGGTCCGGCGCCGGTAGTCCGACGCTGCCGGTCTCGCCCGCCGGTGACTTAGTCAGCGATTGTGCCACGGCAACCGGAGGCCGCTGACAGACCGGGTCGGAGGTCGCAGCGCCGGGCTGTTCGGGCGGCGATGCCAGAATGGAGGTCACTGGACTCGACCTGCAGAGCGATGGCTCAGTGACCACGATATCGGGGCAAATGTGACAAGCGGACCGGATAGCGGCGGATCCGCGCCTGATCCCGCGGCCGTCGGCGAGGCCGAGGGCCCTCCTCCCCCGGTAGCCGACGCTGCCCTGGCCACCGACGAAGGAGTCAGCACTGCGCTGGCTACCGACGAGGAAGCAACCGATGTCGTCGAGGCCGCCGGTCACTTCCGGATTTACCTGGGTGCGGCAGCCGGGGTCGGCAAGACCTACGCGATGCTGAGCGAGGGCCAGCGCCGGCTCGGCCGGGGCAGCGACGTGGTTATCGGGTTCGTCGAGTGCCACGGACGGCGGCTCACCGAAGCACTGATCGACGGCCTCGAGGTCGTCCCGCGGGCAGTTGTGGAGTACCGGGGCAGCAAGCTCGAGGAGATGGACCTCGAAGCACTGTTGCGCAGGCGGCCCGAGGTGGCACTCGTCGACGAGCTAGCGCACACCAACGTGCCGGGCGCGGGCCCGCACGAGAAGCGCTACCAGGACGTGCTGGACATCCTTTCCGCCGGGATCGACGTGATCACCACGGTCAACATCCAGCATCTGGAGAGCATCGCCGGCGAGGTTGAGCACATGACCGGGGTGCCGGTCCGCGAGCGGGTACCAGACTGGGTGGTGCGGAGGGCGAACCAGATCGAGCTGGTCGATTCTTCGCCCGACCAGTTGCGCCGCCGGATGTTGCACGGCGATGTCTACCCGATGGAGCGCGTCCCGCAGGCGCTGACGCATTTCTTCCGCACCGACAACCTGATCGCCTTGCGGGAGCTGGCTCTGCGATTCCTGGCCGACGAAACCGAGGAGGAGCTTCTCGCGCACCTGTGGCGGCACGAGCCGCAGGCGGTCTGGGAATCGACCGAGCGCATCATGGCGGCCGTTACTGCGGCCCCGGACAACGCGGTCCTAGTCCGACGGGCTGCGCGCATCGCGTCCCGGGCTAAGGGCGAACTCGTCGTCGTGCACGTCAGCGCCGCTGACAGCCGGGGCCACCGCGACCGGGGTGCGCTGGATCAGCTCCGCGCCCTGGCGCAGGATGTCGGTGCCCGGTGGCTTGAGCTGCAGGACGACGATCCCGCCCGGGCTATCGCCCGGTTTGCCCGCGAGCATCACATCACGCAGATCGTGATCGGATCGAGCCAGCGCAGCCGCTGGCGGCAGGTCGCTGGCGGCGGCTCCAACGTGGCGCGAATGATCAGGGAAGCCGGCGCGTTCGGCATCGACGTCCACGTCATCGCCAATCGTGCTGACGCTGCTGGAGAGCCAGACGACCACCACGAGAAGGACGACATAGGTCGCTCATAATTTCGATGAATTGTCAGACCCTTCAGCTAGGGTCGAAGAAGTAGTCGATCGCGTCCTGGCCCCGGGGAGGTGGCTCATGTGCGGTAGCGAGCCGGTCACGAGCCCCGGTCCGGCACTGAACTCCGGTCAGGCACTGAACTCCGGTCAGGCACTATCGGCGCTGGATGCCGCGCTTTCCTGGCTGGCCGGCTGCGACATGGCCGCGCTGACCACCGGCGAGCAGGCCGATTGCCTGCGCGCGCTGGAGCGCGCCGAGTCGCGGCTGACCGCTGTGCGCGCCGCGGTGCTGTCAGCATTCGACACCGCCGACGGGTTCGAAGCTGATGCGGCACGCGGATCGCGGAGCTGGCTGCGCTGGCAGACCCAGGTCACCGGCGGCGCGGCCACCGCCGCGGTCGGCTGGATGCGGCGGCTGCGCGCCCACCCCGCCATCGCCGCCGCCCTCGCCGACGCCGGCCTGTCCGCCTCGTGGGCGCGGCAGCTGTGCGACTGGAGCGACACCCTGCCCGAGGACGCCCGGCCCGGCGCCGACCAGATCATGCTGGCCGCCGCCGCCGGCGGCTGCGACCTGTCCGACGTCGGCCGGCTAGCCGAGGAGATGTACCGCCGGTGCGCTCCGCCCGACACCGACCCCGACGACGAGAACTTCATCAGCCGGAATGTTCGCCTGGCCACGCACTTCCGCGGCCACGGCAAGCTCGACGGCGACCTGACCCCCGAATGCACCGCCGCGTTCCAGGCCGTGCTTGACGCGCTCGGCAAGCGGGCAGGCCCGGAAGATCTGCGCAGCCCCGACCAGTTGCGCCACGACGCTCTGCTGGAAGCCTGCCGCCGCCTCATCGCCGCCGGCGGCCTGCCCGACCGGGCCGGCCAGCCCACCCAGATCCAGCTGCACATGACCCTCAACCAGCTCCTCGGACTCGACGGCGCCGCCGACGCCATCACCGGATGGCCGGCCGGCGGACCCGGCTGGGACTGCGACGCCACCATCAGCCCCATCGTCACCGGCACCCTCGACACCGATCTGCTCGACCAGCTCGCCCGAGACCTCCTGGATCACCCGCCCGCCTCTCCCCAAGCAGACAGCAGCCACGCCGACAACAGCAAGCCCGGCACGGCCGGAGGCAGCCCGCCCGCCGGTACCCTGCCAGGCAACACCGGGCCGGGCGAGCCCGCTGCCGGCGTGTCCGCGCACGGCGACACTGCTTACCGCGAGCGCGCTCATCGCGAGCCCTCGCACAATGACGCTGCAGGCGGCGGCACTGCCACCCCAGACCCGGACCAGTGCCGGGTCGGCTTCTGCCGCCAGCGCGGCATGACCGCTGCCCGCATGATCATCATCAGCCGCGCCACCCGGCTGCTGTCCGGGCCGTCCGGGCTGGCTGCCTACCTGCGCACTCAGCTCCTGCCCCAGCCCGCGGCCAGCATCAGCCTCCCCCTCGACATCGGCCGGCCCACCGAGGTCGTGCCGCCGCACCTGCGCCGCGCCATCATTGCCCGCGACCGGCACTGCGCCTTCCCGGGCTGCGACCAGCGACCCGCAGCCTGCCAGGTGCACCACATCACCCCCAGATCCGAAGGCGGCACGACCTGCCTGGAGAACTGCTACCTGATGTGCACCTTCCACCACCTCATCGCCGTGCACGCCTGGGGCTGGAAACTCGCCGTCAACCCCGACAGCACCCTCACCGCCAGCTACCACGGCCGCTCCTACACGAGCCACAGCCCGCCCGTCAGCGCAGCCTGATCTGCCCCGGCATTGGCGACGAGGATTCTGCTTGCCATTCCCGCCGCTGGCTGGGGGGGAGGCGGCCGCCGGGAGCGCCGTCCCCTGCTTGGCCAGGTCGCTGGCGCGGGCTCCGGCAGCTCCGGCGACCACTTATACAGCGACCCAGCCTGGCCAGAGGGACTGGCCGGTTACCCGGTGACCAGTTCGGCAAGGTGAGCCAGAGAGTTGCTCAGATGATCCGGGGCAAACGGGGGGAATGGGAACGGGAGTCGCTGGCGGAGGGAGTCGGGGACCGCCGACCAGTCATAGGAGAGGGTGGTCTTGGTTCCGGATGGTCCGGCAGGGGCCAGGTCGTAACGCCAGATGTGGCCGACGATCTGCGGGTTGCCATCGCCGG
>Ga0335073_10006382_pt1 | contig 16553 bp, 17 predicted proteins | sample Lox_Sample_22_FD_207093 | JGI IMG/M metagenome (GOLD analysis project Ga0335073, IMG submission 207093) | Soil microbial communities from Loxahatchee National Wildlife Refuge, Florida, United States - Lox_Sample_2.2 | ecosystem: Environmental > Terrestrial > Soil > Wetlands | place: USA... | reverse complement strand
TTCCACTCCTCGTAGCAGGCGTGAATGTCAGCGACCCGCAGATTCAGGAAGATCGAGGTGGTGTTGCCGGGCTCGTAGTCGACTACCGAGATATCGGGCTTGTCGGGCGTGGGCGGCCCGCCGGGGTTCATGATGATCCACGAGTTCGACAGCTTGACGATGCACGGGTTCTCGTCCAGCACAACGGTGCCGCCCAGGACGCGCGAGTAGAAATCACGGGACCGCGCGACCTTGCGGACGGTGATGAACATGGTCACCAGAATGCCCTCGGCGGGCGCTGGCAAGTTGGCGAAGTCGATGTAGGGCGCAGGTTCGGTCATTGGATTCCTCCACTCCGGCGGCAGCGGCGGATGTCGCCGTGTTGTGCGGCGGTGTCGCCCACCAGCCTTCCCTCAATACGGTCGGCGCAGACGTGGGCTAACGTCGTGGCATGGGTCGCTGCCGGACAGCTTCGAGCCGCAGCGTTCCACTGAGGCCTCGCGCGAGCAAGGAAAACTGGCATGAAGGATGAATCAGCGGACCTGCCTGCGGCCGTCGACCGTGCCACCTTTCAGGCCGAACTTGACAGGCTGCGGGTGCGGGAAAAGGCACACACCCGTGAAGGCGACGCCATAGCCGCCGCCCGCCGCCGCCTGCCGATGGTTGAGGTAGACGCCAGCCTTGCGCTGAGTGGGTCCAGCGGACCGCTCACCCTGCTCGAGGCGTTCGAAGGGCGTCGGCAGCTCATTGCCTACTACTTCATGTGGTATTCCGGCAAGCCTGCACCTGAACAGTGCGAAGGCTGCACGTGGGTTACCGCACAGGTCGGCGAACTGTCCTACCTGCATTCGCGGGACATCACCTACGCGGTGCTCTGCCAGGGGCCCTACGAGGAAAGCACTCGGTACCGGGACTTCATGGGCTGGAACATGCCCTGGTATTCAGCCCAGGCCTCCGTCGGCGCGCTTCTGGTCGGGCGGCAGGCCGGCTTGTTCCATCTGGTCTGCTACCTGCGCGACGGCGACCGCGTCTTCGAAACCTACTGGACGACCCGCCGCGGGGCAGAGGCACTGGACTACAGCTACGCCCTCATGGACCTGACCGTGTACGGGCGGCAGGAGTCGTGGGAGGACTCGCCTGCTGGCTGGCCGCAGGGGTGCTCCTACACCCGCAGTGCGGGCGGCGCGCCCGATTGGCCACCGGTCCCAGCTTTCCCCGGTGGACGTCCCATTGCCCAGTGGCCACGACTCGAAGCTGGCTACTCTGACGATCTGGCCCTCAGCGTCCCGCGGACGCCGACTGACGGCCAACTCGGCGGCTCATGATGCAGACAGCGAATCAGCCCGTTGCCTTCTTGATGAGCTCGCTGATCCTTGCTTCTTCGGTGGCGGTCAGCTCCGTCAGCGCGTATTCGGTCGGCCACATGGCGCCCTCGTCTAGATGTGCCTGGTCGCTGAAGCCGAGAGTCGCGAACCTGGCCTTGAACTTAGCCGCGGGCTTGAAGAAGCAGATCATCTTGCCGTCCTTGGCGTACGCGGGCATCCCGTACCAGGTTTTCGGCGAGAGGTCGGGCGCGGTGGTCTTGATGATCGCGTGCAGCCGTTCGGCCATGGCGCGATCCGATCCCGTCATCTCGCCGATCTTCGCGAGCAGGTCGCTTTCCCCGTCCGCCGCATTCGCCTTCTGGCCACGGCGGGCGGCCGCTTTGAGCTCGCGGCTGCGCTCCGTCATCGCGGCGCGTTCCTCGTCGGTGAAACTGGGCGCTTTGCCGGTGCGCTTGGCCGGCTTCTCGGTGTCCTTCATAGCGGTTCCTGCTCTGCGAGTATTGATGGGGACAACCACATGCTAGGGAGCCGCCGCGGCGGCGGCTTCTCCAAAACTGCCCAGTTGCTGTCCCGATGAACCCGGAGCTATTCGGCCGGTATCGGCGGCGCCCATCCGGGCCGGGGAATCAGGCAGAACGGATGACCAGCCGGGTCGGCGTAGACGTTCTCGCCGTCCAGCTTGGTCGCGCCCAGGGCTAGTGCGCGGGGTCCGGCCGCGGCCACGTCCTCCACCATGATGTCCAGGTGAAACTGCTGAGGCACACCTGGAGCTGGCCACGTCGGTGGCTTGTGATCAGGCGCCAGCTGGAAAGCCAGGCCCGATGAGGTGCTGTCAGCCGCGACGACAACCCACTCGTCGCTTTCGTAGGTGATCGGCTGGCCGAGCAGCTCCGCGTAGAACGCCGCCTCCGCAGCGGGAGCGCGGCAGTCCAGGACGACGTGATGCAGTCTCCCGATCATGGGGCTCAGCATGGCAGACCTCGTACCATGCCTGGCATCATTGTTCATGATCACGTAGTCATCGTGGCGACGGGAGCTAGCTGCGGTGGAGATGGCCGAGATAGCCCAGCTGGCCGATGCACTGGCCGGTGTGCGCCACACGGCGCGGACGGGGCTATCGGAGTGGCGTTACCACGGTCGGCTGATTGCGCGTCAGCTCGACGACTTCCATCTAGTGATCCGCGCCGATTTCGACTACCGCGACTCGATCGTGCGGCAGTTTCCGGAGACTTTCAGCGTGCCGACCCGGTACATCAAGCACATGATGGTCGTAGCTGATCTCGCGCACGGTGACGCTGGCGCCATCGAGGATGCCCTCGAGGCGGCCTGGCGTCTTCAGCAAAGTGCCGACTAACCCCCGTTCCGTCCGAAGCACTCCCGGTTCTTGGCTGAAATAGCCGCTAAAGCTGCGCGGGGCGCAGGACATCTCCGAACGGAGTGGTACGACCCGCTGCACCCGGCTCGGCGAACCACTCGCGGCCGAGTAGCAGTCCGAAAACTGGTGGCGGCACCGCGACTAAGACTCGCTTCAGCAGGGCCGACCGCCCGTTCCCTCCGACTTGTGAACGGTGTGCCGCCAGGGCTGCCTGCTTCTGACGGGCGAAACCCCGCACGTTCACCCGGTGGGTTATCTGTACCCGCGGCGTGAAACCTGAGCGGAGCGACGTCAGGTCGTGGCGGACGAGCAGGCGCAGCGCTCGCAGCGGGCCGGCCATCTGGGCGACGAGCTCCCGCGGGGCCGTCGCCTCGAGCACGCGCACGCCGGTCAGCTCTGCCGCCCTGGCGCCGACGACGTGCACCTGGACGTGATCGCGGTGCCCGTAGCCGCCGCGAGCGTCGTAGCTGAGCAGCAGGTCCGCGCGCTCGGCCCGGATCAGGGCAGCCAAGCGCGCGGCGGCCTCCTCGACGCTAGCGCGGGCGAACCGCTGCCGGTCGGGCGGGTCCGGGAACAGCAGCGGCCCGTGGCCGCTGTCCGCGTAGCCAAGATGCTCTACCCGCGAGGCTTTGAGTATCGCCGCGCTCGCGCGCAGCTCATCGAGCCGCGTGCTCGCGCCGGGCTCGGTGCGCGCGCCCATCCAGCCATCGCACGCGACCACGATGACGACCCGGTGCCCTTCCGCTGCAAGCCGCGCTAGCGTGCCGCCGGTCGCGAGCACCTCGTCGTCAGGGTGTGCATGAAGGGCCACGATCGTTGCCATCCCGCCATGCTGGCAGCTTCGGCGGGGTGGACAAGTGATTGTCTACCTAGGTAGAGTTTCACGCCATGGCTCGCCGTTCCGGGTTCTCCGCCCAGACACTGTCCGTCCTCGCGTCGCTGGAGGCCGATCCCGCCGCGTGGCGGCACGGCTATGTGCTTGCCCAGGAGACGGGGCTGCAATCGGGCACCTTGTATCCGATTCTGATCCGGTTGGCGGAGCGCGGCCTAGTCGAAGCGTGCTGGGAGGACGGGCAGCCGGCCGGCCGCCCGCGGCGGCACCTGTACCGGCTCAGCTCCGACGGGCTGGCTGCGGCCAGGTCGGCGCTGGCCGAGCACGAGCGGCTGCAGAAGCGCCGAGCGGCCGACGCAGAGCGGGCGAGAGGGCGCCGGGTGGCGGTGAAGGGCGCGTGATGGACCGGACCACGGCGACGCTGACCGGGCTGCTGGCGCGGCTGTCCTCGCTGCTTCCCGCCGGGCGCCGCGACTGGGCGGAGGCGCTGCTAGCCGAGGCCGCTGAGGTTCCGCCTGGTGCGAAGCAAGTGGCCTGGCTGTGCGGGGGATTGTGGCTGGTGGCGCGGGAGGTCGCGATGGGCAACGTCATACGGGCTTGTGCGTTCGCCGCCGGGGCAGTGGGACTGGTGTGGATCGGCTGGCCGGGCGCGTCGTCGAACTCGGCGACCCCGCTCAACCGGGTCTATGTCACCGGCGCCGTCGTGCTGCTGGCCGCTGTGCCGCTTGTGGTGCGCCGGTATTTCGGGCCAGTTCGCCGCGGCTGGGCACCGCGGGCGGCGCGGGTGTGCGTCTACGCCATAGTGCTGATGCTGATCGCCGCCAAGGCTGTGAAGGATCGCGATGGCAGCAAGCTCGGCACGTATTTCGCGATCGTGCCTGCAGAGTGGATCCTTGAGATCCTGCTGCTGCTGGTCATCGTCGGCTACGTGGCCGGACTGTTCATCCTGACTTCCCAGCGCATCCGGCTCAGCCGCTGGAGCCTGCCGATCGGAATCGGGCTCGGCGTGGTCACCGCCGGAGCGCTCTACCCGCTCGCGCGCTTCGGCTTTGGCTCCGCGGGCAGGTGGTGGGGGCTGGCCGCTCTCGTGCTGCCACTGGTGACCAGCGTGATAGCGGGGCGACTGGCCGTCCGGGACACGCGGCCAGGCGTCCTGGGCGCGTTCGGACAGGGCTGCCTCGCTGCAAGCTGCGCCACGGCAACCGGTGCGCTGCTCCTGGCGGCGCTCACCTCGGCCACGATCGCGCTCTTCCCGCACCAGGTAGGTCTCGAGGCCGACGGCAAGAGCTACATCGCCGCAGGCGGGTGCGAAACGTGCGATCCGGTCAACACCGTGATTCCACGGAATCTGCGGCACGAGTACTGGGTGGAGATCAGCGTAGGCCAAGCGGGAACGGGGCCGCTTGCCGCGATCCTCATCGCCCCGTTCCTGGGTGCTGGACTTGGCACGATCGGTGCGGGGCTAGCCGGCGCGTCGGGCCGCCGCAGGCGCGCTGGCAGCGGCGCGCAAGCTGCTGCGCTGCCGGCGTCGTTTGGGCAACTCGCGGGCCGAGCCTCCGACGCCGACCGTGATCGGGCGATCGGCGTGCTCAAGACCGCGTTTGAGCAGGGCCGACTGACGAAGGACGAGTTCGACGTCCGGGTGGGCCGAGCGCTTAGCTCGCGGACCTACGCGGACCTCGGCGAACTGACCGTGGACGTCACCACACGACTGCAGCCCGGCGGCTGATCGGCCGGCGCCGCCCTGTATAGGTCACCCTAGAATTCTAGGAAGAGCTATACAGACATTAGGGCGATGAGTAGCGTAAGCCTGGCATCGACGGCACGGCTAGCTGGCCAGGAGGCCGGTTACAGGTGATAGCTTCGCCCGCATGGCCGATTCTGGCTCCGTGATCGCCTGGCTTCTCGACTCTGATCCGTCGATCCGCTGGCAGGTGATGCGCGACTTGCTCGACGCCCCGGAGTCGGACTGGGCGGTGGAGCGCGGCAAAGTGGAGACCGATGGCTGGGGGGCCCGGCTCCTCTCCCATGAGGACGACGACGGGCAGTGGGCGGGTGGCGCCTTTCTTCCCAAGGACTTCGACTTTCAGGAATGGCAGGACGTCGGACAGCCGTGGACGGCCACGACATTTTCCCTGTCACTGCTGCGGGAGTTCGGGCTCGATCCTTCCTCGGACCGGGCCAGGCGAGCCGTCGAACTGATCGGCGTGAGCTCGCGGTGGGATCATGCTGGCCAGCCTTTCTGGGATGGCGAAGTCGAGGAGTGCATCAACGGCCGAGTCGTTGCCGACGGCGCCTACTTCGGGGTCGACGTCTCGTCCATCGTCGACAGGCTGATCAATGAGCGCCTTGACGACGGCGGCTGGAACTGCGAGAGAGCCAACGGCTCGGTCCGCTCGTCCTTCGCCACCACTATCAACGTGCTGGAAGGACTGCTGGAGTACGAGCGAGCAACGGGAGGCACACCCGGATCGCGAGAGGCGCGAACGTTGGGCGAGGAGTATCTCCTGGAGCGCAGCCTCTTCCGTCGTCTCAGCACTGGCGAGCCCGCGGACGAGCAGTTCCTGTCCTTCCTTCATCCCAGCCGCTGGCGCTACGACATCCTCCGGGCGCTGGACTACTTCCGCTCTGCCGCCACCCTCACGGGCGCAGGGCCCGATCCGCGGCTTAGCGAGGCGGTCGGCCTACTTCGTTCCCGGCGCCTGGGAGACGGTTGGTGGCTTCTCGACGCGAACCTGCCCGGTCGGGTCTGGTTCGAGGTGGACGACGGAGCAGGCAAGCCATCTCGCTGGGTGACGCTGCGGGCGATGCGAGTGCTCCGATGGTGGGAGCGGTAAACGTTGCGATGCGGCGGCGCCGACGGCTGCCTGCCGGTCCTGGTGTCCAATTATCAGAGTGAGGAGGTTCTGCTATGACGGACCAGCCCGGCGATGCCCGGCAGTCAGCGATCCGCGACGTGTCGGCCCGGCTCCCGGTTGCCGACAGGGCCGCATTCCAGTCGGAACTTGACCGGCTGCGGGTCCGGGAGAAGGCCCACACCCGCGAGGGCGACGCGATCGCCGCCGCCCGCCGCCGCCTGCCGATGGTCGAGGTCGATCCGCAGACTCCGCTGATCGGAGCGGACGGGCTGGTGCCGTTGATCGATATCTTCGATGGCCGGTCGCAGCTGATCGCCTACTTCCAGATGTGGCACACCGGCAGGCCCGCCGCGGAGCAGTGCGAGGGCTGCACCTTCTCCACCACTCACATAAGCGAGTTGTCCTATCTGCATTCGCGTGACGTCAGCTACGCGACGTTCTGTGAGGGGCCGTACGAGGAAAGCGCGCGGTATCGCGACTTCATGGGCTGGACGGTTCCGTGGTACTCGGTGCCGCAGGACTCCGCGGACCGGCTGATTACAGGCCGGCACTTCGGCATCCTGGTCAGCTATCTCCGAGACGGTGATCGGGTCTACGAGACCTACTGGACCACCGGCCGCGGCAACGAACTGATGGCACCGTCGTACGGGCTACTGGATCTGACTGTCTACGGTCGGCAGGAGTTCTGGGAGGACTCGCCCGAAGGCTGGCCGCAGCGCTGGGATTCCAGCGGCGGCCAGTTCCGGCTGGACGGCCGTCCGACCGCCCAGTGGTCACGGATCAGAGCCGGGCGCGACGACGACCTCGGGACAGCGAGGCAGTAAGAGTGAGGTGACGTGAGCTCCATCGCTCCGCCCGGCGACGGGGCAGACGCCGCTGCCAGGCACGAAGCCGATCACGCGAACATCGCCGACATGCTCGGCCTGCTGCACCAGAAGGGCTATATCTGCAACGTCAAGAACCCTGATTTCGCGGGCGGAGCACGGGGCGACGGCACGACCGATGACACGGCTGCCGTTAACGCTGCCATCCGGGCGGCGCACGGCTTCCCGAACGGCGGCATTGTCGAGTTTCCGTATGGCGTCTATGCAACGAGCGCACCGCTGGTGTCTGCCGGCAATGACATCTGGTTCGTCGGCCCGCATGGTCTGAAGGCCACGATGGGCGGCGCGGGCAACGACAATGACAGCAGCGCGACTATCAAACCGCTCAGCACCTGGGCTCAGGGCAGCGCCAACCAGCCAGCCGCGATCCTGGTCGATGCGGTCGCGGCCGGCAAGCACCTCAGCAGGGGCGGCATTGTCAACATCAACGTCGATGGCGGGAATCTGCCGCCCTCGACGCTGATGCACGGCATCGCTACCTACGGCCATGTCGGGGCATGGACGCTGCACGACTTCATTGTTGCCAGCATCGCGAACATTAGCTCTGTCGGCGTGAACCAGGTTGCTGACTCGCGGGGCGCAGAGCCGCAAGGCAACTCCATTACTCGCGGCCTCGTCCAGGCCACCATGGGCGGCGGTGTGCACCTGTCGGCTGGTGACGCCACGATCGAGCACATTCACACGCAGAGCACCGGCGGCAACGGCATCTCGATCATTGGCAGGGGTGGCGACACGCGGCTGTCCCATTGCCGTGGCGACCTAGCCAGGATGAACGGGTTCTACATCAACGTTCCGTGCGGCCAGTACCTCGGCATGGTGCAGCTCAGCAACTGCAGCACTCAGCGCAACGGCAACAACGGCATCAAGATCGCGAACTCCGCTGTCGACCGGACCAGCGTGGTGTACTGCACGGGCTGCGTCTTCCAGGGTGACGGCACGGCCGGCTCACCAAACAGCGGGATTCGCCTGTCCGGCCCGGTTGGTGCCGTGTTCACCGGCTGCGGCGTCCATGTGAACAGCGGAATCCCGGCAGACGGCCGCGGTACGTGGCCCACTTACGCCATCACTACTGCAGCCGACAGCGTGGCGCCACCTGTCTTCCTGGACATTCACGGTGGCTTCTACAACGCCGCTACCGCCTTCTCTAACAAGATCAACGCGCCGCTAGTCTCTGTCGTGGACACTCTTGAGTATCACGGTGGCCAATGGTCGCCAGCTGGAACTCCCACTCACGTCACAGCCCTCTAATTCGCGCGTCAGAACGGCATGCTTGCCGTCAGGTCGTCGGAGCGGCGAGCGGCCAGCCGCGACCACTGCGCACTCGGGCGGCCGTTGGTGCGGAACTGGCTGCCGTTGTTCACCCAATGCTGCGGCCAGCCGTCCGGCGAGTCCTCGAACGGCTCCTGGCGGCCGTAGATCGTCCGGTCGAGGATCCCGTAGGCCGGGGCCATGACCTCAGTGCCGCGGCCGGTCGTCCAGTAAGTCTCGTAGACTCGGGCACCGTCGCGCAGGTAGGACACGAGCATGCCAAACCAGCGCCCGGCCAGCAGCGCAGCCGCGGAGTCACGCGCTGAGTACCAGGGCATGTCGTAGCCCATGAAACGGCGGTAGGCAGCAGACTCCCCGTACGGGCCCTGCGAGAACGTCGCGTATGTGACGTCGCGTGCATGCAGGTACGACAGCTCGCTGACCTGGCCGTTGAAGAACGTGCACCCCTCGCACTGGTCCTCGGCCGGCTTCCCGTCGTGCCACATGTGGTAGTACACGACGAGCTGCCGCCGGCCATCGAAGACGTCGAGCAGCGAGACGCGGCCGCGTTCGCCGATCAGCGGAGTCGAGCCATCGATCTCGACCATCGGGAGTCGGCGCCGGGCAGCGGCGATCGCGTCGCCTTCGCGCGTATGCGCCTTCTCCCGGACTGCCAGCTGGTCGAGCTGTGCCTGCCAGCTCGCCCGATCTGTCACGGGCGGAAGCGGCGCACCGTCCGTTGCCTCGGGCGCCCTGATCTCATCTTCGGGCCGGTCGATCATAGTTGCCTCCCTGCACTGCATAGCCGCAGTTGCCTGCCTCTCGCGACGTCAGCGAGAGCTTCCGCTCTGACGACGAAGTACCGGGCAGTTTCTGGACAACAGCGCTTCAGGTACCGCTCGCGGAGGCCAGCCGCAGCTAACCCTCAGATCTCTGGCCCGCGTGCTGCCGGGCTGCGCACCGGGCTGCGGTCAGCCGCTGGCCGGAACCGTCCCGGCCGGGCGTGGCAGCCGCCATCGCGCCGCTTCAGCGGTACACCGGTGACCTCCGTGGCCCGGCGGGAGCTGCCTGCCAGGCCTGCCACGCAGGGGGCGCGGGGAAGCTAGACCGCCCCGGCTAGGCTCTGGCCCCGGCGGTAGCTGCCCGTGGGAAGAGCGTTTGTCATGGCGAGCGGCGAGCATCTGGGCAACGGCGATCAGCGAGGCCAACAGATAGAAAGGCGCGAAGAGGAGGATCGCGCCAGGACCGACGAGGAACGACATGAGCACCGGCATCGCTACCGCTATGGCTACGCAGATGCCCGCCTTGGCTGCATTGCTCATCGGCCGCCGGGGTCGCAGCGGGGCAGCACGCCTGGGCGACCCGGCGTCGGCCAGCCCGGCCGGTAGGTCAGCTGTGATGACAGCCAGGTCCGCGTAGGTTCGCGACGCCAGCGTCTGGCCCACCCGCAGATCGAACTCGTCTTTGGCTAGCCGCCCCTGCACGAACGCCGCCTTGAGGGTGCCGATCACCCGCTCGCGGTCGGCGTGCGAGGCGCGCAGGCACCCGCGGCCTGCCGCGTCTAGCTCGTCTCCCGGCCCTGTAGCCACCGCCGTCTCCTCCGCTGCCGAACGCGAGGTATGGCAAGGATAGCGGGGCTGCCGTCCAACGTACGAGGCTTTGTGCGACGTATTGGCAGCAGTCGCGGGTGGCCAGAGCTGATGCTCCGGTGATAGTCACCACGCGCCATAGGGTGGCGTGGTGGGCCACTATGAGAGCTTCTTCATCACAAGCGCGGGCGCATCCGCATGGCCACCAGACGGCTGATACCGAGGGCAATGCGGGCTGGAAACTTCTCCCGCGGCTTCCGAGCCAGCAGGCTGAACATCGCCTTCGCATCGATTTCGGTTGCGGCTTATTCCGTGCAGCTCGGCCTCGCTGCGGCGCTCGTGGCGAACACCCGGAGTGCCGCTCTACAGCACGCTTTGGTCCTCGTCATCGTGGCTTTGTATTGCAGCGCCCTGGGTCGGGCATGGGTGGTGACCGGGATAAACCGGCGGGGATATGGCCTGGAGTTGGGGTCGGAACCGCCAGCTGAGATCTTGCCAGTCGAGCACGACTAACCGCCCTTCCGGCTCTCCGACCGGTGCTTTGCTCTCTGCTGACGACGAACAGCTCCGTGCCGGAGTGGGTCGCGTAGAACCCGCCCGCGCTGCAGTTGCCTGCAGAGGCGCACGACACCGAGTTGATCTCGGCATCGTGGCCCTTGTTGAGGACGGCGGTGCCGCCACCTGCTGCGCCCTTCCCCAGGGCTGGCCAGCGGTAAGGCGCTGGGCAGCCGGCCGGCTGGCGCCGCACTGGCGCCCGGAACAACGGTCAGGCCACCAACAGCAGTGGCTGCCACCGCGAAGATCACTGCGGCCCGACGTCGCAGGTCATACATGACCGAACTCCCGTCCCGGCCGGCGTACGAACAAACGATCGCCACCGTGACGGACGACTGTGCCAGCCCGGGCCGGCCATGACGAGGGGAGGCGCGTCCCCAAGCCCAACAAGGCAGCTTCGGCCTGGCTACGTGCCTCTGACCCTTCCATCGACCACGTAACGGGCACGTAGTCGAGCTGTCCTGGCCACCATCAAGGTCATCGCGGCTCCCAGCGCAAGCCACGCGGCAACCACCGCCAGCTCTCCCCGGCTGAGGACTGCATGCCTGTACCCAGCGAGCACGCAGCCCGAGCCTTCCCAGCAGTTACCACTGATGATCGCTCGTGCGGACGGATGCCAGTTGGCGACCTGGATCATGAGTGCAATGCCTGCAATCCACAGAATGGCCCAAGCTGCCATGAGATGGCTGTTGGTACGGCTGGTCCGCACGAGCCCGGCGACTAGCACCGGGATTGTGAGCAGCAGCCATGCCAGCGCTCCCAGGTCGGCCGCGTTATAGATCCACGCAGGCTCGCCTACCCACGGCTGAACCCCTAGGTAGGACGCCTGGGGTACGTGCGCGGACAGGATGAAGTTGTAACCAGCACCGAGAGCACCCAGGACCGCCCACAGGATCGACAAGCACAAGAGGACAAAACCGCGGACTCGCAGGCCGCCAACAACAAGCGCCCGTGTGTCGCGGAATGATGGCCACCTCCGGCCGGGCGGGCTGGCCGTCAGCAGCGTGTCCAGCATCTCCCCGGCCCGCTCACGCCGGTACCAGCCAGGGTAGGCGCGCAGCAGCCAGCCGTAGCGGCGCTCCAGCGGTGTCATGCAGTGCTCGCCTTCAGGGTCGGCCCGGCTGGTTTCGCCTCTACATGGCCCATCAGCGGTGAGCCTGTCCAAGGCGGTGTACAACATCCCGCTGGCCAGCCGCACGGGGCGGAGCTGGCGCGGCCAGGATCCAGGTCATACCTCCTCCGAGCACCAGCCAGGCGGCGCAGATGGCCATCTCTCCGATGCTCAGAAGGCCGCGGGTGCCGTACATCCCCGCAGCCGCCCACTCCGCGGCCTGGTTCATAAGCGCGATGCCCGCCACCCACGAACCAGCCCAGCCAGTTACCCGGAGCCAATTGCGCCTCCGCCAGCCACGGAGCCGGACGAACCCGGCCACCAGCAGCGGTCCTGACAGCAGCCCCCATGCCACCTCTGCTATCACGCCGACATCGATAATTACCTGTGGCTCCCTGGGCCACTGAATGTTCGGAGGGATGAGCAGGCCCTCGCCGTAGCCAGGGTGACTGAACGCGACAGTGGCATAGATAGCTCCGCCAGCGCCCATCACCACCCAGAGCATCGTCAGTAGCCAGGTCCAGCCGCGGACCCGCAGGCTCCCGATCGCCAGGGCCCTGGCGTCGCGGAACGAAGGCCAGCTCCGGCCGGGCGGGCTGGCCTCCAGCAGAGTGCCCAGCATCTCCCCGGCCCGTTCGCGCCGGTACCAGGCGGGATAGGCGTGCAGCAGCCAGCCGCAGTGCCGCTCCAGCGGGGTCACGCCGGGCTCGCCTCCCTCGCCGGACCGCCTGCCTTGAGGCGGCGGCTGCGGTTCGTCACCAGGCGGGCGGCTTCGGCCATCCGCGTAGCCTCGGCCTGCAGCGCGCCGGACCCGGAAGGCGTCAGCCCGTAGGAGCGCCGTGCCCGGCCGTTGACGATCTCCTCGCTAACCAGCTCCACGAAGCCGTCCGCGCTTAGCCGGTCCAGCGCCGTGTACAGCGTCCCGGTCGCCAGCCGAACCCGGCCACCGGACAGGTCTTCCGCGCGCCGAATGATCGCATAACCATGCAGCGGCCCGTCCAGCAAGGAAGCCAGGACGAAATAGGTTGGCTCTCTCATCGAGGATCTCGCCTTGGACACCAGGCCACGATAAGTAATTCGTCGACATATAGCAAGTTCGCTAGCTCAGGCCGACTGTCCATGCCCGTCATGCATCGCCGATTTGCATCTGCACGATCTCCGGCATACCGGCAACCACGATGGCAGCCGCCACCCGAGCGAGCTAGCGAGTGCGTGCTGGTGACCTGCCCGGGCGGCGCTCATACCGTGTGGCCTGAGCCGAGCTTGTTCGGCGCAGTTCCCGAACCGATCAAATTATCTCGAAAGTGAATCCGGTAAACGAAACCGCAGTTTAACGTGTGATCCGGAACCGAAATCCCTGGGGAACTCATGCGACTTGGCCCCGTGCTGGCAACGGTAGCGTGCGCTGCAGGCGTCACGGTCTCGGCATGTTCACTCATCTCAACTCCGCCGACGGCGCGCAGTCTCGCTAACAAGATCGGCTGTACGGACTTCTCGCCGGAGCAGCAGGCGGGCTCGTACTTCCACGACATAGGTGGCTGCTACCTCAACAGCAGTAGCTACCTCACTATCTTCACGTTCACCTCGAACGACGTCCGTAACCAATGGCTCGAGATTGCGCGCCAGGGCGGCGTTAGCCCCGCGTTGATAGTGTCGGGCAACCTCTGGGCTGTGAGGTCAGATCCGGCCGGCGTGTCGGCCGTGCAGAAAATCCTCGGCGGCCAGATAGGAGACTAGCCAGCCAGCGCGGAGGAGAGCCTAGGTCTGTATACCAAGGCCGTCGATGATCGCCATTCGGCGGGGGATAGCCCGGTTGGGCCGGGATTACTCGGTTGGAGCGGGCGAAGGGAATCGAACCCTCATGACCAGCTTGGAAGATCGGGGGTGCGAGATCGGCGTCCTCGCAGATCAGGCCATGCCGCTGATTCCTGGCAGTTAGCGCGCGTGAATGACCGTCAGGTGCCGTGAGTCTCCCTGGCTTATGGCCCGTATGTGGCCCGGCTGAAATCGGCCCGGCCCAGCGTCTTACGTCTGCTTGTCGCGCTCGAGGCTCATACTGCTTGTGAAGGCGAGACTCCCCGGCGCGCCGTCCGGAAGAACGGCGTCGGCATATGCGTCGGACAACGCGTTGCCCAATGCCGCACAGGCACCGGCCGTGCCCTCCCGCACGTTGGCCAGGATGACCCCGACCGTGCATAGCGTCGCGCTGTGGTCAAGCTCGGCCAGCGAATCGTTCGCGCCGGTCACGGTCACCTCGCCGCACCACAGCGGGGCGGTGGTCAAAGCGGCGAGCTGCTTGTGCGCCTCCCCCTGCGCGCCGTGCTGCTCATAGCCGTACCAGTACACGAGCCCGGTGCCGCTGTCGGCGACGCGGGCGGCAAGCTCCAGCGCGGAGTACCCGCCCGGCTCCCGGGCGTGCCGGTCGAATGGATCAACGTGCACCAACCCAGGCCTGTCAGTGTCGCCGTCCAGCCGTGCTGCCACGACTGCCAAGCCGTCAGCTTCGGCGATCTCGCAGCTGCGCAGGCCAAGTTCGCGCGACCAGCGGCGAAGGTCTGTGACACTCACCCGGTCGAGGTCACACAACAGGTAAGAGGCGGCATCGCCGAGCAGCGTCATCGCCAGCAGCGCGGAGCCCGGGTACAGGGCTGGTTCGCCCTCTAGGTAGGAAGCGGCGACTGCCCGGTATCGCGACCGGGCCAGAACGGGGAACCGCGGAGCGACCTCCAGGAAATGCACGAAGCCATACTCTCGCCCTCCGCTGTGAACAACCGCATAAGCGCCTGACCCTGCATGAGTCTCCGCGTACCAGGCTGGAGGCTCTCGCTCCAGCACCTCGGCCAGCACGACATGCTTCCAGACGTCGCCGATATTCCCGAAGTTCTTGTTGGCCATGATCCGCATGCCTCCTGCCTATCTAAATGGCTGTTTGCTGCGGGCGCCTAGCAGCCTAGGAGATCGTCCGCTGATTGTCCCGGGGCCGCGATGATCTACCAGCACGCCACAAAGACCGTGACGAGGCCATCGCGAAGGCTCTCGGCGGGCTGATGCACCAGGTGCAATCCGAGCCTGCCAACCAGGCTGGTGAAGGCACCTGAGTGTTTGGCCTGTGACCCGTTTGTGGCCCCGCCGGGTCCCAGCCACGGCCGCCGATGATCACCAGTCAGCGGGCGATAGCACCTCTGAGCTGCGAAAACTCGGTTGGAGCGGGCGAAGGGAATCGAACCCTCATGACCAGCTTGGAAGGCTGGGGCTCTGCCATTGAGCTACGCCCGCGTGACGAACTGCCGCCACCGTAGCGTACCGGTCCCCGCGGAGGTAGCGAAGCACGGGCACGAGCCGCGACCAGGGGAAAGCCCGTGATCCCTACTCAATGTGCGGCAGGTGCTGGCCCGGGCCCAGGACGGGGCGGAACAGGTCGCCGCGCTCAGCCACCCGGTCCAGGATCGTGCGGATCGTGAACTTATCCGGCCGCAGCGAGGGATCGTCGAGCTCGGCCCAGTCAATCGGCGCCGACACTGGCGCACCCGGAGCAGGCCGCGGGCTATAGGGCGCGACCAGGGTCTTGTTGCTGACGTTCTGCGTGTAGTCCAGCCGGGCCAGGCCGTGCCGCTCGCGGACGTCCCATTTCCAGCTCACCAGTTCCGGCACGACGGCACCGACGGTCTTGGACAGCTGTTCCACCCAGGTGCGGGTGTCGTGGTAACTCAGCCCCGCCTCGACCGGGATCCAGATCTGAATGCCGCGGCGGCCCGTCAGTTTCGGCTGTGCCCGGACGCCGAGGTGCTCGAGAGCTGCCCGGTGCAGCCGCGCGAGGACGAGTACATCGGCCCAGGGCGTCCCCGTTCCCGGATCAATATCGATCAGTGCGTACGTCGGAGAATCCGGCTGGGCGGCGAGTGAGGTCCAGGCGTGCCATTCCAGTGCGCCGTAGTTCGCCGCCCAGATGAGCGCCGCTGGCTCGTCGACGACGAGGTAGGTCCTTGTCTTGTCGCGCTCGGCCTCGGGGTTGTCCCAGCGGGGCAGCCAGTCCGGGGCGTGCTGGGGGAGCTGCTTGTTCCAGAAGCCGGGCTCAGCCGCGCCGCCGGGGAAGCGATTCATGTTCAGGGGCCGGCCCGCGAGGTAGGGCAGGATCACGGGCGCGATCTGCGCGGAGTACCGGACGAAGTCGCGCTTTGTGATCGCCCGCTCGTCGCCGCGCGGCGGGAAGAGCTCCTTGTCCAGGTTGGTCAGCCGGAGCTGGCGGCCGAACACCTCCCACGTCCCCGCGGCGCCCAGGTCATCGAGTGCGGCCAGTTCTGCTTCGGCCGGGCCGGCGATGGGTCGCGGGCGCAGCTCGACCGAAGCCTCGGCGGGCGGGAGGTCCGAGCGCCAGAGGCGGTCCGGGTCGGCCTTCACCTGGTCGTTGGTGCGGCCGGTGAGGACGGATTCCGGGTAGTCCTCGGCGTCCCAGCCGGGGACCGCGTACTCGTCGTTCTTGTGGATGAGGATCCACTGATCGGCGTCCTCGCGGGTGCGGCCGCGCTGGATGAGGATGAACTTGCCCTTGAGCTTGTGGCCGTGGACGACGGCGTGGAGCTCGCCTGCGGCGACGGCGGCCACGGGATCGTCGGTCTCGTAGGGCTCCCAGGTGCCGGTATCCCAGACGATCACGTCGCCGCCGCCGTACTCGCCGTGCGGGATGACGCCCTCGAAGTCGATGTACTCGATGGGGTGATCTTCGACGTGCACGGCCAGGCGCCTCGCCTTCGGGTCGAGGGTCGGGCCGTTGGGGACGGCCCAGCTCGCCAGCACGCC
>Ga0335073_10006378_pt1 | contig 16556 bp, 15 predicted proteins | sample Lox_Sample_22_FD_207093 | JGI IMG/M metagenome (GOLD analysis project Ga0335073, IMG submission 207093) | Soil microbial communities from Loxahatchee National Wildlife Refuge, Florida, United States - Lox_Sample_2.2 | ecosystem: Environmental > Terrestrial > Soil > Wetlands | place: USA... | reverse complement strand
AGTTCGGTCGTCGCAGTGCGGTTGTGCCCGGCCAGGCGCGCGATCTCCTCGATGGGCACGCCGTCGGCTGACATCAGGGAGACGAAGGTGTGGCGCAGGTCCCGCGGCGCCCAGCCCTCGCCAAGGCGGGCCGCCTGCGAGATCTTGCGGAACTCGCGCCTGACATTCGCGGCGTCCAGGGGCGTGCCGATCGCCGAGGCGAACACGAGCCCATGGTCCTGCCACAGGTCGCCAGCCGCCAGCCGGTCCTCCGCCTGCCGCCTGCGGTGCTCCCTGAGCGCCTGAACCGCGGTCTGCGGAAGCGCGAGCGTCCGCCGCGACTTGGCCGTCTTGGTATCACCTCCCTGGCGGACCGACCGCCACACGGCCACCGACGGGGGCACAGGCCGGATCGCGCACGGGTCGCCGTCCAGGTCGACATGATCCCAGCGCAGTTCCCTGGCTTCCTCGGTACGGATGCCGACAGTCAAGCTGAGCACGACGTAGGCATTTAGCCGGGACTCTCGGGCCGCTTCAAGGAGCGCAATGGACTGGTCGAGGGTCAGGGACCGGCTGGGTCTCCCGGTCGCGCCCTGGGGCGGGTCGACCAGCGTGGCCACGTTGCGGCCAACGCGATCGTGCGCCTCGGCGTACCTGATCGCCCGTGCCAGAGAGGCCTTGGCGATCTGCAGATACCTGGTCGACAGCGTGCCGCTGAGCGCCTCAAGCCCGGCGCGCACGTCCCCGGCCGTCAGCTCTTTCAGCGGCTTGGCGCCGATGCGCTCCAAGAGAGGTGCCAAGGCCTCGCGGTAGACAGACCGCGTGCGTTCCGCTCGGCCCGGCAGCCCGCCCTCAAGCCAGTCGTCGACCGCCCGGCGGACGTTGTAGGTGGCAGACGTGCGCAAGCCGCGGTCGAGTTCGGCGTGCAGCGCCTTGAGCTTGTCCCTGACTTCCTGTTTGGTGCGGCCGGTGACCTTGCGCCGGTTCCGCTTCCCGTTCGCCCCGAAACCAAGCGAGACGGCCCCGACGTAGCGGTTCTTGGCCGCGTCGAAGTAGATCGCGTCTTCGCCGTGCCCGCGACGGCGCGCTGCAGTTCCCGTCATAACTGGGAGCGTAACTCTTTGGCTCCCCGTTTGGCTCCCTGCAAAGAGAGCGAGTCGCCTGATAAGGCATCTGATCTGGTGGTCAGGGACAGGATCGAACTGTCGACCTTCCGCTTTTCAGGCGGACGCTCATACCGACTGAGCTACCTGACCGGGCCGGCCGACCCTCTTGGGGGCCAGCCTCAGCGGTCCTGACGGGATTTGAACCCGCGACCTCCACCTTGACAGGGTGGCGAGCACTCCACGCTGCTCTACAGGACCATCTGCTACCGCCGACTCTAGCCGACGATGTGCCCCCAACGGGATTCGAACCCGTGCCGCCGCCTTGAAAGGGCGGTGTCCTAGGCCACTAGACGATGGGGGCTTCGACGGGGCACCGCCGTAGCTACATCAGTCCGCCGTCGGGGACTGACACAGCATAGAGGACAGACGGCACAACCACCAAAGCGTTCTGTTCGTTCCCGCGAGTCACCGCTGGGAGCTGCTGCCTGACCGGTAACTCGTGCTTCCCCAAGAAGATACCGCGTGCGCAGCCCCGGTCGCTCGGGGGCGGGCCGTCGCGACCGATCCCCCGTCAGACCCGGCTAGAGCCTCGACATCTGCTTCTTGACGAAGGACTCCAGGATCGACCCGTCCTCCCCCTGCTCGGGAAGGACAGCCCACGCGATCAGGTAAGCCAGGACGCCGAACCCGTAGCAGACCCCCAGTATCCCGAATGCTAGCCGGACCAAGTTCACGTCGATGCGGAAGTAACCAGCTAGCCCCTTGCAGACACCGGCAACGATCCGGCCTTCCCGGACACGGACCAAGCTCTTGCCTTCACTGCCGAAGTTTCCGCTCATGCCTGTGATGATGCCCACTCAGCCGGTGCCATGTCATCAGGAATACCCCCAGTTAATACCCTGATGTATCAGGAGAATGATAGGAGCCGCCATGACGACCGAGACCGACCTGCTTCGCCTAGACGACCAGCTCGACGACGAAGAGCGGCTCATCCGCGACACGGTCCGTGCCTTCGTCACCGATCAGGTGATCCCGCACGTGGCCGACTGGTTCGAAGCTGGCGTGCTGCCGCGCCCGGTGCTGACGGAACTCGGCAAGCTCGGGCTGTTCGGCATGCACCTGAAGGGATACGGATGTGCGGGCACTGGCCCCGTCGCCTACGGCGTCGCCTGCCGGGAACTGGAGGCCGCCGACTCCGGGCTGCGCAGTGCCGCCTCCGTCCAAGGGTCGCTCGCGATGTTCCCGATCTGGAAGTACGGCAGCGACGAGCAGAAGGACGAATGGCTGCCACGCATGGCGAACGGCTCCGCTATCGGATGCTTCGGGCTCACCGAACCCGATCACGGCTCTGACCCGGGCTCGATGCGGACCCACGCGGTGCGAGACGGCTCCGACTGGGTGCTGAACGGCACGAAGATGTGGATCACCAACGGCTCGATCGCCGACATCGCTGTCGTATGGGCTTCGACGGATTCCGGGATCCAGGGCTTCCTGGTGCCTCGCGGAACACGCGGCTTCAGCGCGCGCGACATCCACAAGAAGCTATCACTGCGCGCGTCCATCACGTCGGAGCTGCACCTGGACTCGGTCCGGCTGCCGTCCTCCGCCGTGTTGCCGGGCGTCTCCGGCCTGCGCGGGCCGCTATCGTGCCTGACGGAGGCGCGGTTCGGCATCGCCTGGGGTGTCACCGGCGCGGCGCGCGCCTGCCTGGAGAGCGCGATCGAGTACTCGACCACGCGGACCCAGTTCGGCAAGGCCATCGCCGGGTTCCAGCTCACCCAGTCCAAGCTGGCCGGGATGGCCGTCTCGCTGTACCAGGCACAGCTCCTCGCCCTGCACCTCGGGCGGCTGAAAGAGGCTGGCTCCGTGACCCCAGTGCAGGTCAGCATCGCGAAGATGGCCAACGCACGAGCCGCGATCGACATCGCGCGGCAGGCCAGGACCATTCTCGCCGCGAACGGCGTCACGCTCGAGTACCCCGTGATCCGTCACGAGAACAACCTGGAAGCCGTGATCACCTACGAGGGCACGGAGGAGATTCACGCGCTGGCCATCGGCCAGGCCCTCACTGGAATATCCGCATACCGCTGACCTTCGGTACGCTTCGGTTCGGAGTGCCGCGCGGCCTCACATAGGCGCCGCGGCACTGCGGGGTGCTAGCTCAATGGCAGAGCAGCGGACTTTTAATCCGTTGGTTCAGGGTTCGACCCCCTGGCGCCCCACCGGCCCTGGCCTGCGGTTATGCATCCCTGCGGGTAATCGTGTCACCGGCGCGTGAGGCCAGGGTGAGGCCGCGGTGAGGCCGGGGGTTTGTGAGGCCGGGGGTGTCCGGGCGGCCTGCAGGATCTGCGCTGCCACCGCCTCCGCCGTCGCGCGGGCGAGGTCGGGCAGCACGCTGGTGTAGGTGTCGGCGGTCAGGATGATGCTCGCGTGGCCGAGCATGGCCTGGATCGCCTTGAGGTCGGCGCCGCCGGCCAGGGCGAGGGTGGCGGCGCCGTGCCTGAGGTCGTGGAGCCGGATCGGGGGCAGCCCCTCCCGGCGGACGAGCTCGGCGAACCTGCGCGTCAGGTACCCGGGCGGATAGGGACGGCCGCCCGGGCGCGCGAAAACGTACCCGTCGCACCCCGCGGGCGGCTGCTGCCGGTGGCGGTGGGCGGCGAGGACCCGCAAGGTCCAGGGATCGAGGGCCAGGACGCGGTTGCCTGCGGTGCTCTTGGGCGGCAGCAGCACCAGCCCACGGCTGATTTCCTGCAGCTGCCGGCTGACCGTCACCGTGGTTCCGGCGAAGTCGATGTCGGACCAGCGGAGCCCGGCCGCCTCGCCCCGGCGCAGCCCGGACACCGCCGTGAGCTGATAGCCGGGGGCCCTGTCGTGCATCCGGCCACACCGCGGCGCGGCGGGCCGCCCGCTTTGCCCAGCCGGCCAAGTGCCGCCTGCGCGGCAGCGCGGGTGGCGTAGCCGCCCAGCCGGACCCGCCTACGCCGGCCGTCCGGCTCCGCGGACAGCTCCACGGCGAGGTACCAGCTGCCGTGCCCCCGCTTACGCAAGCGCGGGCAGCGCTGGCCCAGCTGCCGCCCGGTGCGCTGATCCCGGCAGCCGCACCGCTTGAACGTTGACCCACCTGACCGGGACATGCCAGTCCTCCCTCATCGCTGGCCGCGCCGTGCACGGGCGCCAGACGCGGCACCAGATGACGCCATACTGGCGCGGCACGATCCGATGACCTGCTGCCTGAGCTACCTTCGGCGGGCACGACCCGGCAGCGCGTCCCGCGCGAGGGATGTCGCCCACCCGATCTGAGATGGATGGGAGGTGTCGCCTCGCCCCCGAACCGCTCGCGCCGCCGCCGGGCCCCCAGGCGCAGGAGGGTGGCGGACCGATCACCCGCACGACGCCGATCGTTCTCTCTGACCTGGCCGACCTGCAAAGCAGTCGAGATGTAGAGCAGATCGTCTATTACGGCACCGCTGCCCGGCGCCTCATCCCGGATCCCAAATGGAACGGCCCTATCCAGACCAGGTCGGGCGCCGGATCCGCATCTACCGTCTGATGCGGACCGCTGAGTCGAGGCTGCCCAGCGCAGGCGAGGCTTTCCAGCCGCGTTGTCTCGCCGGGGTTGCGAGTGTGGCGCGAAGATGCGTTGCGCGCCAGCTTGACGGTCGATGGTCAGCTGGTGTGCTCTGACAGCCAGCGCAGCAGGCCGTCCATCCACGCAGGGGCATCCTTGATTGCCCGTGGCGGATCCGTTCTGGCCCCGGCCGCCGACGCCGCGCGCCACCGCAGCGGGGCGTACCGGTCACCGGCGGCTGCCCAGGCCAGCTTGCCCAGCGTGTCCGCCTCCAGCTGGCGGACGCGTTCACGGCTGATGCCGAGTTCGGCGGCCAGGTCGTCGTAGGTGCGCCGCGGCGGCGGCGCGTAGGTGCGCGAGGTGACGATGAGCCGACGGCGCTGGTCAACTTCCGCCAGCAGTTCTTCGGCCAGCGCGGCCAGGCTAGCCTTCGGCAGCATCTGGCCGGCGATCAGGCACAGCTCAAGCTGGCGGATGTGATCCCAGGCTGCGGCGACATCGGGGGGAAGCGGGGTTGCTGCGCTGACGAGCAGGCTCAGGTCTCCTGCAGTGCGCGCCCCCTGTTCAGCGACCGCCCAGGCGGCAGCGACCTGAGCAGCCCGCAGCGTGTCTGCTCCGAGGACCGGCAGCGGCGGCCGGCCGGGTTCCCGGCTGCCCGCGGCCGCGTCTCCTGCCGCGGCAGCGCTGTCCGGGCAGAGTTCGCTGATCGCCTGCCGAACGGCGGCGAGGAACTTCGGGCCGCCGTTACGCAGCCCAAGCAGGCAATCGTCCGGCGTCGCTGCGACCTCCTCCACGTAGCCGAATCCGGACCGGTCCAACAGGCTGAAATACCGGTGGCTACCCGACAACTGCAGCAGCGGCACGGCCAGCGCATTCAGCGCAGTACGCTCTCCGGGGACGGGATGCAGCTCCCAGCCTGGTGCCTCCCCAGCCGCGATCAGCCTTCTCAGCTCCCCAGCCAGCGGGCTTGCCCCTACCACGTGCAAGGACCGGGCAGGCCACGCCCGGAAAACCAGCGCCGTACCGAGATCCCCCGATCGTGACCCTGCCGTGCATGGCAGCGGCTGCCCGGCAGAGGAAAGCTCGCTGACCGCGCTCCGCAGCGCATCCAGTGCAGAATTACTGTCCCACGGCTCTTCCGGTAGCAACTGTCCTGTACTGGTCATGCCGGAGGACCGCCACCCGGGGGGCAAGCCCGACCCTCAGGTACCACGCGACCACCTCCCTGGCATCATCCTCCATCACCGATGAAGAGGGTGCAGTCGTCTGGGTAGATCGGATCGAATGCGGTTTACCTCGATGATCGTCCATTGCCATCGCAGGTCCCGCGGGAAGGGCATAGGCATATCCGGCCGCCGAGTCGGCTGCGCAGCGGAAGATCCGGCAGCGAACGAACCTAACCAGGCCGTAGTGCATCCACTACAATGTAGTCATGGCTACACCGTTGTCGATCCGTTTCAGCCCGTCTCTCCTGGCGCGGCTGCGGCACCGCGCGCATGCCATCGCCGGGGGAAGCGTGGCCGGCCTGGCGCAGCAGCTGATTGACGAGGGGCTGCGGATGGCGGATCACCCTGGAATAGTCTTCAAGGACGGGCCGTCCGGTCGCCGGGCGGCACTTGCGTACGGGCCCGACGTCTGGGAGATCGTCAAGTTCCTGCGTGAGATCGACGAACGCGGACCAGCGGCGATCGACGCTGCAGCCGAGGTGTTCGCGACGGATGCCAGCAGGATCAGCACGGCGATCAGCTACTACGGCGACCATGCCGACGAGGTCGACGCGGAGATCGCCGAGGCCGACGCTGCCTCCGCCCGCGCGGAGGCAGCGTGGCGCGTCCAGCAGCAGCTCATCGCATGAACCAGCAGCCCGCGCGACTTTTGCTGGACGAGATGTTCGCACCTGCCATCGCGACGGAGCTCCGCGCACTCGGCCACGACGTGATCGCCGTGGCAGACCGGCCCGACCTGCGCTCGAAGGCCGACGACGAGGTCTTTGCCTGGGCAAACGCGGAAAAGCGCTGGTTGCTAACCGAGAATGTCAAGGACTTCCGCCCCATCCTGTTGCGGGTTCTCCAGTCCGAAACGCCCGCATGCGGCCTGCTGTTCACGAGCAGCCGCGCCTTCCCTAGGTCCAGGAAGAACCCCGGCCCGCTCATCCGAGCGCTGAACACCTGGCTCACAGCCGGGCCCCCGGCCTCGCACGTCACCGAAGCGTGGCTGTTGGGCGGGCCTGAAGAGTTGCACAACGAACCTCATGAATAGCCCGGCGCGGAACACGTCCACTAGTCAGGATTGACGGTCCGTCGCCCACGCCGCGCCAGGCTACTTGCAGCGTTAGCCTGTCCACGCCAGGCGTGGGCAGGCCGACGTGTGCTGAGAGTCCACAGACACGGTGCCGCGCTCGGCAGACGCACGAATGCGCAATGCCGGACCGGACGCAGTCAATGCCGTACGGTTTGGCGACATGAGCGTGCAGTCAGCCGGTGATCCCGAGCCCTTCGAGGTGATTCACCTCGGCGGCGAAGCCGCGGCTATCGTCCCCCTCGGCGAGCTTCGGCGACTGCGCGCGGTCGAGGCGCACGCACCGGCCGACGTCCTGGAGGCCGCCGAGATCGAAGCGACAGTCGCAGCCCATGACGAGTGGGTCGCGGCAGGGCGCCCCGGCGCGCGGTCCCACGAGGACGTGATGGCGGAACTGCTCACCGGCCGGTGAGAATCGAGTGGACGCCCGCCGCCGCGACGTCCGCCCGCCGGTACATGCCCGACCAAGCCGGGATGCGTGCGATCGGCGTGGCGGTCGCGGCGCTGGCCGAAGACCCCTGCCCGCCGCCCTCTGAGGGATTCCACCGGGGCAGCTACCAGCGGCTGCGAGTCGGCCTATACCGATCATGTACGTGGTCGAAGACGACGTGATCACGATTGAGCGAGTCGATCGGCTCCTGGTGACGTAGGGGAACCTGCAGCAGCAGTCAGCCCGCCACGCACCACGACGTAACCGGGTGTGACAGCGGCACAGATCCTGACCCGGTCGCCGTGGGACGTCTCGTGGGGCGAGAAGCCCGCGCAACCCGGGTAAATCAGGGACTTCCGGGACAGTGACAGGCACATTTGCCCAGCTAGGAGCCTCGGGACGCCGGACCAGGCTACTTTTAATCCGTTGGTTCAGGGTTCGACCCCCTGGCGCCCCACGCACGCGCGCGCGCAGGTGCCTTTAGGCGAGACGGTACAAGACGGGCATGGCGGCCATACGGTTGGCTTTCAGGTTGGCCAGCAAGTAGCTGCGGAAAGTCTTCTTGGGCAACTGGCGGGCGATAAACATGGCCAGGCTGCCCTCCCAGCGAGCGTGGTTGATCAGCACGTAGTCGGACTGCTCGCCTTCGAGCGGGGCGAGGAGCGTGGCGCTGTTCAGCCCGGTCTCCACCTGATACCAGGCGCAGAGGTACTCCCAGAGCTCGACAGCCAGGCAGGGATCGTCCCCGACGAGGTAGTTGAACACGAAAAGACCCGGGCGGCTCTTGTCCACATCACCCGCACGGCGCACGTTCCGCGCCGCGACCTCGTGCACATGGCGCGCCCGTTCGCCGAGCGTGCCGGCGAGTTCCGCATAGCCAGGAGTGGCGCGTACCTCCCGCGCAGCGTCAGGAGAGACTGTCTCGACGAGGATGGCCACGTCGAACCACGCGGGCTGCAGCCGCGATGACCGCGCCTTGGGGTCACCGCCCGGCGGAGTGAACCCCAGAGCGTCGTAGACGGTGACAGTCTCGACCGTCTCCAGCTGGGCTAGCTTCCTGGCCTGCCACTTGAGGACTCCGAGCAGTTGCTGCTTATCCCTGCTCCGGCGCAGCACCGGACCAGGCCAGTGCGCGGCCTCCACGTCCGCGGCCAGATGCAGGTATCCGAGCGGGGCGGGCTCAACGAGGTGCGCCTTGCCGTACCGAGAGTCTGGGTTGACAAGCTGAACAGGCATGATCGACTCCTAACCGGCATCGCGGACACCGTACGGTGAGGGGCACCGCCGCGGACAGGGGCGAGCGTGCCACAGGATCCGGGTCCGAAGCCGGCGGGATAGATGACCTTCGGCCACGCCTAGGGGATGTGCTCGCCGCCTACCCTGCAACGTGGAGCACGGGCAGCCGCTCTGGCGGGAACGGCCTTGACGGCTGCGGATGGCGCACGCGAAAAGGTTAACAAATGGACAGGCTCGAACCGCTGGATGCCCTGTTCGTCGAAGCCGAGGACGAGGACAAGAACACGTCGATGGCTATCGCCTCGATCGCCGTGTTCGAGGGTCCGGCACCGTCCCACGAGGAAGTCCTGGCGCTGATCGCGGACCGGCTGCCGCTCGTGCCGCGTTACCGCCAGAAGCTTCGCGCGGTGCCGTTCCGCTTGGGTCGGCCTGTCTGGATTGACGATGCGGACTTTGATCTCGGCTATCACATCCGCCGCACCGCCGTGCCGGAACCCGGAGGCGACCAGCAGCTCGCCGACTTGATGGCACGCGTGATGTCGCACCGGCTCGACCGCGATCATCCGCTATGGGAGTACTGGGTGGCCGAGGGACTCGCCCGGAATCGCTGGGCGCTGATCTCCAAGGTCCACCACTGCATGGTCGACGGGGTCGGCGGCGCTGACCTGTATCGCGTGCTCCTGGCACCCGGGCCAGGACCTGCGCAACCCCCTGCGGAGATGCCCGCGGGATACGTGCACGCGGGTCAGTCGCCCTCGGGACTCTCGCTGATGGCCGCGGCCGCCGCGGACATGATGCAGCTTCCTGGACAGCACGCGCGTGCGCTGAGCGATGCGCTAGCCGATCCCGGCCGAACCCTGCGGCAAGCAGGCGTCATCGCGCGGGCCCTCGCACGGTTCGCGCCGTCGCTCTGGCCGGCCGTGCGGTCCTCGCTGAGCGGGAACATCGGCCAGCAACGACGGTACGCCTGGGCCCGCACGTCCCTCGAGGACGTCAAGACGATCAGGCGCGAATTCGGCGGCACGGTGAACGATGTCGTCCTGGCCGCGATCAGCAGTGGCTTCCGAGCGCTCCTGCTGGAACGGGGCGAAGAGCCCGCGCCGCACAAGATTCCGTCGCTGGTACCGGTCTCTGTCCGCGCCCGGGGCGATGAGGGCTGCCTCGGGAACCAGGTTTCGGCGACCATCGCCGATCTTCCCGTCCACATCCCCGACGCGGTGGACCGGCTCGCCGCCGTCCGGGCGGAACTTGACTCCCTGAAGTCAAGCAACGAAGCAGTGCTTGGCCAGGCGCTCGCCACCTTGAGCCGCTACAGTCCTTATCCGCTGACGTCCTGGCTGGTCAGGCTCGTATTCTCGCTGCCTCAGCGGGACGTCGTCACCGTGACCACGAACGTGCCTGGCCCACGGCAGCCGCTTTCCTTGATGGGACGCCGGCTTGAGCAGATCATCCCCTACGTTCCCATCGCGAGCACGGTCCGGACTGGCATCTCGATCTTCAGCTACGGCGGCGACATCACGTTCGGCATTACCGGCGACTACGCGGCGAACCCGGACCTGGCTGTCCTGGCTCGCGGCATTGAGCATGGCGTATCCGAACTGCTGCTGGCGGCTCAGTGGCACGCGGTTTCTGCGGCGGCAAGCTGAGGCCGCTCCGGCAGCCGCGGTGAGCGTGCGCGTGCGGATGAGCCTGGTATCGCGAAGCTGGCAGAAAGGGGCGTCGCCCCCGGGTTTCATCTCTGGGGTCCCCAGAGATGGGTCTATCGACCGTGTGGGCCCCACAGCTGATGACACCCGCAAGAGGGCAAGCAGCCACCTCGTCGCCAAGCCGGCAATCGGCACGGGTACGGCGCCTGCCGGACCGCCCTTCGCGCGGGCCTAAGACCACGCACTGATGACATTCGTCCCTAGTCGCCGCCACGTGGGACGGACATTGTTTCTGCTACGGAGGAAACCCGTCATGACGGGGGAGGCCAGATGGCTCAGACCGCACAGCCGCAGCAAGGCCACTGGCTGACCCTTCAGTCGAATGGCGCAGGCGGCTCCTGGGGGTGCCGTATCGAGAGCGTCGGCGTGAAGCTTCCCGCCGGACGGCTGACGACGAGGGACCTGATGAGCAGGACAAGCCACCAGACCCGCATTCAGCTGGAGCGGCTGACCGGCATCCATGAACGACGCGTCGTCGGCCCGGGCGAGAACTCGCTCACGCTGGCCACCGGAGCGGCACGCGACTGCCTGTCGCACTCACAGCATCAGGCGTCCGACATCGAGATGCTGATCAGCACAAGCATCACCCGGTCTAAAGGCCGGTCCTCGCAGTCGTTCGAGCCTCCGCTGAGCATGTACGTCAAGCAGGCGATCGGCGCCACGCAAGCGGTGAGCTTCGACATCTCGAATGCGTGCGCGGGCATGCTGACCGGCGTGTTCGTCCTGCAGGACCTAGTCGCGTCCGGTGACATAAGCTGCGGCATGGTGGTCTCCGGTGAGTACATCTCTCACCTGAGCTGGAACGCGGCACGGGAGATCCGCTCGCTGTTCAGCAAGCAGCTCGCGTCGCTCACGCTGGGCGACGCGGGCGCGGCGGTCATCGTGGAGCGGGCGCCAACAGGTACCGGAATCGACGTCATCGGCTTCACCACCCTGGCCGAGCACAGTCGGCTGTGTCTGGCTTTCCCGAGCTCAGTAGGACCGGGAGCGCAGATGTACACCAAGTCCCGGACACTGCACCGCGTGGCGATTGAGGACATGGCACCGCTGGTCGCCGAGACCATCGGAGAAGCCGGGATCAGCCTGGCCGACATCGACTACCTGATTCCCCATCAGACCTCGGCCCGGGCCATCCGCGCGGGGACCAGGGAATTCGTCCGGAGGCTCGGCGCCAGCCCGAAGCACGTGGTCGTCAACCTCGAGGAGTACGGCAACACGTCGTCAACAACACTGTTCGTAGCGCTGCACAAGTACCTCGAGGAGAAAAAGATCCGCAAGGGAGACCGCGTGATGCTGCTAGCGCTCGCCTCGGGCATCGAGATCGGCATCGCGATCTTCACTATCGACAGTCTGGTTGACCGCTATGGGCACGCAGATTAAAGCCGCTTGCGCGCAGGTCGGCAACGGACGCAGGAAGGCGACCGCACGCCGTCTCGCCGACACCGCCGCCAAGAACTGCCTCGCGCTGGCCGGTCGCCATCCCGGCGACGTCGACATGCTGATCAACGTAGGCATTTACCGGGAAGACAGCATGGGCGAGCCCGCGCTCGCCGCCCTGATCCAGGAAGACATCGGGGCCAACCTGCGCCAGCCGCCAACCGGTGGCACTGGCACCTTCTCGTTCGACCTGCTCAACGGAGCCTGCGGGGTGCTCACCGCCATCCAGATCGAGTCGGCCCTGCTCAGATCGGGCGTCATCCGGCTCGGCGCCGTGGTGTCCAGCGACGTCGATCCGGATCTGGAGAACCCTGGAGCCCGCTTCCTGCGGCCGGCCGGCGGCGCGCTCCTGCTCGGGCACGACGACAGCGCCGCCGGGTTCACGGATTTCGCCACGGAGACGTTTCCCGAGTACGACCACATGTTCAGGAGCGGGCTGGTGTGGCAGCGACGGCGCGGGATGCGCGTCCCCCGCCAGGGAAACGGATCGCACAAGATGGTGGTCGCAGTAAAACCCGGATATCACGCACGGCTGGCCGATTGCGCGGAGGAGGCAACCCGCCGCTTCCTGCGCCGTGCGGGCCTCGGCATCGAGGAAATCGACCTGCTGGTGCCCGCGCCGTCCGCCCCTGACTTCCTTGACCCGCTGCAGGCGAGGCTGGGCATCCCCGGCGACAGGGTCGCCTACACGCCAGAGGACCTCGAAGGCACCCACACCACCAGCCCCATCGCCGCGCTGCAGGCAGCGGTCAGGTCAGGCCGGCTAGCCGAGGCCGAGAACACGCTGCTGCTCGCCGCCGGAGCTGGCATCACCGTCGCCTTGGCCCTGTACCGCCAGACCGGCCGTTGATGGGGAAGCATCGCGGTACAGGCGGGGCGCCGCTGCCGCCACCCCTTCCAAGAGGCCGGATGGTGAACCTGCCGGACCGCGGCGAGGTGTTCGTCCGTGATTCCGGCGCCACATCCGCGATTCCCGCCGTGCTTCTCCTGCACGGGTGGACCGTCAGCGCGGACCTCAACTTCTTCCCTGTCTACGCGTGCCTCGCGGAGTCCTACCGGGTGATAGCGATGGACCTGCGCGGCCACGGCCGCGGCATGCGGTCGATGGAGCCGTTCAGCCTCGAAGACTGCGCCGACGATGCCGCGGCACTCCTGTCGCGGCTCGGGATCGGCCCGGTGATCGTTCTGGGATACTCGATGGGCGGGCCGGTCAGTCTCCTGCTGGCACGGCGGCACCCACAGCAGGTGGCGGCCCTCGTTATGCAGGCAACGGCGCTCGAGTGGCACCGCGCTGCCCGCGAGCGGTTGGTCTGGCGCCTGCTCCCGGTCATCGATATCAGCCTGCGGCTCGGTGCCGGTGCTGGCTTCGTGGAGCGACTGCTGCGGCAGGCCGCCAGGGAAGCCCCCGCCATTTCCGGCTACCGGCCATGGTTGGCCGCCGAGTTCCGGCGCGCGAACGCGCGCGACCTCGTGTCCGCGGGACGCGCGCTGAGCCGGTACGACGCCAGGACGTGGGCGGGACAGCTGGACATCCCGGCGGCGATGCTCGTCACCACCCGCGACCGGCTGGTCCGCCCGGCTAAGCAGCGCGAACTAGCGGAGGCGCTGCGCGCCTTCGTGCTTGAGACCGACGCCGATCACGACCTTCCGCTGGTGAACGGCGACGAGTACGCACGCCTGACCAGGCTCGCGGTCGACAAGGTGGCCGCGGCATCCGGACTGGCGCCAGCCAGCTACCTGGCCGAAACGATCGGCAGCCGCAGCGCCGCTGGCGCCGACGGCGGCACGACCGGGTTCCGCGGCATCACAGGCGCGACACGCCGGTAGCCGGCGCCGAGCGGCGGGCGCGGGTCGGGTTCGCCTTCGTTCGGCCACATCGCCATCGCCCGCTCAGCCTGGGCCGTTATCGTCAGCGCGGGATTGACGCCAGGGTTGGCGGAGACCGCCGAGCCGTCGACGATGTGCAGCCCGGTATACCCGTACACACGGTGATATGGGTCCACGACGCCGTTTTCCCTCGTGTCACCGATGACGCAGCCGCCGATGAAGTGGGCGGTCATCGGGACGTCGATGATCTCGCCGACGCTATTCAGCGGAAAGCCCTCGATGCGGGCTGCCACGCGGCGCATCGCTTCGTTGGCTTCGGGGATCCACGTCGGACTCGGCACGCCGTGCCCCTGTGCGGAGACCAGCTTGATCCGGCCGGTCACGGTGCGCTTCGGGCGGACTGTGATCGAGTTGTCAAGGTCCTGCATGGTCAGGCCGATCACGACCCGCTCCGACCAGTGGCGCAGGCCAAAGCAGAGGGACGCGAGCCGGCCGGGATGGCGCGCGGCCTGCGCGAGCCACTTGACCCAGCGCGGGACCTGCCCCCCGCCATCGGTCAGCAGCGTGCTGAGCAGGCCCATCGCGTTGGAGCCCCTGCCGTAGCGGACCGGCTCTATATGGGTGTGCTCGTCCGGGTGGAACGAGGAAGTGATGGCCACCCCGCGCGTGAAGTCGTGCTTGCTCCGGTTGCGCAGCTTCGTCATCGCGCCGCCAAGCGCCTCGGAGTTGGTGCGTGACAGGAAGCCCAGTCGCGCGGAGATCCCTGGCAGCGTGCCCATTGCCGTCATCCTGTGCAGCAACTGCTGCGTGCCCCACGTCCCGGCTGCGAACACAACCTGCCCGGCAGTGAGCGTGCGCGCCGTGCGCTTGGCCCGCCACGCGCCTGTGCGCTCGACGTCGACCGCGTAACCGCCGTCCGCCAGCGGCCGCACTGCGACGACAGTGGTCAGCGGGTGCACGGCGACGCCAGCTTGCTCGGCCAGGTACAGATAGTTCTTGACCAGCGTGTTCTTAGCGTTGTGCCGACAGCCTGTCATGCATTCGCCAACCTCAAGGCAGCCGCGGCGGTCCGGCCCGGTGCCGCCGAAGAACGGGTCGTCCGTTAGGGCACCGGGCTCCTTGCGGCCATCCCTGCCGAAGAACACCCCGACGCGGGCCATGCCGAATGTGTGCCCCACCCCCATCTCCTCGGCCACCGCCTTGATGACGTCGTCCGAGGGGGTCATCGTGGGATTGGCCACCACACCGAGCATCCGCTCCGCCTGGTCGTAATACGGGGCGAGCTCGGCCCGCCAGTCTGTGATGTTCGCCCACTGCCGGTCGCGATAGAACGAGTCCGACGTCGGCCGGTACAGCGTATTCGCGTACACCAGCGAGCCGCCGCCGACGCCCGCGCCTGCCAGGATGATCACGTTGCGCAGCGCATGGATCCGCTGGATGCCGGTGCAGCCGAGCCGCGGTGCCCACAAGAACTTGCGGACATCCCAGGAGGTCCGGGGAAGATCGGCGTCTTCGAACCGGCGTCCCGCCTCGAGCACACCTACCCGGTAGCCCTTCTCGGCAAGCCGCAAGGCGCTGACGGATCCCCCGAAGCCGGAGCCGATCACCACTACGTCGTAGTCGCGGGCGGCAGCTGACCCGTTCATCGGTTTCTCCTTCCCCCGTGGCCCCCGTGGGAGCGGAACTGACCATTGTGCCTGTCGCGGCGCCAAATCCGCAGGGCCGAAGGTCCCGAAGGGGCGGCGGCACGCTAGGGACCAGCGCGGCGAGCGCCGCCCCCGCGTTGGTCAGCCAACCACAGCAGGGCCGGATGCCGCCACTGTGGCGGCATCCGGCCCTCGCATGAGCGAATCTAGGGCAGCGCCACGAAGCCGTCCGTGTTGCCCTTGGCGTCGGTGTAGAAGCCGACCAGGTCGCCCTCGTCGTTGACGCCGTTGATCGTGGTCGAGCTCGCGCCCCCGACGCCCACGCTTGCGAAGCGCCCGTTCAGCCACGTGAAGCCGTGCGTGACGGCGGCGTTGCCCGAGCCTGTGGTGTACGTGCCGACGACCTCGTCGGAGTCGTTCACGCCGAAGGCCTGGGTCATCGTCGCCCCCGGGAACGCCAGCGTGATGAAGCGGCCGGAGTGCAGCCGCAGGAACGCGTCCACCAGGTTGGCGGTCTTGTCGTAGAAGCCCGCGACGTCACCGTGGTTGTTGATTGCCGCGGCGGTCAGGCTCGGCGCGTTGACCCCGGACGGCGTCCCAGGCACGGCCACCCGGGTGAACTTGCCGTTCCTGATGTTGTACTCGTAGCCGCGGTTGAGGCCGCCGCCGTTGGTGTAGAAGCCGACCGCGATGCCGCTGTCGTTGACTCCAAGCAGCTGGTTCACGGGCGGCTTGGCGTTGTCGCCGGTCGGGAAGTTGACGTTGACAAAGCGCCCGTCTACGGCGTAGAAGCCGAAATTGTCATTTGTCATGCTCGCGGTGTCTTGCCGGGACCAGAACCCCACGGTTACCCCGTGATCGTTCAAACCGGTGACCTGCGTCTGCACGGAACGCGGGAAATTCTCGTTTCCGAAGTCGCGCTGCCCGAATGGCGGCCGCAGCACGTATCCCTTGTTCGGATGACCGGCGGCGCCCGAGCCGAAGTACCCGGCGATCATGCCCTCGTTGTTGATGCCGAGGAGCTGATTGAACGTGAGGTCCCGGCCGTCGTTCAGCGTGAGGACCTGGTAGCTGGCCGCCAGGCTCGCGGTCATTGTCATCGGGGCGCCCGTAGCGGCAGCCAGCGCCGCCGTGTCCGGCCGCCCGGCGGCTGAGCAGCCGGTGAGCGCGACGGCCGCGGACGCGGCCAGCGCTCCGCAGGCGAGCGCGGCCACGCGTCCGCGTGGCCCCCTGCGAATAGAAAACGTCCGCGGCGTGTTGTGGCCCGCGAGCTTCATGCTCGTGTCCTTTCGGTACGTTGTCCGGCGAGCGGGAAGCGGGCTG
>Ga0335073_10006377_pt1 | contig 16560 bp, 13 predicted proteins | sample Lox_Sample_22_FD_207093 | JGI IMG/M metagenome (GOLD analysis project Ga0335073, IMG submission 207093) | Soil microbial communities from Loxahatchee National Wildlife Refuge, Florida, United States - Lox_Sample_2.2 | ecosystem: Environmental > Terrestrial > Soil > Wetlands | place: USA... | reverse complement strand
GTCCGCGTAGCCCAGGACCGCCACTCCGAGCAGCGTGCTCGGCGCATCGTGATCGCCGAAGGCGCCGGCGACCTCGTTCCACGCGGTGACCAGGTCCTCGCGGCGGTCACTGGCGACGAACACCGTGGTCTTGAGCACATCCCGCAGCGTCGCGCCGCACTCCTCCAGCGCCACCCGCAGGTTGTCCACGGCCCGGCGCATCTGCGCGGCGAAATCCCCGGGCGCGACCACCTGTCCCTGGTCGTCGAGCGGGCACGCGCCGGCGGTGAAGATCAGGCCCGTGCCCGGGGCGGCGGCGGCGTAGGCGTACGGCGCTCCCGCGAAGAGCCGGGTGCCGCGGACAAGATCTGCTGGCATGAGCAGACAGTCTGTCATCAACGCCCGTGCCCGCCGCGCCAGGCGCCGGCCCGCCACCTGTGATGGCCAGCCACCGGGGGATTCGATCGCGGGCCGGCCGGCGGCATGCTTGCGACGAGGCGCCGCACATGCGGTCCGCAACCATCCTGGGAGGACCCGATGACCGTGATGTGGGATGACGTGACGCGCGCCGAGGTGTTGCGCGCGATCAAGGAATACGACCGGCTCGGCCCGGAGCGGTTCTTCGCCGAGCACGGTTTCGCCCCGACCACGACGTATGACCTGATCTGGGAAGAGCGCAGTTACCCGCCGAAAGCGATCCTGGGAACGGCCTACGAGTTCGCGACGGGGCAGCGCCTGGCCTCCGGTGATTTCGAGGGCGGCAAGAGCGGAGCCGTCAAGGTCCTCGCAAACCTTGGGTTCACCGTCAAGGCGAGACAACGCGCCAGCTAGGTCCCGGTCTGGGCGGGTACCTGCCCGGAGTGCGCAGCACGCCTATGCTGGCGCGGTGCACCTCGGTCTTGTCGCCGTCGTGGTCGGCGAATACGACCCGGCGATCAGGTTCTTCGTGGACGTGCTGGGCTTCGAGCTCGTGGAGGACTCGCCGTCGCTGACGAATGACGGGCGTCCGAAGCGCTGGGTGGTGGTCCGGCCGCCGGGCGCGGCGACCGGCCTGCTGCTCGCCCGGGCCGACGGGCAGGAGCAGCCCGCGGTGGTCGGCAGGCAGGCCGCCGGCCGGGTGGGCTTCTTCCTGAACGTGGACGACTTCGATGCCGCCTACGGGCGGATGTCCTCGGGAGGTGTCGAGTTCGTGACGCCGCCGCGCAGCGAACCTTATGGCCGCGTCGCGGTGTTCCTCGACATCGCTGGCAACAAGTGGGACCTGATCGGCCCGCCGCGCGGTGACTAGCCGGGCGGGACCCTCCCGCGCGCGGCGCCCGTTATTCGCGGTCGGAGCCGCTGGCCCGGCCCCCGGCCTGCGGCCCGCGGGCCACGTTCAGCAGCCGTTCCTCGACCTCCGCCCACTTGCTTGTCCACTGCGCCAGCGGGCCGAGGAGCTGTTCCAGCACCGCGAGCTGCTCATCGAACGAGGACAACTGGGCCTTCAGGGCCTCGATGCTGCGCCGCTGCGCGGCGATGCTGTCGGCGATCGTGGACAGCTGCGCCGCTGAGAGCGTTCCGGGCAGCGGAAGCGCGCCGGGCCCGATGGGCAGGTGCTCACGAACCCTGGCCAGGCCCTCCAGCCCTTCGGTGATCCTGCGGAACTGGGCGATGAACTCCTGGACCAAGCCGGGCACCATGCCAGGTGCGTTGCGTTCCTCATCGGCCATCCGCCTGGTCCTTCCCACGAATCCGCCGGCAGGTCCTGCCGCCATGCGATCATTCCCGGTTCTCGCAGGCTAACGCTCAATGACCGCCGCCGCCGACCGGGAATGATCAGCCCTGATTCCAGAAGTCACGCTCCTCGACGACCAGGCCGTCGGCGCGGAAACGCAGCACCGACACCCCGGCGAGGTCCTCGGTGCCGCCGTCGGCCAGCCGGGTCTGCGCGGTCCAAGGCACCGCTGCCTGATCACCGTCGACGATCGGCGCGCCGAACTGGCACCGGGCCGACTCCTCCTCCGCGAACACGCGGGCCAGGTAATCCGGCTCGGGATCGCGGAACGGGTGCTGCTGCCAGAACGCGCCCTCGGCATACAGCGCGCCGATGGCGGCGGCGTCATGCTCGCGCCAGCCGCGCTCCCATACCTCGGCCCACCGCCGGGCCGCCTCTCGCGTCTCCATGCGCCCACAGTAAACGGGGGTACCGACAACGCGGCGCATGCAGCACCCGCGCGGCCGTGAGACAAGAAACTGCGCGTAATGTTCCGCCAGCTGCGGGCCGGCGCCAGAACTCATCACCCAGGCGTACGCCCTCGCTACGTCCTCCACCCGTGGCCGAGGGCTTTCGTGCGACCGTTTCCTTGGCTAGAGCCGCATGGCCTGCCAGGTCCGGCCGCCATCGTCGGTTCGGTACACGTGGTCTGGGGCGACGCTGTCATAGAGGTTCGCCGGTCCGGTCACGAAGCCGATATCGGTGGTAACAAAGCCCAGATCGGCCCAGCCGGAGAACGAGCCGCCCGACTTGACCAGGACCTGCCAGTGCAGCCCGCCGTCGAAGGTGCCTACGAGGTAGTCGAAGACGCCTTCGGTGGCCAGGAAGGCGTGCCCGGCGCCGTTGTCGGCGAGCAGGTCGGGCTCGTTGTGCGCGGTCGGGTCCGGCAGTCGCACCCACGACAGGCCGGCGTTTGCCGAGCCGTACAGATGGTGCTGCGTGTCTTGTTCCTGCGAGGACTGCTCGTTGTCGAAGCAGTCGAGCAGCCAGGCGTCCGGATGGCCAAGGCCCGTGGTCATGACGTCCGCCCCGCCGTCCACCGCTGCCCGGCACGGCATCGGCCGGTCGTGCCAGCTCGTCCCGCCGTCTGCGCTCACCCATAGTCGCCCGACTGTGGCCGTGGTGTCGCCCGCGCCGGTTTCGCCCCGCTGCAGGAGCGCGAGCGTCGTGCCGTCCGCCTCGAGTTGCAGCCCTCCCCAGTTCTCGCCCGCCATCGGGTGCTGCAAGTCTGCGGGCAGCCGGAGCCGCGTCCACCGGCTCGAGCCGACATCCGCCCGCCACAGCCCGGTCGCGGGCGTGAACGGAGCACCGGTGACCGCGTAGGCGTATCCGCGGCCCAGCACTAGTTCCTGGACCGGCGGGAGTTGCACCCGGGCCCAGGACCGGCCGCCGTTGTGGCTGGATAGCAGGGCGGGCCCGTACAGGAATCCGTCCTCGGCATTCGCGAACGCGACATTGGTGATGGCGCCGGCCGGGCTGTCGTTGGCCCCGACCGGAGCAGGCGGTGCGGGGAGCGCGCGCCAGCTGCGGCCGCCGTCCGAGGTGTGCAGCAATCCGGCGCACCCGGGGCAGGCCGCGGCGCCCGGAGCCCAGCCCGTGTCGCCAAGAACCCAGCCGGTGCCCGGCGTGACGAAGCTGGCCGCGATCGGGTCGAACTGGGCCCCTGCGGACGAGGCCAGGCCCGCGGACTGCTGCCCGGGTGCCGGCGTCGGCGGCCCGGCGGACACGTGCGACGGCGCGGCGGCGGTCCGCGCGCCGCACCCTGCCGCGAGCAGACAACCAGCAAGCGCTCCGGCAAGCAAGCAAGGCACCGACAGCCCTGCCGCGGGCCCGCTGACCCCGGGCGTTACTGAGCTAGTCCTGGCCACCGGCACGCGCCCCCTGAGCTGCATCAGATTCGCTTCTTGAGACTGTCGGCGTCAGGTCCTGGTTGCGGCAGGCGACGGCCAGCCCGTCATCCTTGGTGAGACACCGCGGGCACCCGGGGCCGGCGGTTCACTTCTTCTCAGCCTGCCCGACCGTTTCCCGGATCTCAGCGGCGACGTCGACCGGGGCGTACGGATGCTTGCGCTGGATCAGGGCATTCAGGCGGTCCCGGTCCGGTGCGAGCAGGGCCTTGACGCCGTCGGCGCTCACGTCGGCGACGATGACGTGCCCGACCTCGTCGTGGACGTTGCTGAACAGACCGTGCGTTTTCATCTTCTGGGCCTGATAGCGATTGTCCTCGGTCGGGCTGACGTAGTGAACCGCCCAGATCTTGTAGCGGTGGATGAGGAACAGGTGGTTCAGCGTCATCAGGCGCTTCTGGCGCAGGGCGCTGTCGAAGGTGTTCTGGTCCCGGACCGAGAGGATGTTACGTCCCCTGCGATCGGCGATCACCGTGAAGATGACGTTCGCGACCTTGTCGCCGCTCGCGTTGGACAACGTCAGCTCCAGCAGCTCCGAGCCCGCTGTGTGCGGCCGCAGGCCGGCATGCAGCGCGCCGGGGATCTGGTGGTATTTCGTCCACATCGCGAGCCATTCCTCGAGCAGCTTGGTCGGGACCTCGGTCTGGACCAGGTGCTGGTGCTGCGTCGAGCCTTTGCCCATTGCCTTGGTGGCCGCCGTGCCGCCCGAGGATGCCATGAGCGCCGCGTCCAGCCGCGGCCCGCCCACGAGCGTCTGGGGCGTGCGGTAGGGCGATTCGAGCAGCCGGAACTTTCGCTGCAGCCTGGCCAGCGCGAGCATGCCGTCCTGCTTGAGCGCGGCAGCGAACTCCTCCGCTGCCAGGCCGTCGATCTGATGCCCGCCATAGGTGATGAAGTTGAAGACGAACCCCAGCCTGCCGAGTTCTTCGGGGAATCGCCTCATTTCCTGCTCGCTCATCCCGGTCGTGTCCCAGTTGAAGGACGGTGACAGGTTGTAGGCGAGCATCTTGGCGGGGAACTCGGCGTGGATGGCCTCAGCGAAGCGGCGGGCATCTGCCAGGTTGGCGGTCTTGGTCTCCATCCACAGCAGGTCCGCGAAGCGGGCGACGGCCAGCGACCTGGCGATCGCGTACTCGATTCCGTTCTGTATCTGGTAGTAGCCGTCGGCGGTCTTGGAGATCTCGCCGTCCCAGGTGACGTCGATGCCCATCGATCTGGCCCTGGCCCGGGAGGCGCGCAACGACGCCTGGTTCGCGAAGGCCAGCCATTCGCCGGCGCTCATGTCGAAGCGCTCGCCCTCACCGGTGCGGAACTCGATCACGTCCGCGACCGCCTGGGGATAGGTTTTGAGGGCGGCCTCGGACTGCCAGGCCTCCAGGTACTGCGCCTCGACACGCTCCACAAGTTCCTCGGCCGAGGGCCCGGCGGCCTCCTGCAGCGCCTTCGCGCTCTCCTCGAGCACGCGCATCACTCCGCTGCCCGCCAGCCAGGCGCTGGCCTCGCCATATTCCGCGGCGGAAATCTTGTACAACAGGTCACCGCGGGCGTCGTCAAAGCCCAGCTCGCGCAGCCTCCGCACTATGGCGAGGTAGCCGACCTTGTACGGCGGCAGATCCACGTTGGTGGCGCCCAGGATGAACGGATGATCGCGCTCGTCTCCCCGCCCGTCCAGGAACGCGGCCGCCTCGGCATCGGTGCGGGCCACGATGAGGCCGGGCACCTTCATGACGTCGAGTTGCAAGCGGGCGGCGCTCAGCCGCTTGATCTGCTCGTCCACGCCGACGAGCACCTTCCCGCCCTGGTGCCCGCACTTCTTGGCGCCGGGCTTCTGGTCCTCGATGTGGTAACCAGGAACGCCCACCTCGACGAAACGACGGATCAGATTGCGCACGTGCGCGTCACCACCGTGCCCGGTGTCGGCGTCGGCGATGATGAACGGCCGGTAGTCGATCTCAGGAGAGGCAGCACGCTGCGCCTCGCTCAGGCGCGAGCGGGCGAAGCGCTGGTTGCGGTCCGCCGTGAGCAGAGCCCGCACGATCGGCGCGGCCTCGTCGGGCACCTGCGACAGCGGATAGCTGGCCAGATCGGGGCCCGGGTCCTCGGTCACCGACCCCCTGGCCGACGTGGCCCAGCCGCCGAGGTAGATGCCCTCGATACCCATCCGCTTCAACGCCACCGCCTGGCCGGGTGAGTAAGGGCCGAAAGTAGTGATCTGCCTCCGCTCGGCGAAGAGCTGCCTGAGCCGGTCGTAGAACCCCTCGGCCGCCATTCTCGCCACGGTGTAATCCACAGGGATCGTGCCCCGTTGCTCCGCCACCTGACGGGCAGAATACAAACGCGTGACGCCCTCGAATCGGGGACTTCCAAGCCATCGTGCGGTCTCGGCGATTTCCGCCTCGAACGAGCTCGTGGCCGGCTTCCCGGTGACTTCCGAATCGATTGACCTCATGACTTGCTCCTGCCGGTGCGTACACTGCGGCGCTTCTCGCGTCGTCGAAATCCGGATTGTGCGATGCGCGTGGTCCTCTCGGGATGCATTCGTGCGCCGCCCCATCCGCCGCCTCGCCAGCACCCGTCTTCGATGCCGGGGTTGATGTTGGGCCTGCATACCACGGCGCCTGGAGAAGAGCCGCGACCAGAATCTCTTCCGATCAGATCCGGCCACGGGCTCACCAGGTAGAGGCGAAGGTCCCAGGCCTGCCTGGCGCAGTCAGAAGATCGCCCAGGTGTGTGACCATGCACGATCAAGTACTGTCACACTTCTGTCTCGCACCCCGTCCGCGCACTACGATCGGGTGGCGGGCCCATCGGGAAAGGCGGGCGCAGGCATGACGGAATTCACGATAGGCGCCGACGCGGCCTGCAGTGACGGGCCGTGCGGCAAGGTCAGCCGGCTGATCGTCGAGCCGGGCACCGAGGCGGTCACCCACCTGGTGGTCAAGCCGGGGCACCACGGCGGACCGAGCCGCCTCGTCCCGGTTGGCCTGGTCGACGCGGCGGCGGGCGGAATCAGGCTCCGCTGCACCAGGGCCGAGTTCGGCGGGCTCGACCCGGCCGAAGAGACGGAGTTCCTGCCCGCGGCCGGCGGCATGCCGGGGCAGGACCCGGGCGCGAGCGTGATGCGCGGCCTTTACATCTGGCATCTCAACGTGGCCAGCGTCCCCCCGGACGGCGGCGCGCAGGTCAGCACCCACGACACCGTTCCCGCCGGAGAGGTGGACGTGCGCCGCGGCGAGTCCGTCTGGGCCACCGACGGGGAGATCGGGCGGATCCTTGGGCTGGCCGTCGACCCGGTCAGCGAGCACGTCACCCACGTGCTCCTGGAGGAGGGCCACCTGTGGGGCCGTAGGCAGGTGGCCATCCCGGTCAGCGCGGTGACCAGGGTCGGCGACATCATCCGGCTCAACATCAGCAAGCACGACGTCGAGAACCTGCAGCCGGTAGAGCTCGCCCGCGGCTGAGCGGCTGAGCGGCTGAGCGGCTGAGCGGCTGAGCGGCTGAGCGGCTCAGCCGCGTGCCGTGGCCCGGATCCGGGCCAGGACCAGCGTGATGTCGTCCTCGTCGTGGTCACGCAGGGATTCAGCCACGGCCGCGCAGGTGCTGTCGAGCGTGGCCCCGGCCTGGGCCAGCGTGGAGCCGAGCGCGCCGCGCAGCGCGGCCACGCCGTGGTCCAGCGGCTGCGTCCGGCTCTCCACCAGCCCGTCGGTGTACAGGGCGAGCGTGCCGCCCGGTGGCAGGCTGATCTGGGTCGCCTCGAACGCCCCGGGACCGGCCTCGGCGCCCACCGCCAGCGGGAGCCCGGGCGGCAGGTCGAGGACCCGGGTCCGGCCGCCGGGGAGCACGAGCAGCGGCGGGTGATGGCCCGCCTGGGCGATCACGCACGACTCGGCCCACGGGTCGAGGACGGCGTAGACGCAGGTCGCGAACGGCGCCCGGGTCATCTCGGCGGCCATCTTGTCGAGCCGGCGCAGCACGTCGGCGGGCGGCAGGTCCAGATCGGCCAGGGTGTGCGCGGCGGTGCGCAGCTGGACCATGACCGCGGCGGCCTCCGGCCCGTGGCCCATGGCGTCGCCGACGATCAGCGCCGCGCGGCCGCCGGGCAGCGGGACGATGTCGTACCAGTCGCCGCCCACGACGCTGTCTCCGACCGGCAGGTAGCGGTGCGCGACCTCCAGCCCGGCCGGCACCCGGGGCCGGCCGGGCAGCAGCCCCCGCTGCAGCGCGGCGGCCGTCTGCCGCTGCCGGTCGTAGAGCCGGGCGTTGTCGATGGACAGCGCCGCGCGCGAGGCAAGCTCGGCAAGCTGGGCTACGTCGCTGGGCCCGAACCCCGGGGCGTCGCCGGCCCGCGCGAACGTGGCGCAGCCCAGCACCGTCCCCCTGGCGATCAGCGGAGCGGCCAGGAACGACGCGAGCTTGCTGGCGGCGGGATGGCGGGCCATCCGCTCGGCCATCTGCGGGCTGAGGCGGTCGTAGCGGACCGGGCGGCGCTCGGCCATCGCACGGTAGGCCGGCGAGTCCTCGCCGACCATCATCACTTCGCAGGGCGGAAGCAGGCTGTCGGCCACGGCCTCCGGCTGGCCGCCCAGGCCGGCCGCGAGGCGCCGCATCGCGGTGTGCCCGTTGCGCCGCCAGGCTCCCTCGCCGGCCGCCAGCAACCGTTCCGGCATGAAGACGGCGGCCGCGTCGGCGAAGCCGGGCACCGCCACGCCGATCACCTCACGCGCGGTCCGCGTGAGGTCGAGTGAGCTGCCGATCTTGGCGGTCGCGTCGCCGAGCCAGTCCGCCTGCTCACGCGACATGCAGGTTGAACGCGGTGGGCTGACACTCATGCACGCGTTCGGGTCGGTCGGTCCAGCACACGGCGACGCGAGCCGGCGCTCCCGGCGCCGGGCGGCGGGCCAGACCGACGTAGGTGGCCATGTCTCCCCGGCAGTCCATGATCGGGTCGCCGGGCACGAGCCGGTGGCCGCTGTCGCGGTGATAAACGCCCTGATTGGACATCGGAACCTCTAGGGTGGGGGCGCGCCCGCGCCCCGGCGTCGCGGGGCGCCGCGCACCGGCGGGCTTGATTTCGACCCCACGACGCTAGGCGCCGTCCCGGCTTCCCGGCATCCACCAGGCCTGATAGTCGTGACCGGGGCACTTGATAGCCACGCTGATAGCGGGCGGCCCGCCGGCGGGGTCAGCGCCGGGGCACCGCTGGCCGGGCCGGGTCAGGCCGCGCCGTGCCTGGCCGGGCCGGGATCGCGCCGACGAGCTCGCGGCGCGAGCCGATGCCGAGCTTGGCGAACACCTTGCGCAGATGATAGGCGACGGTGGCGGGGCTGATGAACAGCTGCGCGGCGATCTCGGGATTGGAGGCGCCCGCGCCGGCCAGGCGCGCGATCTGCGCCTCCTGCGCGGTGAGCGCCTCGCGGGCCCGGGCCCGCCGGCCGGCATGCTCGCCGGCCGCCCCCAGTTCGACGCGCGCCCGCTCGGCGAACGCGCCCGCGCCGGTCACGTCGAAGATCTCGTGCGCGGTGCGCAGCTGTGCCCGGGCGTCGCCGACCCGCCGCCGGCGGCGCAGCCACTCGCCGTACACCAGGTGGGCGCGGCCGAGGTCGACCCGGCCGCGGGTGCGGCCGAGGCGGCTGATCGCCTCGCGGTACAGCGGATCGGCCTCGTCGTCGTCCTCGCTCAGCAGCGCTCGCGAGCGTGCCTCGGTGCCCAGCGCCCAGTCGGTCCCGCTGGCGCGCGTGGTCTGCGACAGCCGCCGGAGGGCGTCGGCCGCGCGCCCGGGCTCGCCGCCGCGTGCCGCCGCCTCGATGAGCTCGACCAGGCCCCAGACCGAGAAGTGCTCCATGTCGGAACCATCGATGGCCTGGTAGGCGGCGGTCAGCGCCTCATCGTAGCGGCGCAGGCTGCCCCGCAGCACGGCCGTGGCCCAGTGCACGACGCCCAGTCCCAGTCCCTCGCCGCGGCGCAGTACCTCGGCACTGGCCGCGTCGACGAGCGCGGAGGTCTCCGCCGGCCGGCCCCGCAGGGCAGCGAGCCCGAGGGCGCCGTAGGGGGCGATGCTGCCCTGCGTCGCCTCGGTGATCGTCGCTATCTCCGCGACCAGCTCCTCGGCCGCCGCGAACTGGCCGGAGAAGTTCAGCTGAACGGCACGGGTGTTGAGCGCCAGCGGCAGCATGCCGAGCGCGCCGGCGTCGCGGGCGATCCTGGCCCGGCGTGCCGTGAGCACGTCCCAGCTCTCGTCGTCCCAGAGCAGGATGGCGGCGTGCGCTGCCAGGCCGAGCCAGCGCAGCTGTTCCTGCGCGGGGCCGCCCCCGCCGCGGGAGACGCCGACCGCGTGCTTCAGCAGCGGGGCGCCGGCCGGGTAGCCGTCGGTGATCAGCGCCGTGAAGCCATCAAGGAGCAGATCGGGCGCCCCGGCCGGCCGCGGCGCGGGCGGGGCGGCCCGCGCCGCCTCGGCCACCTCGCGGATCCCGGTGCCGCGCGCGAGACGGCCGGCCATCAGCGCGGCCGAGAGCGCCTCCAGGTAGGTCTCCCTGGCCAGCCTGGCGTCGAGCGGACCGAGCCGCCGGGCCGCGTGCAGCAGCAGCGGGGGAGCGTCGCTGCCGCGGCTGGACGTGAACGCGATCTGGCCGCGCAGCAACTCGGCCCGGGCTCGCTGGATCTCGCTCAGCGCCGGTTCCGCCTCGGCCGTCGCGACCAGCCCGAGTGCCGCGTCGAACTCCCCGGCCTGCTGCTTGGCCTTCGCGGCCGCCAGCGCCCGCCGCGTCCGCATGGCCGGGTCCAGTGTCAGAGCGGCCGATCGCTCAAGGAAGGCGCCGGCCGCCGCCAGGCCGCCGCGCGCCTGGGCCCGGCCGGCCGACAGCTCGAGCTCCTCGGCGATCTCCTCGTCGGGTCCGGCGGCCCCCTCGGCCCGGTGCCAGGCCCGGCGATCGGGGTCGGCCACCGGATCGGTGGCCTCGGCCAGGGCCCGGTGCGCGGCCCGCCGCTCGGCCGGCGGGGCCGACCGGTAGACCGCCGAGCGCACCAGCGGGTGCCGGAACGCGACGCTGGTTCCGATCGACAGCAGGCCGTCGGCCGTTGCGCCGTCCGCCGCGTCCGACCCGATCCCGATCAGCACCGCGGCCCGCCAGAGCAACACCGGGTCGCCGGTCGGCTCCGCCGCCGCGAGGAGCAGCAGCCGCTGCGTCGCCTCGGGGAGCGACTCATCGCGCCGGTGGAAGCTCTGCTCGATGCGCCCGGACAGGGCCGGCGCGTCCAGCGCGCCGAACCCTCCAGCCAGCTCGGCCGGGGTCAGCCCGCGCGGCAGCTCGAGCAGCGCCAGCGGGTTTCCCTTCGTCTCGGCGACGATCCGGTCCCGCACCCGCCGGTCCAGGGGGGCGGCCAGCGCCGCGTGCAGCAGCGTGCGTGCGTCACGATCGGCGAGGCCGCCGACCGTCACCTCGGGCAGCCCGGCGAAGGCGTCCGCCCGGTCGCGGGTCGTCACCACCAGCGCGACCGACTCGGCCAGCAGCCGGCGCGCCACGAACGCCAGCACCTGCGCCGACGCATGGTCCAGCCAGTGCGCGTCGTCGACGGTACACAGCAACGGCTGCTCCGCGGATACCTCGGACAGCAGGCACAGCGTGGCCAGTCCGACCAGGAACCGGTCCGGCGGCGGCCCGGTGCGCTCCCCGAACGCGGCCGCGATCGCGTCCCGCTGCGGCTCGGGCAGCTCGCCCTTGCGGTCGGGGAGCTGCGCGCACAGCTGGTGCAGCGCCGCGAACGCCAGCTCCATCTCCGACTCCACCCCGGCCACCCGGGCGACCAGGAAGCCCGGCGCCCGCTCGATCGCGTACTCGAGCAGCGCCGTCTTCCCGGCCCCCGGCTCCCCGCGCATGATCAGCACGCCGCTCTGCCCGGCGCGGGCGGACTCGAGCACGCCCTCGAGCGCCGAGCGCTGCGTGTGCCGGTCGAGCATCATGGCCGCGGGTCATCAGACCGTGGCGTGCTGGCCGCTCGGCTCGAACGACAGCTGGCCGTCCCGGACGTCGACGGTGACCTCCTGCCCGGTGCTCAGCTGGCCGTTCAGCAGCATCCGCGACAGCGGGTTGTCCACCTCGCGCTGGATCGTCCGCCGCATCGGCCGGGCGCCGAACTCGGGCTGATAGCCGTGCTCGGCGATCCAGTCCACCGCGGCCGGCGTGAAGTGCACGGTCACGCCCTGGCCGTGCATGCGGCGCCGGGTCTCCACCAGCAGCAGCTCGGTGATCTGCTGCAGCTCGGTCTTGTCGAGCTGGCGGAAGACGATGATCTCATCGATGCGGTTGAGGAACTCGGGCCGGAACGACTCCCGCAGCCGGCGCATCATCTGCTCCTGCAGCGCGCTCTCCTGGCCCTCGGCCGAGCCGGCCGTGGGCCCGCCGAAGCCCAGCGTGGTTCCCCGCCGGGCCACCAGGTCCGAGCCCAGGTTGCTGGTCATGATGAGCACGGTGTTCTTGAAGTCGACGGTCCGGCCCTGCCCGTCGGTGAGCCTGCCGTCGTCGAGGACCTGCAGCAGGATGTTGAACACGTCCGGGTGGGCCTTCTCGACCTCGTCGAGCAGTACCACAGAGTACGGCCGCCGCCGGACCGCCTCGGTCAGCTGGCCGGCCTCCTCGTACCCGACGTAACCGGGCGGCGCGCCGATGAGGCGGCTCACCGTGTGCCGCTCCTGGAACTCGCTCATGTCCAGCCGGATCATCGCGCTGTCCGCGCCGAACAGCGCCTCGGACAGCGCGCGCGCCAGCTCGGTCTTGCCGACCCCGGTGGGGCCAAGGAACAGGAAGCTGCCGACCGGGCGCTGCGGGTCGCCGAGCCCGGCCCGGGAGCGGCGGACCGCCTCGGAGACCGCCGCGACGGCCTGGTCCTGCCCGATGACCCGCCCGTGGAGGTGCTGCTCCAGGCCCAGCAGCCGGTCCTTCTCCTCCTCGGTGAGCTGCTGGACGGGCACGCCGGTGGCGCGGGAGACCACCTCGGCGATGTCGTTGACCACGACCTCGGGTACCGCGCTCTCGCCCTCCCTGCGCTGCTCGATCTGGCGGCGGGTCTCCTCGATCTCGTCCCGCAGCCGGGACGCCTGCTCGTACTGCTCGCTGGAGATCGCCTGATCCTTGTCCCGCTGCAGCTCCTCGATCCGCCGCTCGAGGTCGCGCAGGTCCACGCCGGGCGTCCTGGTCCGCAGCCGCACCCGGGCGCCCGCCTGGTCGATCAGGTCGATGGCCTTGTCGGGCAGGAACCGGTCGGTGATGTAGCGGTCCGAGAGCTCCACGGCGGCGGCCAGCGCCTCATCGGTGTAGCGGACCTGGTGATGCGCCTCGTACCGGTCGCGCAGCCCGTGCAGGATCGCGAGCGTGTCCTCAATGGTCGGCTCCGGCACCAGGATCGGCTGGAACCGCCGGGCTAGCGCGGCGTCCTTCTCGATGTTCTTGCGGTACTCATCCAGCGTGGTCGCCCCGACGACGTGCAGCTCGCCGCGGGCCAGGGCGGGCTTGACCATGTTCCCGGCGTCCATCCCGCCCTCGGCGCTGCCCCCGGCGCCGACGAGCGTGTGCAGCTCGTCGATGAAGATGATCAGCTCGTCGCCGTGCTCGCGGATCTCATCGATGATCTTCTTCAGCCGCTCCTCGAAGTCGCCGCGGTAGCGGGTGCCGGCCACCACGCCGGACAGCTCCAGCTGCACGACGCGCTTGCCGGACAGCATCCTTGGCACCTCGTCGTCCGCGATGCGCTGGGCGATGCCCTCCACGATCGCGGTCTTGCCGACCCCGGCCTCCCCGATCAGGACCGGGTTGTTCTTTCCCCGGCGCGACAGCACCTCGATGGTCTGCTCGATCTCGCCGTCACGGCCGATGACCGGGTCCACCCGTCCCTCCCGGGCCATGGCGGTCAGGTCCCGGCCGAACTCGTCGAGGGTGGGGGTGGCCGACCGGCCGCCCGGGCCCGCGGACCCGGGCGGGACGCGCTGGCCCGCCAGCGCGGCCTGCAGCGCCTCGGGGGTCACCCGCGCGGCGGAGAGCATCCCCCCGGCCGACGACTCCGGGTTCACCGCCAGCGCCAGCAGGATGTGCTCGGGGCCGATGTAGGTGGATCCCAGCGAGCGCGAGATCCGGTGCGCGTCCAGCAGCGCGCGCTTCGCCCCGGGGGTCAGCTGCGGTGGCTCGCTGGTGCGGGCGCGGCTGGCCTCCTGCGCCCCGACGGCGTCGGCCAGGGCCCCGGGATCCGCGCCGGCCCGGATCAGCAGCTGGCGGGTGGGCTCCAGCGCGGCCGCCGCCCAGAGCAGGTGCTCGGTGCCCAGGTCCGTCCCGCCCCGCTCGGCCACGTGGGAGGCGGCCGCGGCGAGCAGCTCGCGGGCCGGCCCGCTCATCAGCCGGGTGATGTCCACGCGCTGGGACGGGCGCCGCTGGCCCCCGGCGCCGTAGAGGCGGGCGAGGAATTCGTCGAACGGACTGGAGCCGAAACCCTCGGGCCCGTAGAATCCGCTGCTCATCGCAAGTCCTCCCCCGTGTGGCATCGCAATGTTCTGCCTAGCCCTACCCGAGATCCCCGAGCCAGTCACTCGCGAAATTTCCCGGCGGACCGGGACGGACCGGACATAGGCCGGCCAAAGCGCGGCGGCGGCGGCGCCGCCCGGTAGCGTGCCTCACTGTGGAACACACCCGACTCGGCCGGACCGGCCGAGCGGGAGATGCTGCCCTACTGCGGCGAGGAGGGCATCGGCGTCATCCCGTACAACCCGATCGCGGGCGGGCTGCTGTCCGGGAAGCACTCCCGGCAGAACCCGCCGCCCGAGGGCACGCGGTTCACCCTGGGCACCGCCGCCCAGAACTACCAGGACCGCTACTGGCATGACCGCGAGTTCGACACGGTCGAGGCCATCCGCAAGCTGGCCGGGGAGGCCGGCGCGGACCTGGTGACGCTCGCGGTGGCGTGGGTGCTGGCCAACCCGGTGATCACCGCGCCGATCATCGGGGCGAGCCGTCCCGACCAGCTCGGCGCCAGCCTGGCGGCCCCGGGATTCGCCCTGGACGGCGAGCTCAAGCGCCGGCTGGACGAGCTCACCTACGAGTACCGCCTCGGCGACGCGCCACGGTAACCGGCCGGAACGGCCGCCCTCGCGCTAACCCGGCATGGCCTGCTGGTCTAACGGCGGCGTTAAGCCAGGGCGGGCCGAGGCCGGGATCAGCAGGTCGAAGACCGAGCCCTGGCCCACCGTGCTGTGCACCTGGACCGAGCCGCCGTGCGCCCGGGCGATCGCCTTCACCACCGCCAGGCCGAGGCCGAACCCGCCGGTATCCCGGCTGCGCCCGGTCCCGACCCGGGTGAACCGGTCGAAGATCTGCCCGATCTCGGCCGCGGGGATGCCGGTACCCGAGTCCCGGACGGTCAGGACGACCTCGTTGCCCAGCTGCCGGGCGCTCAGCTCGATCCGGCCGCCGGGGTCGGTGTGGTCGACGGCGTTCTCGATCAGCGCGTCGAGGGCCACGGTCAGCCGGTCCCTGTCGGCCTGCACCCGCGCGTCGGTCAGGGCGCCGAGCGACCACCGCCGGGGGGTCTGGCTCCAGCGGTGCAGGATCTCCACCAGCAGCTCGGCCGCGTCCACCGGGGCCGCGTGCAGGAAGTCCGGGCTGTCGGTCGAGGCAAGCAGCACCAGCCGGTTGGCCAGGCGGCGCATCCGCAGCAGTTCCTCCACGGCCACGTGGGCATCCTTGGCGACCGTCTGGTCGGTGGCCGCGTGGGTGATCAGCTCGACGTGACCGAGGGCGATCGTGATCGGCGTGCCCAGCTCGTGCGAGACGTCCTGCAGGAACCGCCGCTGCTGATCGAGCAGGACCAGGTTGTGCTCGGAGACCCGCTTGATCTCTTCCATGGCGGACATGCGCCGCCGTGCGTGCCAGACCACGACCACGAACATGACGGCGAGCAGCGGGACCTCGGCGAGATAGTCCCCGTCCTGCTCTCCGCGCAGGACCTGCCAGCCGATCAGGCCGCCGGTGGCCAGGGAGATGACCGAGACCGTGAGCACCGCCGATCCCAGGCGCCACAGGCGGAAGCCGTACACGGTGGTCAGGCTGATCCAGATGATGAGGAACGGGACCGATCCCCAGGCCGGGATCAGGCGCATGGCGATCAGGTTCAGCCCGACGAACACCGCCCAGGCGATGTCCGGCCAGTACGCGCGGCCGAACTGGCGGATCCGCTCGCCCGGCAGCAAGGCGCGGCGAGCGCCGGTCTCTGCGGCCACGGGTACCTCCCATCCCCCTGGTCCGGAGGCTACCGAATCCTACGGCTCTGGCGTGGTTTGCTGGCAAGCTCCGTCATACCGCGGTATGACAATCTGCGGCGGGACGACCGGGGGGCGCGGGCGGGCCTACCCTGGCTGCGTGGACGGGATTGCTGGTGCGGCGGCGCCGGCGCGGCGGGCGGCCGGGCGGCGGGTTTTCGTGCGGGTGGGCCCGGCGGCGCGGTGGTTGTGGCGCGGCCTGGCCGGGGTGCTGGCCGGCGGTGACCCGGCCCCGGTGTGGCGCTCGCCGTGGCAGCGCCGCGCGACCTACGGCGGCCTGGCGGCGGTCACGACGCTGCTGGCCGCGGTGAGCCTGGACAGCGTCCCGCGGCTGGGTGGCCCGGCCGGCCTGTTCAGTCGCTCCGTCTTCGATTTCAACGTGAGCGGCGCGGTGCCGAGGACGCCGCCCGTGATGAGGACGCCGCCGGCGGCGAGGCACCCCTTTCAGCAGAAGGTCGCGGCCTTTCACGCGGTCACCGCCGTACACCAGATGGCGCTCCCGGCCGGGCTGATGACGTTCAAGGGCCCAGTCGGGGCCATGACGCTGGATGTGCTGGTGGCGTTGGCGGTGGTGGTGCCGGCGGGGTTGGCGGGGCGGTATCCGTTGCTGGGGTGGCGGCTGGGGT
>Ga0335073_10006375_pt1 | contig 16563 bp, 10 predicted proteins | sample Lox_Sample_22_FD_207093 | JGI IMG/M metagenome (GOLD analysis project Ga0335073, IMG submission 207093) | Soil microbial communities from Loxahatchee National Wildlife Refuge, Florida, United States - Lox_Sample_2.2 | ecosystem: Environmental > Terrestrial > Soil > Wetlands | place: USA... | reverse complement strand
TGCTGGAGTTGATGGCCGTAGGACCACCGGCGGCCCCGCCGATATTCAGCACGTTCACGCTCTGGATGCTGCCGTTGGCGGCTTTATACTGGAAGATTCCGGCCTGCGCTCCGGCACTCAGGATGGTGGCCGTCGGAATGCTCGCGCCGGGCGCTTTCGATTCGGCGTAGGTGCCGAAGAAAAACAGTTTGTTCTTCCAAATGGGCCCGCCGACACTGAAGCCGAAGTCGTTGAGCTTGCTCACCGGCCGGATGATGCCGCGGGCGTTGTTCAGCCAGGAGTTGGAGTTCAAATCGGTGTTTTGGAAGTCCTCAAACGCGCGTCCGTGGAAGTTGTTGCTGCCGCGGCGCGTCACAATCGAGATCTTCATCGCCGAGGTTCCGTTGCCGCTCAGATCCAATTGCGAGGTCTGAACGGTCATTTCGGCGATATCCTCGATTCGAGGCGTCACTACCGAGGTGCCATAGGTGAAGCCGCCGCTGCGGAAGCGGTTGCTGATCGCGGGAGTGCCATCGAAATCGGCGCTGACAATCGCGCCGCCGGGCAGGTTGTCCCAGGTGCCGGCGGTGCTGCCGGGCCCGCTGGACGCCCAGCCGGGGACCAGGAACGAAAGGGCGAACATGCTACGGCCCTGGATCGGGAGGTTGACCACCTGCTTGGTGTCGATGGTGTCGCTGAGGACGCTGGATTCCGGCTCAACCAGCGGCACGGCGTCGGTGGTGACGGTGACGGTTTCGGTCGACGCGCCGACTTTCATGGTGGCGTGGATATCCGTGTTGCGCGCCGTCTGAACCTGAACGCTGGAGAACACCTGGTTCTGGAATCCTTTGGCGGAAATCGTCAGCGAATAATTCCCGAATGTCAGGTCCGGGAACGTGTAACTGCCCTGGGCGCCCGTTACCGCTTTGCGGACGATATTGGTGGACAAATCTTTGATTTCCAGTTGCGCACCGGGAACGGTCGCGCCGGTTGGGTCCAGGACCGTGACGGTCACCGAACCGAAATTGCTGACCTGCGCCGAGACGTTGAGAACTCCCAGACCGAAGCACAGCGCCAGGAGAAGAAAGAGCTGAGTGAAACGTTTAAGCGATCGAGACTGCATCTTGACTCCTCGTTCTAATTGGAAGCGTGTCTGCCGTGTAGCTTGCCCGACGCCCCCTCTCAATTAAGACCTGCCGATTCAAAACCCCTTGGTACCCAGCCGGAGGCTGGTTTTGTAAACGCTTTCGTTGTTGTCTTTGAATATCATGCCGGTGAACAAGAGTCAAGCGGTACTTCTCTGAATCGTCCGGCCATCTATTGGTTTAACTGGACTTAACCGACGCCGTCAGGATGTAACATTGGAGGAATTCCGAACCACCGGAGGGATAAAATTCCGCGCTGACGAAGTGTGGCGGTTCACCGCTTACAGGGCAGTTTCGGTCAAGCTACCGGCCTGCCAGGTCCTCGGAGAAGATCCGCCGCGCCTCGCGATATTCCTCGGGAAGCATGGGACCGAGTTTGGCCATCTGATCGGCGGCATCGCGCTCGGCCGCAAAAACCCCGCTCACCGACTGCAGCGCCAGCAGGACCGCCTCCACCATGCCGTTGCCGTAGGTGTCTCCCGAGTCGAGTAGCTCATTCGCCCGGGCCAGCAGTTTCTCGGCAGCTTCGATCCGGGCCGGCGCACCCTCGACGATCCCGCTCCAGCGCGACAGGCTCAGATGCGGAGAAAAGGCGCGCAGCACGGTACCCCAGCGGTCGAGCACGATGAGGGCTCCGTAGCGGTGGGCATCGAGCGTCATTTCGTGAGCGAAGGCCGATCCTTTGGAGCTTCCTTGCAGGCGGCGGAGGGCGATGGCGGTGGCGTTCAACTCGCCGGTCAGCGAGTCGACGAAAGCGGCGTTGCAGCCGAGGAACTGATTTTCGGAAATCGAAGGAAATCGGATGATTCGCAAGAGCCGCCTCAGGCCATGTGGTCGCCCAAGGCCCGCTCCACGTCCTGCGGATCGATGCGTTCGCCGCTGTTCAGCCGCGCCAGCACGGATGCGATGATCTCCTTGGCTTCATCCTTGCGGAAATTCTTGATGAAACCGTCGAAAAAGTGCTCGCCGGCCAGCGCATGATTGATTTCGGTTTCCTTATTGTGATCCTGCAGTTCGGTAAAGTAGACCACCCGGTATTGGCCGGTATATTCGGTCTCCCGGTAGATCTCGAACATCACTTTATCGGACTCAAACAACATAAGATCGAGGGTATCACAGGAGCGCCGGCGCACTGCCGGTCAGTGCATGGTGGCGGCAATAATCCAGGCCATGCCCAGGAACAGCGCCGCCGCCAGAACCGCCGCCGCCATGTTGCGTTCCTCGATGATTTGTTTGCGCAGATCGAAGGGCAGCAGGCGCATCGCCAGGGCGGCCGCAATCGCGAAGACCACCAACCCGAGCAGGGCGAAAAGCACCGCATTCAGCATCGGGTATTCGGTCATCGAAAGGCATGGTAGCACGTGCTACTATTTGAGATGACAGCCCTTGAGCGGGGTTGGCCTAGCGGTCGGGCGTCAGCCTTCCAAGCTGATTTAGACGAGTTCGACTCTCGTACCCCGCTCCATCCACGAATCCATTATTGTTTCTTGGGCGGCGGCGGAGTCGCGGGCGCGGCAGGTTTGGCGGGAGCGGCGGCGGCGGGATGGGCCTGATCGTAAAGCTTGATGATATCGGCCGTGATGTCGGTGGACGGATTGTGCCATAGCAGGGGCGTCTGCTCGCCGACATTCAGCACCATGGCGTAGCCGTTGGCGCCGGCGTACTGGCCGATGATTTCGAGCATCTTGCCGCCGATCTCATTCATGAGCTTGTTCTGTTCCTGCTCCTGGTCGTTATTGAAATCTTCCCCGTCCCGCTGAAGTGCCTTGCTTTCGGCATCGATATCGCGGACCATTTTGGCCCGGGCATCTTCGCTCATCGTGGAGGCGCCTTTCCGGAGGGTATCCTGCTTGCCTCGCAGGTCGGTGGCGCGTTTCTCCAGGGTGGCTTTGCGGCCATCGTACTTGGCGCTCATGTCGGCCAGCGCTTTTTTCCCGTCAGCGGTCGACAGGATCGCGTATTGAACGTTGATAATGGCCACCTTGGTAGGGGCCGGCGCGGCGGAGGCCGGCGGGGTCGCCGGGGTCTGGGCTTGGGATAGCGACACCATCCCCCAGGCTAGTGCGGAAACTACAAAACTCGTTTTCAAGCTGCTGAAACTCCTAAGTGTAAGGATACCATTGCGGCCCTGGTGCTCTTTCACGCAAAACGGATTCTACTGCTTCTTGGTGACTGGCGGCGGCGTAGCCGGTTTGGACGGCGCCGGTGGGGCCGCCGGACCGGTCGATGGATGTGCCTGATTGTACAGAGTTACGATGTCGGCCGTGATGTCGGTGGAATTGGATGCCCACACTACGAACGACTGTGCCTGATCGCTGCTGACATCGATGATGGTAGCATAGCTGTTCTGCGTGGCGTACTGCGAGATCACCGGTTGCATCTTGCCGTAGATCTCGCCAAATAGCTTGTTCTGCGCGTCTTGGGCGTCCGTCTGCAGGTCCTCCTTGTCGCGGTTAAAGATTTTGGTTTCGCTATCGATGTCGCGGGACAGCGCGGCCTTGGCCTGGTCGCTCAGGGTGGATCCGGCGCGGTTCAACTGATCCTGTTTGGTCTGGATATCGATCTGCTTCTTCTGCAGCGCCGTCTTCCGGGCGCCGAACTTCTCTTCCAGGTCGAGCAGCGCCTTTTTCCCCTCAGCGGTCCCGGTGAGGGCGTCGCGCAGGCTGATCAGGCCGACGCGGGTCGGCAAAACGCCGCTGGGCACCGTAGCGGCCGACGCCGTCGCGGCTGGAGCCGGCGGCTTGGGGGCGGGAGCCGGCTGCGAGGTCTGGGGCTTGGGGGCCGGCTGCGGCGGTGGTGTCTGCGCGGCCAGGGCAACACCCAACAGCGCCATGCAAGAACAAAACTGAATCTTCATCTCAAAACTCCTAAACTAGTACGAACCATGCGTGGCGCACCCTCGTGTCTGCCACGCCGATACTCATCCTGGCGCTCGTGGCCACCCGCCGTCGCCGAACTGCGCATCGACACGAGTGTCGATGCGGCAGGCAAGAGTGCCGCGCCACGGCTTCCATCAGAACGTCCTTCCGACGGTGAAGCGGAACAGCGTCCTCCGTTCGAAGAATGGGTACGCCTGCCCATAGCTGGCGATGGCATTCAGGAAAGTCGCGTTATTGGGGAACGACGAGCGATCGGCCACGATGGGCGGCTGCAAATACTCGCGCACCGTCGATGGATTATAAGCAAAGTACACGCGGAATGGCGCGTTGACCACGGGCAGGATGACATCGATTTCCAAGCCGGTCGAGGCGCGCGGCTTCTGCGTTCCAGGCGCGATCTGCGCCAGGCCGTTGAAGCCGGCCTGCGGGAAACTGAGGTTCAGATCGCTGACGCGCGATGACACCATCTTCAGCTCATCGGTCAACAGGATGCGGTTGACACCGGCGTCAAAGAACGCAGTCAGGGTAATCGGCCCGACAATCGGGATGCGGTACTCGAAGTTCCCCACCGCCTGGGTATCGCCGCCGGGTGTGATGAGTTGATACGTCGGGATGGTCATGGTGACCGGGACGGACGTCAACGCTCCGCCCGATACCACTTTCTGCATTCTGGTCGAACCATCCGAATTCAGCACGTTGATCTGTGCGCTGGAAGCGATGAACGCGATGGGGGTGATTCCCCAAATCTCGAAGCCGCGGATGTCCTGCTCGCCGCCCATAAACGAGCGGGAAAACGGCGGAACTTCCTTGCCGCCGTAGCCGGTAATCAACCACGACATGGCGTGGAAGGCCAGAACATGGCCTTTGTGCAGCGGCGAAGGACGGAAATACTTGATATCCACGGTGGGCCGCACGGTATTGACGTTACCGCCGAGCGCGCTGCCCGCGAACGCCACCGAGAAGAAGATGCTGTGACCACCGGTCGGACTGATGGGATGATTGACGGTGTTATACGAAAGCGATGGCGTGATGCTGCTGGTATGAATGCCATCCAGCGCATTGGGTCCGGAGACGCCGCTGAAATTGATGTACTGGAAGTAATTCGTAGCGGCGGTGGTTTGGGTCACGATGTTCGAAATATCGTAGCCGTAGGTGACGCCTGTGCGCCAGAAACTATGGTGTAACTGATAGCTGGCCGAAACATTAAAGCCGTGGCTGTTCTGGATGTAATTCAACAGGTTCTGACTGCCCAACGAGTTATACAACGGAATCAGGTTCTGGCCGGCCAGAATCGATGCTTCCCGGCCCTGATTAAAGTCGAAGCGATTGAGATAGACCACGAAACCGGTCTGAATCGGCCGGTCGAACAGGTATGGCTCGGTGAATCCCAGCGAAACGTTGCGCATTCGCGTGCCAAGCTGCGATGTAAGTGAAAGCGTCTCTCCCAACCCGAGGAAGTTATTGGTGGAGTAATTGAAGCCCACAAAACTGCCCGCGATACCGGAAACTCCGCCGTTCAGACCGATGGAGTTTTTGCCGCGCTCTCTTACCTTGAGGGTAAGATCTACGGTATCCGTGCCCGGGTTCACCTTGATATCGGCGGCGTCTTCCTTCTTCAGCATCTCGAAGTAGCCAAGCTGGTTCAGACGCAGGATGCTGAGATCCCAGAGGTGCGTATTGAAGATGTCGCCTTCATCCAGCAGGATTTCGCGGCGGATGACTTTGTCGCGGGTGGTGGTATTGCCGGAAAAATCGATGCGGCGGACGAAGAACTGTTTGTCCTCTTCCACGTTGATGGTCAAATCCACCTGGTCCGGACCATTGTCGAAGCCGAAATCCGGCTCGGGGACGAAGTTGTAGTATCCGAACTGGCCGTAGATATTGCGGAGGTTCTCCAGTCCCTTGGTAACCTTGGCCCGCGAGAACGTGTCGCCGATCCGCATGCCGAACAGCGGCAGCAGCACGGTATTGGGCTCCTTGAAGGCTTTGACGCCCACGAAATTGATGCTGTGCAGCTTATACAGCTTGCCTTCTTCGACGGGAATCGTAATATTGGCGACGATGCCCGGCTGGTTCATCTTGACGATGGGCAGGCGCCAGCCCTTGCCGCCGCTGGGCACAATATTGACATTCGGCTCGAAGATCTTGGCGCGGAAATATCCGAAATCGTTATAGCGCTCGCGGATCTTCTCCATGTCGTATTCGAGCTTGTTCTGGTCGTAGGTTTTGGCGAAGATGTTTTCGAAGATGATGGAGTGCGGGATGCCGTAGGGCTTCAGTTCCTTCATTCCCTCGATCACCCAGCGCGCCTTCTCCGCGGTGTTTCCCGTGACCAGGATCTTCCCAACTTTCACCTTGGGGCCCTCGTTGACGACGAACGTCAGCTTCAAGGAGGAAGGCGGAATCTGCTCGAGTTGCGGATCGACCGTGGCATATTGCCGGCCGCGCTCGCTCTCATACTCCTTGATGACCACCGCGGCGCGCTGAATTTTGTTGGGGTCGAACGGAGAATCGACGGTGAGGGAAACCTTGCGCTCCTTAAAGCGGTCGAGCATTTCCGAGACCGTGATGCTCTTCATGCCGTCGTAGTTGATGCTGCTCACCACGCGCCGTTCCTGGACGATGAAACGGACAATGATGCCGCCCTTGCCGTCTTCCTCGGTCTCCAGCCGGACGTCGTCGAAATTGCCGCTATTGATCAGCTTGCGGAAATCGCGCCGCAACAAATCCTCGTTGTAGGGGTCGCCGATCTTGGTCTGCAAGGTGGCGCGAAGACTATCGGCCGGATGCCGGCGCGCCCCGCGAAACTCGATATCGCTGATGATCTGGCCGGAGGGCTGCGGCAAGACCGGCGCTTCCTGCGGATTTTGCAATTGTGTCGGCTGCTGCGGGCGCTGCGTTTGCGGAGTTGGCTTCGCAGGTTGCTGTTGGGGCTGCTGGGCGGGAGCCGTTGGCACCGATTCGAACGGGTTCCGTTGTTGTGGTGGCTGGGCCGGCGGCGTCCCCTGCTGAGGCGGCCTGGTCTGCTGGGGGGGATTCTGCTGCGGCGGCTGTGTCTGCTGCGATGGCGAGCCGGTTGTTTGCGCCGCAAGCGGTACTCCCGCCAGCGTCCAGCAGGCGGTGAGGGCACAGCACAACAACACGGGCCTGAGAAACCTCATCGAAGCAAACCTTTCCATTCTGCGCTGTTTCGAAAACTTGATACGGGAGACAGATGCCCTCGTTACAGCCGGTTTTGGTGAAGAGTAAAGCATTATTCTAGCGGATCTTGCGTCGTGCAAACAACGAGGGGCAGGCGCCACAGGTGTGCTGCCGGGGCACAGCCGCAAGCCTCCGTTCTCGCCGGTAATTGCCTGATTTTCAAGCGATTATTCATCTCACCGTGAACGCTTCGGCGGTTGGGAAAGCATTTCCTCTGCCGAGGCTCTGCCGTGCCACGGAGCCGGCACCGCAACGGACGGCCGCGCAGGCAAGTAAGTTTGAATCCGGACCGCATCTCCGTGATCGGCCCGGATCACGGAATTCCGACTCGGTGTAGCAGGTCGGCGAATCGCGCATCAGCCCGCAGCGGGTCCCACCATTCCTGCGCCTTCAGCAGAGCCAGCAGGCAATCTCGCTGGTTGTAAGCCTCCTCCAGGCATTGCATGGCGCGGTCGACCGCTCCCGGGCGCGCACAGGCTCTGGCGGCGAAGAAAGGCCGCTGGCGAAGAGTCCCGGCCTTGTACGGAACGGCCGAGATGCCGGCACGCAGAGTCCAGCGGTGATATCCCGCGGCTCCGCCCCGATGGAGGGCGCGAATCGCAGCCTTCGTACCGCCTCCGAATACGCCTGCCCGCTGATATTCGATAATAGCCTCGGCGATACGGCCCTCCGCTTCCCGGACGCGGCCGAGCACGAAATGAGCCCGCGGGAACCAGGGATCCAGTTCGAGAACCTGCGATGCGTAGGCGACCGCCTGACGGTAATCCCGAATCCAGTAACCGGTTGGGTTTCGCTCAACGCCGCGGGAACTCAGATGAGCGCCTCGTTCATCAATAAGACGTATTCGGTTCAGCCGAACTGCAGCATCCGGGTGACCTTTTCCATGAAGATCAATGAACTGCCGGGGAATCCGGTGATTGGACCGTTTCAGCGCACTATGGCGCCGGTATTCAAGCCTGGATCGCTGGAGCTTCACATGATCTGGCAGGGCAGTGCACCTGGGGCTTCCACGGGCGCGGCAGTTGATTCCGGGTTCGCGTACCGGATCGCGATGTAGCACTGGCGAGCCTATCTGAACGCCAACTGGCGGAATGCCGATTTAATCCAAAGAGACCTGCGACCCACGCTCCCAATGCGGTTAGAATGCTCTGCATGGAAACTGTGCAGTACACGCTTCCGCAGAATCGGATCCCGAAGGTCTGGTACAACATCCTTCCGGAACTTCCCCGGCCGATGGCGCCGGTCCTGCATCCGGGCACGCTGAAACCGATCGGTCCGGACGACCTGGCTCCGTTGTTCCCGATGGCGCTGATCCTGCAGGAAGTCAGCATGGCGCCCGAGATCGAAATTCCGGATGAAGTGCGGCAGGTGTACGCGCAATGGCGGCCTACCCCTCTCTTCCGCGCGCGCCGCTTGGAGAAAGCACTGGATACGCCGGCGCGCATTTATTACAAATACGAAGGCGTGAGCCCGGCGGGATCGCACAAGCCAAACACGGCCGTAGCGCAGGCCTATTACAACAAGCAGGAAGGCACGAAGCGCCTGGCCACCGAGACGGGCGCGGGGCAGTGGGGATCGTCGTTGGCGATGGCGTGCGCGTTTTTCGGCCTGGAATGCAAGGTCTACATGGTGCGGGTGAGCTACAACCAAAAGCCTTACCGGCGGGCGCTGATGGAAGCCTATGGCGCATCGGTAACCGCCAGCCCCAGCGGCGAAACGCAGTCGGGCCGTGCGATACTGGCGCAGGATCCGCAATCCAACGGCTCTCTGGGGATCGCGATTTCGGAGGCGGTCGAGGTGGCCGCGCAGGATCCGAACACCAAATATGCGCTGGGGAGCGTCCTCAATCACGTGCTCCTGCATCAGACGGTGATCGGCCAGGAATCCATCGAGCAAATGGCGCTGGCGGACGACGAGCCGGACGTCATTGTAGGCTGCACGGGAGGCGGATCGAACTTCTCCGGCCTGGTGATGCCCTATCTCGGCCGCAAGATCCGCGGGCAATGTCCGGCGCGCATCGTCGCCGTTGAGCCCGAGGCCTGCCCGAGCCTGACGAAGGGCCGTTTCACGTATGATTTCGGCGATACGGCGCACCTCACGCCGCTGGTCAAAATGCACACTCTGGGGAGCACGTTCGTACCTCCGGGAATCCACGCCGGCGGCCTTCGCTACCACGGCATGGCGCCCCTGGTTTCGCACGTGATGGACTTGGGGCTGATCGAAGCCGCCGCGGTGCAGCAGTTGGAGGCCTTCGCGGCGGGTATTCAATTCGCCCGCGCCGAAGGGATCATTCCCGCCCCCGAAGCCAATCACGCCGTGGCCGGCGCCATCCGCGAGGCCCTTCGCGCCAAAGAGGAAGGCAAAGCATGCACGATCCTGTTCAACCTCTGCGGCCATGGCCACTTCGACATGCAGGCGTATATCGACTACCAGTCCGGCAAGCTGCAAAACTACGAGTACCCCGAAGGGGAAATCGCCATGGCGCTGGCGGGATTGCCGACGGTGGCCTGATCCGCCAGATTTGCTGCAGGCGGCGACCTACTTCACGGCCAAGGCGGTCTCGATCCGGTTTCTCCACAGCGATCCGACCGGCACGCTGTCTTTGAACTTCCGGGCGGCGTCGCGATACCGCGCCGCCTCGCCGAGGCGCTTTTGGTCGACATCGAGGACGAACCAGCACGTGTCCGCGGCAGGGGCGACGGCTGCCTTGCCGGCAAGGCGTTCGAGAACCGGGATTGCGTCCCCCGGCTGACGCATCGCCACCAATGCCTGCGCGGCATTGGCCTTGGCGGCATCGCAGATGGCGGCGCGCAGATCGCAATCCGCCAGACGCAGCGTTTCGCGCGCTTCCGTCACGGCTTCCGGTTTGCCCTTGAGCGCCAGTGCCCAGGCGTATAGTCCGCGCAATGAGACGGCCTCCGCAAACCCCGGGCCAACCGAACTGGTGAGCAGTCCGACGGCGCGTCCGATTTCCGCGGCGCCCTCGTCAAACTCGCCGGCGCGGATCAGGCAGGAACCTTCCAGAAGGTGGATGCTGCTCTCGGAGTAACTCAGACCGGGGTGGTTCTTGAAAAACTTGAACGCTTCACGCCGCTGCTCGCCCGGCTTGCAGTCGTCGGCTCGGGCGGCATAAACGAGGGCGTAAGCCTGGATTACCACGGGCGGGGTAGATTCTTCCACGCTATTCTCGGGAATCGACCGCGCGATATTCACTGCCTTGCGAGCCAGCGCCACGATCTCCGTGTGCGGCGCATTGCACTTCATGGCAAACGACACCCGATTGATTGCGTGAGTAGCCCGCCACTCGCGTTTGATCCGGTCTCCTTCGCGGTCTGCAATCTCGTCGGCCTCCCGCGCTGCTGCCCAGGCAACGTCGGAACAAGCATTGTCCCCCTGCTCGGCCGCCGCCTTCAGGGAGAGCGTGGCGACCAGCGCCCCGGGGTCACCCGAACGGCGCGCGGCGTTTACCGCCTCGGCGAAGGCAGTCGACGCCTTGTTGGGGTCGCGATCCAGCGCCCGGTGAGCGCCGGCCACCATTTCCAACTCCGCCATCACGGCAGGTTCGTCGGCGAGCATACCGCCGGCCTGTCCCATCGCGGTCTCCATCAACTCCGTCACGGTTTCGCCGAGTTTCCCGCCAAACCTCGGATTGGAAGCTTGAATCAGGCGAAGCAAATAGGTGTTGACCTGTTGCGCCATTCTTCCCTGTTCCGCCGACCGGCGCTGCTGAATCCAGGCGTATCCGCCCAATCCTCCGACGGTGAGCAAGACCAGCGCCGCGATCGCCAGCGCCATGCGGTTACGATTCAGGAACCGGCTCACCCGGTAGCGTCGTGTTTGCGGCCGAGCCAGAACCGGCAACCCCATGGTCAGGTTCCGCAAATCTCCCGCGAATTCATCCACGGTGCGATACCGCCGTTCCGGGTCGGGATCCAGCGCCTTCAGCAGAACCGCGCGCAGGTCACCCGACAGCGCGCGCCGCAGTTGCGGCAGCGTCAGGCCGCACGATTCCGCCTGGGCGCCGTCCGCCAGCGACGCCAGCGGCAGTGGCACTACATCTTCCACCGCGCGCCGCAGCGCCTGCATTCGCGAACCGGCATCGCCGAACGGCCAATGCCCGGTCACCAGTTCCGCCAGCACGATCCCGAGAGAATAAATGTCGCTGGCCATGCTGGCCCGCTCGCCCCGCAGTTGTTCCGGACTGGCGTAGCGCGGGGTGGCCAGGCCCTGGGTCACGGATGCGTCGGCCGCATCCAGAATCTTGGCGGTTCCGAAATCCAGCAGCTTGGGATGGCCGTCGCCGGTCACCAGGATATTCGACGGTTTGAGATCGAGGTGCACCACCAGATGGCGATGCGCGAAGGACACCGCGTCGCAGACCGCCAGGAACAGCGAGATCCTCCGCGCCAGGCTGAGATGCTGTTCCGAGCAGTACACGTCCACGCGGCGGCCTTCCACGTACTCCATCACCAGGTAAGGAGTGCCGTCGGCGCGAATGCCGCCGTCGAGCACCTGGGCGATGGCGGGGTGATGCAGCGCGGCGAGAATGTTCCGTTCGCGCAGGAATCCTTCGCGCATGACGCCGGACGCGGCTTCCGGCAGCAGGGCTTTGATGGCGGCGGCCTGCTCGAACGCGCCATCGGTGCGGCGCGCCAGGTACACGACACCGGATCCGCCGCGGCCGAGGATTCGTTCCGACTGGAATACGCCGAAGAGCGGCAAAGGCTCGGGCGGCGCTTCTTCCGCGGTCCCCTGCCCGGTGGACGATCCGGCCTCCTGATCGGCGGCGATCATCGCCAGAACTTCCGCGCGGAGGTCCGGTTCGTTGGCGCACTCGCGGGCCAGGTATTGGTCGCGCTGGGGCCCGGGGGAGCGTTCCATGGCGCCGTGAAATACGGCCTCGAGGCGCTGTAAATGTCGCGGATCCATGTGGGCGGTTACTCTCCTGTCAGGGTCATCTCTGCAAGGGCCGGCCTCTCAGCGCCGCGCCTTCCCGGCGCCGCCGGCGCGCGCAGAACGGCGGCGATCGGGTGGAGACAGGCGGGGATCGGCGGCGCGGGCGGCGAGCAGCGAAGCCACGCCGGCCTTACGGCAGTTCCGGGCGCGCTCGAGCGGCGTGGCTCCGGTTGTGTCCTGCGCGTTGCTATCGGCGCCGCAATCCAAGAGAGCCTCGGCGACCCCGGTATTTCCGCGCCGCGCCGCCATGTGGAGGGGAGTGCAACGTTTGGCGTCGCTTGGCGAGTCCACGCGCGCTCCCGCGCGAACCAGCGCGCGGACGACGGCGCCGCCACCGGGCGCCTGGCATTCGTTGGCCACGCAATATAGAGGAGTATGTCCACCCGAGCTCCTGACGTTGGGGTCGGCGCCGAGGCGAAGCATCAATTCGACCGCCGGCAGGTTCCCGCGCGCGGATGCGTCATGAAGCAGGGTTCGTCCGTACCGGTTCGGGATGTGGACCAACGATGGATCGGCCTGAATTTCGCGTTGGGCGTATTCCAGGAAGGCACGGTTGCCGCATCCTATCATCAAACCCAGCGCATGAGCGAACACGGCGCGATCGCGCGCGAATCGGGCCTGGAGCATCGGACTTTGCGTCAATTCGCTACCGCGGCGGGAATCATCGCGCCGGATGGCAGCTACCAGCTCATCCAGCTCGCGCTGTTCGCGCCAGCGCTGCGAAATTTCGCGGTGGATGAGGTGGTCCGAAGGATTCGCGGACGGGTCCGGGGCGCTGGAACTCTGCCCGGTGTTCACGATGTAAGCGGATGACCGGTCAAACAGATCGAGCAAGGCAAGGCGAACGGGCTGGCCGACGGGCACTTCGTCGAGCGCCGCGATCATATTCTTCATCCAGGCGGTTCGCTCCGCCGGTCCGATGCGGAAACGCAGATGGGATTCGCGCAGGCTGAGCGACCATCGCTTGCGGGCATCCTCGGCCGGTCCGCCGAGCAGCTGGGCGAGAAAGGCCGCGAACGCTTCGATGGCGCAACGCATGGTCTTACCGGGAAAGAACGGCCGCAGCACGGGGTCGTGCTGGACACGGGCGTAAAACGCCTCCGAGAGCCGCCGGCACACGCGCCGGCCGCCAACTGCCTGATAGAGATCGACAGAGTGCATCAGAGAATCACCGTGAGCCCGCGCTACGTTGGAACTGTTCGCAATCCGGCTATGCGGTCAGGAAGCGAGGTGACAGCCGTTTCGGCCTATCATCTCACAGTCGCCGGCGGGCGACGGAAGCTCCCGCGGTGCGACGTACGGGTGGATGTGAGCCGAGACGAAGGAAGTGGCCCTGAGTCGACAGGCGACACAAAACGATCGCCTGTCCCACATCCCGGCGCTGCGAAACGAGATTATTTTACAGCCCTCACGATCGCGGCCCGACTATTGGACGGCCAGCGTCACGGGCGGGCTGAGCTTACCTCCCACAGTGACAACGACCGGCTGCGCGCCGGCCGGCGCGGTAGCGGGAACCACGAAGTTGATCTGCAACACGCCCACCAGGTTGGGCGCGGTTCCGGCGAATTGCAGGAATGCCGGCACGCCGCCGATGGTCACGGAGACCGGCAGTAGCGGGGTGGCTCCGGCAATCGGAATGCCCTCGGGGATGAGAGGATTCACATCGCCGGCCCCGGTCAGGTAAAGGGTCCCGGCGCCACCGGCGCGGATGGTGGAAACGGGCAACAGATTCCCGTGAGAGTCCGCGGAGACGACCGGATTCGAGGGAGCGATTTCGAGCAGATAGCCGGCGATCTGGCCGTTGTTGTTCACCCCCAGGACCGCGGGCCCGGCTCCGGTTTCGTACGGGATCTGCAAATTGATCTGGTTCGGCGAGACGTAGAACAATGGCGCCGGCACGCCATTGACCGTGGCGGAGACTCCGGAGATGGAGTACGGCAGAAACGGGGCGGCGCTACCGATGTTGGACGCGCCCGCCAGCTTGCTTCCGTAGACGGACATGACCATACCGGGACTGCCGATGGTGGAGGTTGAATTGGCGGCGGTGACGGTGGTGATCGCCGTGCCCGCGTTGCTGGCGCCCAGCACAAACATCAGCGGGACGGTGATGGACTGGGGCACGGCTCCCGGCGACTGAATGACCAGCAGGGCCCTGTAGACTCCTGGTTCGTAGCCGGCGCCCGAAGCGGTGAGGACGATCTGCGCCGGGCCGGTTCCGGAAAGCGGCGAGGCGCTCAGCCACGCGGCGTTGCGGTTGGTGGGCAGCACGGTCGCAGTCCAATACTGAGTCTTGTCAGAAAGATTGATGGCCAGGGCGCCCTGCACGGTCTGGGCGCCGGGTGCCGCGGCAAGTGTCACCGCGGCGGGCGAAGCGGAAATGGCGGCGGGATTTGGCGGGGGCGGGGCGAAAGAAGCTTCCACTTGTTCGTAGAATGTGGAATCGAGGAACACCGCGATGAAATCATTGGCCGGCGGCGCGACTCCCGGAAAGCAGATCCGTCCCTGCAGAGATCCCCAGGCGGACAGTCGCGGCGTACCGAAAATTGCGGGGATTTGCGTGGAAATATCGCTGTTGCCGACGATCAGGCTGGTAACGGTGTTGGCGCTGCCTCCCAGGTCGTCGATGGTGAGTTGTGTCGACCATTGGCAGGAGGGGTCCGCGGAAGGGTTCTGATTGATCACGGCGGGCGTCACTGTCAGGTTGTAGTTGGTGGAGAGTGGCAGCCCGAGGTACTCCACGGGAACCTGCCGCGACCAGGTGTTGCCGGCGGCGTCAGTTCCCTGGAAACCGAAGATGCGGGTGACTGGCGTCGTGAGGTTGGTGAAAAAGACGGTAGTGGTGATGGAGCCTTTGGCGACGATGCTGGGCGACGGGAAGTACTGCGACAAGGACTGCGTCGCGCCATCGATGGTGAACGCGGTGATGGTGGCGGGCACGCCTGCAACTTCAACCAGGGTCAACTGAGTTTCCCAGACCGCGCCGCGCGCGTCGGGAGGCGGGCTGGGCCAGACGGTGTTCGGCCAAATGGGGAGAATTGCGGCCGCGCCGGTGGGGGCCGCGACCTGGAAAAGGGTGGTGGCGCCGCCGCTCGAGAAAGCGGCATCGCCGGAGTATTGGGCCGTCAGTTCGAAGACTCCAAGGCCGAAGAGATACGCTGGAAACGTCAGGCTGGCGGTTTGGCGGCCGCCGGGTCCGCTGAGCGCAACCGAACCGAGCGGCACTCCGTTGGCGCTGAAGTCTACGGTACCGGTGGGAGTCCCGACGCCGGAGGCCGGCGACACGGTCGCGGTAACCTGCATGGTGTCGTTCACGGCGGCCTTGACCGCGCCGAGCGCTACGCTCACCACGACGCCGCTGGTCTGGGTGTTCCATTGCGTGACGAGGTTATTGGCGTCGATGGATCCCAGTCCCGTGGCCAGGTCGTAACCGACACCGGCGAGATATCCGAAGGAACCGGTGGTGCAATCGGGGCTGCCTTGCAGACAAGGAACCACGTTGTCACCCGATACGATGTCGTGGAAAGCGGAGGGGGCGCTCCGCGCCAGACGATACAGCTGGGGATTGATGTTACCCAAGCCCGGCTGTTTCTGAAAGGCCTTGGAGACCTGATAGTGATTCAGAAGCGTGACAATTCCGGCCATGGCGGGCGTGGCGCAGGAGGTGCCGCCGACGGGGGTGGTGCTGCCTTCCACGGTAATCAAGTAGGCATCGTGCAGGGCGGCACTGAGCGCCACGTCGGGAACATCGCGGACGTTGTCGTCAGGAACTCCGGGGCCGGCCTGCCACGCCGGCTTGGAGTAGATCAAGCTGGCGCCTCCGCCGGTGGCGCTCAGCCCGTTAATGGTGGACGTTTCGTTCCAGGCATTCTCGGGGATGTAAGAGACCGCCGAGCCGAAGGTGGAGGAGTTGGTGGATGTCCAGTATGTGGCTCCGCCTTCGACGAATTCGGTTCCGCCGACGCCTGTAACCTCGGGTAAAACCGCGGGGAACAGGGCCATGCGGCCGCGGCTGGCGAAGTCCGTAGTCTGCTGCGGGTCGCAGCCTGCGGGGCCGGAATCGCCGGAAGCGCTGAGGATGGTGATGCCTTGGGCGTTGGCTTGCTGCGCGATGGAGCGCCAGTAGGTGGGCCGCCATCCGATCTCGCAGCCGGCATAGCTATTGGAGATGACCGGCGCCAAGTTCAGGTTCACGGCGGAGACGATGGCGGTCATTGCGCTGGCGCCGTAGACATAATAAATGGTTGCATTGGGCGCGACGGCTCCGGCCCATTCCACGTCCAGGCTGGCCTCCGTCAAGGCCGATGTATAGCCCGGATCGGCGCCACCGTAAAGCAGGGTTTTGGGCACGTTGGCCGGCAAGCCGTAGCGGCTGCGAAAGGCGGCGATATCGCTCAGCAGGATGT
>Ga0335073_10006374_pt1 | contig 16564 bp, 14 predicted proteins | sample Lox_Sample_22_FD_207093 | JGI IMG/M metagenome (GOLD analysis project Ga0335073, IMG submission 207093) | Soil microbial communities from Loxahatchee National Wildlife Refuge, Florida, United States - Lox_Sample_2.2 | ecosystem: Environmental > Terrestrial > Soil > Wetlands | place: USA... | reverse complement strand
AGCCGTTCCTGCGCCGCGTGGAGGCGCCGGTCGCCGCCCGCGGCGAGACCGATCTCGGTGAGCAGCGCGTCGGCCGAGCCGGGAGCGCGCGCCAGCGCGCGGAGCACGTCCAGGGCGGTCACGTTGCCGGAGCCTTCCCAGACCGAGTTGAGCGGCGCGTCCCGGTACAGCCGCGGCAGGCCCGACTCCTCGACGTAGCCGTTGCCGCCCAGGCACTCCAGCGCCTCCGCGGCGACCATGGGCGTCCGCTTGCACACCCAGTACTTGGCCGCGGGCAGGGCCAGCCGCAGCAGCGCGGCCTCGTCCGGGTCGCCGCGCGCCGCCCGGTCCGCGGCGCCCGCCAGGCGCATCGCCAGCGTGGTGGCCGCCTCGGATTCCAGCGCGAGATCGGCCAGGACCGACGCCATCAGCGGATGGGAGACCAGCGTGGCCCCGAACGAGCGCCGGGTGCTGGCGTAGTGCAGGGCCGAGACGCATGCCTGGCGGATCGCGGCCGCGCTGCCCAGGACGCAATCCAGCCGGGTCGCGCTCACCATCTCCAAGATGGTGGCCAGGCCCCGGCCCGGCTCGCCCACCCGCCAGGCGAACGCGGCGTCGTACTCCACCTCCGACGAGGCGTTGGACCTGTTGCCCAGCTTGTCCTTGAGCCGCTGGATGCGCATGGCGTTGCGGGTGCCGTCCGGCAGTACCCGGGGGAGCAGGAAGCAGCCGAGGCCCTCCGGGGCCTGGGCGAGCACCAGGAACAGGTCGCACATCGGCGCGGAGCAGAACCACTTGTGCCCGGTGAGCAGGTAGCCGTCGCCGGCCGGAACCGCGCGGGTGGTGTTGGCCCGCACGTCGGAGCCGCCCTGCTTCTCGGTCATGGCCATGCCGGACAGCAGGCCGGCCTTGCCGCCGGGCACCCGCAGGCCCGGGTCGTAGGCCCGGGAGGCGAGCAGCGGCTCGAAGCGCGCGGCCAGCGCGGGCTCGTGCCGCAGGGCCGGGACGGCCGCGTAGGTCATGGAGACCGGGCAGCCGTGCCCGGCCTCGGCCTGGGTCCACACGTAGAACCGGGCCGCCCGGGCCACGTGCGCGCCGGGCGAGTCATCACGCCACGGCGCCGCGTGCAGCCCGTGGCTGACGGCGGTGGCCATCAGCTCGTGCCAGGCCGGGTGGAACTCCACCTCGTCGATCCGGTGGCCGCGGGAATCATGCGTGCGCAGGACTGGGGGATACTCGTTGGCCAGCCGGGCCAGCTCCTGGGTGTCCGCGGATCCGGCGCGCACGCCGAGCTCGTGCAGTTCGCTCTCCCGGCTCGCCCCGGCCTGCGGGCCCGCCTCCCGTCGTAGCGCCTGGATCAGCGCCGGGTCATCGGCCACGTCGTACCCGGCCAGCGGCGGAACCTGGTTGAGTACCTCATGCGTGACATGGGGTGTCGCGCGCGTCATGGGCATCCCCCCTGGTCCCATTTCACCACCATCTGCCGCAATCGCGAACTCGGTGCCCGTGCCACCGTCGGCCGGCCGGGCCGATTTCATGATCGTCGCGGATTCGCGGCGAAGACGGCACTCAATCAACCACGATCATGAAACCAACGGGCCGAGCGTCCAGGCTGGATCGGCCGGCGGCCGCGCGGCCGCCGTCACCTGGAGATACCGGTCGATGATCACGTCCGCCACCTCGGGGGCGGCGCCGAGCGCGCCCGTCACGGTGTGGGCCCCGGCGGCCAGCGACTCCTCGCGCACCCGGTCGGCGAACACGCCGGGAGCCAGCAGGTAGGTGGCCACAGCGACCCGCGGCGCGCCGGCCCGGCGCAGCGCGGCGACCGCTTGCGCGGGCGTCGGCGACGCGGCCGAGGCGTACGCGGGGACCACGGCGCTCCAGTCCCGGGTCAACTGCCACGCCTGCGCCGCGCGGGCCACGGCGGCGTTCGCGGCCGGGCGGCTGGATCCCGCGGCGGCCAGCACCACGGCGGTGCCAGCGGGGTCGGCGACGCCGGCCGCGTCGGCGGGCGTGGCGGGCACGCCCGCGTCGGCGAGGCGGCGCTCCAGGGCCCGCAACAGCCCCGGGTGCGGGCCGAGCGGGCGGCCGTAGCGCAGGCTCAGCCCGGGCAGGCGCCGCCCGGCCTCGCGGAGCACCGCAGGCAGGTCGGTGTCGCTGTGGTAGGCCTCGGTGAGCAGGAGGGGCAGCACCACGGCGGCACGGCAGCGGCCGTCGCCATAGACCGCCTCGAGCGCGTCGGGAACCGACGGCAGCGCGTGCCCCAGAAAGGCGGCCCGGACCTGAAGGCTGCGCAGCCCCCGGCGGCTCGCCCGGGCCCGGACCAGGGCCACGAGCTCGCTGACCATGGCCGCGGCCCTGGGGTCGGCGCTGCCGTGCGCGGCGGCGACCAGCGGCGGCGGCCAGGCCTGGCCCGCCCGGGGGCTGCTCAGGTGTGGATACCGCATTCGGTCTTGCCGGTACCCGCCCAGCGGCCGCTCCGGGCGTCGGCGCCGGCCTCGACCCGGGCGGTACAGGTCGCGCAGCCGATCGACGGGTAGCCGTCGTAGACCAGCGGGTTGACCAGCACGCCGTTCTCGGCGATGTAGGCGTCGACCTGATCCTGGGTCCAGTCGACGATCGGGTTGACCTTCACCATCTCCCGCCGGGCGTCCCACTGCACGGCTCGGGTGTCGCTGCGGGCGTCCGTCTCCTCCTTGCGGACCCCGGTGAACCACGCGTCGTACGGCTCGAGCGCCTGCTCCAGCGGTACCACCTTGCGCAGGTAGCAGCACAGGTCCGGGTTGCGGCTGTGCAGCCGGGGACCCATCTGCTCGTCCTGCTCGGCGACGCTCTGCGCCGGCGTGACGTTGATCACGTTGACCTGGTAGACGGCCGATACCGCGTCCCGGGTGCCGATGGTCTCCGCGAAGTGGTAGCCGGTGTCGAGGAAGATGACGTTGATGCCCGGTCGTACCGTGGACACCAGGTGGATGATCACGGCGTCGGTCATCGACGACGTGATGCAGATCCGGTCGCCGAACGTCTCGGCGGCCCACCGGACCACGTCCTCGGCGGGCGCCCCGGCCAGTGCCTCGGCCGCCTCGGCCGCCAGCCTCTCCATGCCGATGACGTCCTCCAGACGCGCGGGTCTCGTCGTGTCGGCGGCCGCGGTCCCCGTGGCCTCCGCAACGACCGGCCTGATCATGTCGCGGCTCACCGGACGGCTCCGGTTCCCGCAAAGCGTAGCCGGAACGAGCGGACGCAGCTGCGGCAATGCCATTCGCCGTCCGCCTCCCGGGGCTCCAGGTCTTCTTCGCCGCAGTAGGGGCAGTAGAACGGGACCGCGCGCTCGGCTGGGAAGGTCGGGATGGGAGCCGGCCCCGGCGAGGCTGGCTGCGCCGGCGAACTCATGCTAGGTCCTCCTCCTTGGCCCTCGCCGCCCAGGCGGCGAACGTCTCGCCCTGCATCCGGCTGGAGTCGAACCGGCGCAGCACCCGCTCGATGTAGTCGGGCAGCTGGTCGGCGGTGGTCTTCAGTCCCCTGATCTTCCGGCCGAAACCGGAGCCCTCTCCATCCCCGCCGTCCAGGCTGCCCCCTAGATGGACCTGAAAACCCTCCACCTGCTCACCGCCGGGCAGGGTGACCAGCGTTCCCTTGAGCCCGATGTCCGCGGTCTGGATCCGGGCGCACGAGTTGGGGCAGCCGTTCACGTTGATCGTGATCGGCTCGGCGAACCCGGGCAGGCGCCGCTCGAGCTCGGCGATCAGGCCCGAGGCCCGCGTCTTGGTCTCCACGATCGCGAGCTTGCAGAACTCGATGCCGGTGCAGGCCATGGTGTGCCTGCGGAACACGCCCGGCGTGGCCGGCAGGTCGGCGGCGGCCAGCTCGGCGGCCAGCTCGGCCGTTCGGGCTTCGGGGACGTCGAGTATGACCATCTTCTGCTCGGTGGTGGTCCTGACCCGCCCGCTGCCGTACTCGGTGGCGAGGCTGGCGACCAGCGACAGCGAGTCGGCCGACATCCGGCCTACCCGCGGGGCAAAGCCGACGTAGTACCGCCCGTCCCGCTGCCGGTGGATGCCGACATGGTCACGCTGCCCGCTGCCCGGGGCCTTCGGGGCCGGCCCGTCGGCCAGCCGGTAGCCCAGGTAGTCGCGCTCTAGGACCTCGCGGAACCGCTCCGGTCCCCAGTCGGCCATGAGGAACTTCAGCCGGGCGCGGTGCCGCAGCCTCCGGTAGCCGTAGTCGCGGAAGACCGACGTGATGCCCGCCCAGACCTCGGGGACCCGGCCCGGCGGGACGAAAGCGCCGAGCCTGCGGCCGATCATCGGGTTGGTGGACAGCCCGCCGCCCGCCCACAGGTCGTATCCGGGCTCGCCGTCCGGGCCCGGCACGCCGACGAACGCGACGTCGTTGATCTCGTGCACGGTGCACTGCGTCGCGCAGCCGCTGATCGCGGACTTGTACTTGCGTGGCAAGTTGGAGAACTCGGGGTCGCCGACGTAGCGCGCTGCGGTCGCGCGGATCTCCGGCGTGGCGTCGATGATCTCCTCGGCGTCAATGCCGGCCAGCGGGCAGCCCAGGATCACCCGGGGGGTATCACCGCAGGCCTCGGTGGTGGACAGCCCCACCGACTCGAGCGCCTCCCAGATCGCCGGGACGTCCTCGATCCGCACCCAGTGCAGCTGGATGTTCTGCCGGTCGGTCACGTCCGCGGTGCCCCGGGCGAACCGGCGGGAGACGTCCGCCACCGTGCCGAGCTGGTCACCGTTGAGCTGCCCTCCGTCGATGCGGATCCGCAGCATGAAGTACCTGTCGTCCAGTTCCTCGGGCTCCAGGCTGCCGGTCTTCCCGCCGTCGATGCCCGGCTTGCGCTGGGTGTACAGGCCGAACCAGCGAAAACGCCCGCGCAGGTCGGCCGGGTCGATCGAGTCGAAGCCGTACTTGGCGTAGATGTCGACGATCCGGTGGCGGACGTTCAGGCCGTCGTCGTTCTTCTTGAGCTCTTCGTTCTTGTTCAGCGGCTCGCGGTAGCCAAGAGCCCACTGACCGTCACCGCGGCGCGGTCGGCGGCTGGGCTGGCTGGGGGCATCGGTGAGCGCGGTCGTGCGGCCGTGGGTCGTGCTGCTCGGCGCTGGCATGTGCGGCGTCCCTTCGGTCACGGGGCGCGTGCCTGGACCTCGCGGGCGGACAGCCTGCGCGGGGCGTCACTCCTCGGTCAGGTGCCGAGGGCGCTGCTCGCGGCACGCGCCCGCCAGGAATGACGGGCTGCGGTCAGCGGCCGCGGGAGACACAGCGCGCTCCCGATCCGGAGGAAATCAATATGCCGGCGGATGACAAGCAGAGGGTCGGTCTCGCCCGGCGTCACGGGCCGGCGCGCTCGGCCGCGCGCCGTTCCCGGGTTCCGGCCCGGATGCCCGGGGGCCTGCGGCGCTGCGCACCCGGATGCCTGCGGCGAAACCGGTGCCTGGGACAGAACGCTGGCTCCCATGTGTCACCCCAACTGCGCGCCCGCAGCGCCTATTCCGCCCGGGTCGGCTAACCTTGCCGGATCCAGCCGAGCCGCGGCTCGGTCCCGCTGTCGGGCTGCCGGTGCTGGCAGTCGCACCACGTGCCTCCGGGGCACTTCTCGTGGTGCTGCTGACGGCAGGACAGGCAGATCATGTTCTCCATTGTTCCCGCGTTAGCCGCGCGGCGTCATCAGCGCGGCCCGCGCCGTCAGGCCGCGTTCGCCCGGCGCATCCGGCGCCGGCGCTCCGCTGCCCGCTCTTCCTCGTTCAGCCCGCCCCAGGTGCCGTACTTCTCCGGACGCCCGACCGCGTAATTAAGGCACTCAGCCCGGACCGGGCAGGCGGCGCAGATCGCCTTGGCCTTCCGCTCGCGGATGTCACGCTCGGGCTGCCGCTCGCCGTCGGGGCCGAAGAAGAGCACGACATCCTCACCGCGGCACGCAGCGTCGTCTTGCCAGCCCCAGTTCGGCCGTGGCAGCAAGTGGGCCTGACGGCGTACCTCAGACATGGATAACTCTCCTCAACCAGCTCACCGTTGTCGTTCCTCGCCTAGCGGAGCGTCCGGCTCACTGGACGCATTTAAAAATTCTCGCGTGATGCGGCATTCGCCCCGTCGCAAGATGCAACGCACTGCGTCGCCGTGGTGTTCCCGTTCCTGCGGGTCATCGCGGGGTGCGCAGCGGCGGCCAGGGAGCCGACCAGCCAGGGAGCCGACGCATCATCATGCCATCAGTACCGGTCCTCGTGCAGGCGGGATCAGGAAACTCGGGCCAAGGCGTTACCTGGCAGCGGGCGGGCTGGCCTCGCGCAACTGCTCACGAACTAGACAAAGCCGATGGTTCAAGGTAACGATGGGCGGCATGTCGGCATCGGATGCGGCCCCGCTGCCCCGTCTGGGCGAGGTCTTCTTCGACGTCCGGGGCGATTCCCGGAGCATGCGGCTCAGCTGGTACGCGGACACCGGAGTCGCGGTCCTGAGCATCTGGCAGGGTGGGATGTGCACCGGCACCTTCCGGCTGGCCATCGCCGACCTGCCGAGGATGGTCGAGACGCTGCAACGCGGCCCGCGCGACCAGCGGCAGGAATGGGACCCCGAAGCCCCTGGAGAGGTGTTTGACCAGGTCCCGAGGGTAGCCACCGGCCAGGGGCAGGCCCAGGCGGAGTACCGGATACCGTCGGGCCAGTACCAGACCGGCCAGTACCAGACGGGGCCGTACCAGACGGCCCGGCACCAGGCGGGACGGCACCAGACGGCACAGTACCTGGCCGAGCTGCCGGACGACCCGCGGGCCGGGGCGCCGCCGCGCCCGCCCGCGCCACCGGACCCGTTGGCGCCGCCGCCGGAGTACCTGCCCGCGCCGTCGGACCCGCTGACCGCCGTCCAGCTGGACCAGCCGACCGGGACCACCGGCTACCAGGCCCCCCTGCCGGACCAGCGGACCGAATACCTGACGGACCTGCCGGGCACCGGCCCGGTCGCCCAGTCCGGCTACGACGCCGGGCCCGGCAGCCCCGGGACCGGCTACCCGCCCGCCGACGCCGGCGGGCCGTATCCAGCCGGCCCCGGCCGCGAAGCGCTCGCGGATGACCCTTACCTCGGCGGCACGGGCCCGATGGATTACCCGGACCCGCATTCCCCGCCCGGACCCGGCGATCCGGATTACCCCGCGCATTACGGCCGTGCCGTTGTCGATGACATTCTGCCTGGTCCGGTGCTGGATTCGGTCCCGCACGACCGGCCGCAGGGCCGGCGGCGGGCTGCGAGCCGGCACGCCGCGCCGGACGTGCCGCTCGACTGATCCTGCCTGGCATTCCCCGCCCGATCGGCGCCGTAAAGAGACGCCGTACAAAAAGCGCAAGGCCGGCCCGTTACAAATGGCGTCTGGCTGGGGATATATTCGCGCCGGGGGGAAGGGGGAGTGGCCAGTGGCGCAGAAGGTCTCGGTCACATTTGCCTGTGACTACGACTCACAAGTGATCACGCAAGGCGGGCACCTGACACGGGCGTTCGGCCTCGACGGCCGGGACTACGAAATCGACCTGTGCGAGCAGCACAGCCAGAAGTTCGACGACGCGGTCAGGCAGTTCGCGGACAAGGCGCGCAAGGTGACCGGCCGGGTCACGCGGACCAAACGCCGGACGGCGGCTCACCGTCGGCACAGCGCCGAAGTCCGGGCCTGGGCGAAGCGGAACGGCATCGCGGTCAGCGACCGTGGCCGGATTCCGGTGCAGGTCATCGCGAAGTACGACGCCAGCCACGGCTGAAGCTGCCGCCGTTCAGGAGGGCTGACGGCCGTCGTCGCGCTGGGCGGCCGGGGAGCCCGGCCGCGGCTGCGCCGTCGCTGGGGAACCTGCGTCCGCGGCGGAGGCACTGGCCACCGCGGACGCTTCCGGGCCCGCAGGCGTCTCCTGGCCGCCGGGCGATGCGTCGGCCTGAGCGGGCGGCGGACCCTGCCCGGGGGGCGGCGGCACCGCGCCGGCCGGGCCGACGGCCGCGGCCAGGACCTGGGAGTTGGGCACGTGGACCGGCCCGGCCGCGGTCTCCAGCAGGACGTAGGTCAGGCTGATCTCGGTAACGGTGCCCTCGATCAGCCCCGACAACGCGCCCGACCGGATGCCGATCTGGTCGCCGACCCGGAACGGCCGGGCCGACAGGAGGATGATCCCCGAGAAGACGTTGGCCAGGCTCTGCTGCGCCGCGATGCCGAGGATCACGCCGGTCACTGCGCCGCCGACGACCAGCTGGGTGACGGCGATATCGAACAGCTGCAGCGTGATGATGATGGTGGCGAACAGGCCGGCCACGACGATGGCGAACCGGACCACCGCGGCATGCGCATAGCCCAGCCGCGGCAGCAGGACCTCGCGAGCCTTGTTGCCGAGCCCGATGGTGCCGACGGAAGCGAGCAGGAAGAACACGACCGCCGCGCCGTACGCGAGGGCCAGATTCCCGGTCCGGCCCAGCGAGCCGAGCAGCCTGGCGTTGCGGGCCTGCTCGGGCAGGTTCGCGACGAAGTGGGCCTGGACGGACACGGCCGCCGCGATCACGGCGACGACGAGGGCGAAGATGGCCCGCCACGGCCTGGCCCGCGCCTTGACCTTGGCTACGTGCTCGCGGGCCGCCTCGAGCTGACGGCTCTCCTGGACATCCACGTGCCTACGCTACCGAGGCACGGAAGCGCCCGGTCCCGGGGACTCAGGCGAGTCCCCGGGACCGGTATGGCGCCAGTTGTCAGGTGATCGCGCGGGCGCGGCCGCTCATGTCGAACAACGGCCTGCCGACGGGGGCGATGACCCCGCCCTTCATGCCGTTGATCACCCCGGCCGCGGAGGTGTACCAGGCGACAAGCGCGGTCAGGACTCCGATGTAGCCGCCGAACTTGTGCACGCCCGAGCTGTTGGCGAAGAAGCCGATGAACAGGATGACCTCGGTGGCCTCCAGCGTCAGGAACACCAGGAACACCGCGGTATTGAGCTGTGTGCTGAAGATCAGCATGTAGGTGTTGAAGATGGCGAACGCCAGCAGGATCCAGCCGAGATCCTTCCCGGTCGCCGCGGCGTAGGCGGCCACCGCGGACAGGGGAGCCTTCGGGCCTGCGTTGGCCACGAGGAGCACCCACAGCCCAAGGCCGATCCAGAAGCCACCATAGGTGGCGAACGCGGTCGCGCCGAAGACGTTCCGGTTGCGGAACTCCCACATGCCCGCGAGCAGCTGGCACAGTCCGCCGTAGGCGAACGCGTAGCCGAGCCAGGCGTTGCCGGTGGCGCTGCCCATCCAGCCCGCGTTGGCCGCCGACAGCAGGAACGTGGTCAGAGCGAACGCGGCGAGCCCGAGCGGCGCGGGATCGGCGATCCCGGGTGGCGGTAGGACGGGGGCTGGAGCATCATTTGTGCTGCTCAATAGATTCCTCCTGTGCGCTTGCGCCGCCCGGACCCGCTGGCATGTCGCCCGCGGAGCAAGGCAGGCGCTTGGATGGACGGAAGGAGCACGACGGGCCGGTCACGCGGAACCGGCCGCCCGGTGACGAGCACCAGGCAGCGGCAGCCTTGCGGCCGAAAAAAGGACGCAAACGCCGTCATAAGCCAACCTTCCTTCTCTTCACAGATGGCTCACCAGAACCAAATGGAAGATCTGCCCTGAGCGTAACGCTGGAAGCGTGCTTTAGGGAGACCCAGTTTCGCCGGGTGGCAAGCCGAACGCCGGGCCGGCCGCTACTGCGGACGGCCGCGCGCGAGCACCCGGGACAGCCCCGCCCGGGTGGCCAGGACGACCAGCCGGTCGCCGGGCTGAAGCTCGTCGCCGGGCCGCGGTGACCAGTCGACTGCGGCCCCGCCGCAGGTCGGAGTTGAGCTCCTGGGCCCGCAGCGCCGCGTGAACGAGGCGAGCGAGTCGTCGCCGCACACCACGAGGTGGTTGCGGCCGCCGCGGATGCGGGGGTCGGTGGACACGGCGCGATCCTAGCCAGGGCCGGGCATAACCGCCCAGAGCGACGCGCCCAGGGCCGCATTACTCGCCCGCCTCCCGGGGCCCCGCCTGCCCCGGGTTCCGTGGCCGCGCTCAGGGCGAGGCGAGGCGGCCGAGCTGCGCCGGCACGCGGGCCGCGGCCGCCCGGTCCAGCAGGAACAGCGTCTGCTGCCGGCCCCTCGCGCCCGCCGCGGGGACCTGCACCGGACCGGCCGCGGACAGCGCCAGCCGGATCGCGCCCGCCTTGTCCTCGCCGGAGGCGATGATCCAGACCTCGCGGGCGGCCGTGATGGCCGGGAGCGTCAGCGTGAGCCGCGTCGGCGGCGGCTTGGGCGCCCCGTGCACGGCCACGACCGTCCGCTCCTCGTACAGGGCCGGCATGCCGGGGAAGAGCGAGGCCACGTGCGCGTCCGGCCCGATGCCGAGCAGCAGCACGTCAAAGGAGGGGACCTGGCTGTGATCCTCGGGCTGCGACGCGGCCAGCAGCCAGCTCGCGTAGCGCGCGGCCGCTCCTTCCGGGTCGGGTCCGTCGGGCCCGTCCGGGCCCGGCACCGGGTGCACCCGGTCCGGGCTGGTGTCCACGTGATCGAGCAGGGCCTGCCGGGCGCCGGTCTCGTTGCGCTCGGGGTCTCCGGTGGGCAGGAACCGCTCGTCTCCCCACCAGATGTCCAGGTGCCGCCAGTCCACGGCGTCGCGGGCCGGCGCCGCGGCGAGCTCGGTGAGGACCTGAGTGCCGATGCCGCCGCCGGTCAGCACGAGCGAGGCGTGCCCCCGGGCCGCGCTGACGTCCACCAGCCTGGTCACCAGCCGGGCGGCCACGGCCTTGGCGAGCAGCTCCGCGTCACGGTGAATGAGGACCTGCGGCGGGGCGGTAATGGCGTTACCGTCCCGCCACGGCGGCGAAGTGGGTCAGCGCCTCGCCATACACCTCGTCCGGGTTGAGCCTGCGCAGTTCCTCGGCCATCAGCTCGGCGACGTCCCTGCGGTGCAGCGCGACCCGCCGGTCCGGCTGGTCCGGCCGGCTGAGGGTGGCGGTCCGGCCGTCCGGCCGGGTGATCGTGATGTCGCCGTCGGAGGTGGTGAACCGCACCTCGGTAATCCCGGGGCCGCCGGACACGTCCCGGGTGAACGGCGCGCCGAGCCGGCCCGAGAGCCAGGACGCGATCAGGTCCGCGCTGGGGTTCCGCGGCTCGGCGGTCACCGAGCCGCCGGTGATCTCGCCGTGCGACTGGTCCAGGGTGGCGGCCAGCAGGGAGCGCCAGGACGTTGCCCGGGTCCAGCTCAGGTCGGTGTCGCCGGGACGGTAGCCGATCGCGAGGGCGATGAGGGCCTCGGCCGGCTCCGGGGCCGACGCCGCGTCGGTCACCCGGCGCTGCGCGAGCATGCCCAACGGATCGCCGGAGGGTATCGTGGGCCCGCCGCGCGGCCACCAGGTGACGACGGGGGTGTCGGGTACCAGCAGCGGCATGACCACCGAGTCCGCGTGCAGGCCCATCGGCCCGTACATCCGCAGCAGCACCGTCTGCCCGGGAGCGCCCTCGCCGGTCCTGATCTCGGCGTCGAGCCGGGATTCGGCGTCAGGATCGCGCGCGATCACCCCGAGTATCCGGCACGGATGCTCGCGGCCGGCCTGGGTCGCCGCGCGCACCGCGTCGTACTGCGCCGACTCGTCGGTCATGATGATCAGGTTGAGCACCATGCCGGTGGTCGGCCCGCCCAGCTGATCCCGGGCCCGGGTCAGCGCGTCGTGAATGGCATGTGTGGTGGTATCGGTCAAGTCGATCATCATCGCGCCTTCTCCCTGTAAGCCTGGCAGCTCAGCCGGCCGGGCCACTCCGGCGTGGCCCGCCCCGCGACGTGGCTAGAGCCGGCGCCAGGTCCGGCCGTCGCGGGCGATCAGCGCGTCCGCTCCGGCAGGCCCCGCCGTGCCCGCCGGGTACTGCTCGGGCTTGCCGTGGCTGGCCCAGAAATCCTCGACCGGGTCGAGGATCTTCCACGACAGCTCGACTTCGCGCTGGCGCGGGAACAGCGGCGGGTCGCCGATCAGCACGTCGAGCAGCAGCCGCTCGTACGCCTCGGGGCTGGACTCGGTGAACGATTCGCCGTACGCGAAGTCCATGTTCACGTCGCGTACCTCCATCGCTGAGCCTGGCACCTTGGAGCCGAACCTGACCGTGATGCCCTCGTCCGGCTGCACCCGGATCACCAGCGCGTTCTGGCCCAGTTCCTCGGTATCGGTCCTCGCGAACGGCAGGTGCGGGGCGCGCTGGAACAGCAGCGCGATCTCGGTCATCCGGGTGGGCAGCCGCTTGCCGGTACGCAGGTAGAACGGCACCCCGGCCCACCGCCTGGTGTCGACCTCCAGGCGCAGCGCCGCGTAGGTCTCGGTGATCGAGTCCGGCGGGATGCCCTCCTCCTCGAGGAAGCCGCGCACCTTGATCCCGCCCTGCCAGCCGGCTGCGTACTGGCCGCGGGCGGTGCCGACCGCGAGATCCTCGGGGATCTTGACCGCGGACAGGACTTTCTCCTTCTCCGTGCGCAGCGCGCCGGAGTCAAAGGACACCGGCTCTTCCATGGCCGTGAGCGCCACCAGCTGGAGCAGGTGGTTCTGGATCACGTCGCGGGCCGCGCCGATCCCGTCGTAGTACCCGGCCCGGCCGCCGATGCCGATGTCCTCCGCCATCGTGATCTGCACGTGGTCGACGTAACCGCGATTCCAGATCGGCTCGAACAAGGTGTTGGCGAACCGCAGCGCCAGGATGTTCTGGACCGTCTCCTTGCCCAGGTAGTGATCGATGCGGAAGATCGAGGACTCGGGGAACACCGCGTCCAGCATCGAGTTCAGTTCCTGGGCACTGGCCAGGTCGTGGCCGAAGGGCTTCTCGATCACGACCCGCCGCCAGGGCAGGTGGCCGTCGGGGCGGACGTGCGGCGTGGACAGCCCGGACCGCTTCAGCTGCCCGACCACCTGGGGGAAGGCCTTCGGCGGGATCGACAGGTAGAACGCGTAGTTCCCGCCGGTCCCGCGCTCGGCGTCGAGCTGGCGGACGGTCTGGGCGAGCCGGTCGAACGCCACGTCGTCGGCGAACTCGCCGGGCACGAACCGGACGCCCTCGGAGACCTGCTGCCAGACCGCTTCCCGGAACGGCGTACGCGCGTGGGCCTTGATCGCGTCGTGGGTGATCTTCGCGAAGTCCTCGTCCTCCCAGTCCCGGCGCGCGAAGCCGACCAGCGAGAACCCCGGCGGCAGCAGGCCGCGGTTGGCCAGGTCGTAGATGGCCGGCAGCAGCTTCTTGCCGGCCAGGTCACCGGTCACGCCGAACAGGACGAGAACACACGGCCCGGCGACCCTGGGGATCCTGCGGTCACGGGGATCACGCAGCGGATTCGATGTCATGCGGCTCCTCCGCTCGGCTCGTCAGGTCGTCGACCCGGCGGCGGCCATCTCGGTCTTGATCGTCCCGAGCAGCTCGTTCCACGATGCCTCGAACTTGTCCACGCCCTGGTTCTCCAGCACGGTCACCACGTCCTCGTAGCCGATGCCGAGGCCCTCCAGCCGCTCGAACACCCGCCGCGATTCGTCGTACGTGCCGTGGATCGTGTCACCACGGATCTTGCCATGGGCCTGGGTCGCGTGCAGCGTCGATTCCGGCATGGTGTTCACCGTGTCCGGCGCGACCAGCTCCACCACGTACATGGTGTCGGCGAAGGACGGGTCCTTGACGCTGGTCGAGGCCCACAGCGGCCGCTGCACCCGGGCGCCGCGGGCGCGCAGCGCCGACCACCGGGGGGTGGCGATCTTCTGCTCGTACAGCTCGTAGGCCAGCCGCGCGTTAGCCAGGGCGGCCTGGCCGCGCAGCGCCTCGGCCTCGGGGGTGCCGATCTTGTCGAGCCGCTCGTCGACCTCGGTGTCCACCCGGCTGACGAAGAAGGACGCCACCGAGGCGATCTTCGTGATGTCGCCGGCCGCGTTCTCCAGGCCGGCCATGAACGCGTCGATGACCTCCGCGTAGCGCTGCAGCGAGAAGATCAGCGTCACGTTCACGCTGATCCCCTCGGACAGGCACTGGGTGATGGCGGGCAGCCCTTCGGCGGTGGCCGGGATCTTGATGAACAGGTTGGGCCGGTCCACCAGCCACCACAGCGCGCGGGCCTCGGCGATGGTCTTCGCCGTGTCCCGGGCGATCCGGGGGTCGACCTCGATCGAGACCCGGCCGTCCAGGCCGTCGGTCCGGTCGTAGACCGGGCGCAGCACGTCGCACGCCCAGCGGATGTCGTAGGTGGTGATGGCCCGGGCCGCCTCGTCGACGGTGACGCCGCGCACCGCGAGGTCGGCGATCTGCGCCTGGTAGCCGGAGCCGCTGGAGATGGCCTTGGCGAAGATCGTGGGGTTGGATGTCACCCCCTGAACGTGCATGTCCCGTATCAGCATCTCCAGGTTGCCCGTGGACAGGCGCTCCCTGCTGATGTCGTCGAGCCATATCGAAACGCCCGCGGCGGTGAGCTGGGCCAGTGGGTCGTCAGGCCGGGAGTTCATGACTTCCACCCCTTGCTGTGGTTGGGCTTGCTGCGGTGCTCAGCCGGGCGAGGCTGGCCCAGGCCGCAAGATGGGCCTGCTGTGCTGTTACCCCGAAGATCCGGGCCCCGATCACGTACGGCGGTACTTCCTGGTGATAGGAAGCATCTTGCCCGGCGAACCATTCCGCGCACGGCCCGGGCGCCGCGGTTCCCTCGCCCGGCTGCCGGGCGCGGGCCGGCCGGGCCGGGTGTCTGTCCGGGCGGCTCACCGCGGCATCGGTCTCCTTGTCGCGCAGCGGGATTATGAGACCGACCCTATCTCGCGGCGAGGCGCTCCTAGCTACCTCGCGCGCTAACCGCGGGTGAACAGCGGCGGGTGGGCCGCCTCAGCCGGCCGCCTTCGTGAAGTACCACTCCTCGGGGTTGATGAAGCCGTAGGCGTTCGGCGCGAAGCCGTGCAGGTTGGACTGGACGGTGATCAGGGTGCCCGGGCTCGGCTGCCAGAAGTCCGGCAGCTGCAGCCGGACCTGGTCGGCGTACGCGTCCAGCGCGGCCTGGGCACCGGCCGCCGGGGTCCGGGTGGTCGCGAGGATCAGCTTGTCGATCGCCGGGTCCGAGAAGTTGTTGACGTTGCCGAGGGCGCCGGTCTGGAAGATCTCCTCGCCGCTCGGGTAGTGGTCCGGCTCGAAGAGCCAGGCCGTGCCGTAGTTGCCGATCTCCCAGCTGCACGCGGCCGACGCCGGTGCGCAGGGCTCGATCGTCGCGGCGATCGTGGCCGACGTCTCCTGGTCCAGCGAGATCTCGATGCCGACCTGCTTCGCGGCCGACTGCAGGTCGGCCATGGAGCCGTCGGTGTAGGGCTGCCCGCTCGGGTACATGAGGGTGAAGGTGAGCGGCTGGCCGGCCTTGATGCCCGCGCCGCACTCGCCGGCCGCGCGGCCGGGCCTGGAGCAGGTGCTGACCCCGTTGGGCATGACATGCCAGCCGTGCGCGGCGAGCAGGGTCCGCGCGGCCGGCACGCTGAACGGGTACGGGTTCACCGACGCCCTGGCGTCCGCGTACGGGTTCGTCGGCCGGGCGGGCACCGGGCTGTAGGTGGGCACGCCCAGGCCGTTGTAGTAGGCGTTGATCCATCCGGTCTGGTCCACGAGGTGCTGGAAGGCCTGGCGGAAGTACAGCTGGCGGAAGATGGGCCCGACCCTCGGGTTGTTGAAGTTGGGCTCGAGGTAGTTGAAGCCGAACGGGAAGTCGCTGACCAGCCGGTAGCCGTCCGCCCGCAGCGCGGGCTGCTGCGGCAGGTCGTTGTCGGGCACGTAGCCGACCGAGATCTGCTGGCCGGACGTGCCGGGCCCGCCGGTGGCCTGGCCGGCCCGCAGCACGGAGAGTTCCGCCGTGGCGGACGTGAACGGCAGTTCCACGAACCGGGCCAGGTGCGGCTTGTGCGGGCCGGAGTAGCGCGGGTTGGGCACGAAGGTGGCGGTGCCGTCGGCGGTCAGGCTGGCGAGCTTCCAGGGGCCGTCCACCACCGACCAGATCGGGCTCGAGGCGTACCCGGTGATCCGGGTCGCCTGGGCGTTGAGGAAGCCGTACACGGCCTTCGCGCCCGCGGGGGTCGTGTCCGGCAGGCCCGCCGCGCCCGGTGCCGGGGCCGGGTGGTTCAGCGAGGTCCGGTCCCAGGCGATCGGCAGAGGAGTGATCTGGGACAGCTCGTTGTCGGTAAACCAGGCCGGGTTGTAGCTGGCGTTCAGGCGAAGCTGCACGGTGGTGGGGCTGAGCGCCCGCCAGGACACGACGTTGTCGGGGAACCCGCCGGGAACGTAGGACGCCCAGTTTTCCTTGTTGGCCTTGACCAGGTTGATCCAGAATCCCACGTCACGGGCGCTCACGGTCTCGCCGTCGGACCACACGTAGTGCTTGAGGGTGATCGTCACCACCCGGCCGCCGTCGCTGTAGGCCGGCGGGTTGCCGATCGACAGCCGGTAGTTGACGGAGGTGTTCCCCTGGTCGCCGTACCAGTACAGCGGCTGGTAGAGCAGGGTCTGAAAGTCGCTGGTGTTGGCCACGGTGAAGTACTGGCCGGAGACCAGCGGGAAGATGTAGGTCGGCGGGGACA
>Ga0335073_10006373_pt1 | contig 16564 bp, 34 predicted proteins | sample Lox_Sample_22_FD_207093 | JGI IMG/M metagenome (GOLD analysis project Ga0335073, IMG submission 207093) | Soil microbial communities from Loxahatchee National Wildlife Refuge, Florida, United States - Lox_Sample_2.2 | ecosystem: Environmental > Terrestrial > Soil > Wetlands | place: USA... | reverse complement strand
GTTTGATTTTATGGGATGCCGTAACCATCCCGAAATCGCTCGGACCTGCATGAAAACTGGAGCCGACGATCGGACTTGAACCGATGACCTGCCGATTACGAAACGAATTTCGGTATTCGGACGAGAACTGACTAGGCTCGTTTGGCCGGAATTGAGGTACTCGTTAGGGTACGTTCGGGCATACTCGGCTTCTTTTTGCGGGACAATTTGCGGGACGGAACTACCAGTACTTTTTCGAGCTTTTTCATCGCCGCGCGCGCTTCCCTCTGGGACTTCAACACGAGGTAATGGCGGCGCGTGACTGCGGAATCTGAATGTCGCAGGATTACTTTTGCGATTTCGACGTCGATGCCCGCGCCGAACAATATCCCCATAAGTCCCCGGCGGAACGCCTGCCATCCATGCCATCGGTCACCCACTGCGGGTTTTATGACCCGCGCGACGAGGTTATGCGTGTCGAGAGCGAATCCTCGCGGTCCGGCGAATATCCACTGGAACTTGCCGTAGAGCTTGCGGTGAGCCTCCAGCATTTTTCTCAGCGGTGCTACGACCGGAACCCGCGCCTTCGACTCCTTCGTTTTCGTTAGGCCGACGTCGCGCCGCCACACGCCTCGTCTGATGAATAGCTCGTTGCCAGTGAAATCTTCCCACTTCAATCCGCGCAATTCGGATTCTCGAATCCCGGTGAACGCGGCGACGGCGACTACGGTCCGCGCGGGCTCGTCCAGCAGACCGAGCATTTCCTGCACTTCATTCCATGAATACGAATAGGCTTCGAAGTCCGACGGCGTCCCGTCCGGCTTCGCGTCGTGAACAGGATTTCCGCCCTTGATATATCCCAGCCGAATCGCGTAGGACATGACGGCAGAGGCTGCGGACTTAATTCGTTCGAGGGAGTTCTGCGATAACACGATGCCATCAAGCATTCGTTGGACGTGAACCGTTTCTAGATCGCGAAGTCGGATGTGACCGATGGCAGGAGTGACGTGGAGCGCAAGCGTATCCCGGTAAAATTTATGTGTCGAGGCGTGTTTCTTATGGTCCTTGATGGCCGCAAGTAGCGACGGCAGATAATAATTCTCGACGAAGATCTTGAACTGGAGGGACCCCTCGGCAGAACCGCCCTTGTTAGCCTTCGCCACTTCACGGTCCGCATAATCTCGGACATGGGCTTTCGAGCGGTGATTGTCGTCGACGGGAGCCAGCCGTTTCGTAATCTCCCGGCGGCGCGGCAGGCCATCCTCGCCGATTTCATCAACGCGGAACCGGACGTGCCAGCTCCCGTTTTTCTTGTATATCGAGCCGCGCTGCATACCTGCCGAGCATAACTTGACCGCCGTAGGCCCAGCCAGCCCGAAGAAAACGCTTCAATTACGAAAGTGACGAAGGTATAATGGTCAGGACGGGCATCATCGGAATCCGGCTTTGAGCCGGACGCCCCGGAAGCCTCGGCGGAGGCTTTAATCTTCGCAGCGCTGGGTTCGCCCTGAACCCCTGAATGGCGCGCAAACCGAAAATCTACCTCGGAGTGCGCCAAAAATGCCCGAAGTCCAAGAAATTCTAACCCCTGAAGAAGTCGCGATCCTTCTCCGCGTTCAGCCTACTTGGGTTTATGAAAAAACCCGTTCGCGTTCGCGCGATCCGCTACCTGTTCATCGAATCGGAAAGTATCTGAGGTTTCACCGCGCCGAAGTCCTTGAATGGTTTGATCGAAAATCGAACTTGAAAAAAGCGAAGGCACGCCAATGAATTCGATTTTCGATAAAGTCTCTAGCCCCGAAATGGCGGCGGATGCCGTAGTGTGTCCGGAATCCGCGCGAAAACGTAACGCTGAGAGGCAGCGTAACTTTCGCCTACGCCGTCAAAGGAAGCTCCGCCCGTTCGCAGTTTTGCATAAAGAGTGCCGCGAATGCGGACGCTCGATTAAACCCTCAGTAGTCCGATGTTTCTGCCCCGGCGGAGTGTGTCGTGCTGCCTTCTTCGCGAAGATTCAGGTGCTGACGGTTTTCCCTGTGACGTTAGCAGATAGAAGTCTTTCGGAGTCGGTGTTGAAGGAGGCACGATGAGCACGTCCACTGTGAACGTTTCGTCGACTGTCTCGATGGTTCCTGTTTGTGTTTATTGCCATCAGATCAAAAACAATGAGCAGCTTCTAGTTCTCTCTGACGCTGCAGGTGGGCCGATTCATGAAAAAGAGTGCTGGGATAACTTCCTGAAATCGCCTGCGTATAAAGAACGGAAAGCAGGGGAGGAAATATTTCAGGCAAGGTGCAAGAAGTGGGCCGAAAGAGGAAAGGAATTCAATAGTCGACGATTGATCCTCCAAGGAAATTACCGCACCCTGCAGTTCGACATTGGCGATTGGCTAGTGGAGGGCTGTGAGGAGGGCTACTGTTCATTTAGCGAATATCAGAAGGCGCAGGAATGGACCGGATACAAGGTCGACAGTCTTGAAAAATTTGCCTATGTAGCACAGCGCGTTCCCCGTTGCATACGTGTGCAACTTCCGTGGGCGGTGCATCAGGCAGTCGCACCGTTGAACGATCTTCAGAAGATGGAAGAGGTTCTGCGTGATGCGTCGAAAAATCACCTCTCGGTGAGGGACGTACAGAATCTCGTCAGGCTAATCCAAAAAGGCGCAGAACCCAAAACTGATGAACCTCAACAGCGCGGTCGCATAAGCGGAATCGACAGGACAGCGCTGACTTTCATGGAGCGCCTCGACGGAGTTCTTCCGGAACGGACGCAGGAAGCCGTTATCGCTTCGAGTCGCATGAGCCCTGATGTACGGCAGAAATTGTTGGACAGAGTGGAGAGCACACTAATCCGCCTCGAAAAGGTGAAGAAATTGTTGAAGGGAGAAGAAGTGCAGTGAGAGGACTAATCAGATGACCAAACAGGCACTGATCAAAAAGCTGGAAACGATGGTTGACACCATCGAGCGGACCCGGATGTACGGAGTAATCGAAATCGAATTCCGTGCTGGAAGGGCGACGTTCCTGACAAAGAAGGAACAAGAAAAACTTGACGAGACGGGGAACCGTAATGACGCCTCCTACCGATAGGCATTGCCACGCACGCCGTCACCTTACGCCGTCGCAGTACATGACGTATGACGCGATGCGCGCGATGGCGAAGGCTGAAAAAAATGACCCTCTCCTGACTTGCTACGCGAAGGTCACCACAATCGTGGACCGCACCAGTGTGGGGAGAACCCAAACCATCGAGAACATCAAAGCGCTGGTCACGAAGGGCTGGCTGATTCCAAGGGATAAGATTCGATGGAAGGCGGGACAGTTCGGAAACAATCACTACGTCGTCCTCGACCATGACGATTACGCACGATATGCCGCGCGCCGCGAGGATGATCGCTACGAGTTTTGCCCGCCGTTTCAATACGACGCCAAGACGGGCGAGAAGCTGGAGAAGGGTGAAATGCCGGAAGAATTCGGAATCGCCGTCGAGGGACGGAAGTGGGCGCGTGAAAATCGGGCGCTGATTCAGGCCATTCAGGAACTGAACAATTCAATGACGCGAGAAGAGTGGGAGAAGATCTTCAATCCGCCAGATATTGAGGAAACCAGCCAATGACCAGCGGTCGCTGGCTCCCGCTGGAACCGTGTCCGGATATCCGAACGCGGTACGTCGACACCGTGTCCGGATACCCGAACGCGGCACCGTGTCCGGATACCCGAACTCACCGTGTCCGGATATCCGAACACAAGTCTTGACTTAGTGTGGAAGGGTCAAGTGTGGAAGGTAGTACAAGCGTGGACCCCGCCGCGCGAAAATGCCGCGCGTCGGGCGCGTCCATAGGTAATGCACTTCGAATCCTCAAACCCCGTTGTGGCTGGCCTAGCTTCCCGGCGGCGTCGCTTGGACGGCAAGGAAGCCCTGACACGCGCCTGATATACCGATATGGCTGTAAACACCCAAATCGAATCCTGTTGGCGGAAGCTCGCCCGCGAACGCTGGCCGGGGAGAGATATCTTCGGCGACGGCTACTACGCGATTTTATTTTGCGGAGGAACAATCTCCCTGACGTGCGACGACTCTTGGGCGCGCGCCTCGGTGAACCACGCCTGCTTCCCTGAGCTTCGCTGTAAACGAACCCACACGTTGTTCGATCTTCGGCAGCCCACGCCGAAACCAAAACCTCCGGCACAGCCGATTCAACTCCACTTCGCCGAGAGTGCTAGAGAATCCCGCCGCCAAGAATTCGGAAAGTAAATGTCACGCCCTTTCGTACCACCCTGCGTCCCTATGGAAGATTCCGACGTTATCTGGTTCACCGACGAGCCCGGTACACGCGCCCGCTCAACTAGGCCCAGCCTAGTTCGGCGGAAAACACTCGCAAGAGGATTCCGCCGAGCGCCCCTTACTTCACTTTCCGGACGCGACCAAGTTCCGAAAAAACGAACGAATGCAAAAAGTTCTACGAGTTTCGTAATCCGCAAGCGAACATGATGTCGGAGGGCAAACCCGAATGCGTAATACCCTGATCCAACTCTTCGAGAAAGAAATTCCCAAGGTCCGACTTGAAAATGGTGTTGTGATTGTCGGCCATGACAGAGAAATACCCGCAATCCGTGGCCAGCAGCTAGTGGTCAACTTCGTTATGCAGGCGCAGCACAGCAAAGCCCGGAAGGTGGGCGATTTCCAATTGTTCGATAAATGCGCTCTGCTGGCGTTCGCAGCAAACTGTTTAACGGAGGACGACGAAGATGGGCGCAAGCCAACACCCGCGCAGATGGCAGACTTCACGATTGCCAACGAGAAAATACTGGCCGAGTTCATCGAGAAATCCGTCGCCGCGTTCGTGAAGGAAAAGCTGTCGTATGGAACGAAGTAACCTTTTGCGTCAGTTGAACGCTGCGCGGATGCGCCACGAGCGCGAGTTCGGCGTCCAGAAAATGTACGACAGCCCTCGCTGGTCGAACTTCAAGAAGATCATGCGAGGATTCGGCAATGCGTTCTGCCAGCGAATCCTCGATGACGGGACTCGCTGCAGGAATGCCGGAAAGATCTGGCATCACCTACTTTCACCGCGTCAGCGTCCAGATCTGTTCACCGATCCAGAAAATCTGGTTCTTAGCTGCGCCGATTGTCACCCACCCAACAGCGGCAATCCGACCGACGGCTACTTATGGGTGCCGACCCTGACGAGCGCGGATGAACCGCCAGCATGGTATCCACTGCCGGGAGCAATCGTTCCGCCAGAGTGTCCTATCTGGGGCGGTCGGAGAATCAAAACTGGAAATTCTCTGATGCCATGCGGAGGAACAACCAGTGTCAATGCCGCCAGAATCGCCGCCGCCATGCCCACCGAGGGGGAAATCGCGAAGTTGCTGGAAGGACTCTAGCCTAGTTACGGTGCCAAGCTCCATGATCAAACTTTGTGAATGCGGCTGCGGAAAGCCCGCGCCGATTGCGAAAATGACGAATCGGCAATATGGCTGGATACAGGGACAGCCGAAGCGCTTCATTCAAGGTCACAATCGAGCTTCGTTGCCGGAAAGCGAAGTCTGGAAACGTCATGGGATGACTGGAACACCAGCATGGCGGTCGTGGCTCGCTGCTCGTCAGCGATGTCAGAATCCTCACAATCCGAAGTTTGCTGATTACGGTGCGCGCGGTATTAAATTCCTGTTTACATCGTTCGAAGAGTTCTTTGCAGAACTCGGCCCGCGTCCGCAGGGCATGACGCTAGATCGAATCAATAACGACGGCAACTACGAACCGGGCAATGTCAGATGGGCGACGGATGAACAGCAGCGCTCGAACAAGCGTCCTCGCAGAAACCCGAAGGCAGAGAAGATCGCCGCATAACGAAATCTCCACAATCGCCTGTAACGAACACCAGTATCCGGTATGGCTGCGGAACCCAGAGACGTTAATCAGGCCGCTCAAATCGCCAGCAAACCGATCACAAAGCGATTCAAACCCCGCGATTAGGACGCGATCCTGCCCTCTTTATTAACGGTTCCTGCGAGCGCTCTGGCCGCTCGATCCGTGTCTCGTTTGCGAGTTCGTTTGTTTTCATACACATGCGAACCCAAACAGCATGACGCGCTAACCCATTCATTCACTAGGGGATAGGGGGAGTCGTTTTTGATTTTGCGTTCCGTTTCAGTGCGCGCGCCGTCCAAATAGAGGCGGCAGCGAAATGAAATCATCCCGCAACGAGGCGAAAGGAGGCCGAAATGTATAGCGAACGCTAGAGATCGATAGCCGTCACACCATGCCGCTAGCTCGGAGGCGAGCATGGCCACAAAACAGATCGTCGTGAATGTACCAGAGGACTTGCACGCGGCGCTGAACGCGAACAGGGTTGCGACCGGGGTTCCGGTCGGGGAATTCGTTCGGCGCGCCATCCGCATGGCTCTTCACGCGGACCAGTTCCCTCCCAAGATCGAAAAGCGTTACACCACGCCCGCCCTGCCGGTTCCCGGCGGAGGCACGAAATGAGCAAGACCATTCTGGTTGGTGGTTTGCAGGCGGAGCCGAGCGAGGAACGGGGATTCCGGAAGAAACTCTGCGAGCTGATGCGTCAGGAAGTATCGGGAGGTAATTCCTCCCTCGAAAACCAGTTAAGCGTGCTGATGAACGTCGTGGCGGAACTCATGGTGGCCCAACTCAATTGCGCCGTTGAAGGCGACGAGGATAGTGACAAGGCAATCCGTGTCTTTTTAATCAAGCGCTTTGCCGTCGCCTTCAATGAAGCCAAGAATTTCAGGAACCCGGTCGGAGGCACAAAGTGAAGCGCCTCGTAAAAAACCTGATGGCACGATGGTTGTTCGGAATGAGCGTTTCGGAATTCCAATCCCTCATGCGCGAGCTGAAGCGTTATCGCACGCTGGTCGGAAATGTGCCGGAGCGGAAAACGGATTCGCCGTTCGTCAGGGTCGGCTTCGATGACGCGACCGAGGTTTTCACCTACGAGCGTCACACCCCGTAGGGAAATTGACCGCTGCGAAGAACGTAGATGCAGCGGGAGTTTGTGCAAGGAGAAATTATGAAAATCCGTTTTCTGCAAGGCCCCAACGCGGGCAAGATCGCAAACGCCACTCGCTCCCAAGAAACAGATCTGCTTATCAAAAGCGGAATCATCGAACTCATCAACGAACCATTGCCTGAAGTGCGCGTCACTTGGGGCATCCACGTTTCGCCACTTCCCAATGTCCCGCCGTCGATCTTCGGAACTTGTTCGCACGGCTGTGGCCGATTCGTTTTTTCCGGAGAACCGAATGATGCGCGCCACTTCAGGTTTCTCCACGCGCACTCAGCACCTCCTGAGTCGGTTCCCGAAGAAATCATCGAGCAGTACAAGCGCTCGCGCGAGGGCAAGGGCGTGGTTTCGATTCCTGACGATGAAGCCGCCGCACTTAGCTTTGGACGATTGCATCGGAAGTCCGTTCCCCTACCGCTCGAAAAGAAAAACCCGGATGACAAACACGAACCCGCAATCAATGCCGCTCGTGTCGCAGCGGAAGCACAGTTCAATCAGCAAAACGGGCGGTAACAGCGCCGGGACAATACAGGAAAATTCTTATGGCAGAACAGCAAATAGAAATCCGTTCGATATCTTCAAACCTGCAGGCATCGAACGACGACAAATTTCAACTCAGTGGAGTCGCGGCGTCGTTCAACACGCCGTCCTCGCCTATCCCTGAACGTGGCGGCGCGTTCATTGAAACTATCGCGCCCGGAGCCTTCAAGCGTGCGCTGGCCGAGAAGCAGGACGTGCGGTGCCTGTTCAACCATTCTGCGAATGTTGTTTTAGGGCGAACCGCATCGGGAACTTTGGCACTGACGGAAACGGACCGAGGGCTCGCCTTCCTCTGCCAGCTCGATAAAGAAAACACCGAGCATCGAAACATTTACTCCAGCATCCGTCGCGGCGACGTGAATCAGATGAGTTTCGGCTTCCTCGCGAAAAAGGACTCGTGGGATTCCACGACTGACGAACGCGGACGATATTTTCCGAAGCGAACGCTCCTCGACGTAGACCTCTTCGAGGTAAGCGTTCTAGGCGGGCAACCTGCGTATCCAACTGGGACGTCGGTGGACGCGCGTTCCGCTGTGAACTATTTCATTCCGAAAGATCTAGCGACGCCGACGCCGATGGACATCCGCGCCCTTCGCGCAATCGACGACGCGAACCGTCGAGAGCTGGACCGCCTTGGCCGCGAAGTCAGAGCGGACCTGATGAAGATTCGCGACGAGGAATTCCGGAACGCGACGCATTACTACTTCGATAAAGAGCGCGGCATGAATTTCGTCGATTATCAGGCGCAGTCGGAATGCACGATCTGCTCGAACGATCTGATGACCGTCGACGAAAAGCGCGCGGCACACCGCGTGATGAATGAATTGAGGGAGATGAAACGGTAATGGCAACGCTTCGATCAATTCCGGAAGGTCGGCTACCGTCGAAATCTGCAGTCGGCGACTGCTACTGGACGACGGACTCGAAAAAACTTTTCATCGCGATTGCCGATGGTTCGTTGATCTGCTTCCACGATCTTCTCAAGGGCGCGAATCCATTTGTCGCGGTCGTCGGCCCGAAAGGTGAATCCGGACCACAGGGAGTGCCGGGTAAAGACGGCAAATCTATCGAAGGTGCGCGCGGTCCGCAGGGATATCCGGGAGAGCGTGGAGCCGCAGGCCCTCGTGGATTCAACGGCAAAGACGGCGCGCCCGGAGCGGCTGGTCCACAAGGTGCGCCCGGACGTGACGGTGTCGTGCGTGTCGATCTAACGCATGAACACCTCGCGCGGATCGATGAAATTAAATTCAAGCTCGACGCCCTGCTTGAGCAAAACAAAAAGGGCGCGCAATACATCGCGTGGCTGAAAGAAAAAGTCGCCGCGTGGAAAAAAATAGGAGGATGAGATGAGTGTTATCACCGATGAACAGCGCGCTAAAAACAAAGCCGCGCGCCTTCGTAATGCCGCCGACCCGAACGACGGCCTGACGATCCGCTATTTTGATAGCGGCTCAACTGTGGTCGTTTCAAAAGCCAAGGCCTTGGCTGTCATTCAAAAAGGCGAAGCAGAACTGGCGGAATAATGGCGACGAATTCACGCCCGACGACGTCGCATATCGGACCCGGACCCGCTGAGGTGAAGGACGATTACAGCAAAGCGCCGAACCGATATCTCGGCCCGAATCATGACATTCGCGCGCGTAAGCCGCTGTCGGAGGCGGTGCTGGATGAGTTCCGTGCAGAGGCGAAGCGCCTCGGTCGCATGCTGAAGGACGAGGAACGCGCCGCGATTATCAAACGATTTTCCGCCGGGACGGAAGAGGACCTGCTCCCTCCGACGGTTTAATTTTCGCCCTGCCTCCATCGCGGGACGCGGAGGGCGAGCGGCTGGCGAGCCGTTCAAACCGCAGCCCGCCCCTACAGCCGGGAGCGACGAGAAGCGCTCCCGGCTTTTTATTGCCCAAACATTCTCCGGGTTGAATGATGGCCGCTCAACGACACATTCCGATAACGTACATCAGTCCAATGCCAGCGCACACACTCGCCGCGCCGCAACCCATATTCAACGACCGCCACAAGAAAAATCATCCTGTCCATGCCGAATTCGACGGCGAGGAGTTCACATCTACTGGAATCGGATTTGACGATTACTCGCGGATGCAAACTACTCAGCATAAGCAGTCCGGCGAACGTCGCCTCGGCACGCCGTCATGGGCTATCAATTTTTCCGAACTCCAGATCTTGCTTGCGCGTTTTTTTGAAAAACGTGCGGGGATACTAATTCCCGGAGATGGATCACCGCGTGAACGCATCGCCGTGGCGCAGGCAAAATTAATGAAATATGCTGAAACCCGCATCCCCGTTCTCGAAAAACTTTGTCGCGAATACACCGAACTCCGCAAAACGAATTCGGACCCGGAGCGGGCGAAAATTCTTCTGATGGAAATCGAAGGAATAGATACGTACATCCGAATCTGCCGTTCCGGACCCGGCGTGGTTGCGAGAATGGTTTTCTTGTATTACCGTACCGCGCTCGATTCCGTGGGCGTCGCTCAAGAAGTGGGAGTGCGACCACCGCTCGTTCGTCAAACAATGTATAGGCTGACCAACGTATGGCAACGGATGCAGGACGGGACTGATGAAGCGAGAATAAATCATCGCAAGAAGGTGATCGGCGCGCACGAAGCAAGAATGAAAGCGATTCAGGAACGCCGTGCGCCGAAGGGTCGCGCACCGAAGGCACTCGCACCGAAATTCCAAAAGGTTTGTGTGATATGCGGAACCGAATTCGACGGAACAGCAAGCCGCAAAACGTGTGGAAGGCCCGCATGCAAACGACATCTGCACCTAAATCTCAAGCCGAAATTTCCCAAGGTGTGTCCGATTTGCGGATTGAACTTTTATGGATACAAGTTCCGGATTACGTGCGGTGACAAGGAATGCAAAAGAAAATATGCGAATCAGCAGACTGCGCTGCGCCGTGACGAGAAGCCGCGCCCGAAAGGAAAATGTGTTGGATGCGGAACACCGTATTCGGAAATAACTCCGGGATGCGCGTCTTGCAAATATCGGTATAGAAACTACGCGCGCCATCGTCCTGATTTCGTTCCTCGGTCAGTGCGGCCTTGTCGAGAGTGTGGATGCCCATATGATTCATTCACGACCGGATGTAATGCATGCCGCGTTCGGAGGTTCGTGCGCCTCCACGCCATTCCGAAGCCACTGAGGTTTTGTAAGGTCTGCGGTGTCGAGTTCGAGGGACACGCAAATAGAAAAACGTGCAGCAACGTGGAATGCCGCGCTAAAGGGCTGGTTCGTCCTCCGCGCGCTGAACGAGCAGGGGATATGGGTTCCCCGGCGTGCTCTGACATCCAAGTAAAAAGCCCAGCGTCTCCGCTGGGCGAAACCGTTCCCGTTCCTCTTATTTGATTTGGATATTCGCGGCGACGACGTGGGAACGGAAGAGTTCCACCGTCCGTCCCGCGCGCGCGAGCCCGGTTCGATGTTCCGCCTCGCTGACGTGCTTATGCTGGTCCACTGCGAGAGCGTGCCGTAAATCGCGGCAGGCGTGTTCCTGCAGGAAAATCACTTTGAGACTATTGCGCTGAGATACGGAAAGCGAACCGACGAATTCCTCGGCGTGGGATTTGACGCGACGCGAGTTATGCTTGTGATGACTCATTCTTGCCCGCCTCCGCGCGGGTGATTTTGGGTTATGGGCTGCCGTTTAGCGCGGCAGCCCGCGTTTATTTCCGAGGGGAATTCTCTGGCGCGAGTTTGGCCATCCGCGCCTCGTTCTGTTGCAGCCATTCGCGAACGGCCCGCCGGACCATGACGCTGGCCGGGACGCCCGTTCGTTCCGAAAGACGGGCGAGGCGTGCGTGATCTTCGCCGTCGACGTTAACCGGGATGCGCGGCTTGCTCATTGTCCGTCCTCCGGAACCGTCACGCGGATTCCGTCAGCCGTGGTGTAGATCTTCCGCGTTCCGAGGATTTCCTCGATGATTTCGGCGTAATGGTTCATGTCCCCAGCGAAACCCCAGTTGCGCGGTTCCGCTTTTTGACGGTTCGCGTGATTTTCGAGAAAGGTCTTCAGATCGGCGACCAGTTTCTGAACCCGCGCCTGCTGGCGCTGGTAGGCTTGGTCCGCCGTTTCCGAATTTCGTTTCGTTCGTTTCATAACACCCTCCTGTCAGCAACAATCGCTTGATAGCGGGTGATAGTCCACGAATCCGGAGAGCTAGCTCTGGTGGGGTATGACCCGGCGGTGACCTACGGCACTTGGCGGTTTCAGGACGGCTGGCAGGAAGGGACGGGTTCCGGGGTCACCCCGGCGGTGCGGGCGCGACACAGCCGATTACTTGGCCGCTGGTTTTGACGTTCTTGTGACCTATGCTATTGTTCGTTCTTACCCAAGGGACAATCTAGATAGGTTAGGAGGAACCGCTTTGGCAAAGGCAAGCGCTGCTACGCCTGAACAGGAGACTACCGAACTAGTTAGAGATCTTCTAATTCTGCAATTAGGACTAGCCAGAGTACCGCAGGATAAGATCCGCAAGATTGCTCGCTGCGGAATAAATCGGGTGAACGATACGCTGAAATACATTCCGAAAGGTAACCGTGACAAATCGCGGAGCGAATGATGCCAATGAAAACCCCTCAGACGGCGGAAGATAAAGTACTCGCAAAACTGGATCGCATCATCACCCTGTTGGAGGATCTATTTATTCTTGAAGCCTCGCACATGGGGATGAAAAAGGAACCGCTCCGAGAAATACTCCGAATAGACAAGAAACGGATAGGAAGGATCGCTAAACATGTCGAAGCCGAAAAAGAGAGAGCGGCAGACTCCAACTGAACCACTTGATCAATTGACTCTGCTGCGGAAAATGACCCGACTTCTCGAAATACTGGTCAGGCTCGATTTACAGAATCTGAAGAGTGGCCGGAGTCAAAACGAAATGATCAACCTTCTTGATTCTGTGGGCTGCGGACAGCCTGAAATCGCTGATTTTTTGGGAACGACTACTGAGACAGTCAAAGTCACCCTCTACAAAGCGAGGCGAAAGGCGGCGAAGAAATGACTCCGAGAAAATCTAAGGCCGGGCCTGAAGATGGACCGTACCAACAAATACTTAGTCGCTTGGCGCATATCGAGCATAAAGTTGATTCAATAGACGAAACAAATGCCTTCGCGCTACGAGCGGATGAGAAGCGGCACTTCGATGTCGTCAAGACGATTTTTAAGAACGGAAAGCGCAGGGCTCAGATATATCTGGCGGCGAACGGAAATCGAGGAGTCGGTGAAATAGCTACGCACCTTGGAATGAAAGGGCAGAATGTCAGTCCTGAATTGAAGAATCTCAAAGAAGAAGGGCTTCTGCAACTTGTCGAATCGTCCGGTCGACAAGACTTTTGGACGAAGAAACCTATAGACCGGACACTCCGGATCACTCAATATCTTTGCAAAGAGTACAATCTGAGTCCTGATGGACGCCCGAAGAAGGGCTAGGAATTTAAGCCTGAATGATTTTTGCAATTCAGACATACATCGAGGATTTCTTCAACAGCCGAGGGCTCGATGACTCGGACCAGTATAGTGTTGCTCTCGCGAAATTGTACGACCTTCACCGTCAGTCGAAATCGGACCCTGAGTTCCTCGGCGCAATGAAGCGTGTCCGAACGGTGTTCTACAAGCGGAACGAACTGGCAGACAGGAATGCATTTGATCGTAAGCTGCTATCTCGGTTGGACGCCAAGTTTAAAAAAAAAGTCTATCGTTCGTCTCCGAGACAATCGCAACAAAGATTGAGGCTTCGGGCAGTCGCGTAGCAAGGCTGCCGCGCGTCAGCATCGGAAAGTTTCTCGAAGAATTCAAAAACTCTATCGAAGCAGAAGTCGTCGATTCATTCTGGGACTCGCGTGCCAAAGGAAAACTACGAAAAAATCCGGAGCTGCAGGGGCAAGAATGCCTCGGTTTGTTTGCGAAAGCCAAGCTGGAACAAAGAGGAACTTTAATTCGAGAGGCGAAGTCGGGCGTTGGCTATGTCGACGTGCTTATAACGTTTTCGTCGGGGTTAGTGCACGTGGTCGAATTGAAGATCTTGAAGGGCAATGACGTTCCCGGTCCAGCGCAACTGACCACGTATATGAAGCACCGACAGAGAAAAGAAGGTTGGTTAGTATTTTTTGATGCGCGCGGCGGCGAAGGACGAAAACCTGTTCCTGATCGGCTGCAGCGCGCCTCTGGGACTATACGAACAATTGTTATAGACATTAATCCTGTACCTCCCAGTCGGCTGGTCGATTGAAAATTGACTTTTAGGAGAAACGCTCGTGGCGAAAAAGAGCAACAAGAATGCGGAGAACGATCAAGCTCTGCCCAGTTTGGCTTTGGTTTTCGGATACATCGCAATCAAAGAGCTGCAGCGACTCGAAGATCGAGTTCGAGTTCTTGCGCGCTTAGGTTATGGAAACCAAGAGATCGCGATTATTTGTGACACTACGCCGTTGACCGTCGCAGTCATGAAATCGGGACTTAAAAAGAAAAAATTCAAGGGGACAAAATGAGCGAGAACGAATCTCCTGACTTTGCTTCGATCCGTTTGATGCTGGCGTACCTTTGCATTGCGACTGAAAAAGAGGCGAGTCTGGAAAGAAAGGTTGAAATCTTGAATAGATTCAATCTCAGCACGAACGAAATGGCTCAGGTTTGCAATAGCAAGCCTCAGTCGGTCAGGAACGCTGTCAACGCCTTGAAACATGGCTCGAAAAGCAAAAAGAAAGCGTAGACGCCGCGCGGCACGGCTCGGCAGGATCGTCAACCTTCCGGCGGAATATTTCGAGGGTATCGAAATAGGAAACTCCCTTTTCCCCTCGCTATATCAGTTCGAGAATGGCTTGAGAGTTCTGCTTCATTCCTACCTCACGACCTGCTATGGACCTGACTGGTGGGCGGTTTCGCTACAGCCACGGCTGAGAACCGTCTTTGACTATGCGGAGAACCAACAGAGAAGGCTCGACTCCATGCCGTGGATGGGTGCCTCGTCCGTCGTCACCGTTTTGCCGATTCATCTGGTAACCCTCGGACATTTAGAGGAACTAGTGAAAATTTACAGATCGGACTGTATCCCTCAATTATTTCCGACGATGGAATTCTTCCTCGGCCACATGGAAGTGATCAAGCGCGTGCGGAATATGTATAGCCACATGTTCCCTTGCATCACGAAGGACGACTGCGAAATCGTCGAAAGCGAGATTCGCACGCTGGCGAAGCACATAAACGCACGTTTGGTATGAGCGCCGCAGGGCAAGTTCGGATCTAGGACGCCTGTTCGTCGCGAACTGTTTTCTCTAAATCCTCAATGCGCTTCATCAGGTTTTTAATTATTGTGTACTGGTTCTGCTGTGCAGCATCGAGGGTTGCGGTCAACTTCTTCAGTTCGGCGATCTGATTTTCTAAGTTCGGTTCCATTCCCCAATACTAGCATCGGAATCATTACCTCCGTGACGTTCCCGCACCGCCGGGGACTCGATATCGTTCGAGCAGGAGGAATCTCTTATGGAACGCAATAAGCAGCCGCTGCATCATCTGTCCGGACCAAGCAGCCACGAGAGTCAGGAACTACTCGACGATATTTTTCCAGTTCCAGAAGTTGGGGATACACTCATTCGCCATTCGGGGACTCACGTCCGGATAAATCTTGTTTCCGAGAAACTCGTCGAGGTTGAAATAGATGGGAAAACTCAAGCGATTCCGTTGCAACACTTTAGTCCTGTTCCGGGAGAAGCAAACACTTGGGAGTTAGTCGGAATATCTAGCACTGACTACGAACGGTGGTGAGAATCCTGACGTTATTTTAGGAGAACCGAGGTCTTAGTTGATTCCGCGACCACCAAATTGTTCGTTTCCCGGCTGCATTCGAGTGGCTGAGCACCAGCATCACATCATCTACTTCCCTGAAGAGATCATCTCTCCACTTTGCCGACCACATCACGAAGAAATCACAATCTTAAACGGAATCCAGAGTAGAAAAGTTCGCCACGAATTGTCGAACAGGCACCGCTGGTGGATTTGGTATCAGTGGAGGAAGGGAAAGTTAAGGCCCCGGCGGACTCGGAAGGCACTGGAATACATCGGAGAATGGGATCGCAAACCCGAATTGTCCTCCCTATTGGCTGAGCCTCGCCCGCTGGAACTACCGGAGAAGAAACAGCGCTCCTGTCAGAAGAAAACAAGGCACGTGCTGCAAAAGAAGCGTCGACCGCCCACCAAGAAGAAGCGACGATCCGTAAAGTGAGCCAAGAATATGTTTGATCTTGTTGAATACCCGACTCTCAATTCTCGGCAGCAGGAAGCCTACAATTTCCAGAAAGTTTCGGCGGTTCTCGCCGACTACGGATTCACGACGATCCGGCTCACAAGCGATTGGGGAGGTGCTGATTTTATCGCGCAGCATTGGGACGGTTCTACATTCTTGAAGATCCAACTTAAAGGGCGGTTGACGTTTGACAAGAAGTACCTCGGCAGGGACTTGTACGTTTGCTTTCCCTACGTCGGTGGTTGGTATTTGTATCCGCACGACGAATTCCTAAAGACGGTGCTGGCTGTGACGAAAATCGGGGATACACGGTCGTGGAAGGTGAGAGGAGCATATTCGTTTCCCTCAATCCCTCGAAGGATGCGGGAACTGCTGGAACCTCATCGGCTCATTGCTAATCCTCCGCTAGGGCTCACTCCCGTTGCGGAGGATGAATAGCGCGCGAACACCCTCCCGGACCCAACACACATACCTTGAACCCCTTTATTTTCAGCGATATTCGGGAACATTCGGCTTGGCCGTTTGCGGGACAGATGCGGGACAAAAGAAATGCGGGTTTGGCGTTATATCGCTCAAACCCGCATGTTTATTACCTAATTCTGGAGCCGACGAGCGGACTTGAACCGCTGACCTGCCGATTACGAATCGGCTGCTCTACCAACTGAGCTACGTCGGCTGATTGGCTGCCGATCTAGTTTATCAAATTGGCGATTCTGGCCCCGGCGACCAACGCCACGTGGGCAACTTCGGCCTT
>Ga0335073_10006372_pt1 | contig 16565 bp, 13 predicted proteins | sample Lox_Sample_22_FD_207093 | JGI IMG/M metagenome (GOLD analysis project Ga0335073, IMG submission 207093) | Soil microbial communities from Loxahatchee National Wildlife Refuge, Florida, United States - Lox_Sample_2.2 | ecosystem: Environmental > Terrestrial > Soil > Wetlands | place: USA... | reverse complement strand
GGAGGGGGTAGATCAATCTCTCATCGATTGCCGGCGAGCTTTGGGGAGAGGCGAACAGCCTCAGCCTTTTTGTGGGAACGTAATAGGCTGCGCACCCGCGCATGGGTTGATCTTTACGGTTCTGTACAGAGAGGGGCGTACAGCGTGGGCGGCTCCCTGGCTCATCTTATCCGGGCGAAAAAATGCCGTAAGCAAAGCTCGGGAAAAACAAATCTCAAAAGGAGTACGCCGATTTATGGATCGCAAATTCAGCCAAAGATTTTCGCCAGCGCGGATCGCAGCCGCCGCGGTGGTTTCACTCATCCTGTGTGCAGTGCTGGGACTCGCAGGCTGCAATCAGACGCATCCGGACGAAAAGGATGCCGTCAACAACGCACTCACCGCGAACGGCCTTGGAGTTGTCACCGTCAGCCAGGACCGCGACAAGGGGGTTATGACGCTTAGCGGCGACGTCGAGACTCAGGGTAAGAAAGACCAAGCCGCGCAGGTCGCCAAGCAGGCGGCTCCCGACTACACCATCTCGAACCAGGTTGGCGTGCGCCCCATCGGCATGGAGAGCCAGGCGAAAGCGGTGGACTCGGACCTGGACAGCGGCATCGAGGATAATTGCAAAGCGATGCTGAAAGCGCACAAGAACTTGGACAAGCAGAGCGTCTCTTGCAGCGCGAAAAATGGCACGCTCACCCTGAGCGGAAGTGTAAAGACTCCCGCGCAGAAGGCCGAAGCCGGCAAGCTCGCCAAACAGATTCCGAACGTAAAAGAAACCGTGAACGAGATTGAAGTGAAATCTAGCGGTGAGTAGTGTCATTTTCGAGCGTCCCAGGTTCGGCGACAGGCTGATCTGGGACGCAACCTCTTCCCCCCTTCAAATTCATTTCCTTGACAGTCCACATCGAGCAGATTTAGCTTCGGGACGAACAGGCCGCTGGTCGCAGGGTTTGATTCGCCCTATGGCCTGCGGGACGGTTTATTTGGTGGTTTCGAAAGGGAGGTCAAAATGCGTACTCGGCAAAATCGCTTTCTTGTGACAGGCTTTGCGGTTCTGGCTGTCATTTTTCTTTTCTCGTCGTTCATGAATGCATCAACAGCGTTCGCCCCGGCGAAGAATGTGACGGTCGCAGGCGCGGATCGTCCGATGGATGTGCCGGAAGGATATGTGATCACGCCGTTCGGATATTTCCATCCATCGTGCGTGATGATGTTGAAGCAGGGAAATACGCTGCTGGATGGAAGTGTGCGCCACGCAGATGGAACGACCGAGCCCGCGCCGGTCTGCAACTATGCACATTTCACTCCGACGGGAGCTGTGATTTTTCCCGACAGCAAAACGGTGAGCGGCATCGACCCGACGATCAACGGTTGGCTGGAATATATCAGTACGACCACAAGTAGTACTTATGGCGAGATTGAAGCCGGATGGATTGTGCCGCCGTTGCCGAAAACCGACAATGGGCAGACCTTATTCTTCTTTCCCGGGATGGAAGACATCAATGATGTGCAGAGCATCGTCCAGCCGGTGCTGCAATGGTATGCGCCGGGGCCTTGGGCGATGGCCAGCTGGAATTGCTGCATGAACGGCACGACATGGGAGAGCAATCCGGTCAACGTCAGCCCTGGCGATACAGTTGGCGGAGCCATCATCCCTAACTGCAAGCCGGGAGGGAATTACTGCGCCACCTGGAATGTGATCAGCGAGGACCTGACCACGAAGCAGACGACCACCCTCGCAAAGACGCCGGCCGCCGGTCAGATGTGGAATTGGGCATTTGGGGCGGTCACTGAGGACTATGCGGTGGTAAGTTGCGACGATTTCCCGGCAAATACCAGCGTCACGTTTCTCACTCGTCTCTATGACCAGAATCGACAGCTGATCAGCAATCCGGGATGGCAGGGAAATCCTGCCGGCTCGGGCGTACAGCCGCAGTGCAACTACGGCTTGAAGGTGACACAGAAGTACGAAACGGTTGAGTACTAGGAGCTGGGAAACACATTCAGACTGATGGCTGGGCGAGCCCTTGCTCAGCCATTTTTCTTCTTGGCTCTGGCCAGCGATGGTCTCGGGACTATGAATAACTATAGATTGCCTCGCCCATAAACCTACCTAAAACCATAGACTACCAATCATAGTAGACATAGACAACACATAACATGCAGTGTCTATTCGTCCATCAGACAGTGTTAGTTATGGCAGTTGGCTTGCAGTAATCGAGGACAATCCGCAGTAGCTGTTACATGACATGTCTGCATTCGGGGATAGCTTGGAAGGCATGTCTCAAGAACGACAACAAAAGCATTCGCTGTAGCAAGTGCTTTAGGGTTGGCACGTCGATACGAAAAAAAACTGTTGTAAGCCTGATCTTCCCAGGGCATGCCTCGACTCGGACTCTGTGCTTGGAAGGCATGTTCCACACGACAACGAAAGCCTAGCGATGTCGCAAGGGCAAGTGCTTTAGCGTTGGCTCGTAAAATCCAAAAATCCTGCAAGTTGGAGAAAAGACTATGAGAATTAGTTCGTTTCTCAAACTGACAGCTCTGCTACTCACCCTGTGTTGCCTGCAGATGCTGGCACAAACGACAACCAGCGGAGACATCTCCGGCACCGTGACCGACCCGTCGGGCGCGGTAGTTGCCGGCGCGACTGTCACCTGTCAAAGCGTTGAATACGGAACCACCGACACAACCAAAACGAGTTCCACCGGTGCATTTCGTTTATCTTCCCTCAAGCCCGGCAACTACCGCCTTTCGGTTACCCAGCCTGGATTCCGCCGGGTTGTGGAATCCGCAGTCGTAGCCATCGGCCAAGTAACCACCGCGAACCTGCAGCTCCAAATCGGACAGAGCTCAGAAACGGTGGAAGTCAGTGGCACCGCGCCCCTGATCCAAACCGAAAATGCGAACATCTCAACCTCGTTTACCCCAAAGCAAATCGATCTGCTGCCCAACGGCGGCAACGATCTTAGTGCGGTGGCGCAGACCGCCCCGGGCGTCCTGATGAACACCTCCTCCGGCGGCGGATATGGCAACTTTAACGCCTTCGGTCTCCCGGCGACCGCCAACTTGTTCACGGTCAACGGTAACGACGAAAACGATCCCTACCTGAACCTGAACAACTCGGGTGCAACGAACCTGCTGCTCGGTAAGAATGAAGTCTCCGAGACCGCGGTGGTTAGCAACGGGTACACCGGGCAGTATGGACGCCAAGCTGGTGCCCAGGTCGACTATGCGACCAAGTCGGGCACCAACGATTGGCACGGCAATGCCATGTACTGGTACAACTCTGCCGGTATGAACGGCAATGACTGGTTCAACAACCACACCAATACCCCACTACCGGAAGAAGTCAACAACCAATGGGCGGCTTCCATCGGTGGACCGATCAAGAAGGACAAGGCCTTCTTCTTCATCGACACCGAGGGGTTGCGCTATGTCCTCTCGACGAGCAACTTGGCGATTATTCCCACACCTGCGTACGGCGCAGCAGTGGCGAGTAACATTATTGCCGATTCCGTCATCGCCGGCGGGGCTTTCGGGACGGCCCCGGTCACCGGAGTCTCTCAAGCCTTCTACCAGAATTATTTCAACCTCTACCAGACGGCTCCGGGCCTCAATCGGGCCCAGCCGGTGAACAACAGCATCGACGCAACTGGCAACTTGGGCTGCGGCGATTTGAACGTAGGTGGCAATCTGTATCCCGCTCTCGCCAAGTTTGGCGGCACTGGAGCTAACCCAGCTTATGGCTTACCCAACATGGGCGGCGGCACACCCTGTGCGAATTTCTTCCGTTCTACCGTGGGACAGCAGAGCCATGAGTGGATTCTTGCTGGCCGTCTGGACTACAACTTGTCCAATAACGACAAGTTATTCGGTCGTGTGCGTTTCGACCGTGGTCTGCAACCAACCTACACCGACATTGTCAGCCCGAGTCTGTTCAATGCCACCAGCAACCAGCCGCAGGACGAAGGCGAGTTGAACTGGACGCACACTTTTAGCCCGACGGTGCTGAACCAGTTTGTCGCTTCGGGGCTTTACTACAGCGCGTTTTTCGTGAATCCCAATCAGGCGGCGGCAACCGCGGCATTTCCCTATGTGTTGATTGACGCGGACACGTCCGCTTTTTCGAACCTTGGCGGTGCCGGTTACGACTGGCCACAGGGACGCAACGTAAGCCAATACATGTTCATCGATGACCTGTCTATTCTGAAGGGTTCGCACGCTCTGAAAATGGGCGTCAACTTTCGGCGCAACGATATTACTGATGGTATCTATGGCGTTTTGACCACACCGGAAGCCATTGATGTTTCGCAGACCATCCAGGATGCTGGTCAACTTTTCGAGATATCGCAGCGCTTTCCGCAGAAACTGGAGCAGCCTGTCGCCATCTCGAGCTTTGGCTTGTATTTCCAGGATGAGTACCGGGTGAACTCGGCCCTGAAACTCACTTTGACCCTGCGAGCCGACCGCAACACCAACATGACCTGCGGAACCAACTGCTTTACCAACTTCGTGGGGGGCGACTTTAACGGCATTCCCCACAACAACAGCACTCCTTGGAACCAGTACGTGATGACCGGCCAGAACAATATGGTTCCGAACCTGGAAAAAGTAGTGTTCCAGCCCCGTTTCGGTTTCGCGTGGAGCCCGCTGCACAAGCAGAACACCGTAGTCCGCGGTGGTATCGGTCTATTTTCCGACTTGTACCCAGGCACGTTGGCGGACCGGTTCAATCGGAACCCGCTTACCTCCAACTCCTTCGCCCTGGTGTTGCCACCCTTCAACGGAGGCGCAGGCAGCTTGCCATTCGCCACCGGAGAAGCGGGCAGCGCGGAGTCGACGGTCACGCTCTGCAACACGCTGTTTACCTCGGCCTTCGCGACGGGAAGCCCGGATTCATTCGGTGCGAACGCAGCGCGACCCGTGGGCTGCCATCCTCCTAACTTCAACTCCGTAACGTCAACCCTGAAGAACCCGAAGTATCTGGAATGGAACTTCGAAATCCAGCAGGCCATTGGCAGCAAGACGTCGTTCGTTTTGAACTACGTCGGCAACCACGGATACGATGAATTCATTCTCAACCCGTGGATGAATTCCTACTCTGGTGGCGCCGGCGCACCCTCCTTTGGCGGACTGCCCGTCGCCAACCTGACCGACCCAACTTTGGGTTCGCCAGGTTGCCTTGCCTCCGGCTGCGGCTTTCTGAGGGCGCCGTTGGGTGGCTTCGCCAACATTACCCAGCTCAACAATCAGGGCGTATCAAACTACGACGGCTTAACAGCTACGGTGACCCGGCGCTTTACCTTGGGATTCACTGGCAGCTTCAACTACACCTGGTCTCACAGTCAGGATATGATCTCGAACGGAGGCATCCTGCCTTATAGCGGAAATGACAGCTTGGACATTCAGTTCAACCCATTCTGTTTGCGGTGCCTGAACTATGGCAACGCCGATTACGACGTTCGCCATAACATCACCGCGAACTACGTTTGGGAGCTGCCGTTTAAGGCAAATGGTATGCTGAACAAGTTGGTATCGGGATGGTCAGTGTCCGGAACGTTCTTCTACCGGACCGGATATCCCTATACCGTCTATGACTCCGGGGCGCAGGGCTTCCTCCCCAATACCACCTCGGTTCTCTATCCCATGGCGACCTTCCTTGGGGGAGCAACGAACTCAGGTTGCAACTCACCGACGAATGCTGACGGCACATATTTCCAGTGTCTAAGCGCAAGTCAGTTCAGTGATCCGGCAACCGCCGGTGGCTTCGGCAACACCCAGCGCAACACGTTCCGTGGAGCGCCGTACTTCAACTCCGACTTTTCCATCCTGAAGAATATCCCGCTCACCGAGCGGTTCAACTTCGGATTGGGAGCCAACTTCTTCAACGTATTTAATCATGCGAATTTCTCGAACCCCGTTCCGGACATCGCCAGCGGACAGTTCGGACAAATCCAGCAAACCGTGGTTCCCCCGACCAGTCCGTACGGCGCGTTTGTGGGATCGGCGGTTTCTGGACGGGAAATTCAGCTCCACGCCCGGTTGACATTCTAACCAGGTTACTGAGCTGCAACCTGAAGGCGGCCTCGCAAGAGGCCGCCTTTGTACTTTCGAGCAGATATTCAATTCCAATCACTAAACGTTTTCTTTCCTTTTCCAGTCAGTCTTGTGAACCCATCTGGCCGGGCTCCGCATCACTAGGTTCGTAGATAAATCTGTCAGAGAGGTCAAGGTGGGGATCGGGCAGGAGATCTTCTCCGACAATCAACGCATACTCAGTTCGCGGATTAATTTCTAGGAGGACTTATGGCAACACTGAGAGTTACACCAAAACCGGAGGCAGCGCCCATGAAAGTGGCGCAGATTTCTAAGGCGGGAGGAGACTTTGAGATCGTGGAGCGAAGGATTCCAACGCCCGGCGCGGGAGAAGTGCGGATTAAAGTGCAGGCATGCGGCGTCTGCCACAGCGATGTGCTTACCAAGGAGGGAGGGTGGCCTGGAATTCAGTATCCGCGCATTCCCGGCCACGAGGTAGCGGGCATCATCGATATGGTGGGCGAGCGTGTGACCGCTTGGAAGCAAGGCCAGCGGGTGGGCGTCGGTTGGCATGGCGGCCAGGACAACACGTGTGACCGGTGCCGCCGCGGAGATTTCGCCAACTGCCAGAATGTGAAAGTTGCCGGCATCAGTTATGACGGCGGATATCAGCAATATATGTTGGCGCCGGTGGAAGCATTGGTGTCGATTCCAGATTCGCTCAGCGACGCAGAGGCAGCGCCTCTGCTCTGCGCTGGCATCACTACATACAATGCGCTTCGGCATAGCGGCGCATTGCCGGGCGATCTGGTTGCAGTGCAGGGGATCGGAGGCCTCGGACACCTCGGGGTTCAATTTGCCAACAAGTTTGGATACAAGGTCGCAGCCATCGGGCGTGGGCCGGAGAACGGCGCCCTCGCGAAGAAGCTTGGAGCGCACGTGTACATCGACAGCAAAGCTACCAATGCTGCCCAGGAATTGCAGAAGCTGGGAGGGGCGAAGGTGATCATGGCGACGGCACCGAATTCCAAGGCGATGTCGGAGTTGATTGATGGTCTTGGGCCGAACGGCAAAATGCTGGTCGTGGGCGCATCCTTTGATCCGATCGAAGTCACGCCGTTACAACTCATTGCCGGAGGCAAAACGATTCAAGGATGGTGGTCGGGAATACCGACAGATTCGGAGGACACGCTGCGCTTCTCGGAGTTGACGGGCGTGCGACCGATGATTGAAACCTTCCCGCTAGAGAAGGCGGCCGAGGCGTATGCGCGCATGATGAGCGGGAATGCCCAGTTCAGGGTGGTTCTGACGATGTAAGACTGTGCGCAGAACGCTCGACGGTAAATGCCTATGCGATCTGACATGGTTCCAGGAGCGGTTTTTCCGGACTATGAGCTTACCGACCACACGGCGGCGCGACGGAAGCTTTCGGAGCTACAGGGGCCGCACCCCATGGTTCTTGTTCTCAGTCGCGGAGGTTTTTGCCCCAAGGACCGCCGGCAGGCGGAGCTACTCGTTCAACTGTACCGTGAGTTGGAGGTTGCTTACTGCCGGCTGGTCACGATTAGCACCGACAATATCACCGAGACGAGCGAATATCGCACTGGAGTAGGGGCGCACTGGCCGTTCCTTTCCGATGCGGGTCGTAGCGTGCAAAAAGACCTGGACATAGCCGAGTATACCGATCCGCTGCACAATCCCATGATCCCTCATGTGATCGTGCTCGAGCCGGGGCTAGTTGTCTATAAGATCTACAATGGCTATTGGTTTTTTGGACGACCCACAATGGAGGATCTCCGGCAGGATCTCCGCGCAGTGCTCATGAAATGCCGCCCGGATTGGGATATCACAAAACCTGAACTCAAGACCGCTTGGCAACAGGGCCGCAAGGATCTGTTCTATCCGTACGGCAAGTCCTTTGTTCAAACTTTAGGAGAGCAGGATTAGATCGAGTTGGGTCTCCTGCTTCGGCAGTGCTAGACTGCGGAAATGGCTACCAAGAAAAAAAGTAAAAAATCGACGAAGTCCAAACCAGCCTCCAAGAAAAAAGCGGCGGTCCGGAAACCTGCGCCGAAGAAAAAAGCTGCGAAGAAACTCAGTGCGAAGAAGACCACAGCGGATTCGCGCAAGAAGAGTCGAAGGGCTGCGGGGGCGCGTCCAAGGCAGAGTCGAGGGCTGCGGGAGGCGGCACGCGATCGGGAGACTCTGGAATCGCGGTCGGGCGAGCTTTCTGGAGACTTGCAGGGGTTGAGCGACGCGGAGAGGGCCGATTCGGAGAGCGTTGACGAGTTGGTGGAAGAAGGCAACGCTTTTGAGGCGGATGCCGTCGCGGGCGTTGAACATGCCGACGATGAGGACGAGCGGGAAGTGCACACTCACGAGGTTCCCGAGGACGATGTGCCGGAGGAGTACCGGAATCAGGACTAAGCCCACCGACGTGGGCGCAACTACTCCGGAGGGTGCGCGCCCGTCAACTCCGTAAACGGGGCTCTCGCTGTCGGTTCCAACCCCGATGGTCTACGGTGTGACCTTGAACACGGTACCATTGCGGTCATTGACGCCGTAGCCCTGGTAGGCAGTTCCATAGAGGTTACCGGCGGAGTCTCGGATTAGCCCAAACGCTGGATCAGCGCCATCGGTACTCCCATTCAAAATGTGCAGCACAGTGAATTTGCCCGCCGCGCTGAGTTCGAATACCGATCCGTAGGGAGCATCGTTCCCAAAATCACCTTGCGCGTCTCCGTAGAGGTTCTCCTCAGGATCCAGAACCAGATTCCCATTCGGCTCCGAACTGTCGACGCTATCGGTAAACGTATAAAGAACACTAAACTTGCCATTCGCGGCGATCTTGAACAAAGTTCCGCAACCATCTTGGCAGTTGGCGCTACCGCCGCCCACTTGAGCCGCGCCGTAAAGGTTACCCGCGCTATCGGCAACCAGGGCACCGACGGGGCTGGCTCCGTCCGCTCCCCCGGTGAAGGTATGTAGCACCGTGAAAGTTCCGTTGGGCGCCAGCTTGAAGACGGTTCCGCACCCGTTTACACCCAAACCCTGTGGGCAAGTCAGATCCCCTCCGCTTAGCGCCGCTCCATAAAGATTTCCCGCCGTGTCTTGAATGAGTGATCCGTACGGATAGGCGCCATCCGCCCCTCCCGAAAAGGCATACAGCACATGAAAATCTCCGGCGGTGTCGAACTTGTAGACGGTACCGCAGCCGCGCATTTCACATACCATGCCCTGACCTTTGACGCCGCCGAAATACGTAACCCCGTAGAGGTTGCCGGAGGAATCTTGCAACAAGCCCCCATTAGGAAGGCTTGGTACATAACAGTTGTTGAGGCAGGTCCCGAAATCGTAGAGAATTTTTCCCTTGCCTGCTACGCGCCCGACGATCTCTCCGCCACCCTCTGCGCTCGCCTGCAAGAGGCCAAAAATGTTTCCCGCTTTGTCCAGAATGACTCCGTACACAGGATAGGCGCCGTAGGAGTTGCCGGCAGCGCCCCCACTGAAGAGCACGGTTTCTTTGCCAGACGGATCCAATTTGAAGATCGCGCCGTTGGTGTACTCTCCCCCAAAGTAGGTGGTTCCGTAGAGGTTCCCGGTGCTATCCATCGCCAGAGTGCCGTCCGGATTGGCGCCGCTCGAACCACTGCGCGGAAATGTATAGAGCACCGTAAAACTCTGCGCCTGAGCCGACGGGCTTACGCTTGTCGCCAGCGCCAATGCGACAACTACTGCGACTATGGCGTCCGAGAAGGGCACTTTCATCGTGATCCTCCGTAAAGCGCTTTTCTACCGCGCCGGGATGATACTGCACAAGACAAATGGACTTGTCATGCCCAGGTAACACGTTTGTCAAGGAATTGTCACCCGAGAATGCCGTCCGAGTGGCTTCTCGACCCATTCTCGTGCGTTATTGGCGTTTATCAATGTATCGGGTTCACTAATGGCAGTGTCCTGGGAACCTATTTCCCGTCTAATTCGTATAGGATCACAGTGATGGACGGCGCCGACTCCACCGTTATGCAATCTGTACCCTCCCTGCAGGCTGGTCGCGTCTCGCGGGTGAAGGAGAAGCTGCGGCGACATGGAACGACTTTTCGCGATCCGGCGCTGGAAGCGCTGGCCGCGCTTCGCGGCCATAAGCTGCGCTCGGCCCTGACCTTACTCGGAGTGACTCTGTCGGTCACGGTGCTAATCCTGGTAGTGTCGATCATTACCGGTGCCAATCTCTATATTGAGAACCGCGTGGCCAATCTTGGCTCGAATGTTTTTCTGATTCTGCGTTTTCCCATCATTACCAATCAGCAGGACTACTTCAAAGCCATGCGGCGCAATCGCTACATCACATGGGACGATTATGAGGCGCTGCGCGCGGGCATGAAGACTCCAAAGGCCGTTGGCCTTGAAGTGCGAACCAATGGCAATGTGCGTTTGGGAACGCAGTCGCTGGATGACATTAATGTTCGCGGCGTGACGGCCAACATCGCTGACATGGATGTGGAGGAGCCACAGAGCGGGCGCTACATTACTGAGACCGACAATGACGACCGAACCTCGGTTACCTTTATTGGCCAGGAGGTTGCGAGCAAGTTATTTCCCAGCGTGGACCCGATCGGCAAGACGATTTACATCGACGGACGAGAATATGAAGTGGTGGGCGTGGCCAAGTCGATTGGATCGGTATTTGGACAATCGCAGGATGATTTTGTTTACATCCCGGTGCGAACGTTTTTGAAAATCTATGGCGAACACAACCAGGACCTCGCCATTAATATTCAGGCGCGCGGGCCGGAATGGATGCAGCAGACCAAAGATGAAGCTCGAACCATGATGCGCGGGCGGCGGCACCTGGACCCGAATGCCGAGGACAACTTCGGAATTTTGGGGTCGGACAGCATCATGGATCTGTGGCACAACCTGACGGGCGCCATCGCGGCAACGATGGTGGGTGTGGTTTCGGTGTTTCTGGTGATCGGCGGGGTAGTGATTATGAACGTCATGCTGGCCAGCGTGACGGAACGTACGCGAGAGATTGGCGTGCGGAAATCGCTGGGCGCGCGGCGGCAGGATATCTTGATGCAGTTTCTGGTGGAGTCGGCGGTAATGGCGGCGGTGGGCGGCGCGGCGGGAGTGGGGATCGCTTACTTGTTATCAACTTTGGTGAAGGTGCTGACACCGGTGCCATCGCAGGTGCCGATTGGCGCGGTGATATTGTCATTAGTTGTTTCAACGGCGGTGGGATTGTTCTTCGGGCTGTATCCGGCGAACCGGGCTTCGAAGCTGGATCCGATTGAGGCGTTGAGGGCGGAGCTTTAGAGGTTTCCATGCAATTTCAACTCAGCGAAAACACGCGCATGGCGTTTGACTCGTTGCGGCAGCACAAGATGCGGTCGCTGCTGACGGTGTTGGGCGTGGTCATCGGAATCATGGCGATCGTGGCGGTCGCGTCGATCATGGTTGGGCTGGATGAGGACATTCGCGGCTTCCTCGATCAATACGGGACGAACACGCTATTCGTTTTTCGATGGGACTTCGGGTTTCGCGGACGGCTGACGCCGGAAGAGCGGAACCGCAAGCCGCTGACTTATGACGACGCGATGGCGATCAAGGATGAATGCGCCGACGTCAAAGACGTTACCGTCGAGGTTTCTCCGCGCATTCAACCGGGCCAGCCGATGACGGTAATACCGGCCCGCTATCACGGCAACGAAGTTTACGGAATTCAATTTACCGGTACCACCCCTTCGTATGAGTGGGTCTACAATGCAAACCCCGAAAAGGGCCGCTTTTTCAGCGAAGCGGAAGCCATGCACAACATGGATGTCGCAGTGATCGGCCACGATTTGGCTACGGGTTTATTCCACGAACAGGATCCTCTGGGCAAAATGATCGAGGTCGGCGGGGCGTTTTATCAGGTGGTGGGCGTGCTGGAAAAGCGTAAGGGGCAGTTCTTCCGGGATGAATCGGCCGATAAGGTGGTAGTCGTCCCTTACGGAGCCTACCGTAAGCACAATCCGCAGGACGACGAGAACTTTATTGGAGCCGAGGCATATCCGGGGAGAAAGGCTCAGGCGGAAGATGAAATTATTGGGATGATGCGACGCCGGCGCGCTGTGCCGCTCGACAAGCCGAACAACTTTGCAATTTCCTCCTCTGAGGAGATTGCCCGGCAATTCCGGCAGATCACCGGCGCAATCGCTATTGCTGTCGTAGTGATCAGTTCGATCGGACTGCTCATCGGTGGCGTGGGCGTGATGAACATCATGCTGATGTCGGTGACAGAGCGGACGCGTGAGATTGGCGTGCGAAAGGCGATTGGCGCCCGGCGACGCGATATTATTCGCCAGTTCCTAACGGAGGCGATTACGTTAACTGGCGCCGGAGGGATCATCGGCGTCTCGCTTGGGGGCTTGATTAGTTTCCTAATCAATAAACTTTTGCCGAGCCTGCCTTCTGCCGTGCCGATGTGGGCGGTGATCATGGCGGTGGGCGGTTCGATGAGCGTGGGGTTGTTCTTCGGGATGTATCCCGCGATGAAGGCGTCGCGGCTGGATCCGGTGGATGCTTTGCGCTACGAATGAGGAAGCTACCACCGCAGAGGACGCCGAGTTCGCGGAGTTCTCGTTGTTCTCTGTGCCCTCTGTGTTTAAGATTTGCCAATGCCCACAACCCCTGCCTGGCTCAGGCTACTCGACTCTGAAGTTATTTCCTGCACACTCTGTCCGCGGCTTGTAGAGTATCGCCAGAAAATTGCGACCGAGAAGCGGCGGGCGTACCGCGATTGCGAATATTGGGGAAAACCGGTGCCGGGTTTCGGGGATCCGAATGCTCGAGTTGTTGTTCTAGGCTTAGCTCCTGGCGCGCATGGGTCCAATCGCACCGGGCGACCGTTTACGGGGGATGCATCGGGGAAGTTCATGTATCCGGTGCTACATGAGACGGGCTTTGCCAACCAGCCGAATGCCACCGATCGCGATGACGGCCTGGTTCTGAAGGATCTGTACATAACGGCCGCGATTCGCTGCGCGCCCCCGGACAATAAGCCTCTACCCTCCGAATTGGCGAATTGCGCGGCATATCTGGAGCGCGAGTTGCAGGGACTGAAGAATGTGAGGGTGGTCGTGGCGTTGGGGAAGATCGGCTTTGATGCCTATTTGAATTATCTGAAGCGGCGTGGACAGCTTGCCAGCCGGGGGCCCTACATCTTTAAACACGGCGCGAGTTATGCCATGCCAGATGGGCGAACGCTGCTGGCGTCGTACCATCCGTCAAACCAGAATACGCAGACCGGCAAACTGACAAGGCCCATGTTTCTGAACATATTTAAGGAAGCGGCGCGAATTGCCGATAAGTAAGGCAAGGCGGCGCAGCCGGAGCGGGTCGTGTGGCCCTCCCTCTTGCGGCGAGGGGACGACATAAAGCGGGTAACGAGCCGGGCCGCGCCGCTGGTTTCGCCGCGGATGAACACGGATTGTGATTTGGAAACGGTGGAGGGTGGGCGCCCTCGCCCGTCAGCGTAAACTCGTCACGGCAGTCTGTCGCCAAGTTATCGCCACCGATCACCGCGCTTGAGGACATAATTCGTAAACACGTATCGCCACGGAATCAGTGGAAGGAAAATGACCACCATCACGACCGCTTTTATGTCCTCTGCCACCGCTGCATCGATTTGATGGGCGGACCATAGCGGCAGCGCAAATGCGATCAGATAAATTGTCTTCCAGATCAGCTCGAAGAGCAGTAACGGCAGCGTTTGCAGGGGATATCGAAGCCCCAAGACGGCTGTGGCGCCGAGGCCTGCCAGCAAGGCGAATTGGATTCCATGCGCAGCGGCGAATTCGTTGCTGTGGTGGATGACGAGCGGCCAATAGTACGTTGCTATCCCAGCGGCCATAATGAGATAGCAGGCCCGCAGTGTATACAGGCGGAAAAGAGAGACTTCAGGAACGGCGGTGTCGCGGGAGGTAATGGGCGAACCAGCAATTGAGCTCATATGTATGCACCCTCGGCATCGCGTTTATAGCACAAGTAGCGGGGTAAAAACCGGGCCACAGATTTGCACGGATTAACACGGATTTTGACTGCAGGCACCAGCTTCCCATTCTTATCATGAAGGGGAAACAGCACGCGATCGCAACGAGAAAAATCCAGGTCCAAAAGAGCACAACCCAGTTTTGTAACCTTGGGGTGCCGGCAACACGAAATTGGCATGGCTACTTCCGGGTCCCATCAACAGCGCCATCAGCATGAGGTTGGAGACGAACAGCGCTCTCTCAGCGTGATAGTCTTTCGGTTTGCACAGAAGGAATCTCGGCAGCTGGTAACCTAAGACCTTCGTTCTCAGAACCCCACCATCACAGGCTCTGGCTCCAGCCGGATTCCCCAAATATCATCCACTCGCTGCTGGATTTGTTCTTTGAACGCCGCAATCTCTGCCGCGCTTGCGTTCCCGCGATTCACGATGGCCAGCGCGTGCTTGCGCGAGATGCCGACTCGCCCTTCGCCGAAGCCTTTGCTAAATCCCGAGTGCTCGACCAGCCACGCTGCCGAGACTTTGTGCTGTGCTTCGAGCGCGGGGTAGCTCGGTACCTGTAGCTTTTTCGCTTGTGCCCGTGACGAGAGCTCGCCGTACTGTTCGGCGGTCAGCACGGGATTCTTGAAGAACGATCCGGCGCTACGGCAATCTTCGTCGCCGGGCATGATGAGCATGCCTTTGCTGGCGCGGATGCGGCGGACGGCGTCGCGCGTTTCGGCGAGCGTGGGTTTCGTGCTCCATCCGGCGAAATATTTCTTGAGATCCGCATATTGCACATGAGACTCGCCGCCGGGAGTAAGGGCGTAGGTCACGCGCACCACAATGTAGCGTCCGCGTTCGCTGGTGTTGAAGATGCTGGTGCGATAGCGGAATCCGCAAGCCTCGTTGCAGAGTTCTCGAATCTGGTTGTCGCGAAGATCGAAGACCTGTACCGAGTCGATGGTTTCGGAGACTTCTTGGCCGTAAGCTCCAACGTTCTGGACAGGAGTTCCACCGACGCTGCCGGGGATGCCGCTGAGACATTCAACTCCGGCGCAGTCACGGGCAACGGCCCGGGCGACAAATTTGTCCCACTCCTCGCCGGCACCGACCTCGAAGAGGACTTTTCCATCTTCGCCGCGTTCGTCAATTCCCGTGACAGCGATACGCAAAACCAGGCCGGCCCAGCCGGCGTCGGAGATAACGAGGTTGCTACCGCCTCCGAGTACGAACAAAGGAAGCTTCTGAGCGTTCGCGAATGCCACAGCTTCGGAGATTTCCGCGATTGTCCGCGCTTCAGCAAAATAACGCGCTGGGCCTCCGGCTTTAATGGTGGTCAGAGGCGCGAGCGGGACATTCTCCTGGATAAGCATGGGCGACCTATCAATATAAATGAGTGGGAATTGAAACACAGCGGAGCACAGGGTCGACTAGTGGGCTTGATGGAAACAGCACAGGCGAAAGCGGCGTGATGTGGGGGTCGAATGGAGATACGTTCCCAAGAGCGGAACGCCCCTCCTTACGTCTGCAAACTGCCTCCGTTCGGCCCCCAACAAGGAGAATTATACTTTGATTTCAAAACAGCCCACTACCCAGGGTCGACATCTTCAAAACGGAGGGAAGCGGAGAGCTCGCTGAGATCGCGAAGCAGATTCAGAAGTATCTCGCCAGGTCCGAGAAACCTTCGAGCATCAGTAATCGGCTGGGCGGTTGAGCTATGGCCAACTCCTCATGCTCCAGAACCCAAGTATTTCCGTGGGGAACAAAGACAGCGTTCAATCCCGCGGCAAGCGCCGGATTGATGTCGGATTTCGGGCTGTTGCCGACCATCCAGGTGGAATCGGGGGTTAGAGCGTACTTGGAAACGACAGAACGATACGTTTCAGCGTCTTTCTCAGCCACGATTTCGCAGGCGGCAAAATAATCCTTGAGCCCGGAGCGTTCGATCTTCCCGGTTTGTTCGGCGATATGGCCTTTGGTGAGAAGAATGAGATGGTGGCGCGCCGAGAGATATTGCAGCGTTTCCGGTATCTGCGGCAGGATTTCGACCGGATGTTCGGCGATGGCGTGGGCAAATCCGTTGATGGTTTCGTGCAGGGCTGGCGTAAGAGGCTCGACCGCCAGACGCTCGAAGGTTTGCACCAGCGCGTGAGCGAAGCTGTGCAGTCCGTAACCGTGGGTGACAATGCATTCCCGCTCGACGTCGTTGAGCACTTCGCGTACCTGCTCCGGTGCATACTCGTGATGATTGAGAAACGAAATGAAGTTGGCGATGGCGCGCTCGAAATAGATATTGTTTTCCCAGAGGGTATCGTCGGCGTCGATGAGCAGAGTTTGAGAGGTTTTAGGAATTTCTTCGGGCATGAAGGCGAGGAAAAATCAGTTCACAGTTGCCAGATGTCAGTTATCCGTACGGATATTCATGCTCAGGCTGCGAACTCGACGCGTGATGCCTGAGAAATGATGCCGGCTTTGTGGCCCATGTCGAGGAGACGGCGGACGGCTTCGCGTCCTTCCGGAC
>Ga0335073_10006371_pt1 | contig 16566 bp, 16 predicted proteins | sample Lox_Sample_22_FD_207093 | JGI IMG/M metagenome (GOLD analysis project Ga0335073, IMG submission 207093) | Soil microbial communities from Loxahatchee National Wildlife Refuge, Florida, United States - Lox_Sample_2.2 | ecosystem: Environmental > Terrestrial > Soil > Wetlands | place: USA... | reverse complement strand
AGGTCACCGTCCTCCCCGAGGGCCAGTCTCCGTTCTCCAACGTCGCCCGCGGCTCGATCGCCTCGAGCGTCTCCTACGTGGACGGGGTGACCGGCGCCAACATTTTCGTGCTCACGCCCGCGGGCGCGCGCGGCCTCGCCGGCGCGATGGGCGCACCCGCGCCCGAGGATGGAGAGAGCACCGGCGGGAAGCTATCCGAGCTCGAGATGTCCGCGATCGCCGAGGCCGCGAACCAGACCATGGCGGCCGCGGCGGCCGCTATCGGCGTTGTCCTGGGCCAGGAGATCGAGATCTCGACGCCCGACACCCGCGTGCTCGACGATCCCGCCTCGGCCGCCGACATCTACGGGAGCGCGCCGCACGCGATCTCCACCACCTTCCTGATCGACACCGAGGCCTGCCGCCTGATCCAGCTGGTCCCGGCCGCCTTCGTCGTCCGGATGGCGCGCGCGATCGACGAGCTCAGCGCGGAGCGTGCCGGCGCAGAGCCTTCGGGGAGCGGAGCGTCCGCCCCGGGCGGCGCCGCCGGTGCCGACATGACGCCTCACAGCGTGGCCCTCGAGGAGGCGCTCGGCGCGATCAACCTGCGCGTCTGGGCCGAGCTCGGACGCTCACGCATGCCGCTGGGCTCGGCGCTCGGCCTGCCCGTCGGCGCCGTGCTCGACCTCGATCGGCCGGCCGACGCGCCGGTCGACCTGTACGTCAACGGCGTGCGCTTCGCGCGCGGCCAGCTGTTCGTGACCGACGACGGTGAGTGGGCCGTGTCGCTCGACGCCCTCGAGAGCGAGGGCATGCGGGTGTTCGAGCAGGTGCGCTCGGCGTCGCCCGAGCCTCGGGCAGACGTCGAGGCCGACGCTCAACCTGTCGACCTGCAGTCCGATCAACCGATAGAGACCGAAGCCCCTTCAGCTGACCCAGAAACCCCTTCAGCTGACCCCGAAGCACCCAACGCCCCCAATCAGCAGCAACCAGAAGTGGAAGGAGCCGTGACGTGATGGCCCGTGTACTCGTAGTCGACGACGCCGCGTTCATGCGCAAGGTGGTGAGCGACGCCCTCGCCTCCGGCGGCCACGAGGTGGTAGGCGAGGCAGGTAACGGCACCGAGGCCGTGCAGCGCTACCAGGAGCTGTCCCCGGAGCTCGTGACCCTGGACATCACCATGCCCGAGAAGGACGGCCTCGAGGCTCTCGGCGAGATCATCTCGATCGATCCCGGCGCGCGCGTGCTCATGTGCTCGGCGCTCGGCCAGGAGGCAAAGGTGATCGAGTCGATCCAGAAGGGCGCCAAGGATTTCGTCGTCAAGCCCTTCCAGCCGGCCCAGCTGCTCGAGGCGGTCGGCAAGGCGCTGGCGTAGCGCCGTTAGTCCGAGCGGAAGCGCTCGGTCATCTCGGCGTCCGGATCGCTGCGCTGGCCCTCGCCGGCGCCCTCGGACTCTTCCTCAGGATCCTCGAGCGTGGTGTTCGCCTGAGCGACCACCGACTCCAGGTGATGCTTGAGCTTCTCCTCCGAGCCCGGCGCCACATCGGCGACCACGACCCGGCCCTTCTTCAACGCGACCTCGCCCCAGTCCCCGCTGCCGAGGAGCACGAGCGTCCGCTCAAAGCTCTGCTTCCAGCCCTTCGGAACCTCACCGTCGAGCGGGACGGTGAGCTCGCCACCGTTGACCTCGGCGTCCGACCAACTGAGCGTGACGGGTTCCATTGGGGTATTCCTACCCAGTCATCACTGCTTTGAAAGATGTCCAGCTGCGCGATGGCTACGCCGACCTAGGCGAGGTGCGCCTCCATTACGTCGAGGCGGGCGACGGGCCGCTCGTCGTCCTGCTCCACGGCTTTCCGGACTTCTGGTACAGCTGGCGCTTCCAGATCCCGGCGCTGGCGGGCGCCGGCTTCCGCGTGCTGGCGCCCGACATGCGGGGCTACAACCTGTCGTCCCGGCCGCCCGACGTGGGGTCCTACGCGCCGTCGCGACTGGCCGCGGACGTCCGCGACCTGATCGCCGAGCGCGGCGCTGCGCGGGCGTTCGTGGCCGGCCACGACTGGGGCGCCGCGGTGGCGTGGCTGGCTGCGATGCGCCATCCCGAGGCGGTCGAGCGGCTGGCCATCCTGAACGTCCCTCATCCGCGCCGCATGGTGCAGGCGCTGCGCCGGCCGGGCCGCCAGCTCCTGCGCTCCTGGTACATGTTCTTCTTTCAGGCGCCGTGGCTGCCCGAGCAGCTGCTCGCCGCCCGCGACTGGCGAGGTCTCCGGCGACCGTTCGCGGAGGCCCGCCCGGACGCGTTCACGCCGGCCGACATCGAGCGCTACAAGCGGGCTTGGTCACAGCCGGGCGCGATCACCGCGATGCTCAACTATTACCGGGCCTCGATGCGCCGGCCGCCGGGCGGGGTGAGCGGGCGATCGCTTCCGCCGATCGAGGCGCCGACGTTGGTCATCTGGGGCGAGCGCGACCGACACCTGGGCGCCGAGCTGGCCGAGCCCTATTCCGCCGACGTCCCGAACCTCGCGCGGGTCGTTCGTCTCTCCAACGCGTCCCATTGGATCCAGCACGACGAGCCCGACCGCGTCTCGGAGCTGCTGATCGACTTCTTCGGGGGCCGCGACCAAGCCCGATCGCGTGGCTAACCGCGCATTCGACGTCCTCCGAGCGGCGAGCGCGCGGTTAGCCCCCCTATAGCCGGAGCGCCGGCGACCGCCGCCGCACGCGTAGCGCGCGGAGTCAGTAGGAGTAGCTAGCCGTGGATGGCCGAACAGCCGTCCATTCAAGGACCGAGACCCCCTGGCCGATTACCGGGAGGACTCTTCCCTCGGAGTCCTTTCCCTCGATGAAGTCGCTCACGTTTACTCGTGGCGTCGCACTTGCCGGCGCCCTGACGATCACGCATGCCGCCACCGCGTTCGGCGCGACCACGCATGCGTCGACCACGCACGCCCACGCCACCGAATCGGCCGCCCTCCAGGCCAAGGGCACCAAGGCCCTGGCCGCCGCGAGCGGCGAGAACACGCCGTTGAACGTCGGCCACACGGTGGCAAGTCACACGGCTGCGAGCAGCGGCGGTGGCGCGAGCATCGTCCGCACGATCGTCGGGCTGTTCATCGTCATCGCCGTGATCTACGGAATCGCGTGGATCATGAAGCAGGCCAAGAAGAGCAAGGTTCGCCCAACGGGCCACGGCCTCTCGCAGGTCGCCAACCTGCCCCTGGGCAGCGGGCGCAGTGTCGCGGTCGTCCGCGCCGGCCGGGAGATCCTGGTCGTCGGGGTGGCCGAGAACGGCGTCACGCCGATCCGCAGCTACACCGAGGCCGAAGCGATCGCGCTCGGCATCGACGTCCCATCCGAGGAGTCTGAGAACGCGAACCCCGCCGTCGAGAAGCCCCTTGGCCGGGTGCTCGACGGCCTGCGCAGGATGACGGCGCGCGCGTGACCGTCAACTCGAGCAACGCGCTGCAGATCCTGCTGCTGATCGGCGGGCTGTCAGTCATCCCGGCGCTGCTGTTCACGGTCACCGGTTTCACCCGGATCCTGATCGTCCTCGGCTTCATCCGCCAGGCCCTGGGTCTGCAGAACACGCCCCCAAATCAGGCGCTGATCGGGATCGCGCTGTTCCTGACCCTGTTCGTGATGATGCCGACGATCAACGCGATCAAGAAGGACGCCTACGAGCCGCTCGCGCACCACCAGATCAGCACCGCCACCGCGATCACGCGCGCCGAGGAGCCGCTGCGCGAGTTCATGTTCAAGCAGACCAGCAACGAGGATCTGTCGCTGTTCATCGGCCTGGCCAAGATCAAGACGCCGCAGACGCGCGCGCAGGTCCCGACCTACGTCCTGATTCCGGCCTTCATCCTGTCCGAGCTCAAGACGGCGTTCGAGATCGGCTTCCTGATCTTCCTGCCCTTCCTGCTGATCGACCTGATCGTCGCCTCGACCCTGATGAGCATGGGGATGGTCATGTTGCCTCCTGCCCTCATATCCCTGCCGTTCAAGGTCCTGCTGTTCGTGCTCGTCGACGGCTGGGCCCTGGTCACCCACTCACTCGTCGTCAGCTTCCACTAGCCATGACCCAGGACACCGTCGTCAACCTCGCCACCCAGGCCATGACCCTGGCCCTGAAGATCGCCGGGCCGATTCTCATCCTCGGGCTGATCATCGGGCTGCTCGTGTCGATCTTCCAGGCCGTCACCTCGATCCAGGAGCAGAGCCTGTCCTTCATCCCGAAGATCATCGGGGTGGCGGTGCTGATCGTGGTGCTCGGACCGTGGATGCTCGACCAGCTGGTCAGCTACGCCCAGAACCTGTACATGTCGATCCCGTCGCTGATCGGATGAGCATGACGCTCAGTCATGTGATCACGGCGCTCGGCGGCGGGCAGCCGGTCACCGGTTTCTTCCTCGTGCTGGCGCGAATCACCCCGCTGTTCGTGGTCGCGCCCCTGTTCTCCTCGCCGATGATCCCCAACCCGGTGAAGGGCGTGGTTGCGGTCGGCTTCGCGATCGGCCTCACCGGGATCGCGATGCACGGTCAGCACATCCCCGGCGACCCGCTCCCGGTCGCCGGACTGGTCGTCATGAACCTGCTCGTCGGGCTGCTGCTCGCCTTCACGGTCGCCGCGGTGTACGCCGCCGTCCAGACCGCCGGCGGCCTGGCCGACATTCTGTCCGGCTTCTCCTTCGGCGCCACCGTCGATCCAGTCAACGGCAACCAGGGCGGCACGTTCGCGGAGCTGTATGGCCTGGTCGGCGTGATGCTGTTCATCGCGATCGGCGGCGACGCATGGCTCCTGCACGGCCTGGCGCGGACCTTCGACCTGGTGCCGCTGGCCAAGGGCCCGCAGATCTCCTCGATGGTCGCCGCCGCTAACGCGGCGTTCGCCTCGATCCTCGTCGCCGGCGTCGAGGTCGCCGCGCCGGTGATCCTGGCGATGTTGATCACCGACGTGGCCTTCGGCCTGGTCTCGAAGGTCGTTCCCCAGATCAACGCGTTCTCGGTCGCCTTCTCGCTCAAGGTCGGGGTCTGCATGCTCGTCGTCATGGCGTCGCTGCCCTTCCTGGGGGGCTGGATGTCCAACCAGATGTACGGCTCGGTCGCCACCGCGCTGAACGCGCTCTAGCCCGCCATGCCCGATCCGTCAAAGACAGAGAACGCGACACCCAAGCGCCGCAGGGAGGCCCGCAAGCGGGGTCAGGTCGCCAAGAGCACCGATCTCAACGGCGCGGTCGTCGTCGGCGTCGGGCTGGTGGGGATCATGTTCCTCGGACCGAACTTCGTGAGCGGCATCGCCGGGGCGATGCGCGCGATCCTCGCGGACATCTCCAACCCCGGCGAGGTGACCAGCGCGGCCGGGCTGCACGGCCTCGAGCAGATCGGGCTGCACACGGTGCTGACCACGGTGGCGCCGCTCGCCGGCATGTGCGTCGCGGCCGCGTTCATCGCGAACGTGGCCCAGGTCGGGATGAAGCCGAGCGCTCAGGCGATCAGGCCGAGCTTCGGCAAGATCAACCCGATCAACGGCTTCAAGAGCCGGTTCGGGCCGAGCATGTTCTTCGAGGGCGGCAAGGCTCTGAGCAAGGTCGCCGCCGTCGGCGCGGTGGTGGCGATCGCGCTGGTGCCTCAGCTCACCCACCTCGGCGCGAGCGTCGACACGACCCCGGTGGCGCTCGGAGGCATGATGAGCTCGGGCGCCTACAGCCTGGCCGAGCGCGCGGCGATCGCCTACCTGTTGATCGGGATCATCGATCTGGTGCACCAGCGGCGCAAGCTGGCCAAGTCGCTCAAGATGACCAAGCAGGAGGTCAAGGAGGAGTTCAAGCAGACCGACCTGCCGCCGGAGGTCAGGGGAGCCATCCGCCGCCGGCAGATTCAGGCCGCCCGCGCCCGGATGATGGCGGCCGTCCCCCAGGCCGACGTGGTCGTGACCAACCCCACACACTTCGCGGTCGCCCTCAGCTACGACGGCAGCCACCCGGCGCCGGTGGTGGTGGCCAAGGGCCAGGACCTCGTCGCCAGGCAGATCCGCCGCATCGCCGAGGAGTCAGGCGTCCCGATCGTGCCCGACCCGCCGCTGGCGCGCTCCCTGCACGCCTCGGTCGAGATCGGCCAGATGATCCCGGCCGAGCTGTACGCGGCCGTGGCGCAGGTGCTCGCATTCGTCTACCGGATGGCCGGTCGTAGGAGGGCCTCAGCATGAACCAGGACGCCATCAAGAGGCTCTTGAAGCACACCGACCTGCTCGCCGCGGTGGCCGTCGTGGTGGTGGTCACGATGCTGATCATCCCGCTGCCCTCGATGCTGCTCGACCTGTTCATCACGATGAACATCTCGGCCGCGCTGGCGGTCGTGATCGCGACGATGTACCTGAACAAGCCGCTGGACTTCGCCGCCTTCCCCAGCCTCCTGCTGCTGACCACGATGTTCCGGCTGGCGATCAACGTGTCGGTGACGCGCCTGATCCTGACCAAGGGAGACGCCGGCACCGTGGTCCGGGACTTCGGACAGTTCGTCGTCGGGGGCGACATCATCGTCGGCCTGGTCATCTTCCTGGTGCTGGTCGTGATCCAGTTCGTGGTCGTGACCAACGGCGCCGGCCGCGTCGCCGAGGTCGCCGCCCGCTTCACCCTCGACGCCATGCCGGGCAAGCAGATGGCGATCGACGCCGACCTGAACGCCGGGCTGATCACCGACGAGGAGGCACGCCAGCGCCGCAAGGACATCGCCCGCGAGGCCGACTTCTACGGGGCCATGGACGGCGCCTCGAAGTTCGTCAAGGGCGACGCGATGGCGGCCGTGCTGATCACCGCGATTAACCTGATCGGCGGGATCGTCGTCGGGATGCTGCAGAAGCACGTCGGCTTCTCGCAGGCCACCCACACCTACTCGATGCTGACCGTGGGCGACGGCCTCGCCGCCCAGATCCCCGCCCTGCTCATCTCGGTCGCCACCGGCATCCTCGTCACCCGCTCGGGCGGCTCCGACAAGGACCTCGGCACCGACCTCGCCAACCAGATCCTGCGCCAGCGCAAGGCGCCGCTGGTGGCCGGCTGCGTGGTGTGTGCGTTCGCGCTGATCCCAGGGCTGCCCAAGCTGCCCTTCCTGTTCATCGGAGGGATCATGACCGCGATCGGCTGGTCGGTCCGCAACGGCATGCCCGACGAGCTGGCCGCCGCGGCCGCCGCGGCCGCGCTCCCGGCCCAGACCCAGGCCGACAAGCCGGCCGCTCCGCGCGAGGAGGTCCTCAAGGAGCTCCCGATCGACCCGCTCGAGCTCGGGATCGGCTTCGGCCTGGTGCCGCTCGTCGACCGCCGTACCGGCGGCTCGCTCGTCCGCCGCGTCTCGATGATCCGCCGCCAGATCGCCTCCGAGCTCGGCATGGTGATCCCGCCGGTCCGGATCCACGACGAGGTCGACCTCGACTCCCACGAGTACGTGGTCAAGGTACGCGGCACGGTGGTCGCGCGCGGGTCGGTGATGGCCGGCCACCACCTGGCCATGAACCCGGGCGATGCGGTGGGCACGGTGTCCGGCATTCCCACCACCGAGCCCGCCTTCGGCCTGCCGGCGATCTGGATTCCGGAGGCCCGTCACGCCGAGGCCGAGGCGCTCGGATACACCGTCGTGGACGGCGAATCGGTGATCGTCACCCACCTCACGGAGACGATTCGCAACCACGCCGCCCACCTGCTGACGCGGCAAGACGTACGCCAGCTGCTCGATCAGCTAAAGGAAATCAACGAAGCTGTCGTTACGGACACTGTGCCGGACGTTCTTTCCCTCGGCGAGATCCAGCGCGTGTTGCAGTCCCTCTTGTCGGAGGGCGTGTCGATCCGCGATCTGGGCGCGATCGTCGAAGCCGTCGGGGACAAGGCCCGCATCACCCGCGACCCGACCCTGCTGGCCGAGTACGCCCGCCAGGCTCTGGGCCGCGCGATCACCGCGCCCCATCTGGACCCGAGCCAGACCCTGCGCGTGATCACGCTGGACCCGAACATCGAGCAGGAGCTGGCCACCTCGATCACCCAGACCAGCGACGGCGAGTACCTGGCCATGGAGCCGACCCGCGCCCAGGCCGTCCTCACCGCTGTCAAGACCCAGTCCGACAACGCCAACGCCCGCGGTGGCTTCCGCCCCGTGTTGCTCTGCTCGGCCCGCGTGCGCCGCCACCTCCGGCGTCTGGTCGAGTCCGCCGCCCCCCATCTCCCCGTCTGTTCTTACAACGAAGTCGCCCCAGGCATCAGCGTCGAAACCATAGGAGTAGTTAGCGCATGAGCACCCTCACTCAGCCCCACACCAACGGCCACGACCGCGAGCTGAACGGCGTGCGCACCTACCGCGGCCGCAAGCTCGAGGATCTGATTCCCCAGATCCGCGCCGAGCTCGGCCCCGACGCCATCATCCTGCGCCAGCGTGAGGGCCTGATGGGCGGCGTGGGTGGTTTCTTCGCCCAGAAGTGCGTGGAGGTCGATGCTCAGGCCGGGACGCCGCAGCCGCGGGTCGACATCTACGACGAGGACGAGCCCGTCAACGGCTGGGACGAGGGTCTCGAGGATTTCGCCTCTCCGGCGGCTCCCGAGCCGGGGCGGGCGGGCGACGAAGTCATCGACCAGACCCCGGCGCTACCCCAGCCGGCCGCCGAGCTGCCGCCGGCCGCGCTGCCGCCCGCACCGGTCGCCGCTGAGCCCGTCCAGCCGGTCTTCGAGCCGATCCAGGAGCCGATCGCCGAGACCATCCGGCAGCCGTTCGCCGAGCCGATCCAGCCGCCGGCCGAGCCCGCCGCTCGGTGGGCCCAGGAGGCCGACGCCTTCGCCGCTCCGCAGGCCCCGGAGGCGGCCGCGGATCCCATCGTCCCGCCGGCGCCGTTCGCCCCGGCCACCCCGGCCGGCGAGGAGCTGAGCGCCGAGTCATTTGTCAGCCGCCTCGAGCAGGCTGCCGCCCACGTCGACATCGACGAGCTGGTCAAGCTGGTGACCACCGGCCGCGTGCTCGCGAACGCCGCGCCCGCGGCCGCCGCCCCCGCTCAGGAGCCCGTCCCGGCCCCGGCCCCAGCCCCGGCCCCGGCTCCGGCGCCCGAAGCAGTGGCTCCGGCGCCCGCGCCCGTGACGGCGCCCTCGCTCGATGGCGACCCGTTCGTGCCCTCGGCCCCCGAACCCCTAATCATCCAAAGCACCGTGCCGCCGGCCGCCAGCCCCTGGGTCTCCAAGCAGGCCAGCGGGCCGGACGCGAGCGAGGCCGCCGCGGTCGTCGCCGAGCTGACCTCTCAGGGCATCAGCGAGAGCTGGGCCGAGCAGCTGCTCGTGGCCGCCTCGGCGCACCGCTCGCCGCTCGCCAAGGGCAGCCTGCGCGACGCCGTCCGGGCCACGCTCGCCGCGATCATCCCGGCCCCGGCCCCGCTGCCCGCGTCGGGTGCCGCGGTCGCCTTCGTCGGCGCCGGTGGGGCCGGCAAGACCCGCTGCGCCGCCGCGCTCGCCGCGGCCTACGCCAAGGGCTCCACGCTCGCCGCGAGCGTCGTGTCGCTGGGCTCCGACGATTGGGGCGGCGACCTCAAGGAGCTGCTCAAGGGCCAGAACGTGTGGGTGATGGGCGCCGCCAACGGCGCCGAGGCGGGCCCGCCGGTCGCCCACGGCCGCGACGGCGGCCTGGTGGTGATCGACACCACCGCGGCCACTCCGCGGGACCCGGCCACCGTCGACGCGCTGGCCGTCGAGCTGCGCTCGTTGAACCTCGACGCGGTCTACATCGCCGTGCCCGCCACCTTCAGCGTGCACGCCGCCCGCAAGCTGATCGACGGTTTCGCCGCGCTCGGCGCGGACGGGATCGCGGTCACGCACGCCGACGAGGCCGACCAGCTCGGGATCGCGGCGGAGCTGTCGCAGATCAGCGGCATGCCGGTCGCCTACATCCACGAGGGCCTGGAGCTCGACGGCGCGCTGTCGGCGGCCGATCCGTCGGCGCTGGCCGCCCGCTTGCTCCCGTAGCGCCGAGACTGCAACCGGCCGAAACGAACCGAGCCATGACCGCCGAACCCGAGCCCACCGGCCAGGTCATCCGCCTCAATGTCGGAGGCACTGAGGGCAAGCTGTCCACGCCCGTGGGCAGCCAGATCCCGGTGCGTGTCTACGAGCGCGGCGACTTCCTGATGCTCGTGCTGATGCTCGACGCCGCCGGGGAGCTCATTTCCGACGCCGCCGAGGAGCTCGCGCCCGAGGCGGCCGAGTCGCTGATCGTCGAGTACGTCTCGCCGCGAGGCGTGGTCCGGTTCCGCGGGCAGGCCGTGCTCCAGGAGAGGGACCTGGTGCGCTTTGAGGTGTCCGCGGCACCCGAGATCACCCAGCGCCGTGAGTTCGTGCGCGTGCCGGCCCTGCAGAACGTCGCGCTCAGGAACGGCGAGGGGCTGGACGGCAACCCAACCGCGACCCGCGCGATCGACCTCAGCGGGGGCGGGATGCTGCTGGGCGGAGCCGATCACCTGGAGCTCGAGTCGGTCGTACGCTTCACGCTCGACCTCGGCGCCGGGATGTCCGAGGTCGCCGGCCTCGCGCGGGTGGTCCGCGCGGACTCTCAGGGCAGGCGGGCGCTCGTCTTCGAGCAGATCTCCGCTGAGGACCGGGAAGAGCTAATCCACTTCGTGTTCGCCCGTCAGCGCGACGCGCTGGCCAAGCTGGGCCGTAAGACCCGTACCAGGAGGGCCGGATGAGCAAGAAGGCGGATAAGGGCGCCGACAAGGCCGAGGGCAAGAAGGACAAGAAGGCCAAGAAGGGCAAGGGCTCCGCCGGCGCCGCCGCCGGGCCGAGCGTCGCCGCCCATCCGCGCGCCAGCTACCAGGTCCGCCGCGCCAAGGGTTGGGGCGGCATCGCCGGCTTCGCGCTCGCCGCCTACTTCTCCTACAAGGCGGGAGTCCCATACCCCGACCTCGGGCTGCGGGCCCTGATCGCAGGGATCGTCGGCTACATGCTCGCGTGGGCGTGCTCGGTCACGATCTGGCGCCACCTGGTGCTGGCCGAGCTGCGGGCAGCGCTCGAACGCTCCGGCGGCCCCGATCCCGACCTGATTCCGGCCCGGGCGCCGCAGGCGGCCCAGAACCCCTCACCGGAGCAGGTCGCGGCGGGCTCCTGACCGCTTCCGGCGACTGAGCGCTGATCGACATGGATCCGATTCACCCGATCGCCCCGCTGGCTCCGAACATCACGGAGATCAGGCCGACGCCCATGGCGCGGCCCGTCGACCGCGACTCATCCCGCGGGGGCCGCGGCTCAGACCAGCGCGGCAGGCGGCGCCCACAGCCCGACGGCAACCCGAGCGACCCCAGCTCAGATCAGTTCGATTACGCCGAGGACTACGCCGATCCCGAAGACGATTCGGGTCTGCACATCGACGTCACGGCCTGAGAGATCCAAAGCGTCCAGACGAATCTGGACGCTTCTCAAGTGGGCCGTACCCGGGACGATAACCGGGGAGACCGGCGGCAAGGAGCCACCGGGGGACTGACTAAAGCGACCACACCATGGAGGTGTAACAAATGTCCCTTTCTATTCTCACCAACACCTCGGCGATGCAGACCGAGATCAGCCTGAACAATTCGAGCGACGCCGTCTCGACGGCGATGCAGCGTCTTTCTTCGGGCCTTCGCATCAACTCGGCGGCCGATGACGCCGCTGGTTACGCGATCAGCCAGGGCCTGACCTCTCAGGTCAACGGCCTGCAGCAGGCCAGCCAGAACGTCAGCGACGCGACCTCGATGGTCCAGACCGCCGATAGCGCGCTGAACAACGTGCAGAGCATGCTGCAGCGGGTCAGCGAGCTGGCCGTGCAGTACCAGAACGGCGACCTCTCCTCGTCGGACAAGACCGACATCCAGAGCGAGGTCAACCAGCTCACCGACGAAATCAGCCGCCAGCAGAAGTCCGTGCAGTTCAACGGCATCAACCTGCTGAACGGCAGCGCCGGCACCTCCGGCGTCGGCGTGACCTTCCAGGTCGGGCCGGGCTCGGGCGACACCCTCACCGTTTCCTTCGCGAACATCGAGGGCACGAGTGGCCTGAGCGGCACCGTTGGCTTCACCTGGAGCAACGTCAACTCGAGCACTGCTGTGTTCAACCTGGGCCAGGCCAACGCGGTCAGCCTGATCAGCAGTGCCATCAACAACATCTCGAGCCTCGCGGCGACGCTGGGTGCGGTCCAGAACCGTCTCCAGTACACCTCGAATGCCATCTCATCGACTCAGGAGAACATGTCCGCGTCGCTGAGCAGCATTCAGGACGTCAACATGGCGACCGAGATGACGACGCTCACCCAGCAGCAGGTTCTGCAGCAGGCCGGCACGGCGATGCTCGCGCAGGCCAACTCCGAGCCGCAGCTGGTCCTGAAGCTGATCACCGGCTGATCAATCCTTCGTCGGGCCGGGCGGCGCCTAGCGCGTCGCCCGGTCAGACGTAGCCTCAAGGTCTTTCTCACCAAGCTTCGAACGCGGCTTCGCAGCCGCCGCCGAGGGAACAACCCGCCTCGCGACCGTCCCACCTCACATCGCGCGGGGCCACATAACCACGTCCGATTCATCGAGGGAACCGGAAGCGGGGGTGGGCTGCCTTGTCAGCCCACCCCCGCGTGGATTAACAAATCCCTTCTCGGCGCCGATTACTAGAACGATGCCCCTCGATGGACCAACCCTAGGCGCGCGCGCCCAGGAGCTGCTGGCCGGCGGCGAGATCGACGCTTACCGGCTGCTGTTCGCGGATGCCAGCCGTCTTGAAGATCCGCATCGTCGTTATCACGCGCGGGTAGTTCTGCTCGAGCATGGACTTGGCGCCGGGGCAAACATGGCCGTTGCTCAGGCCGCCGTGGAGATCCTCGAAGCGCAACCGAGCGAGCCGGTCGTGCTGTACCGCGCGGGCACAGCGTTCGACGAGCTCGGGGACCTCGATGCCGCCCTGGCCCTGTTCGAGGCGGCTGGGCGCCTCGATCCCAGTCTCAGCGGCCGTCCGGGAAGACCGACAGCACTCCCGCTTGGAGCGGAGCGTGCAAGCCTCTCACGTCGCGCCATCGCCGTCGCCCAGGCGGCGAGCCCGGCCGCAGGTCTGACGTTGAGCTTGTGCATGATCGTCCGAGACGAGGAGGAGATGCTGCCTCGTTGCCTGGAAGCGATTGCTCCGGTCGTCGACGAGATAATCGTCGTCGACACGGGTTCGCGTGACGCCACGATCGAGATCGCACGATCGTTCGGAGCGCGTGTGATCGAGTACGAATGGACCGACTCATTCGCGGAAGCCCGAAACGTCTCCTTCGACGCCGCCACCGGCGACTGGGTGATGTATCTCGATGCCGACGAAGTATTGGTCTCGGAGGATGCCGAGCGGCTCCGAGCCCTGACTGGCCACACCTGGAGGGAAGCCTTCTACCTGGTCCGGAACAATCATGTAGGCGGGACGGACGATGGTTACGCCACGACCGACAATGTGCTGCGCATGTTCAGAAACCGGCCCCAGTACCGGTTCGAGGGTCGCGTGCATGAGCAGATTTCGCACCGCCTGCCGCGCTACGCTCCCGGGCGCATTCACCAGACGACGGTCCAGGTTCAGCACTATGGCTACCTGGAGACCGTGCGTAGCGCCAAGGCAAAGTCTCAGCGCAACATCGAGCTGTTGCACAAGCAGTCGGATGAGAGCGCGCCGGACGCCTTCCTGCATTTCAACCTGGGGGCGGAGTATGCGGCCAAGGGTGACACCGCCGCGGCCCTGACCGAGTTCGAGCGTGCCTGGTCGATGATCGTCGCTGCGGGCAGCGGAGTCGATTACATGTACGGCCCGCCGCTTGTCGCCCGGATGGTCGAGGCGATGCGTGAGAGTGGCCGGCTCGAAGATGCCGCGTCGTTGGCGGCCGAGGGTCTGCAGCGCTATCCGGAGTTCACGGACCTCGTCTTCGCACAGGCAAGAATTGCGCTGGCGACGGGTGCATTTGACGATGCCCGGGCGCACTTTCACCGCTGCATTGCGCTCGGCGACGCGCCCACGAGCTACCGGCACCTCGTCGGCTGCGGCACCTACCTGCCGAGGATCGAACTGGCTGGGCTGGCGCTGAAGGACGGCGATGTGGCGATGGCGCGAGAGCTGCTGGAGTCGTGCCTGGCGCTTCACCCGGCGTTCCACGGCGTCGTGGCTCCTTACACGAGCCTGCTGCTCAGTACCGGAGTTCGAGCGGAGGATGCCGTCGGCGAGGTCGAGCGTAGGGTTGGCTCGGTGACCCCGGCAGTGTGTTCGATCCTCGGGTCGGTGCTGGAGAACTCGGATCTCCCGACCCGCCAGCGGCGCCAGCTGCTCGGCGAGCTCTATCTGCGCCACGGCTATCTGGCCGAGGCGGCCAATGAGTGGATGGCGGTGTGCGCGGAGGGGCCTGACGTCGACGCGCTGCTCGGACTCGCACGGGTCGCGGCGGCTCATGGCCAGCCGCAGGACGCAGCCATCTTCGCGAGCGCCGCGCTGGAACTGGAGCCGGAGAACGCGCCCGCCGCCGAGATCCTGGCTATGGGAGGGGCACGCGTTGCGCAAGCGCGAGCGTGACCATCTGCTCGCTGTCGTCGACAGCATGCTCGACGGCGCGCGCCAGCTCCCCTACCTCGAGACGGCGTCGGTGCGCAGAATGGCCCGCGACATTCTCGACGCGGTCCCCCTCCTGGGCGCACCCGGCTACGAGGCTGCGCGTGAGGAGATCGAGCGGACAGCTGAAAGCCTGCGGACCGCACCCGGCCCGGACACCACCTCGGCCGAGCACGAGCTGATTGGTCAACTGCGCGCTCTCAGGCAGCGACTTCTCGCCGACACAGACATTACGTACACGGTCGTGTTCATGCCGTACAACGCGTCGATGTGGGACTGTCTCCACACCATCTGGGCCGCCGCTCAAGCTGATCCCCGGGTGGAGGCGCTCGTCGTCCCGATCCCGTACGCGGACCGACTCCCGGACGGCAGCGCGGGCGCCTGGCACGTTCACACGACCGAGCTGCCCTCCGAGGTCCCGGTCACGCCGTACACGGAGTTCGATCTGCAGGCTACGCATCCTGACGTGATCTACGTCCACAATCCCTACGATGGCAACAACCGCGTCACGAGTGTCGCGCCGCAGTTCTATAGCGCAGAGCTGCGCCCGCACACCGACTTGCTGGTGTACGTCCCGTACTACGTAGCCGCGATACCTCCAGGAGAGCACCTATACGCATCGCCAAGCTTCGAACGGTTTGACAAGGTGATCGTGCAGTCGGAAGAAATCGACCAACCGGTCATCGAGAAGTGGACGAGCAACAAGGTGCTGCCGCTCGGTTCGCCGAAGTTCGACTACGTCCGCACGCCGGGATCGCCTCTTCCAGCGGAGTGGGCGGAAATGATGAGCGGGAAAATCTCGCTTTTGCAGGTCACTTCGCTCTCGACCCTGTTGGCCGCCGACCGCCAAGCTGTCATCCCGAAGCTAAATCACGTACTCGATGTGGTGGAAGCAAGCGAGGACTTGATGTTGTGGTGGCGCCCTCACCCCCTTGAGCGAGCGACCATCACCAGCATGGTGCCCGACATCGAGCCTCTCTTCACGGCGTACGAGGAGCGGGCCAGGCGTTCCGACCGCGTCATCGTCGACACCTCAATGGACTTGCAACGTGCGATCCACAATACGCAGGCCTACTACGGCCAGTGGAGCTCGATCGTCGAGCTCTTTGGGTTCACCGGCAAGCCGATGGTCATTCAGGATGTGAACGTGGAAACGAACGTGCCTCGGCCCGAAGGACCTCCGGACGCCGGCCCTAACGCTGCCCTGACTGCGTACGCTCGGCAAGAATTCTTTGTCTATGAGGGGGCGATTGAGTACCTGCGCCGGATGCTGAGCCAGCCCGACGGCCGGGTACCCGGGCAGCATGAGTACTTCGCGTCGCTTACCGCGCACGCGGACGGCACGGCGGGCCAGCACATCCACGATTACGTGATGAGCTGTCTGACGGATGCGTGACCGGCGCTCATGAGCTCCGACGTCGAACGCGCTATCGACGAACTGCAGCGCTCAGGCCGGCTCCACGACGTGGCGATCTACGCGTTCGGCCAGACTGCGGCGACCGAGGAGATGCGCAGACGGCTGGGCCGCTACGACATCGCTCTCACCGGGATCCTCGACAACAACCCCGCCAAGCAGGGCGGCTCGCTGCACGGGGTACCGGTCATCCCGCCGAGCGCGGTGGCCGGCGTCAGCGCGCCATCGGTTGTTCTGATCGCCTCCCGGTTCCATGGCGAGATGCGCCGGCAGCTCGTGGATCTGGGCTACGCGGGCGAGGTCATCCGCGTCGGCACGCTTTCCCTCGGAGCCGATGCGGCATCCGGGGGGGACGGGAGTCGCGGCTCGCGGCAGCTCGGTCAGCTCCGCATCGCCCACCCGGACCGCCATCTGGTCGTGTGTCCGTTCGGCGCCCTGGGCGACGTTTACTGGGCGCTCGCATACCTCCCGGCCTATGCCGCTGCCCGTCGGCTGCCGCCCGCGGTTGTGGTCGTCGTAGGCGAAGGAGGCCGGCAGGTTGCCCGGCTTTTCGGGCACGGGGACGTGTACAGC
>Ga0335073_10006370_pt1 | contig 16566 bp, 7 predicted proteins | sample Lox_Sample_22_FD_207093 | JGI IMG/M metagenome (GOLD analysis project Ga0335073, IMG submission 207093) | Soil microbial communities from Loxahatchee National Wildlife Refuge, Florida, United States - Lox_Sample_2.2 | ecosystem: Environmental > Terrestrial > Soil > Wetlands | place: USA: Florida... | reverse complement strand
CTTCGGCCTGTGGAGTCTTGCCCACTAGAACGGAGACTATTCCCAACCCCCAGAAGATTTTTCCGGAGCTGGGAATGCGCGCCAAGCCCTTCCGCAAGATTTCTCCCGCCGCGCCGACATTATTTTCGCGCAAGTCTACCAGAGCGAGCGAGAGGTAGTACTGATCGTTATCCGGGTTGCGGCTGATCGCGTCTCGAAAAATTTCGGAAGCATCGCTCGTATTGCCCATATGCGCGTCGATGTCGCCCAGCAAAGAGAGGTACGAACTGTCCTGTTGCCCCTGCGTTGAGATTTGCTCCGCCGCTTCAAGCGCCTGGGCGTAATCGCCTTTTCGGAAATACGCGTCGGCCAGGTCAAATTTCACGTCGTCGGATCCGGGACTCGAACTCAGCGCTGCCTTAAAATGCACGATGGCGTCGTCATACAAACGATAACGTGCCAGCAACACGCCGACTCCCGTCTGTGTCCGGTAGTCGCCCGCGCTCAACTGATCGAGCCGTTCGAGCGTGTTGCGGGCTTCCTCCAGTTTGCCAAGTTTCAAATAAGTCTCCGCCAAGAGATAGAGGTTCTCGGGCTGGTCCGGGTTTTTCTGGAGCTGTGCCGTAAGGTCGGCCAAGTCTTGTTGAGTCCGTGCCTGGCGGGAAAGGCTCGAACGCTCGTCGACGTAATCAAATAGATGCTGATAGGGAAATGGGCCCGAGGCAGGATCCTTGGAAAGTGTTTGAAATACGTTCAGATCCCTCTGTGAAGCATCCATCTGATGGAGGCTCTTTTCCACGGTGGCGAGTTTATAGTATCCGGAAGCCGGATCGCGGCTTACCTTGACATAGCGCCGGAGAAGGGCAGCGGCCTCATTGAGTCTCTTGCTCGCGATGCGCAGATCAGCCAGTTCCAGCAGCGCTTCGGGGAAATCCGGGTTCGCACGAAGCGCTTGCTGAAAGAGTTCTTCGGCCCGATCTTGATTCCCCTGGCGCTCTTCGATATAGCCGATATTAAACAAGCAGGAGGCATCGTGAGGATCGCGCTTGAGTCCGGCCTCAAAGTACCGGCGGGCCTTGTCAAATTGTCCGAGGCGCCGGTAAGAGATTCCCATGAGTGCGTAAGACTGCGCCGTCGGCTCGAGCTCGATCACTTTCTGGAACTCCGCGATGGCTTTCTCCGTCTTTTCTGACTTGAAGTAGCTCTCGCCCAGCGCAGCGTGGAGGTCGGCCCGTTGCGGAGCGATTTTCAAACCAGATTCGAGCAGAGGAATGGCGTCTTCGAAATAATTCTGGTCCATGCTGACGCGCGCCAGCAGAAAAATGATGTCCGTATTCTCAGGGGCAAGCTTATGCGCGCGGACAAGCAGATCCAGTGCATCCACCGGCCTGTTCTGCTTTTGATACACCTGCGCCAGCAAATAGAGCGTTCCTGGCGAATCGGATTTCAGTTTCAGCGCTCGATTCAAAACCAGCTCCGCTTTCGCGGAGTCGCCTGTTCGAAGACAAACTTCGCCAAGACTATTGAGAATGTCTATCGTGTCCGGCTGCAAAGCGTCGGCCTTTTCCAGCTCCAACTGCGCCGATTTGTACTGTTTCTCGGAAGCGAGCAGCGCGCCCAGCGTGAAATGCACTTGCACGTCATCCTTGTTTTCGGCGGACAGCTCCGTCGCCATTTTCAATCCTTCCGCAGTTCTTCCGGCTCGGATGTACGCGCGCGTCAGGTTTAGGCGAGTCGCCAGGTCCAAAGGGCGCACTCGCTGAAAGCGTGAAATGGCCTCAACGGGTAAATCTTTGGCCATCAGAACGAGTCCCAAGTTGTAATTTCCGTCGCGATTGCTTGGATCCGCCCGCAAAACCTTCATGAATTCCGTCTCGGCCAAGTCCAACTTCCCCTGCGTTACGTAAAGGTTGCCGAGGTTGTTGCGCGTGCTCGTGGAGTTGGGGTCGAACTTTAACGCGTGCTGAAAAGCCTCGATGGCCTGTGCAAAGTCCTTTTCGTTGCTGTAGACGATTCCCAACAGGTCGTAAGCTGCGACGCTCGAAGGATTTTGCTCCAGCTCTTCCTGTATTTTCTCTTTCGCTCCATCGATGTAACCTTGGCGCAGAAGTTCTCCCGCTTGCAGAAGCAACGGCGGGAGTTTTGGAGTTTTCCGGGTGTCGTTGTTGTTATGGACGTTTTGCTGTGCAATTCCTTTTGCAGAAACAAAAACTACGACTAGCGCGAGGAACAGGGACAGTCGCGCACAATACCAGACTCTCCCGGACTGATGGTGAAATAATCCAGCGCTAATCATACTTTGCACTAATCCGTGTGTCATTGAAAGCGACCATTAATCGCTCAATTTAGCATCTCCAGCTCCTGCTGAGCCAACTTGTGCTGCGGCTGTTGACGCAACAGCGCTTGCAAAACCTCTCTGGCTTTTGCTTTGTCGTTCAGGAGTACGTAGAGACGGGCCAGATTGAGATAGGCTTGGTCAAAGTTCGGGGCCACACGGATGCAAGTCTCGAATTGTTCGGTCGCTTCGGAGAAGTGTTCCTGCCGAACCAGGAGCACACCCAAGTTGTTTAGCGCGTCCGGATAATCGGGACGCAACTGCACGGCTCGCTCTAAATAATTCGAGGCCCTCTCGAGCTCACCTTCACGCGCGTAAAGCATTCCCACGCTGTAGTTCGTCTCTGGATTGTCGGGTTCCAACTCCAGCGCGCGGCCCAGCAGCTTTTCCGCATCCTCGGACGCTCGCTGGCGCCGGTATAGATTTCCGAGATTCAGAAGCGCCGTCACGTAATCGGGTCGCAGCTGCAAACTCTGTTGGAAGTCGCGTAAGGCTTCATCACCCTGGCCTTCCTGCGCAGCGATCATTCCGAGATTGTTCCAGGCTTCCGCATATTCAGGACGCAGCTTCACGCTCTGCTCGAGGTACCGCCGCGCGTCCGCCAAATCGTTTTTTCGCAAATAGAGCGTTCCCAGATTGTAATAGGCCTCCGGCTGCTCGGGTTTGGCCGCAATCACTTGCTGGAAAGACGCTGCAGCTTGCTCGAGATAGCCGCGCTGAAACATTGCCACGCCGTAGGTAAAGTCGTTCCGTTGAAACTCGTCCTGATACAAGGTTCCTTCGAATGGAAGCGCTTGCCGCATGCGCGCGGCAGCGGTCGTCGGCATCAATTTCAAGTCTTGCTCGAGACGCACGAGGCTAACCGGCCCCTGGTAGACCTTGATAATCATGCCGCCGCCATTGAGCAAAAGAGAGGCGGGGAGGGGAAGATCCCTGCGACGGTCAAAGAGGTAGCGATAAATGAGATTGTAAACGCCAGCCACGTCCTGCGTGCCGAGCAAGATCGGCAGCGAAAGTCCTTCCTTGCCGGCGAAGGCTCGTACTTTCACGACAGCGCTGGGATCATCAACGTTCACAGCCAAAAGGCGAAGCTGCATGGACGCGAAGTCAGAAAGGTGTTTTTGGAAAATGCGTAACTGTTCGCTACAAGCTGGGGATTCCGTGGTCCAAAAATGAAGCAACACGGATTTGCCTCGCAAAGCTGCAAGACTCCGCGTATTCCCAGCAAGATCGGGCAGAGAGAAGTCCGGCGCGCTCAAAGGCTCGATGAGCCATGTCTCGGCCAAGGACGGCAATAGCTCAGGTTTGAAAGAGTCATCCGCACGACCGTAAGACTTCGGCGCAACCGCGAAAGGCTTTGCCACAAAGTCCGCCGAGCCCTCTTCGATTTCAATCCGGCGATTCACGGGCAGATGATCGACCGTCTGCGTCACCCCGCCCGGCCAGCGAATCGTGGCGCGCACGTCTCCCGTCGTTTTCCCCACTCCGAAGAAAAGTTCCTTGCTGTGTTGAGAAAGAAATCCAGATCCGGCTTGAATGTATTTGGTCTGCCGATGCCTTTCAGTTTCTACGGTTACCGCCGCGCCAATGGCATCGCGGTTGCTCTTTTTCCCGCGCAAGCGGAAGGAGATCGAGCTGCCAAGCTCCTTCATCGCGTTGCGCAAAATTCGCAACTGCGGCGCATTTCGATTCTTAAGGACAATCTCCAAGCGCCCGTCGTGGTCCAGGTCGGCGAGCGCGAACGAGCGGCTGTCGTCCAGAAAATCCAATCCAACGACGCCCGACACGTCCGAAAAGGTCCCATCGCCGTTATTCGCGTAGAAGACGTTTCTCTCGTAGCCGTTCCACGAAGCGTCCGTTCGGATCAGCTCATTGATGGCGTTCCACCCCAATTCGTAATTCTGCGAAGGTGTCAGACTCGGCGGCGAATTTGCAACGACTTGCCGCCAGAAAAAGCTCGCAACGTCGCTTTCATCGCGCCCACCATTCTTGGGCCCGGAAATATAACCATTCGCGATGTACAGGTCCGGATAGCCGTCATGGTCAAAGTCCCAAGCGTCCGACGACCAGGCCCAGCGGCCCACGTCAACTCCTGCCACCTCGCTAACATTCCGAAACTTCCCATTCCCTAGGTTCCGATATAACGAATTACCGCGAGCGTGCAGGCGGTAGAGCGCGCGGATGTTCTCCGGCTCGTTTTCATGAAAAATCTTTTGCTCGGATACGCGAATCCCCGCCGCTGACCACATATTCGAGACATAGACGTCTTGCTTTCCGTCATTGTCGAAGTCGAACCAGCTTGCGCTCATTCCCGCACCCACGTCCTCCACACTCGCTTCCGCGGAAAACGCCGTGAAACTCCCATCGCCGTTGTTCCGGTACAAATTGCTTCGCCCGAAGTCATTCGCCACGTACAAATCTGGAGCGCCATCGGAGTTGTAATCGCCCCAGGCGCACGCAAAGCTAAAGCGGTCATTCTCGGCGTTCAGCCCCGCCGCCTCGGTGCGGTCCTGAAAAGTCGCGTTTCCTTCGTTGTGAAGCAAAAAATTCGGAGGCCCATTCCTGGCGTCAAAATAGGGGGCGGGATAGCGATACTGTTCGAGGCCCAAGTAGTAGCTGTACAGACAGAAATAAATATCCAGGCGTCCGTCGCGATCGTAATCCGCCACCGCGGCGTGGGTAAACGTACCCTGCGGCTCGCGCGCAAATCGGAAAGCATCGCGTTTCAGAGAAAATGTTCCGTTCCCTTGGTTCAAGAAAAGCAATGGACCGCTGCCGCAAACCACCAAAAGATCCTGAAGCCCTTTGTTTTCAAAATCCGCAAACAACGCGCACGCCGTGCCATCCAGCACTCCCACGCCGGCCTTCTCCGTTGCGTCCTCGAATGTTCCATCCCCTCGGTTCCGATACAGACGGTTCGGAAGCCCAGGCGGCTGGCAGACATACAAATCATCGAATCCGTCGTTGTCAAAATCTCCGGCGGCCACGCCATTATTCCCGTAAACGTCGATTCCGCACGCCCCGTCCAAAACGGTGCGCCAATAATCTACGCCGTGGCGCATCTGCTTTCTGTAAGATTCCGTCGCTCCCAGCGCTTGCTCAGTAATGTCAATGAAGATCGGTTCGCGAGCTTTGCTGATTGTCTCTTCGGTAGCTATCCATTGCTGTGCCCGCCATCCCGTTGCTTCCTCGCGCGCCCACTGGGTCAGCCAATGCCCAATGCGCTCCTCGCGCGTTGCGTCGGACGCTGTCCCGACAAAATCATATCGAATCTCGACGCGCACCATCTGCGAAGCGTTCGCGATTTTCTCGATTCCGGTAATTTGGAATTCCGCCGTTTCTACGCGCGAAATGGACCCCATGTATGTCTTAATCTCTTTGAGGAACTCCTCACGGCCTGTGGTGGCGCTGTTCGAAAATCGTCTCCGGACGACCTCGACGCCATTTCCTGAGCGCACTGTAGTTTCGTCGACGGGCCGCAGCGAACTGGCTTCGAGCGAAGCATCCAGAAATTTCGCCATAACTCCAATAGCGGGGGGGCCGGCCCGAAGGCTCTCGCTCCACTCGTCCATCAGCTGCATGATCTCGAACGCATATTTTTCTGTGACGTATTCATCCGCGCCAGGAGCGACTTTGCGAAGCACTTCATCTATCGGCGACTTCGCGGGATAGTGGGGCGTCACACGAAAATCAGCGAAGTCGAATCCTGCCTTCCGCGCTCCAGGGGGTTCCCCGAACAAGGGCCGCAAAACCCCTGCATGGACCGGCGAGGGCAAGAAAAGCACGGGGGTCCATCGCATTTTCCTAAAAAAGGTGCGCCGCGAGAAAGCCCAGTCATTATCGTTGTGGCGCGCCATTCTCGATTGCCCTCGCCGTGAATTCTTGCACTTCGAATGCTAGCACCGAGTTGCAGCCGCTCCAAAGAAGAGCGAGCCAACTCCACACCTTCAGCGCTCTCCTCACGCAATAGAACCGAAGCCGCGCGAATCGCATACTGTCTAAATTTCGGTCAGGTCTTTTCAGCAGGAGCGGGTCCTGAGGATTCTCGCAAAATAAGTTCGGCGGGGATCTGGTATTCACGCCCCTGCGGACTGGCGCTTCGGGAGAGCTCGTGTAGCGCATCCGCCGCCATCTCTCCCAGCATGTCCCGGTGGATGTCCACAGTCGTTAGCGATGGGTTGCTATATTCCGCCAAGCGCGTATTATCGAATCCCGTCACCGAAATATCTTGCGGCACGCGGCAGCCGCCTTTCAGCAATCCTTTGATGACGCCCACGGCGGTGAGGTCGTTCACGGCCATAACTGCGGTGGGCCGCGGCGATAGTTTGGAAATGTTCAAACCCGCCGCCAGCCCCCCTTCGAATCGCAAGTCTCCGTGAACAATCGGTCCGGGCTCCAATCCAAATTCCCGCATGCACTTTGTGTAGGCCTCCAGCCGGGCGATGTTGGATTTGAGCTTTGGCCGTCCGGCGATAAACGCAATCCGCCGATGCCCGCTCTTATGGAGGTATTCCACGATTTGTTTGATTCCAGAAAAATAGTCGATTCGCAGCTTGCTCACGTAACCGCGAACGGGCGCGAGGTCCAGAAAAGTGACGGCAATCCTTCTTCGCTCCAATTCGAGGATCAGCCGCGAACTGATCTCCGACGTCATGATCGCCACCCCTCGCACTTTGTGCTCCATCATGCGCTCCGCGGCTTCGCGCGTTCTTCGCGGATCGTAATTCGTGTCGCTGAGAATAGCATCGTAACCAAGCTGCCGGGCGCGCGTTTCGAAACTCTTGATCACTTCGGGGAAGAACGGGTTCACGATGTCGGACACAATAATTCCCAGCGTGCTGCTGTCTCGCGAAGCCAAATGCCGCGCGTGGGCGTTCGGAAAATATCCGAGGCGCTTCACGGTCAAGAGCACGAGGCGGTGCGTGCGCCGTCCCACTTTGCCCGTCTTATTCAAGACGTTCGAGACGGTCGCGGTGGACACACCTGCCGCCTTGGCGACATCGCGTATCGTTAGTCCCATAACGCCAGCATTCCGCTTTCCTCGACCAATTTCGACCTTACGCCACAACTCCAATTGCAAAATGCCAGAAACCTGCGCAGAGTATAAAACAAAAAAAGTGCTTGACAACATCCAAATTGCCGTGATATCTGCCAGGTTAAGCGGTTAAGTGCTTTTGCTTGGCTTAGCCTGGGGTTAAGGGGTTGCATCCATTCTGGCGTTTTTGGGGGAGTCACAGCAAACATTGATGTTCCTGGCGTGAGGCTTTGAGCCTTGTTCGCCGTCGGATGAGTTTCGCTAATCGTTCCAGCGATCTGTCGTTAGGACGATTCACAGCTCGGTCTGCCGGAAGAAGAAGCTGAAGCACTGCGCTCGGTCGGATTACGCCATGACGCCACGGCAATGGTTCCGAGGAGGCAGTTCATGAAGCGATTGGCACTCTCGATGTTGATTCGGCGAGTTTCTCTGGCGGTAGCTGCTGCATCTTCGCTCGCGCTGCTTGGCGCCACGCCGCTCCGCGCTCAGGTGGATACCGGCGCAATCTTGGGGACCGTTACCGATGCCTCAGGCTCGGCCGTACAAGGCGCCACCGTCACGCTTACGAATGAAGGCACAAACGCCGCTCTCTCCACCACCACTGGAAGCGATGGTGGGTACAAATTTACCCCCGTAAGAATCGGCAGCTATAAGTTAACTGTCACCGCCCAAGGCTTCGAGAAGATCGAACGGCCGCATGTCGGGGTCAACGTGGGCGAAAACGTTGTCGCTGATTTCTCTCTCAAGCCCGGCAACGTCACCACGACCATCGAAGTGACGGCTGCCGCTCCCGTTCTTCAGTCCCAAGACGCTTCCGTTGGCCAAGTCGTTAACTCGCGCAGCGTCAACGATCTCCCCCTGAACGGCCGGAATTTTACGTTCCTCGCCCAGCTCGCCGCTGGCGTCAACTCTCCTCAAGCCGACACCCGCGGAAACGCGGCAAACGGTGCCTTCTCCGCCAATGGCCTTCGACCCGCCCAGAACAACTACCTCCTTGACGGTATCGACAATAATTCGGACACCGTCGACTTCCTCAACGGCACGAACTACGTGGTTCTTCCTCCCATTGACGCTATTCAAGAATTTAAGGTGCAGACTTCTGACTTCAGCGCCGAGTTCGGCCGCTCCGGGGCCGCCGTCCTCAATGCCACCATCAAGTCCGGCACCAACGAGTTCCACGGAGATGTCTGGGAATTTTTCCGCAACGATAAGCTCGATGCCGCCGATTTCTTCGAAAACGAGCATCAGGTTCCCAAAGGCGAGCTTCGTCAGAACCAGTTCGGTTTCACCGCCGGTGGTCCCGTTTACATTCCCAAAGTGTTTAATGGCAAGAACAAAGTCTTCATTTTTGGCGACTACCAGGCCCTGCGCCGGGTTCAGGGAACGATTCTCAGCGGTTCTGTTCCCAGCCTAGCGGAGCGCAACAGCGGTTACACCAACTTCCAGGATCTGATTCTCGCTCAGTCCGGCACTGTCACTGACGCGCTGGGACGCACAATGCCACTCGGAACCATCTTGGACCCTGCCACGACCCGGGCCGTCGGTTGTGGCGTGACCGATTCGATTAGCGGCCTTCCCGGCCCTGCTTGTCCGTCGGGTGATCCGACCGGGACTACCGTGGGGTACGTGCGCGATCCCTTTGGTTGTGGTGCAAACGTAATGACTATTTCCATTGCTGCTTGCCCTAACTTGAACGTTATCCCAGTGGGACGCCTGGATTCCAACGCCATAGCACTGCTAAATCTCTATCCTCTGCCCACCACAAACGCAGTTGGGTCGTTATTCTCGAATTACGCTAATTCGCCAAAACTATTCGAGCATAGCAACTCTTTCGATACGCGAATGGACATCAACTTTAACGAAAAAAATCAATTATTCTACCGGTTCAGTTTGGTGGATGATCCTCAGTTTATTCCTGGCATTTTCGGCGGGCTGGCGGACGGCGGCGGTTTCCAACAGGGCAACCAAACCGCTATCGCGGAGCAGAGCGCTCTCGGCTATACCCACACGTTCTCGCCCACCTTGATTAACGAGCTTCGCGCCGGCTTGAACTACCTTCATACCACGCGCACTTCGCCCGACGCTGATGATCTGACCAACCTTCCCGGCCAGTTTGGAATCCTCGGCGTTCCACAGGTTTCCTTGAATGGCGGTCTACCTGCCTTCGGGATTAACGGCCTCTCCACTTTAGGCAGTAACGCCTTTCTGCCTTCGTCTGAAGTTACTTCCACGTTCCAACTAACCGACGATGTCACCAAGATTTACGGCAAGCACACTTTCAAAATGGGATTCGAGTGGCAGCACGTCAAATTCTCAACCTTGCAGCCACCCTGGTCCCGCGGAGAATATGACTATAACGGCGATTACACCGAAGTGCCCTCCATCGACAGTGGCAACACCGGACGCGCGGACTTCCTGTTGACGCCGGAAGCCGCGACTGTGCCCGGCGGGATCGATTTCGTCGGAGGTGCCAGCAACGTTGACCTGTCCAACATCTCCCTCACCGACAACGGCAAAAACTACTACGGTGCGTACATCAACGACGACTGGAAGGTTACGCGAAAGCTGACGGTGAATCTGGGTGTGCGTTATGACTTTTTTGGTTTGGTCTTCGAGCACCATTCAAACCAAGCCAATTTCGTCCCGGGCCCCGATTCTCCAACCGGCCAACCCTTATACATTATCCCTGAGGGTCCGAACGCGAACAATCTGTCCACTGGCTGCGCTACCTGCTTCACCAATTTGCTCGCTACGGACGGCATCGACCTTGACATCACAAATGCTTATGGCCCCGGCCTCGGGCATTCGCAAAACGACAATTTTGCACCTCGGGTAGGATTCGCCTACGAAGCAACTGAAAAGCTGGTTGTTCGCGGCGGTTTTGGCATCTTCTACAACGGGTTTGAAAACCGCGGTTTTTCGCCGAATCTTGGTGAGAATTATCCTTTCCAGTTCAATTTCACCTATGGCTCTCCTAACGATGTTTCTCCCATAAGCGCAGGCACGCCTTTTGCAGGGTGCCCAACGGCTGGTGGACAACCACTCGGTATCGCAACCTTCGAGACGGGGTTTTCTTGCAATTCCTTGACGCCTCTCGATGTCGACGCCAGCGGCTTGGCCTTGCGCGGAATTCAGTTTAATTATCAGACTCCCTACACCATGGGAGCCAATCTTACTTTGCAGTACCAACTGACTCCGTCGATGTCCGTGCAAGCCGGCTACGTCACCACGCTGGCCCGGCACTTGGAATCGTTCCCGGGCTACAACGAGCCTACCAGCATAGCGGCTGAAAACACTCCCGAAGCGGATCTCGTGCCATTCCCCGATTTTGGGTATGGTTCCAGCTACGCGGCTACCGCAGGCATGAGCGCATATCATTCTCTCCAAACCAAGGTCGAAAAACGGTTCGCCAACGGACTAGACTTCCTCTTCACGTACACCTACGCCAAGACGATGACCGACGCTGGCGACTTGCTCAACGGAGGCAGCGTGGCAGGCTATCGCGCTCCGCAAGTCCCTGGGCTCGGGATGGCCTTTGACTACGGCTTGGCGGACTTCGATCTTCGGAATGTCTTCCATTTCAGCGGCGACTATGAACTGCCCTTTGGCAGAGGCAAGCGCTTCTTGTCCGATGCTAGCGGGGCAGAAGATAAGCTGATTGGGGGTTGGAGCCTGAATTGGCTTTCCACTTTCCAAGGCGGCCAGCCCATTAGCCTTAGTTGCCCCAGCGGCACTGCTTCGAACCTCGGCTGTGGTGACCTTTATACCGGACAACCTCTGGACCTAGGACTGCACAATGACGCAAATGGTCTCTTGAGCTGGTTTGGCAATCCCGCAGCCTTCACTCAGCCGTGTGTTCTAGGCGCGGGCGGCGTGCCCGAGACAGGTAACCCCGCAGGATGCAAGCCGCTGACGGGCGCTGCCGCTCTCGGCGGCGTCACGCAGGTGCCGGGGCCGCCATTCGATAGACTGGACTTTTCTGTGTTTAAGCAAATTCCCCTGAACGAGCGCTTTCGCATGGAGTTCCGTGCGGAGTTCTTCAACATCGCCAACCATCCCAATTTCAGCGCACCTAACTTCGGCGGCAACGGCGTCGTCGCAATTTCCGGGTCGGGCAATTACAACACCTCGACATTTGGAGAAATCGGTTCGACGCGCGACGATCCCTACGATCCGCGGCAAATTCAGTTCGCTTTGAAGCTGTATTGGTAGCTTTGCCACACACCTCCCCGTGGAGCGCGCGTCGAGGGCGCTCTGCGGGGAGCCCCCTTTTACCCGCTCTTCCTCTGAACCACATTACGGTGGTAGCCTAGGTACGTCGTGCTCATGGGATTACGTTTTTTTGCCAGCCCCGTTTTACTCATCGTCTTGGCGTTCGCCTCAGTCGTCCCAGCCGTCGCTGGCCAGCAGCCGGAGGTTGACCGTGAGTTCCAATCCGCCGTCGCTCAATATAACTCGGGACACTATTCCGAAGCGGCCGCAAAACTCCTGGTCCTGCTCCCCCAGGCCCCGGAGAGCTTTGAGATTCACGAGCTGCTTGGGCTGGTCTATTCCGCGCAGTCCCTGGACGCCCGTGCCAACCCCTATCTTGAGAAAGCCGTCGAGCTGAACCCCAATTCCGCCCCCGCGCGTTCCAATCTCGCTGCCAACCTCATGCGCCTAAGAAAATTCGACCTCGCTGGCGAGCAGTTCAAGAAGGCTGCCGAACTCGAACCCCAAAACTTTGACACCAATCACAACCTTGCCGAGTTCTACGTTCAATTTGGGAAAATCACCGAAGCCGTGCCCTTTCTTGAGCGCGCGCAGCGCATCGACCCGACTTCCTACGACAATGGCTACGACCTGTCGCTCGCATATTTTCTCTCCGGGCGCCTTGAGGACTCCCGCCGCCAAATCCAGGATCTGCTGAAGCAGAAAAACACTGCTGAGCTGCACGACTTGCTGGGTGAGGTGGAGGAGAAAGACGGGAGATTCGTTCAGGCAGCCAACGAATTCGAGCTCGCCGCTCACGCGGACCCCAGCGAGGGCAATTTGTTCGATTGGGGAAGTGAGTTGCTCATCCATCGCACTCTCGGCCCGGCGATTGAAGTCTTCAAGGACGCCGCCGAGCGCTATCCCACCTCACAGCGCATTGCCATCGGTCTTGGCATGGCTCTCTACGCGCACGGTAACTATGACGACGCGGTCAAATCACTGATCCGCGCGGCCGATCTGAACCCCTCCGAGCCAAGCTGTTACCTTTTTCTCTCCAGAGCCTACGATAGTTCGCCGAGCCAGGCCGACGAGGTCATCCAGCGATTCCGTCGCTTCTCCGAACTCCAACCGCACAACGCTCAAGCCCTCTACTACTATGCGATGAGTCTGTGGAAAGGGAAGCGCGCCGAGGATCCGAGCTTAGATCTCGGCCAAATCGAGTCCCTACTCAAAAAATCTCTCGAACTCAATCCCAAGATGGCCGACGCGCACCTGCAGTTGGGCAATCTCTACTCCGACCAGCGCAAGTATGCTGAGGCCATCCCCGAATATGTCCGGGCTCTTGAGTTGAATGCCGATCTTGCCGACGCGCATTACCGCTTGGGACAGGCCTATGTCCGAACCGGCCAAAAGGATCTCGCCCAGCAGCAGCTACAGGTCTATCAAAGGATGAATGACAAGAACCTCGCGGATATCGAGAAACAAAGGGCAGAAATCCGTCAATTTGTGTATGCAGCGAAAGACAATCCGTCCGTCAAGCCATAATTGCACCTACACCGGGAGTTGTCAGACGGAGAAGGATGGCCTGTTTAACCGAGTGGTTAAATACAAAGATCTGCCCAAAGAAACCTATTTAACTGCTTGGTTAAATACGGGGCTGGCCCAGGCGGCTGATCCCGAGAATACGGCGCAAAACCTGGGGTCGGAAGCCCACTCCTGCAAACGCTTGACTTCGAACCTTGCGCGGCGTAGCGTACGCTAAGCATTGCGTTTACAGTGACCTACCACATGGTACCGTTGGCGAAAACAGGACAGATTTCGGCCACGCCTTCTCAACTTACTCGCAAAGACCTGGCCTCCACGTCCGGCGAACTTGCCAGGCAAGTGTCCTTCAGCCGCCGAGACTTCTTACGCAGCGCCACTGGCGTGGCTCTTGGCAGCGCACTCCTCGGAGCAGGGCTTGCGGCCAAAACGGGAATTCCCGAAAAGAAACGCAAGGTGGTGGTCATCACCTTTGGCGGTGGGGCTCGCGACGAAGAGACCTTTGCGCCGGAAGGCCAGGAGAATATCCCGCACATGATGCGGGAACTTATTCCTCAATCGTCGTTTTTCACCCAAGTGGTTAATCGCGGCATCCTCGGCCACTACGTCGCGACCGCAAGCCTGGCCACCGGCGTCTACGAAACGATCAATAATTTTGCGGCTGTCCCTCCGCAACATCCGACGGCGTTCGAATACTTCCGAAAGGAATTAAAACGCCCCTCGACCGATGCCTGGGTGGTGGCGCCCAGCAACGGCTTCAATCGCATCGGGGAAAGCGATAGTCGTTCTTATGGCCGGGGCATGGGCGCCAGAGTAATTTTGCCCAAGCATTTGCTGGCCGCAGCCGCGCCGGGAAGCCGCGTGGACTATGAACACCTGCTGCGGGACAACTACGAAACGCCGTTTTTCACTCCGGAACTGGGTGGCAGCGAGTTTGAATTGCAACAGCTCGAAATGCTTTTGAAACTCTCCGTGGACGATTTCCGGAAACATGCGCTCACGCTCTCGAGTCCAGATGAACTTTCCGTCTACATCGCGCGCCAATTGATGCGTCAATTGGCCCCCAGCCTCTTGTGGATCACCATGCACGATATCGATATAGCGCATGCCGGCGCCTATTCGCTCTATATCGATGGCATCCGCCGCACTGACCGGCTTTGCAGCGACCTATGGAAGACCATCCAGAGCGAGCCCGAATACGCCGGCAACACCACCGTTTTCATCTTGCCGGATTTCGGCCGGGACTCCGACCAGGATTCCGGCGGCAACGGATTTCAACACCACCGCACAGGTGACCCACTTTCTCGAACTACCTGGATGCTGGCGATGGGGCCGGGAGTTCGCGAGGGCGTCGTGTTCGATCAGGCCTTGGAGTCCACCGATTTAGTACCGACGATCGGTTCGATCCTCGGGTTTTCCGCGGCGTTATCGCAAGGCAAGCCCATCGCTCAACTGGTCTAACTCCATGCTTCCCAGTGACCTGAAGCCCGCGCTATTCAACGGCTACCCGCCGGAAGCAAGAAGACTCGTAACGAACGAACTCGCCGCGCTGCAGCGGCTGCCGCTGAGCTTTTTGCCGAGCTTATTGCGAGAGGTCATCGATTACGACTTCAAATTTCCTGCGGAGCGCAGGGCGCTCGAAAGGGAACTGGCCAATCTGAGTTCGCTTTCGCCAGAGCAAATCAAGGATTGGTTTCAAGGGTTCGCGCAAATTCACCTTTCCTCGGGACTGGAACAGCTTGATTGGGTAAACGCGCCGGCTCAGTTTGTGGAGCAGCTCTCCGCGTATCTTTGGACGACGCACCAACTCGATGCTTTTCGCGCAGCGGCGCTCGCTTACGCGGCGCGTCTACGCGAGGCCGCGCCGCCAGAAGCACCCGCGATGCCGCGGCTGGGCATTACTGTCATCGGCCAGGGCGTCACCACTCCGAGCGAACCTTTGTTTCGCAAACTTCGTCCGCACGGCGCTTACTTCAGCAGCGTGCAGCCTCAAGATGGTTTGAAGTTTCTACTGGATGCAGTTGCTGCCCGGGCTAAGGCACATCCGGTTGATTACGGCCACTGGTACATTGACGGCGGGGAAGCTGCGACTCACGACCTTGCACTTACTTGCGTTTCGTATCATGCCTTGGAACCGGCGCGCGAGATTTTGTCGGGCAAGATTCGCGCCGAAATCGAACGGCCAGGCATGGGGCCCGAAACGCTGCGCACACTTCTGGCGCAGTTGCGTCCGGCGGATCTTGGCATGGACGCAGGGCAGGACGCTGGCCCGAATCGAAGCAGAGGCAAATCAGGAGACCCCGTGTTGAACCTTTTTCAGGTCAAGCTGCTGACGGAAGGCTCCGGCACACAAGTCTTCAGCACGACTTTCGCGCAATGGGCGGCACGAGAAGCGCTGCGCCGCGCGCAACCTCTCACGCTCTTGGTGCGCTACGCGCCTCGGCAAAGGCAGAAGCCCATGAACGAGATGCTTTCAGGAACGACCGGCGAGACGGTGCTCGATCCGCTGGGCTCCCTCGTCGATGGGGATATGGGAGCCTATTACAACTGGCTGAACCAACAACGGCTGACGGGAGCGGAGCAATCTTCGTTTCTAGTTTGGTTCGAGAACCACAGCGAAGCGGTGGCGATCGGCCCTGCGATGCCACGTGGGACGGAATCTAACTCGGCAGTCGATCTCCAGAAACTGCTTTCCTGGATGAGCTGAGAATTCCCGAAAACTTACCGGGAGGAGAGAAGAATGTCCAAGTTTCGTCGGCCGCTGTGGTTAAGCGTTTCACTATGTACGCTCGCAATAACCTCATTGCTGGTCCCTTTGGCTTTGCGCAGCCAAACCACCGCGCCACCCCCTCCCGCGATTCTTTTGGGGACTGCGTGGTATCCCGAGCAATGGCCCGAGTCGAGATGGGACGCCGACCTAACGTTGATGCAGGAAGCCGGCGTGCACATGGTGCGCGTCGGCGAGTTCGCTTGGAGCACCATGGAACCATCGGAAGGCCAGTACAACTTTGCCTGGCTGGATCGCGCGATTGCGGCCGCCGCCAAACACCACATCTACACGGTTCTTGGCACGCCCACGGCCGCTCCGCCCGCTTGGCTGACGCAGAAGTATCCAGAGACGTTGCGAGTGTATGAAGATGGGCGCAGAGCCGAACATGGGAATCGCCAGCAGTTCAATTTTGCCAATCCCAAATACCGTGAGCTGGCGCGGGGGATTGCCGAGCAAATGGCCAAGCGTTACGGACATAATCCTTGGGTGCTCGGGTGGCAGATTGACAACGAATACGCCGACGTATCCTTCGACCCCGAGACCAAAGCCCAATTCCAACAATGGTTGAAAGCGCGCTACGCAACTATCGACAATCTGAATGTCCGCTGGACCACCGCCTATTGGAGCGAGACTTATTCCGATTGGAATCAAATTCCGATTGAAACGCGCGACGGCAATCCCGGTTTGCTATTGAGTTGGAAACGATTCGTG
>Ga0335073_10006369_pt1 | contig 16567 bp, 15 predicted proteins | sample Lox_Sample_22_FD_207093 | JGI IMG/M metagenome (GOLD analysis project Ga0335073, IMG submission 207093) | Soil microbial communities from Loxahatchee National Wildlife Refuge, Florida, United States - Lox_Sample_2.2 | ecosystem: Environmental > Terrestrial > Soil > Wetlands | place: USA... | reverse complement strand
AGCGCGATAACGAAGAGCCCCGCCCTGGACTCCCGGAGCCAGGTCACGCGAGCTCCGTCTCGGCCCCGGCCGGCCACTCGCTGTCGGGGACCTCCCCGGCGGCTGCCGCGAACGCCTGCAGCGCGCTAGCGATGGCTGCCTGCTGGCTTGCCGGAAGCCTGCCCAGGATCTCGGCCAGCAACTCGCGCCGCCGCGCGGTCGCCTGGTCCACTACCTCTCGTCCGGCAGCGGTGACCGAAACCAGCACCTCGCGCCGGTCGGAACGCGCGCGGTGCCGCCGGATCAGCTCCTTGCGGACCAGCCGGTCGCACATCCGGCCAGCCGTCGACGGCGTGACGCCAAGGGCCGCTGCCAGGTCGACCATCCGCTGTGACCCGCGCGAGGCAAGCACGACCAGGGCCCGGTACTGGGCAATCGTGGTGTCCTCGGCGACTGCGCCGAGCGATTGCTCGGTGACTGCGACCAGCGTCCGGCTGGCGGTCAGGACTGCGTCCACGATGGCCTGGCCTGCCGGGGTGTGCGCCGTGCCCACTAACTGCACCTCGTTCGCTAGGCGGGAGTCGCTGCTCAGGAGAGTTTCATTGCTTAGTGCAATGATTTCATATCCACTCTATCAGCCACTGCAATCAACGGACGGTGCCGGCGATCATGGGACGCGCCGTCTGGGATCATGTGCAGATGTCGTCATCACACCTGCGCTGGGTCGTGGCGGGCGGACTGGCAGCCTGGGCCGGCGCCCGGGTGGCAGGCGCCGACCGATTGCGCAGCGCTGAGGGATGGACTGTGCCGTCGCTGGCTTTCACTCCCTACGTGACAGCGGCGGCGGTGGCCGCCATCCCGTTGCTGCGGCGCAGTGGCAGTCGCGGTGTGGCGACGCTAGCGGCGGCGGCGCTGACCGCGGCGGTTGCGCCGCGTGCGATTCCGCGCCCTCAGCCGAGCGCCGATGGCGCCGAGTTGCGGGTGCTGACCGTGAACATGCTGGTCGGCCGCGCAGACGCCGAGTCGGTGGTCGGGCTCGTGCAGGCGACTGGCGCCGACGTCGTGTTCCTGCAGGAACTGACCGACGGGGCGCTGGCACGACTGCACAAGGCAGGGCTCGACAGTGTGCTGTCTTACCAGGTGCTCGAGCCGACTAACTTCGGCCCGAAAGGCAGCGGGATCTACGCGCGCTACCCGCTGCGCGATGGCCTGGAGGTCCCGCCCGCATCGCGATCCAGGCCCGTCGCTCGCTTGGACATCTCCCCGGAGCAGTCCGTTGAGCTGGTATGTGTCCACCTCCGCCCGCCGCGAGGGGCACAGTCGCCCGGCGGCGCCGCCCGCTGGCGAGCAGAGATGGCGATGCTGCCCGGCCCCAGCGACGACGTTCCGGTGATTCTCGCCGGTGACTTCAACGCGACGCTGGACCACACGCGGTTCCGTGCGCTCTTGCGCCTGGGTTACGTGGATGCAGCCGTTCAGGTTGGCCGCGGGCTCATCCCGACGTGGGGTCCCCGGCCCGGCGGCGAGGTGGCATTGCTGGCCATCGATCACATCCTGGTTGACCAGCGGTGCGCGGTGCGCACTGTCTCGGTCCACAGCCTGCCCGGCACAGATCACCGCGCCCTCTACGCGGAGATCCAGTTGCCGCGCCCCGCCCCGGCTGCCAGCTGACGCCACGAGCGGGGCAAGCATGGCCGATCCGCTGCCAGCGCTGGTGCGGCGGCGCGACTACGAGTGCAGGCTGACGCCGGATCGTGCGCTCGACTCCCTCAGCGAGGCACATGCCTTCCTCCAGGACCGCGGCCTGCTGACGCGTACCGCCGACTGCGCGCTGCCGAGCTTGTACGCGGCTTGCCACGAGGAGCCGATTCAGGTAGGCGGTCGCGGCTTTGCGAGCTGGCCGGCCACTAAATGGCCGTGGGCACACCAGCTTGCTGAGCTGCCCGGCGTGCTGTCGCTCGACGTTCATCAGGGCAAGACAATGCTGTTGTGGGACGATGTCGCGGCGCTGGCCGACCCGGTGTGCCGGGCGGAACTGGCCCGGATGGGGGCGGCGGATGCGGGCTGCGCCAAGCTGCTGGCGCATCTCGCCAGTTCCGGGCCTTCGCTTGCCGACGACGTCGAGGTCGAACTCGGCCTGACGCGCAAAGCGTTCAAGGCACTGCGCTTGCCGCTGCAGCGCTGCGGGGCGATTGTCGCGCGCTCGGTCGTGCTGCCAGCCCGCTCGGGGGAGGGGCACATCCATCGCAGCGAGCTCGCGCGCTGGGATCAGGTATATCCGAGGCCGTCCGGGCTGCCGCTCGACATGGTTGCGCTGATGGGAAGGACGCTGCGGGCGGCCGTGCTGGCGCCGGAGAAGGACTTGGTCCGGTGGTTCAGCTGGCGCTCGCTGCTGCCGGCTGACCTGGCCGGCCAGCTGCTCGAACGAGGCCTGGCAACCCGGCCAGCGCCGGGCTGGCTCGCCGCCCCCGCCTGACCCGGCTGTCCCGTGCCTGGATCGGCCTATCGACGGGCACCCCGGCCACTTAGCACCCGAAACTGCCCTCCGGAAACGGGCATAACGGTCCATAAGATGAGCTCGGAAGGGCAGTTTGGAGTGCTAAGTCGCGATGGTAGAGCTACCAGGTGACGCGAGCGCGCTCGCGCAGCCGCGCCGAGGCGCTCGGCGGCGCGCCGACGCGGTCCAGGCCGAGTAGCGCGGCACCAGCGACCGGCGGAACGTCCACGATCCGGATCTCCGAGCCGGGGATCCGCTCCGCCAGCCGGGCGGATATCGCGCCGTTAAGGAACGGGTCACGCGCCGTCATCAGGCTGCCGCCCAGCACGACTGGTACCGGCTGCGCGGCATCCCCGCTGTGCTGTCCGGCAAGACCGAGCCGGCCGGCAGCGACCTCGGCCATCAGGCAGATCTCCTCGGCCTGGCGAGCCAGCAAGCTCCTGGCCACCTGGTCGCCGTTGCTGGCTACCTTGAACAGCACCGGCACCAGCCGGTGCCGGTCTTCATGCGGGATCTTGCCGAGATGAATGCCGATGACGACGTCCTCGACGCGCTTCACGCCGAAGTAGGCCGCCACGGCAGCACGCAGTTCGGTTTCCGGCCCGCGTCCGTCTTCGGCCCTGACCGCCCACCAGAGCGCCTGCGGCCCTAGGTCGCCACCGCCGCCCCAGTCGCCGGACAGCTCACCCAGTGACAAGAACCGGGTCGTCCTGCCGTCCGGGGCAACCCCCACGCAGTTGATGCCGGCCCCGCAGACCACCCCGATGCCCCAGTGCGGGCTCGCTCCGTCGTCCAGGCCGGCCCGCAGGACAGCGAAGGTGTCGTTCAGCACCTCACTTGTCGCCGACCAGCCGAGGGAGGCGACCAGGCGATTCAGGTCCGCTTCTTCCGAAGGCAGGTCCGCGCCGGCCAGGCAGGCTGAGGTGTGCTGGGCGACGACATCGCCGGCCGGCAGTCCCGCCTGAGCCGCGGCAGACCGTACCAGCCCGGAGAGCACCGCGACAGTGCCGTCGATGCCGATGCCCTGGTGGTTGGAGTTGCCGCCGCGCGCTACCCCGAGGATGGAGCCGTCAGTACCGATCAGCGCGACGTCGGTCTTGCTGTTACCACCGTCGATGGCCAGGACCGCCGCGCGCCCGTCCGCACCAGCGCTACTCACTGGCCGGCGGCCCACGGCAGGAACCGCGCGTTCTCCGCGAGCAGCCGGTCGGTCAGCTTCTCGGCCACGTCGTACTGCCCGACCAGCGGGTGGGCGAGCAATGCCTTGGCAACCCGGTCCCGGCCACCGCGCAGCGCCGCGTCCAGGGCCAGTTCTTCGTACGCCGACACGTGCGCGATCAGGCCGCTCATCAGCGGGCTCACCGGCGCGACCGGTACCGGCTCGGCACCCGCCGAGCCGATCGTGGCAGACACTTCGATCACCGCCTGATCGGCGAGGAACGGCAGCGTCCCGTTGTTGCGCACGTTGACTACCTGGCGGTCGCGAGTGTTGCTGACCAGGGAGGCTAGCAGCGCAACCGCAGCCTCGGAGTAGTACGCGCCGCCCCGGTGCTGCAGCAGTTCCGGCTTGGTGTCCAGGGCGGGGTCGGCATACATCGCCAGCAGTTGCCGCTCGATCTCGGCGACGGCCTGCGCGCGTGTCTGGTGACCGCGCTCCTCCGCCACCACCGCGTCGTGCGCCCAGTAGTACCGGAGGTAATAGGAGGGAACGGCGCTTACGGCGCGGGTCACTGCCAGCGGCAGCCCGGTATGCGCGGCAATCTCCTCGCCGTGCGCGTCGAGCAGTTCGGGCAGCCGGTCCTTGCCGTCCACGAGTGCAGCGCGTTCCCAGGTCAGGTGGTTCAGGCCGACGTGGTCTAGCGCGACGGAATCGGGCGCCACGCCGAGCATGCCCGCGAAGGTGCGCTGGTATCCGATCGCCACGTTGCACAGGCCGATCGCCCGGTGGCCGCCGTCCAGCAGCGCCCTGGTGACGATGCCGACCGGGTTGGTGAAGTCGATGATCCACGCGTCACTGGCAGCACGCCGGCGCACGCGCTCGGCTACGTCCAGCACGACCGGCACGGTGCGCAGCGCCTTGGCGAAGCCGCCGGCCCCGGTTGTCTCCTGGCCGATGCAGCCGCAGTCCAGCGGCCATGTCTCGTCGCGATGCCGGGTGGCCTGGCCGCCGACCCGCAACTGCAGCAGCACCGCGCCGGCGCCGTCGATGGCAGCGTCATTGTCGGTGGTCCACGAGACGGTGGCCGGGTGACCGTAGCGGGCCATGATCCGGGCTGAGAATGGCCCGACAACCGCCAGCCGCTCGGCATCCGGATCAGCCAGGACTAGCTCAGTGATCTTGATGTCGCCGGTTAGCCGGGCGATGCCGTCGACAAGCTCGGGGGAGTAGGTAGAGCCGCCGCCGACAACCGCGAGTTTCATGGAGTACGCCTCACTTCAGCTAGACCGGTGTGTATTGACGCTGCGCTTCTGAGTTAGAAGGCCTTCACTTCCGCGCCGGACTGCGCGACCAGGCAGGCCACGTCGTGTCCGGCGGCGAGTTGCAGCAGCTTCGGGGTCTGGTGATTACAGTCCTCTATCGCTAGCGGGCACCGGAACCTGAAGCGGCAGCCGGGCATCGGGTTGATCACGCGCGGCGGCTCGCCCCGGTCGGTGTCGGCGCCGATGGTCAGCTCGGCTTTCGGGTCGGGGACTGCCGACAGCAGCAGCTGGGTGTACGGGTGGCGCGGGCTGGCCAGCACCTCCTCGACCGGGCCGGCCTCGGCGATCTGCCCGGCATACATGACGATGAGCCGGTCGGCGACATAGCGCGCGCTGGCGATGTCGTGGGTGATGTACAGGATCGACACGCCCTGCTCGTCGCGCAGCTGCTTCATCAGGTTGAGCAGCCCGATCCGGATCGACACGTCCAGCATCGACACTGGCTCGTCAGCCAGGATCAGCTTGGGCCGCATTGCCAGCGCCTGCGCGAATCCGACTCGCTGGCGTTGGCCGCCGCTGAGCTCGTGCGGGTACCGGTTCAGCACGTCGGCCGCCGGGCTGAGCCCGACAATCTCGAAGACTCGCCTGGCCTCCTCGGTGCGCTCAGCGGCGGACAGGTCCGGCCGGTGCAGCCTGAGGCTGCGCTGTACTCCGTGCGACACCCGGAATACCGGGTTGATCGAGCCGAACGGGTCCTGGAAGACCATCGGCACGTCGCTGCGGTACCGCAGCATGTCCGCGCGGGACCGCACGCCGGACAGCGCCTTGCCCTGGAAATAGATCTCGCCGGCAGTCGGCTGATAGATCCTGGCGAGCAGGCGCGCGATGGTGCTCTTGCCGCTGCCGCTCTCGCCGGCCAGCGCGACGATTTCCCGGTCGCCGATCTCCAGGCTCACTTCATCGACGGCATGCAGCGTGTTGCGGTGCAAGCCGCTGCCGATCCGGAAGTGCTTGGTCAGCCTCTCAGTCCGCAGCAACGGCGTGGTGTCAGTCACCGGGGCCGACCCCGTTTCCTACTCGAATGCACCGGACCAGAACGTCCTCGACGTGGTAGAGGCGCACGGGCGCTTCCTTGCACCTGTCTTGCACCTGCGGGCAGCGGGGCGCGAACCGGCAGCCTTCGGGCGGGCGGGCCAGGTCGGGCGGGCTACCGGGGATTCCGGTCAGCGGCACCTTCGGCCCGCGGATCGACGGGAAGGCATCAAGGAGACCGACGCTGTAGGGGTGCCGGGGCGAGTCGAACACGCTGCGGGTAGAGCCGAGCTCGGCCACCTGGCCGGCGTACATCACCATGAGCCGGTCGGAGAAGTGGCTGACCAGTGACATGTCATGGGTGACGAAGATGATCGCGAAGCCGAGCTGCTGCTGCAGTTCCTTGATCTGGATCATCAGTGAGCGCTGTGCGACGACGTCGAGAGCGGAGGTCGGCTCGTCCATGATGACCAGGTCCGGCGTGAACAGCAGCGCCATCGCGATCATTGACCGCTGCCGCATGCCGCCGGATAGCTGATGCGCGTAGCTGTTCAGGTGCACCGGGTCGATGCCGACCATGCGCAGCACCTCGACGGAACGCTGCGTGATCTCCTCTTTCGACCTGACGCCGTGCGCGCGCATCGCGTCGGTGAACTGGGCGCCGATCGTCTTAACCGGGTTGAGCGCGTTCATCGCGCTCTGCATGACCACTGACAGCTTCTTCCAGCGGATGCTGGCAAGCTGGTCTTCGGTCAGGTTCACGAGGTCGGTTCCCTGGAACGTGACGCTGCCGCCGTCCAGGACCGCCGGCGGTGACAGCAGCTGGGCGATCGCGAACAGCAGCGTGGACTTGCCGCAACCAGACTCGCCGACGATGCCGAGGAACTCGCCGCTGGCCAGGTCGAAGCTGACGTCCTCGACAGCGCGAACAGTGCCGCGCTTGGTCTGGTAGCAGACCGACAGGTCCCTGACCTCCAGGACCGGGCCCGTCTTCCGGCCGGCCAGGCCCACGTCCAGCTGCTCAGTCTGCCCGGTTCGCACTGAGCCTCCTCATTACGGGGTTCAGGTGGCGCGTGCGGGTAATCGGGACGCGCGCGAGTGCCGGGTTGCTGATCTCGTCGAAGGCGTAGTTAAGTAGCGCGAACGCTGCGCCGAGCAGCCCGATCAGAGCGCCGGGAATGAGCGCCCACATGTACTGATCGGTCTGCAGGGCCTCGTTGTTCTGGGCCCAGTAGAGCATCGTTCCCCAGCTCACCGAGTCCGGGTTGCCGAGGCCGAGGAATTGCAGGCCGGCTGCCGCCAGCACGTTGTAGACGGCGGTTCCGAGGAACGTCGCGACGATCAGCGACGTCATCGACGGGATGATCTCCACCATGATGACGTAGATGCTGCGCTCACCGCGGACTCTGGCTGCCTCCAGGTAGTCCCGGCTGCGGATCGACAGGGTCTGCGCGCGGAGCTGCCTGGCCCCGTAGGAGTAGCCGGTGACGACCAGCACGGCGATGAGGCCGGGAACGCCGATCCCGGGCAGGTAGGCCACGATGATGATGAGCAGCGGGAACGTCGGGACGACTAGCAGGACGTCGGTGATGAAGTTGAGCACCGCGTCCCACGTGCCACCGAGGTATCCGGCTGCCAGGCCCATGATCACCGACAGGAAGGTCGACAAGGCTCCGGATACGACGGCGATGATGAGCGTCTCCCTGGTGCCCCACACCGCCTGCGCGAACAGGTCCTGGCCGTAGGACGTGGTGCCGAGCCAGTGCGCGGCCGATGGCCCGAGGCTGCGTCCGTAGATCTCCGCCTGGGGATTGTCGCGGGCGATCGCCCACGGGAAGATTGCCAGGAACGTGAAAATCGCCAGCAGGACGGCGCCGGCGAATGCCTTCTTGTTCGACCGGATCGCCCGCCAGATCCGGGCGATGGCCTGGCCGGCATGTGCCTGACCGCCCGGCTGGGCGACGCCGGGGGCCGGCTCGCCGAGTGCTGCGCCTGTCAGAATGGCCATTGCCGCATCACCCCGCCGACCTGGTGCGTGGGTCCAAGATCGCGGTGACGATGTCGGCGAGCAGGATCGCCACCAGCACCGCGACTGTGATCAGCAAGAACAGCGCTTGCATCAGCGGGTAGTCCTCGGCGTCGAGCGCCTGGACGAGAAGGTAGCCGAGGCCGTTGTAGTTGAAGACGAACTCGACGAGCACGGCGCCGCTAACGATGAATCCGACCGACATGGCGAAGCCCGACAAGTTCGGCAGGATCGCGTTGCGGGCGGCGTAGTCGAGCATGATGCGCCGGCCGGACAGGCCCTTAGCCCTGGCCATCTTGACGTAGTCCTCGGCCAGGGTGGTGATCATGGTGTTCCGCATCGTCAGGATCCAGCCGCCGATCGAGGTGATGAGGATGGCGACCGCCGGCAGTATCGAGTGCTCGATCACGTTGCCGATGAACGACGGGCTCAGGCTTGGTGACAGTGACGGGTCATAGGCGAAGTCGTAGGGGAACCAGTGCAACTGGATGCCGAACACCAGGATCAGCAGCATCCCGACCCAGAAGTAGGGGATGGCTGAGGTGATGACGAACACCGGCGGCAGGATGCTGTCCAGCCAGCCGCCTCGCCGCCATGCTCCGACGATCCCGATCAGAGTGCCCAGGATGAAGGCCAGGATCGTGGTAACTCCGACCAGGCCCAGCGTGTAGAGGATCGCGCCGCGGATCACGACGCTCACCGGCGTCGGGAAGAAGGTCAGCGAGGTGCCGAGGTTGCCGGTCACCAGGTCGTGCAGGTAGCCGATGTACTGCGCGGCCAGGTTCTGCTTGGTGTTGACGCCGAAGGCGATCTCGATGGCCTTGAGCGCGACCGGGCTCAGCCGGCCGTGGAACTTTGCCAGCAGCGCGATCGCCGGGTTGCCCGGCATCAGCCGGGGCAGCAGGAAGTTAAGCGTCACGCAGGCCCACAGAGTGAGCACGAAAAACGCGGCTCGCCGGAGCAGGAATCTCATCTACTCCTCCTCGCTGTCAGCATCGTTCCTCGCGCTCACCCTGTGTGCCTTTCATCGCCTCGTCAAGGTGCAGCGCTCGCTGGCGAGCGCTGCACCTTGCTGCCTGCTACTTCTTGGGTGCCAGGTGCAGCAGCATGATGCCGAGGTCCGGCGTCGCGTACGCAGCTGGCTGGGCGAACGGATCGGTGGGCGTGGCCCAGCCGGTGAAGGCGGCGGTGTCGTACTGGTACCAGTCGACCTCCTCGGTCACCGGGATGAACGGCACGTCCTTGAGCATCACCAGCTGGAGCTGGTCCATGATGCTGTGCTGCATCGCCGGCGAGGTGGTGGTGGCGTACTCGTTCAGCAGGGCGTCCGTTGCCGGGTTGCTGTAGCGCTCGAAGTTGGTCGACGCCTGCTTCCCGATGGGCGCGGTGTTGGCCGAGTACAGCCACTGCCGGAACTCGTAGTACGGGGTCGGGCCGCCGGTCTCGTCGTAATAGGCGAGATCGAAGTTGCCGTCGAACAACCGGGTGTCGTAGTCCGTGCCGGCCAGGTTCTCCGGCGTGATCTGGATGCCGACTGCCTTGAGGTCCGTCTGGATGATCTGCATCGACGCGACCCAGTCCGAATACCCGCCTTCGTTGATGACGTTGAAGGACAGCGGCTGGCCCGACGGGGACACAAAGATGCCGCTCGAGTTCTTCTTGTACCCGGCCGCGGTCAGGATCTGCTCGGCCTTGGTCGGGTTGTAGGTGTAGTTGTACTTAGCCGCCTGCGCGGTGTCCTCCCAGGAGGAGAACGTCGGCGTGACGATGCCGGTCTGGTTCCCGGCTGGCTCGTAACCGGACTCGCCGACCTGCGAGACCTGTTGCCTGTTGATCGCGTAGGCCATCGCCTGGCGGACCGCCACGTTGGACAGGATCGGGTTCTTGAGGTTGATGAAGATGCCGACGTTCGCGAACGGCGGGAACCAGATGTGGTAGTTCGGGCTCTTGTCCAGGTAGAACGTCTTGATGTCCGGGATGTACTGCGCGCCGAGCTGCGCCTGGCCGGTAGCGAGTTCGGTGTTCGCCGGGTCGTTGCTGGTGAACGCGGGCTCGTCGACCTGCGAGATCTTGGGCTCACCTGGCTGCCAGTAGTTCTTGTTCGCCAGGAAGGTGATCTGCTCCGGCTTGCACTTGACCGTGTACGCGCCGGTGGCGATCGGGTCGGGGTCGTTGAAGGTGACCGGGTTGCTCAGCTTGGACCAGATGTGCTCAGGCACGATCGGCACCTGGTCGGCGATGTAGTAGAAGTACGGCACGGCCGCGTTCTTAAAGTTCATCACGACCTGGTTGGAGCCCTGCTGAGTCACGCTGGACAGCACGGACCAGACCGAGTTGAGGTCGAGGGCCGGGTACTTCTTCAGCAGGTTGAACGTGAAGACGACATCGGCGGCGGTGAACGGCTTGCCGTCGGACCACTTCACGCCGTTGCGGATGGTGAAGGTGATGGTCTTGTTGCCGTTGCTCCACGCGTAGTTGGTCGCGAGCCACGGCGAGATCTTCCCGTTGTCGAGCGAGTCGACGAACATCAGCGGCTCGTAGACGGGGCCGAAGTCGAGGAAGCTGACTGAGGAGTTGAACGGGTTGAACCCGCACGTCCACAGAGCGCCGCTCTCGTCGGAGATTGTTAGTACGCTGCCGGATCCGCTGGATCCGCTTCCCGATGATGTGCTGGTCCCGCAGGCAGCCGCCAGTAGGCCAGCAGCCCCGATAAGGGCACCGAGCGACCTGAGTCGTCTCATTTTGCCTAACCCTTCGATTCAGAGGTCAGCCGGATAGGAGGTGGCCCGGGGGGCTCCTGCGGGGAGGTCCCATGAGGCCGCTGGTAGGCATCGTCAGTGATTTGCTTACTGTAGTGCCCTTTGGATAGATTTATCTGATTCTTACCATTAACAGATGTGCCAGTTGGCCTCGTTGCTGCTGAGCCGCCGGTAGTTACGGCTGGCACCGTCGCCGGCTCGCTGGAGGCTGCACCGTCGGCAGCCGCATCGACAGCGAGCGCCACGGCGCCGAGCAGCGGCGCGTCATGCGGGAAATGGGCGAGGACGAGATCGGGCGGGTACGGGACGCCGCTGAGCAGCGCCTCCTCTAGTCGTGGCCCGATCCGGTCCCACGACCTGGTCATCCCGCCACCGACAGCGATGCGTGCCGGGTTGACCGCGATAGCGAGGTTCACCACGTGGAAGGCAAGCTCATCGACGAAATCAGAGACCAGGTCATTCAGGTCGGCGTCGGACGCGGCGGCCGCGAACACCTCGGCGGCGGTCAGCCGGTGACCCTGCAGGCTGGCCCGCCGTTGCAGTGCCGAGCCGCTGACCATGTCCTCGAGCGGGATCCGCAGGCCTCCGGCCCGCCCTACGTCGGCGGGCTCGCGCAGGCTGTAGCCGATCTCGCCGGATGCGCCCTGGCTACCGGACACCACCCGGCCGCCGGTGACGATCGCGGCCGCGAGGCCAGTGCCGAGGTTGAGGTAGATGGCCGGGTCGTAGCCGGCCAGCGCACCCCAGCGGGCTTCGGCCTGCGCTGCCGTCTTGGTGTCGGTGCCCATCCTGATGACCGCGCCAGGAAACGCGGCGCGCAGTTCGCGGCCGAGTTCCAGCTCTTCCCAGCCGTCGATGGCCGGGGCTAGCTCGACCCGGTCCTCGAACGGGATGCCGAAGGTAGCAACTCCCACCGCCGCTACCGTCGCTCCGGCAGCATGCGCGGCGACGAGGCCAGTCGCGGTAGCGACGCCATGGGAAAAGCTGGCGCGCGCGCCTTGCTCACCGTGGCTGTCGACGACGGCGGAGGCGAGCTTGTTGCCCGCCAGGTCGCAGACCGCTGTCGCGATCTTCGTACCGCCGAAATCAATGCCGAGCAAGACGGGGGGGTCGGTCATGCGGAGTCTCTCGAGTGCGGTCAGACGGGGATTCCGAAAAGATAGTTAGGACAGTATCCTAACTATGTGACACCCACAATCACGGTTTGGTATCAGTCCGCATCTGCCTGGACGCCAGCCGCGGCAGCGACGCGAGCCGTCGACGCTCGCCCTCTGAACTGCAGTGCGAAAGGATAAGGGGGTGGCCGTGACGACATCTACCGAAGCAGCGGAAACGGCGGACGTCGCTGGCCTGCTGCCAGCTCAGCCGGTCGCTCATCCGGCTGGCCAGCCGGGTGGTCAAGCCGCCAGTCAGCTCAGGGCCGGCCAGGCCGCGCGGCCGCAACTGCTCCGCGCGCTGAACGAGCAGCTCCTGCTGCAGCACATCCGCCAGCTCGGCCAGTGCTCGCGGGCGGAGCTAGCCCGGGTGTCCGGGCTGTCCAAGCCGACTGTCTCACTGGCGCTGGCGAACGTGGAGAGGTCTGGCCTGGTGCGCGAGGCCGGCCAGCGGACCGGGATGCCCGGCCGGTCGGCGGTGCTGTACGAGGTGCGCCCGGAGGCTGGCTACGTGCTCGGCCTGGACATCGGTCGCCAGTACCTGCGTGGCGCGCTGGCCGACCTGACCGGCGCGGCCATTGCCAGGTCACAGCTGCGGACCAGGGCGTCAAGCGCGAGCGGCCGGGTTGCCGAGCTGGTCGCCCTGGCGGATGCGCTGTGCGCCGAAGCCGGGATCGTCCGTTCGGCGGTCACTCAGACTGTCATCGGCACCCCGGGCGTCTACGACCCGCGCCGCGACGTAATCTCGCTGGCCGGCGAGCTGGCCGCATGGGGCAAGCCGGCCGTCGTGGCAGGACTCAAGGAGGCATTCGGCGACCAGCTCGTCGTAGAGAATGACGCCGACGCGGCAACGCTGGCTGAGCGCGAGCAAGGACACGGGCGGCACGCCGGCACCTTCGTCTTCGTGCACATCGGCACCGGCATCGGCATGGGCCTGATGATCGAAGGCAACCTGCACCGGGGCGTGCACGGGGTAGCCGGCGAGATCGCTTTCATGCCGATCTCGGCGGGACAGGGCTCCGACCCGCAGGATGCCCGGCGCCGCGGCACGCTGGAGGCTGCGGGCTCTGCCGCGGCTGTGGTGCGCGCCGCCCGCCGGGCCGGCATGCGGGGCTCGGTGTCAGCGCGCCGGGTGTTCGCGGCCGCCCAGGCAGGTGACGAGCGGGCCGCCGCGGTCGTGGCCGGCGAGGCCGAGCTGGTCGCCCGGGCTATCTGCGCGATCATCACGGTCATCGATCCCGCGCTGGTCGTGCTCGGCGGCGGCATCGGGCAGGCTCCCGGTTTCGCTGCCGCAGTCGAGGCCGAGCTGCTCAAGCTGGCCCCGGTCATGCCGGAAGTCCGCGTCAGCGCGCTGGGCACCGAGGCGATCGTGGACGGTTGCCTGGCGTCCGGGGCCGAGCTCGCCTGGCAGCGGCTTACCGCGCTGCTGCCGTAGCCTGCCGCGGCGTAGCCTGCCGCGGCGCGGCCGGTGCTGGCCCACCGGGGCACAGCGGCTACAGTCCAGTCGTGACTGTCGGTGATGATGCCAGCCCACACGAGACGGCCGGCGCCCCCGAAAGCCGGCACTACGCCACCCTGAGCCTGCCGCCGCCGAGCTACCTGCGGTGGGAGATCTTCGTCGTCTTCGCGGTCTCGCTGGGTGCGAGCGGTCTGAATGCGCTGCTGGACCTGATCGGCGCGCTCCTCTCCCGGCAGTCGCTCAGCAGCCAGCAGGCGCTGCTGGTCGGCCCGCTGTCCACGGTCAGCTGGTTCGACCTGGTGCTTCAGCTCGTCAGCATCGCCGAGGCGCTGATGCCGGTGGTGCTCGTGCTCTACCTGATGGCGAGGTCGGGGGAGCAGCCGTCGGTCATCGGCCTGGATGCAAGCCAGCCGGGCAAGGATCTGCTGCGAGGCGCAGTTCTCGCGGCCGTCATCGGCGGCCTGGGACTCGGCCTGTATGTAGCTGCGTTCCGGCTCGGAATGAGTCTGAACATCGTGCCCGAATCGCTGCCGGCGGTCTGGTGGCGGATCCCGGTACTGCTGCTCAGCGCCGCCCACGACGGGTTGCTGGAAGAGATCCTGGTCATCGGCTACCTGCTCCGGCGGCTGGATCAGCTGGGCTGGGCGCCGTGGAAGGCGATCGCCGCGGCTGCGGTGCTACGCGGCTCCTACCACCTCTACCAGGGCTTCGGTGCCTTCATCGGGAACGCGGTGATGGGCGTCATCTTCGGCATCCTGTACCGCCGGTGGGGCCGGGTGACGCCGCTGATCATCGCGCACACCCTGATCGACGCAGTGACGTTCATCGGTTATGCGTCGCTCGCGCACAAGGTTTCGTGGCTGCCCTGATGCCTGATGCGTGCTAGCGGCCGAGCGACTCGAGCACGACCGCGCCGGGCAGGCTAGCCAGCACAGCGCCAGGCAAGGTCAGCTTCGACCGGCGCACCCCGCTGCCGATGATGACGCGGTCCGTCTTCGCCACCGCCGCGTCGACGAAGACCGGCCAGTCTGCTGGCAGCCCGATCGGCGTGATCCCGCCGTACTCCATGCCGGTCAGCTCGACCGCCTGATCCATCGGCGCGAAGGACGCCTTGCGTACGTCGAGCTCGCGCTTCACCAGGCCGTTGACATCGGCGCGGGTAGTGGCGAGCACCATGCACGCGACCATCCTGGTGTCCCCGCCGCGGCGGCCCGCGATGACGACGCAGTTGGCGGACTCGCTCGGCGCCACCCCGTACCGCTCGCAGAACGCGGCAGTGTCGGCGAGCGCCGGGTCGATCTCCGCCACGCCGATCTCGCCGACGTTGAGCTTGCCGTCCAGGGCGGCAAGTGCGGCGGCCACCGCGTCGCAGAGCAGATCCGGGCGGTCCAGCGCGGGAACGGCGGCCAGGCTGCCGATGTGCATCGTCATCTGGCCGAGTCTAGGGCGAGGGCCGCCTGCCGACGATCACGAGGAGATGCTGGCCAGTTTCGCGCTGCCCTTGCGGACCGTGCTGCCACGCCGGTAATGGATGGTCACCATGGTGCCCGGCATCAGATCGGCAAGGGCGTCCTCGAGCTGTTCCAGGTTGGCGACGGGGCGGGAGTCGAGCTTCACGATGATGTCTCCCTTGCGCACGCCGGCGCCTGCTGCGGTGCTGCCGCCGGCGACCGCGAGCACGGCGACACCGGCCGGCTTGCCGGTGCTGTTTGCGGCCGTCTGTGCTGTGATGCCCAGTGTTCCGGTGCCGGGATTGGTCACCTTCCCGGACTTGATGATCTGGTCGGCGACGTCCCGCACGGTGTCGCTGGGGATTGCGAAGCCGATTCCGGGCGCGACGCCGTTCTCACCCGGTAGCCGGGCGGTGAGCGTCGGTATCCCGATGACCTCGCTGTTGAGAGTGACGAGCGCGCCGCCGCTGTTTCCGGGGTTGATCGCGGCGCTGGTCTGGATGGCAGCGCTAATCAGGGCCTTGCCCCCGCCCGGCTCGCCGGAACCGACGATCCGGCCGGTGGCCGAGATGATGCCCTGGGTAACGCTGTCGGTCAGGCCCAGCGGGTTGCCCATGGCCAGTACGATCTCGCCGATCTGCGCGCTGTTCGAGTTCGCGAACTTAGCCGGCTTCAGGTTGTCGGTGTCGCCTTCCACCCGGATCACCGCGAGGTCGTCCGGGCCGAATTCGCCGATCACCTTCCCGGTCACGGACATGTTGCCGACGGTCTCCTGTACCTTTACGGTTTTCGCGGTGCCGACGACGTGCAAGTTGGTGACGATGTCGCCGTGCCGGTCATAGACAACGCCAGAGCCGGTCGAGTTATCGGTCGCGATCTGCACGACCGACGGCAGCACGGAACGCACCGTTTGCTCGTACTGGGCCTCAAGCCGCGACGCGGGCGCGTTGCTGGCAGCGCTGCTGCTTGAGCAGCCTGCTATGGCGCCAGCCGCGAACGCCGCGGCCGTCGCAGCCGCGACCGCCGGCAGCCCTGAGAATCTGGGCACGCGTGATCTCGGCCACGGACCCACCGAAAGCCCCCCGGTGACGATTCGCCTATGCCCCTATTCTGTCCAGCATGTCGCTGACTGAATCACTAGTTGAGATGGTGGGCGGGACCGGCCTGACCGCCGGGAACGCCACCGCCGCCAGCCTCGGGACGGCGCTGGCGCGCGGCACGATTACGGCCGCCGAGCTGACCGCCTTCTACCTGGCCAGGATCGACCGCCTCAACCCGGCTCTGAACGCGGTGATCCGCACGGACCCGGCCGCCCCGGCGGAAGCGGCAGCCAGTGACGCCCGGCGCCTCGCCGGATCGGCGCGCGGGCCGCTCGACGGCATTCCGGTTCTGATCAAGGACAACGTGTCCGCGGCAGGGCTGCCCGCCACCGCGGGCTCGCCGGCGCTGGCTGGCGCCGAGGCGACTGACGCGTTCCTGGTATCGAGGCTGCGAGCGGCGGGCGCGGTGATCCTCGGCAAGGCGAACCTGTCGGAATGGGCGAACTTCCGCTCGCGACCCTCAAGCAGCGGGCTCAGCACGCTTGGCGGTCAGGCAGTGAACTCCCGCGGCAGCGGCCGCAGCCCGTCCGGCTCGAGCTCCGGGTCAGCCGTCGCGGTGGCCGCCGGACTGGCGCCGCTCGCGGTCGGGACGGAGACCGACGGCTCGATCGTGTCGCCAGCTGCCGCCTGCGGCGTGGTCGGGATCAAGCCGACCCTCGGCCTGATCAGCCGGTCCGGTGTGGTGCCCA
>Ga0335073_10006367_pt1 | contig 16567 bp, 16 predicted proteins | sample Lox_Sample_22_FD_207093 | JGI IMG/M metagenome (GOLD analysis project Ga0335073, IMG submission 207093) | Soil microbial communities from Loxahatchee National Wildlife Refuge, Florida, United States - Lox_Sample_2.2 | ecosystem: Environmental > Terrestrial > Soil > Wetlands | place: USA... | reverse complement strand
GTTAGGGTACGAACTCCAGGTACGAGACCGCTGGCATGGGCAGATCGAAGGCCAGCTCCAGCACCCCGTCTCGGTCCGCGGCGACCCGCCCCGCCGGCTCTAGTTCGTCCAGGGTGTTCAGCTCGCCCAGCTCAGCCCACTGTTCCGGTGACGGCCACGGCGCGCCATCGCGCATCCGCTGCCAGGCCGGGACGACATTGGAGTGTCCTTCATCGATCCGGTAGTGGCGCACCGTGTAGACCGCCTCGGATGGCACGGATACCCGCAACCGTACCCTGCGGTCCAGCAGCGGGTCCCCGTCGATCTTGCTCTGGTCCAGGGTGCCGTTCCAGGCCAGGACGCCGATCCGTCCGTCCTCGTGCCGTGCGGCCAGCGCCTCGACCAGCCCGTTTGCCCCGTCGCCGGCCACCGTGGCCGGCAGCCGGAACCGGCCGAGCCGGGCCAGCAGGGCCAGCGCCCAGTACCGGGGCTTGCGCAGGTTCCCCACCGACAGCAGCCCGAACCCGCCGTGGAACAGCTCCGGCGGCGCGCCGAGCTCCTCGAAGTGGTCGGAGGCCACCCAGTGCGACAGCGCCTCGATCCGGCCGAGCGCTGAGGCCATGCCGCGGAGCAGGAACGCCGCCGCGAAGACGGTGTCGCCGACGTGACGGAAGTGGACCGGGGTGGTGCCCCACTCGGTCCACCAGATCGGCGTCTGCTCCCGGCCGAACGCCGCGAGCACGGGCCGCAGGTCCAGCGGCACGTTCCCGTAGACGTGGGTGGACAGGAAGTCCAGCGGCGCGCCTGAATCCTGCACGTGGCCCAGCAGCTCCCAGATCCAGCCCGCCGCCGCCGAGGCCGGCCCGCCGACCCGCAGCTCCGGATCGGCCGCCCTGATCGCCCCGGCAGTGCAGTCGTAGAGCCGGAAGTACTCCTCGGGCGGGCCGGACCAGAACACCTCCAGGTTGGGTTCGTTCCAGACCTCGAACGCCCACCGGGACACTACCTCGTCCCGGCCGTACCGCTCGATCAGGTGGGCGGCCAGGTCGCCGGCCAGGGCCGCCCAGCGGTCCCAGTCCTTCGGCGGGGAGGTGATGGCCCCGTAGCTGAACACCGTCTGGCCCGGCTCGCGGGCCAGGGCCGCGGGCATGAACGACAGCTCGACGACCGGCCGCAGGCCGATGTCCATCAGCTCGTCGTACACCCGGTCGATGCCCGAGAAGTCGTGCACCGCGCGCCCGCCTGATTCGGTGTACACCCCGAGGTCGTCGTCCAGGATGCCGTGCGCGCGGACGGCCTGCACGCCGAGTTCGTCATGCACGATCCGCAGTGCCTCGCGCAGCTCCGCGCCGATGACCCGGCCGCCGGTCAGTTCCCGGCTCAGCAGGTAGCTCAGGTGTTCCGAGCCGATCATGGGCTGCCACGGCCGCGGCAGCTCACCGGACCCGGTCTGGCCGACCTCGATCGTGATCGTGGGCACCACGCCGTCGCCCGCGGCGGGCGCGGCCGCGATCGAGTCCGACAACGGCCCGGCGGATGCCCCGTCGGCCACCGCCGCCACCGCGTAATGCCGGACCCGGCCGGGTTCGCCCGAGGTGTCGGCGTACGGCGGGGCCGGCACCGCGAGCACGTCCCCGCCGCCGTGATCCAGCGGCTCGTACGCCTCGCCCGCGGCCCGGTAGACCAGGTAGCCGGCCGCCCCGGGCACCGGATCCCAGTCCAGCGTGACGTGCCCCCGGCCGGAGGTCGCCCGCAGCCCGCCCGGCCTCGCCAGGCCCGCCGCCGGGCCATGGTGCCGGTCCTGGCCCGGCACCTTCTGCCGTCCGATGCGCTCCTCCCAGCCGGCTCGAGCATCCGTCATAGGGACAGTGTCTCAACCCGGCCCCGCGCGGATCCAGCAGCCAAATCAAATATCGTGCTACGATACAGGCCGGTTGCCGTCGGCTTGCCGTTCCTGTTACCTCCAGGCGGGAGCGGCAAGCAAGGCAGCCGCGTCATCCGCCGATCATGATCATGGGTCGTTTTGGCCAAACACGGCCCATTTTGGCCCACGATCATGGAACGGCCTGCTTCCTTGAGGCACAACCGTGTCGGCCGCCGCGATGATGAAGGCCGGGTGGCCGGCCACGGCCGCTCCCGTCACGCAGATCCGCTGGGCCATCCCGGTCCTTTCACGTTCCCCGACAGCCTTTCCTCAAGAGCTCTTCAAACCGCCGGCCAGGCTCGCGCGCCGGGTGACCCGCTGCAGGTACTCCTCGCGGTCCAGCGGGTTGTCGTCGGTTCGCGGCCTGGTCGGCGCTACCCCGGAAACCGCCTCGTAGCGGTCGAACGCGCACTCCAGGACGCCGTCGCCGCGAGTCAGCGCCGGGAGTTCCTGCCGTAGCTCGTGCACCCGCGCTGCCGGGATGTCGCCCTCGAGCGTCAGCACCCGGCCGCGAGAGACCTGCCCGAGCGGGACGGCTCGCAGCCGGGCCAGCGCCGCCAGCAGCGACCCCAGCGTGTCGGCCGGCGCGTCGAGACAGAAGCGATGGATCGGCTCGCAGACCACGGTGCCCGCCTGCCGCAGCGCGCTGGTCAGGACCAGCGGCGTCAGCTTGCGGTAGTCCTCGCCCGTGCTCGACATGGCCTTGTTGAAGCGCTGGTACCCCAGGCCGTGCTTGCCCAGGTAGCCAGAGTGGGTCATCGTGACGCCGCAGTCGGGTACGTCCCAGCCGTGCAGGCCCTGCCGCAGGGTCTCCCGCACGGTGTCCTCGACCGCCCGGAAGAACGCCAGCGGCATGGAGCCCAGCTCCACCTCGATCCGGAACCGCACGCCCGAGCCGGGCGCGGCCGGATCGAGCCGGAGCCCGATCGTGGCCAGGAACGGATTGGGCGCCTGGTGCAGCCGTTCAACCGCGGCGCCGGTCCCGGCCAGCCGCTCGATGCAGATCGTGGTCGTCTCACGGAAACTGACCAGAACGCCGAAGTCGGCCGCCAGCGTGGCGCCGATGACTTCCTTCTGGACCTCACCGAACAGCGAGACGGAGATCTCCTGGCGCACATCGTCCTGCCGGACGCTGATCAGCGGATCCTGCTCGGCCAGCTGAGCCAGCGCCACCCGCAGCGCACCGCGGTCGCCCGGATCGCTGGGCACGACGACCGTCTCCAGGGTCGGCGGCGCGAACTGGTGCCGCCTCGCCGGTGTTTTCACCGCGCCGATCGCGTCGCCGACCTGGATCTCGGCCAGCCCCCGCAGCTTGCCGATCTGCCCGGCCGACACCGATGCGTGCCGGGTATCGGTGCCTTCGGCGAAGACGCTGATCGCGGTCACCTTCCGGGCCGGGCCCGGACCGGCCTGGACCCGGTCCCGGGTCCGCACGGTGCCGGAGAACATGCGGACGTAGGCGATCTTCTCGCCCGCCGCGCCGCGGTCGATCTTGAACACCCGGCCCGAAACGGGGCCCGCGGCGTCCTGTCCAGCCCTCGGCAGCAGCTCGGCCACGCCGTTCATCAGCGCGTCCACCCCTGCGCCGGTCAGGGCCGAGCCGAAGAACACCGGGTACGCCTGCCCGCGCCTGGCCTGCACCGCGAGTTCCCGCCGCAGCCGCCGGTAGGGGAGCCGGGGCTCACCGCCGACGTAGGCGGCCATGATCGCCTCGTTGTGCTCGGCCAGCATCTCGGTCAGCCGGGCGGTGAAGGGCGCGTCCGCGCCGTCCCAGCTGGTGGCCTCGGCCGCGCGCGTGCCCAGGTCACGCACGCCGCCCATCGCCACCACCGCCGGCGTCAGCCGCTCGGTGATATCCCGGAGCAGTCGGTCATAGCCCGCGCCGCGCCGGTCGATCTTGTTCACGAACAGCAGCGTCGGGACCTGCAGCCGCTGCAGCGCCCGCATCAGGATCCGGGTCTGCGGCTGCACCCCTTCGACGGCCGAGATCACCAGCACCGCCCCGTCGAGCACGCTCAGCGCGCGTTCCACCTCGGCGACGAAATCCGGATGCCCCGGGGTGTCGATGAGGTTGACGGTGACGTCGCCGACCGTGAACGAGACGACGGCCGACTTGATCGTGATGCCGCGCTGCCGCTCCAGCGCCAGCGAGTCGGTCTGGGTGGTGCCGTCATCGACGCTGCCGACCTCGTCGATGACCCCGGCCGCGTACAGCAGCCGTTCGGTCAGGGTGGTCTTACCGGCGTCTACATGCGCCAGGATCCCCAGGTTCAGCGTTCCGCGAGCCACGCTCCATACCCTCCGGACAGGTCACAAAGCCCTTGTCGATGGATATGAAGGCCGCTCGCATCTGTACTCCTAGGTCGGTGGTCAGCTCCAAGGTGCACCACCGGCCCGGCCGGGGCAACGTATTTTCATCCGAACGGGCCGCCTGCACGCCGCCAGGAAAGGCCGGATGCTGGTCAGGCGTCCCCGCGGAGGAGCACGGCCGCGCTGACCGCGATGAGCGCGGCCGCCAGGACGAGGAAGATACCGGTCTCGATGCCCTGGAACGTCCAGTAGCGGTCCGCGGGCTGGTAGGTCAGGAACCCGTGGAAGTGCGCCAGCGCCCGCGTGCACGACGGCGGGGGAGTAAAGGCACCCCGGGTCTGCTGGACGCAGGAAGCCGGGAGGTAATTGGCGGGGACGCCGTTGACCACGTTCCCGTTCGTGTTCTGGTCGATGGCCACGCCGTTCGGGCCGACGGCGCCCGATGCGATCTTCCAGAAGGACCCCGGCGGCGTGAAGCCGCTGGTGACCTTGTAGTACACGGTGACCGGGCTCATGTAGTGCGGGCGGAGCAGCAGCGTGATCACCGTGCGCACCGCGATGAACCCGGCCAGCGTGACGGCTATGGCCGGCAGCACCCGGCGCAGCAGCGTGCCGGCCGCGATGCCCAGGGCCATCGCGAACAGCGAGTAGGCCACCGGGACGATGCCCATGATGTCGAACCGGCCGGGGTCGAACGCGTTCAGCTGCTCGGCGTTGTTCGGCCCTTCCCACCAGGTCACCAGGGCCGAGATGATGCCACCCCAGACCGCCGCGGCCAGCAGCATCCAGCCGATCTTGACCGCGACCCAGCGGCTGCGGGTGACGCTCTGCATCCAGGCGAACTGCGTGGTGCCGGCCTCGGCCTCGGCGGCCACCAGCGGGGCCCCCCAGAACAGCCCGACCAGGACCGGTGCGCCCAGGGTCATGATGACCAGGAAGCCCACCGCGTGGCTGCCCAGGAATAGGGTGCTGCTCAGGTTCGCGCAGCTGTGGTTCGCGGTGCAGGCCACGAGCGCGGAGTGGTACTGCGACGCCATCTGCATGCCGGTGATCACCAGGAGGACGGCGAGCGCGGCCAGCAGCGCGGCGCCCACGAGAAACTGAATACGGTGCTGACGCCAGACGAGCCAGGTCATTGTTCTTCTCCTACCGCGGTCAGGCGGGTCGGGGCCGGCTCGGCATCCTGCCCCATGTAGCCCAGCACAAGCTCTTCCAGGCTGACGTCGGTGGCCTCGAACGCGGGGTCGATGACCGGGACCCCAGAACCGTTCAGCCGGACCAGCAGAGTGATCTGCCGCGGCGTGCGGGTCACCTGCACGACCCGGTGGCTCCGCTCGATGGCGGTGGTGTCCTTGCGCGGGCCGGTCAGGACCTGGTGCTCGGCCAGCAGGTCCTCGATGTCGCCGCACAGCTGGACCCGGGACGAGGCCAGCATGATGAGGTGGTCACAGACCCGTTCCAGGTCGGCGACCAAGTGCGAGGACAGGAGCACGGTCAGGCCGCCCGCGGCGACTCCGCCGGCGAGCAGGCCGAGGAAGTTCCGCCGGGCCAGCGGGTCGAGCGCGGCGACCGGCTCGTCCAGCAACAGCAGCCGGGGCTGCTTGGCCAGGCTGAGGGCGAGCCCGACCTGGGCCCGCTGACCTCCGGACAGCTTGCCCACCGCCCGGTCCAGCGGGATCTTCAGGGCCGTCAGCCGCTCCCGGACCGACTCTGCGTCCCAGCGCGGGTTCAGGTGCGCGCCCACGCGGATGTGATCCTCGGCCGACAGCCGCCGGTACAGCGGGATCTCCTGGGCCAGGAAGCCGATGTCGGCCAGGAAGGCCGGATCCTGGCGCGGGGTGGTCCCGTTCACCGTGACCTGGCCGGCGGTCGGCCGGGTCAGGCCGGCGAGCAGCCGGAGCAGTGTGGTCTTCCCAGCGCCGTTCGGGCCGATCAGCGCGGTGATCCGGCCCTCCGGGACGCTGATCGTGCAGTCCGTCAGCGCGCTGACCTTGCCGTAGCACTTGGTGAGCCCGCTGCTCTCGATTGCTGCCGGTCCGGAGAGAGCACGGCCCGGAGCCTGCTGTATCGGGTTCATGCGGTCTCCTCCTCGGCCGGCGCCCGCAACGTGACGCGCAGCAGCGATTCGATTGATTCGTCGTCTAGCCCGGCGTCGCGGGCTTCGCGCACCCAGCGGGCCAGGCTGCGGCCCAGCCGCGTATGAGTGCCCGGCGGCGGCCCGGGCGGGCGGCGGCGCACGAACGTGCCGTGCCCGACCCGGGCCTCGACCAGGCCCTCGCGCTCCAGGTCGCGATAGGCCTTCAGCACGGTGTTGGGGTTGATCGCCGTCGCCGAGACGACCTCCCGTACGGTGGGCAGCTGGTCGCCCACGTCGAGCACGCCCATCCGCAGCGCCTGCCTGACCTGCTGCACGATCTGCAGGTAGGGCGGTACCGCCGAACGCCCGTCAACGCGGAAGCTGATCATTCGCTGCTCATTCCCCAGGCTCATTCCCCGGGCTCATTCCCCGGCGCTCCAATGTATTAGTCACCTAAGACACTAGACATCTGGAGCGCCGATGTCAACGCTGCCGTGCGTGTCTCCCGCCTCGTCGTCGGGCCCACGGCGGAAACCCGTAACGGTCCCGTATCGCTGTCCTCGTAGGCTGTCGTGCGCATAACGAGGACGCGCGGACCGGGGAGTGGCATGCCGAACCAGCAGCCGGGTCGGCGGTCTCGCCTGGCCTGGGCGCTGCTCGGCCTTACCGTCGTGCTCGTGGCCGCGAGCCTGGTGATCGCTCTCACCGGCGGCGAGACCTGGAACCAGAAGCTCGCCACCACTCCGGTCGTGGTCGCGTTCGCTGCGGTCGGCGCGCTGGTCGCCGCGCGGACCGGGAACCGTCTCGGATGGTTGTTCCTGTCCGCGGCGGTGGCCGGTGCGGTCAGCCTGGCCGCGGAGGCCTACGCGGCGCGGGCCCCGGCCGACCGGCTCCCCGGAGCGGCGTGGGCGGGCTGGATCTTCACCGTGGTCCTGGGGATCGTGGCGACGCTGTTCTTCCTGGTCCCGCTGCTGTTCCCGGACGGACGGCCGCCCTCGCGGCGCTGGTGGCCGGTGGTGTGGATCGCGATCATCGACGCGCTCGTTCAGATGGTGACCGTGGCCCTGTCCGACGCGAACTTCTCCAACAACTTCCCTGGGCTACGGGACCCGGTGACGGTCGTCGCGCCGCTCGGGACGGCCTACAACCAGGCCGAGGCGGTCAGCCTCCTGGTGCTGCTGGCCGGCGTGATCTCGATCTTTGTCCGGTTCCGGCGCTCGGGCCAGGAAGAACGGTTGCAGCTCAAGTGGTTCATGTACGCCTCGGCCGTCGCGGCCGTGCCCATCGTGGTCGCCGCCCAGCTCGCCAGCGATCCGTTGCTCGAATGGGAGATCGTGTTCCCGCTCTTCCCGGTGGCCGTGGGCATCGCGATCCTGAAGTACCGGCTGTACGACATCGACCGGATCATCAGCCGTACCCTGAGCTACGCGATCGTGACCGGCTTGCTGGTCGGGCTGTACGCCGGATTGGTCCTGCTCGCCACCCAGGTGCTCCGGTTCCACAGCACGGTCGCGGTGGCCGCGGCCACGCTCGTCGCGGCCGCGCTGTTCGCCCCGCTGCGCCGGCGCGTGCAGCGCCTGGTGGACCGCCGGTTCAACCGGGTCCGCTACGACGCGGACCAGACCGTGGCCGCCTTCGCCGCCCGGCTCAGGGAGGCCGTCGACCTCGACACGGTCCGCTCCGACCTGCTGACGGTAGTCAGTCACGCCGTCGAGCCCGCCCACCTCTCGGTCTGGACCGCCCGCCGCAACCTGTGATTTCCATGATCGTGAAGGATTCAGCCCGGCGGACCGCGGACTTCGTGCCCGGATCAAGATCGGCCGTGTGGGCAGTTCGCAGCTCCGTCATGCATGTCCTTCCCACACCTCGGGGCTGTGCGCGGCCACGCGCTCGCCGATACACGCTAGGACCTCCCCGGCGGCCCGGGCCGGCACCTGCCGGCCGTCTCGCAGCCGCAGCGCCGCCTGCCCTGCGGCTGCCTCGCGAGCGCCGATCACCGCCTGGTAGGGCACCAGCCTGCTGACCTGGATTCTCGCGCCCAGGCTGCCGGACTCCGGCCGGGCCACCGCGGCCCGCAGCCCGCCTTCAACGGCCTGCCGGGCCAGCGCATCGGCCTCGGGCAACTGCGCGCTGGTGACCGGCAGCACGACGAGCTGTACCGGCGCGAGCCAGGCCGGGAAGGCACCGCCGTGCACGTCGATGAGATGAGCCACCGCCCGCTCGGCGCTGCCGATGATGCTCCGGTGCACCATCACCGGCTGGTGCCGGGTCCCATCGGCGCCGGCGTATTCCAGCCCGAACCGTTCGGGCAGGTAGAAGTCAACCTGCACGGTGGACAGGCTGGCTTCCCGTTCGGCGCTGTCGGTTATCTGCACGTCGATCTTCGGCCCGTAGAACGCGGCCTCGCCTTCCTCGGTCTCGAACGGCACCCCCGCGCCGACCAGGACCTGCTCGAGCAGGCCGGCGGCGCGCTCCCACATGTCACGGCCGCCGACGTACTTTCCGCCCGGGCCGGGCAGGGACAGCCGGTACCGGGCCGGCTCGATGCCGAGCGCCCGGTACGCCTGCTTGATCAGCCCCAGCGCGGCGGCTGCTTCCGCCGCTACCTGATCGGGGGTGCAGAAGATGTGCGCGTCGTTCAGTTGGATGGCGCGCACCCTGGTCAGCCCACCGAGCACGCCGGACAGCTCGGAACGGTACATGCCGCCTAGCTCCGCCAGCCGCAGCGGCAGGCCGCGGTAGCTGCGGGTCCGGGACCGGTAGATGAGCGCGTGATGGGGGCACAGGCTGGGCCGCAGCACTACCTGCTCGCTGCCGATGTCCATCGGCGGGTACATGCCGTCCCGGTAATGCGACCAGTGCCCCGAGATCTCGTACAGCTCGCGCTTGCCGAGGACGGGGGAGTAGACGTGCTGGTAGCCAGCCCGGCGCTCGACCTCTCGGACGTACTCCTCAAGCGCGCGCCGGATCGCGGCGCCGGCCGGCAGCCAGTACGGCAGCCCGGCGCCGATCAGCGGGTCGGTGTCGAACAGTTCGAGCTCACGGCCCAGCTTACGGTGGTCGTGCATGGTCATCTCCTCGCGATAACGCGGGGCAAGCGACCAGGAAATGCGAAAGCCCCGGAGCGCTCGCCCCGGGGCTTCGATAAGAACAGGTGTCAGCGCGCCGGGACCGACTCCGGCGTCGTCGTCATCGCCGCGCGCATCACGAATTCACCATAACACCCATTGCCGGCTCGGCCGTCGTAATACCCGTTCAGGGTGGCCGGCACGGTCAGCAGCCGGGCGTAGAACCCGTCCCGCCCTTCCACGTCGTCGGTGACCATCCGGCATTGCGCAAGTTCCATCGGCGCCTCCCTGGATGATGTCACCGGAAAGGACGGAACAGCGGACCAGAACGTGACCGTGTCGCATCCGGCGAGCCGCGGCACGAGCTGTCCGTCGCGGCGGCGGGCGTTCGTCGTCCTGGTAACCGCCCCGGACGGCCGGGGTTAGCCTGAGTGCTCTCACGTCATCCGGAGGACGGCCATGACCTACCTGCTGCTGATCTGCGTCGCCGAGAACGTCCAGCTCACTCGGGAAGAAAGTGCCGCTATAGGCCCCGCGACCGAGTCCTGGGTGGCCGAGACGGACGGCGGGGGTGTCCGGCGGGAGGGGGCACCGCTCGGGCCGGCCCGCGAGGGTGCCGTGGTGCGGATCCGCGACGGCGAGGTGCTGGTCAGCGACGGCCCGTTTGCCGAGACCAAGGAGCTGATCGCCGGGTACGACGTGATCGAGTGCTCAAGCCTGGACGAGGCCATCGAGGTGGCGGCCAGGCATCCGGTCGCCCGGTTCGGCGCGATCGAGGTCCGGCCGTTCAACTCCGACGGCTGGTGGCGGTCCCCGGATCGCGGCGGCGACCCCGAGTTCCTGATGATCCACTGCGTGGACGAGGCAGCCGTCCTGAGCTCGGCCGATGACTGCGATGTCCCGGGCTCTCAGGCGGCGCGGGAACAGCAGGCCTGGGACGCCGAGACGCATGCCCGCGGCGTGAAGCTCGCCGGCGGCCGGCTGGAGCCGTCCGGCGCGGCCCGGACGGTCCGCGTACGAGACGGGGAGGTACTGGTCACCGACGGGCCGTTTGCCGAGACCAAGGAGCAGGTGGGCGGGCTCAACGTCCTCGCCTGCCCGAGCCTGGCCCAGGCCGTCGAGATCGCCTCCCGGCATCCGACCGCCCGGACCGCGACCCTCGAGCTGCGCGTCGTCGTCTCGGGGTGAAGGCCACCGGGCAGGGATAGATCCCGCACCCCGGGGAAGACGATCGCCGGAGTCGCGCGTTCGCCCCTGGAGGCCGGCATGACGGAGAGTCTGGATAGTCGGCGGCTGGCCTTGGTTCACGCCGCCCAGCAGCAGTGGATCGCGGCGCTGACCGACCTGGGCGGCCGGAACACGCTGCTGTACTACAAGGATCGGCGGGCGAGCACGCTCGACCTGGCCCAAGCCGACCCCGAGGCCCTGGACCGGTTCACCGCGACCGGCTCGATCCGGCTGACCCGGCTGTTCAAGGACGTCGACCTGCGCGCCGACGCGATCAGGCGGATGCAGGCCATCCAGCGCAAGGCCCGGGAACTGCTCGAGGAGCGCGGCATCCGGGCCGGGTACCTGGCCACTGGTATGGCCCGCTGGGACGAGCTGTTCCTCGAGCCGCCGGATCCCCTCCAGCCGCCGGAGCCCTTCGAGCCTCCCCAGCCGTTTGAGCCTCCGGAGCCCTTCGAGCCGCCCGCGCCGCCGGAACCGATCCAGCCGCCCGACCCCTCCGAACCCCCCGCGCCCATCGAGCCCCCCAAGACCGCAGCTCTGCTCCCAGCCAGGCAGCAGCACCAATAGAACGTAACCTCGGTATGCCGCAACGCCAGGAAGCATGCTCAGCTGCGGCTGTTCCATGATCCTGGCCAGAAACGGCCAAATACGGCCCCAAACTGGCCACGATCATGATCGCCGCCCGGAATGTCTCAATGTCAAGTTCAGGCATAACGGGACATAGTCGGGATTTGGTTCCCACAGGAGGCTAGCTGCGGGCGCCCGACATTGCGTCAATGGCCGCACCGGCCCTTCAGTTCGCTAGCCATCAGAGAAACCTCCTCGGGCTGTGCGTCAGAAGCCTGCCCCGGGCCCGCCCGGCCCGGCGTAGTCATCTCAGCGGGCTCCTGTTCAGCCGGCGCACCGCCCAGTTACCGTGGGAAGCATGAACCGCGCGCTGCTCGTGGTGGACATGCAGAACGGCTTCTGCCACCCGGAAGGCTCGTTCACCCGGATCGGCATAGGGCTGGAGGGCGCGGACGGGGCCGTCCGCAACGCCGCCCTCGCCGTCGAACAGGCCCGCCGCGCCGGGATCCCGGTGGTGTTCACCCGGCACCTGTACCGGCCCGGCCGCGCCGATGAGGGCCGGGCCCTGAAGGGGAACAGCCCCGCGCTGGCCGGTATCGACGGCCTGCAGGCCGGCACCTGGGACGCCGACGTGGTCGCCGAGCTCGGCTGGGGACCAGATGACCTGACCGTGGACAAGGTCCGCTTCGACGCGTTCCAGTGGACCTCGCTCGAGCCGCTGCTGCGCGGCCTCGGCGTGACCGAACTGGTCGTCTGCGGCGTAGTCACGAACATCTGCGTGGAGACCACGATCCGCTCGGCGTTCATGCGCGACTTCCCGGTCATCCTGCTGGCCGACTGCTGCGCGGCCGGGACCCGGCGCCTGCACGACCTGTCCCTCGAGGTGCTCTCCGCCTATCGCCTCGCCGACATACAACGCATCACCCAGGGCTTCGACCTAAGCGCCGCAGCCCAAATCTCCGTCAGCGCCTGACCAGGACCCGCGCCACCAGCCGCCAGCCGAGCAGGAACAACCCCAGGAACGCGAGCGCCACGCCCACGAACGCCGCCGCCGTGCCCTGCCCCGCCACTACCCGCAGCACCATGCCGAGCCCGGCCGCCCCGAGCCACGCCCCCGCACCGGAAGGCCTCAGGGCCAAAGGCCGCCGCCAGGCCCGCGTCACCAGCCACCCAAGAGCCAGCCCGGCCAGGAACGGCCACGCCGTGGACGCGATCCCGCCCACGCTCTCCCCGCCCGCAGCGTCGTGCGAAGCCCGGCCGATGGTGACGAAGGCCAGCACGCAGCAGCAGTCCGCCAACGCTGCCAGCCAAGCCGATCGCACACGAAAAGGTTAGCGCTGCGGCTCGATGATCACCTTCAGGCCGGTGCGCTGCGCCGCCTCCCCGAACGCCTCTTTCGCCTCGTCCAGCCCCGCCTGCCTGCTCACCAGCGAGGCGAGATCCACCACGCCGCGCGCGGCCAGGCTGATCGCCCGCGGGTACACGTGGTTCATGCGGCGCACCATCGCGATCGTCAGCCCCTTGCGCCGCGCCACCGAGGCCTGGAACCTGATCGCGTCGTCGCCGGGGATGCCGGCCAGCACCACCCGCCCGCCGGGCCGGACCGACTCCATCGCCAGCCGAACGCCCTCGTCCGTGCCCGCCGCCTCGAACGCCACGTCCACCCCGGCCCCCACGAGCTCACCCAGCTCCGAAGACCCGGGCGCGACCACCAGGTCCGCGCCATACCGCGAGGCGGCCGAACGCCGGTGCGCCAGCGGCTCGATGGCCAGCACCGAACGAGCACCCGCCGCCTTCAGGGCCCCGATCAGCAGCAGCCCGATCGGCCCGCACCCCACCACCGACGCGGTCCCGGCGAACGGCAGGTGCCCGAGATCCACGCTGTGCAGCGCCACCCCGAGCGGCTCGAGCAGGGCCCCGTCCGCATCCGGGACACCATCCGGCAGCGGGTACAGCAACTCCGTCGGCCAGCTCATGAGCTCGCGCATCATGCCGTCAGTCTCGCCGTGCCCGGCGAACCGGATCCGGTAGCACAAGTTGGCGTAGCCGTCCCGGCACGCCCGGCACGTCCCGCAGGTGATGGCCGGATCGATGGCGACCCGCTCGCCCCGCCGCGGTCCCGCCTCGATCACCCCCGCGCCCTCGTGGCCCAGGACCAGCGGGTGCGCGATCGTCGCGTCGCCGATCGCACCCTCACCCCACCAGTGCAGGTCAGAGCCGCAGATCCCGACCGCGGTGACCCGTACCAGGCTCATCCTCTCCTCCGCCTCGGGCGCCGGCTCCTCGCCGACCCGCAGGTCGCCGACCCCGTAGAGCCTCGCCGCTCGCACCTGGCCTCCTTCTTTTATGCCGAACGGGCCGTGGTGCCCGCTCCCGGGAACCATAAAACCAGTGATCCCCGGTCGCAGGGAGACCGGGGATCACTGGTACGGGGCTACTTTGACCTAGGCGGCCGGTCCGGTCGCCAGGGTCACGTTGGCGGTTTGCGACTGGCCGGACTGGTCCACCCAGCTGATCGAGATCGAGTTGCCCGGGTGGTACTGGACCAGGGCGTGCGCGATGTCCTCGGCCGAGGAGACGCTCTGGCCGCCGACCGCGGTGATCGTGTCGCCCTCGGCGATTCCGGCGTTGGCGGCGGGGGAGCCGGAGACGGTCCCGGCGACGCTCACGCCGCTCGTGCTGCCCTGGCTGCCCTGGCCGCCGAAGCCGCCGGAGCCATCGGAGCCGCCGAACCCGCCAAAGCCACTGGAGCCGCTGGAGCCGCCGAACCCGCCGAACCCGCCCGTCGAGCTGCTCGAGGAGCCGCTCTCCAGGCCGAGGAAGGCGGTGGCGCCGATGTGCACGTCAGCCGAGGTGGTGCCGGCCTCGATCTGCTTGGCGATGGACAGCGCCTCGTTGATCGGGATCGCGAAGGCCTGCTCGGCGGTCGAGGACTGGCTCTCGGTCTGGCCGCTGCTGCCCGCGGCGGTGTCCATCCCGATCACCTGACCGAAGGAGTTGACCAGCGAGCCGCCCGAGTCACCGGGCTGGATGGGCGCGTTTGTCTCGATCAGCCCGGTCAGCTGCTCGCTGGCGCCGGACAGCTCGTCCGACGCGGTGATCGACTGGTTCAGCGCGGTCACCGTGCCGGTCGCGACCGACGGGGTGCCGCCCTTGCCCTCGGCGTTGCCCAGAGCCACCACACTGTCGCCGGTCTGCACCGTGGAGGAGTTGCCCAGGCTCGCCGTGGTCAGCCCGGACGCGTTCTGGAGCTGGATGACCGCGACGTCGTGGCTGGCGTCGTAGCCGACCACCGTGGCCGTGTAGGTCTTGCCGTTGCCGACGTCGGTGACCTTGATCGAGGTGGCGCCGTTGATCACGTGGTTGTTGGTGAGTATCTCGCCGTTGGACGTGAGCACGATGCCGGTGCCCTCCGAGGTCGCCCCTTGGTAACTGTCGGTGGACACCACGTCAACCAGCGCCGGGTCCACCCGGGAGGCGATCTCGCTGGAGGTCAGTGCGGTCTTGGACGTGGCCGTGACGGTGCCCGCCACGGTGTGGCCCGTGCTGCCGATCAACCCGCCCACCGTGGCCCCGGCGGCCAGCGCCACCGCGCCGGTCACGATCAGCCCGCGCTTGCGGCTCCGCCGCGGCGGCATCGGCGGCACGCTGCCCGCATACCAAGAGCCGCCGCCTGTGTAGCCGGATCCGCCCGCGTAGTCGGGTCCAGCGGGGTAGCCCTGCGGGTAGGGGTAGCCCTGTCCGTGTCCGGCGGCGGAGCCTTGTGGGCTCTGCGTTCCGCCCGCCTGCTCCGGGTTCTGTGGTTCAAATGGGTGGCTCATGGGTCTGTCTCGTCCCTGTCTCGCTCGCCGCGGCCTATGCGGCTTCCTCCTTGCGTTACACCTTGATATTCGGCCGCGGACCTTGAGCCCAGCCAAGGGGAAACCGCCGCAATGCTCTAAGTTTCCTGAACGTCGGCTGAATCCGTTCAGGCTGAAGAGTTCTCGGAGACCGGGACCAGTTCCCGTTCGGTGACGTCATCGTCGTCGGTGAGCCATTCGCGGATGGCCAGGGCCAGCAGCGCTGGGACCAGGTCCCGGGATCGCCGGGCCAGCCACGCCGTGCCCTTGGTCGCCATCCACCCGATCTCGGCCATCCGCGAGGGCGGCGGTGTCGACGGCTCCGGGTCGGGACCGGCACCGACCGGGAAGCCCGCCGCGGCCAGCAGGTCGTGGAACTGGCAGGCGACGAAGCGGTGCCCGCGCTCGTTCGGGTGCAGCCGGTCCACGCTCCAGAAGCGCCGCTCGTAGATGGTCGGGTCACGGGCCGCGTCCAGGTGCAGCGTGCCGTAGCGCAGCGCTATCTCATCCACCGCTGCGTTCACCGCGCGCATCCGCCGGCCCAGCGGCTTGGCCAGCGACTTCGGCAGGCCGAACATCTGGCCCGGGTCCGGCAGCCGCATGGTGAGGACCTGGGCGCCCGCGGCGCGCAGGCCCGCCACCGTGCGGGCCATTGCCGCGCCCGTGCGCTGCGGGTCGAAGTTGCCGCGCAGGGTGTCGTTGATGCCGACGACCACGCTGGCCACGTCGGGGTTCAGGGCAGTGGCGGCCGGCAGTTGCAGGCGCTCCACGTCGACCGCCAGCGCGCCCAGCGTGGCCAGGTTGTGCATGACCGGCTGGTGCAGGCTGGCGGCCAGCAGGGCGGCCCAGCCGCGCCACCCGCCGCCCTCGGGCGAATTGGGGTCCGGGTCGCCCATGCCCACCGTGATCGAGTCGCCGAGTGCGACAAAGGTCGTCATGCCGGCCTCCGCGAGTTCGCCATCACCGCTCTGGGCTCGTCCGCCACCAGGGACTCGTGAATGGCCAGGAAGGCCTGCACCGCCGCGGGCCAGCCGAAGCGTTCCGCACGGGCCCGGGCGGCCGCCCGGCGGGCCGCCTCCGGCCAGGACAGCACGGCGCTCACCCCGGCGGCCAGGTCCTCGCCGGCCACGCTGGCCCCGGCCTCGCCCACCACCTCGGGCAGCGCGGACTCCGCGCTCACCACCACCGGCGTTCCGCAGGCCAGCGCCTCGAGCCCGGCCAGCCCGAAGGTCTCCGCCGGCCCTGGGGCGATGGCGACGTCGGCGCTGGCCAGCAGCGCGGCCAGGGCGGTGCGGTCGGGCAGGAAGCCGGCGAACGTGACGGGCAGGCGGTCGCGGGCCGCGCGGCGTTCCAGGCGGGGGCGCAGCGGGCCGTCGCCCGCCACCACGAGCCGGGCGGGCAGGCCGCCCGCCCGCAGGGTGGCCAGCGTGTTCAGCGACCGCTGCGGCTTCTTCTCCGGCGACAGCCGGCCGCAGTGCACGAGCAGCGTCTCGCCCGGCGCGGCGTAGGCATCCCGGACCCGCCCGCCCGGCGCGGCGAAGGTGGTCAGGTCGACCCCGAGCGGGGCGCGCAG
>Ga0335073_10006365_pt1 | contig 16573 bp, 9 predicted proteins | sample Lox_Sample_22_FD_207093 | JGI IMG/M metagenome (GOLD analysis project Ga0335073, IMG submission 207093) | Soil microbial communities from Loxahatchee National Wildlife Refuge, Florida, United States - Lox_Sample_2.2 | ecosystem: Environmental > Terrestrial > Soil > Wetlands | place: USA: Florida... | reverse complement strand
CGAACGGTATATCGCGATATTCGCGACCTGTCGCTTTCGGGCGTGCCAGTGGAAGGCGAGGCCGGCGTGGGGTACCGGCTGAGCCACGGTTTCGATCTGCCGCCGATCATGTTCAGTCTGGATGAAGTGGAAGCGCTGGTGACGGGCGCGCGCATGGTGGAGGCCTGGGCGGGCGCCGAACTGGCATCGCATGCGCGATCGGCCATCGCCAAAATCGCGCTGGCGCTGCCCAAGTCGCGGCGCGAGGAAATCGAACGGACGCGCCTGTTTGCGCCGGGATTCCACGTGCCGAAAGCGGTGGCGGCGGGGCTCGACACCATCCGTCAGGGGATTCTGCGCGGGCGCAAGCTGCGTTTCAAATATGAGGATAAAGAGCAGCAGCATTCGATCCGCACGGTGCGTCCGCTGGCCGCGGCCTTCTGGGGCGGAAGCTGGACGGTAAGCGCCTGGTGCGAGACGCGCCAGGATTTCCGCAATTTCCGGCTGGATCGCATGCGGGAGATGGCGCTGCTGGAAGAGACATTCGAGGAGGAGCCGGGGAAATCGTTGGATGATTATCTGCGGCGGATGCGGCGAGAAGAGCGGCGGTAACCGGCTGGAGAGTACGGCCGCTCATCGCGGTACGATATCTGCAACGTGCGCATCACCAAGTTGGGAGAGTTCATCGACGCGGTTCGCGGAATCGTCCAGCAGTGGACGTTGCCGGACGCGGGCTGGTATCCCGCCCCCTGGTTTCGCGGTCATGGCGATCATGCCTGGAAGCTCGATCCCAGCCAATTTCGTGTGCGACGGCGTTAAGGCGGAGTTGGAACCGAGTGGTACAACGAGGCTACGCTGCTATCCGAGTCGGGCGCCTTTCTACCTGCAATCCGCGAGGTACCCGGCAAGCGACTGGGAGTGGCTATTTCTGATGCAACACTATGGCCTCCTGACACGCTTGCTGGACTGGACAGAAAGTCCTCTGATCGCGTTGCACTTCGCTTTGCGGGACAATCGCGGCGCGTCGGGCGCTTCGGTCTGGATGCTCGATCCGTGGTGGCTGAACAAGCAAAGCCTGGGAGAGTACGACATTCCACATGCGGGCGATGCGAGGTTATCGAGCTCGGCTCCTGGCAAACCGGAACCGGAGCCACATCTTCCGGTTGCCATTAAGCCCGTTCAGGCAAGTCCGCGGATCACCGCGCAGAGAGGGTTCTTCACGATTCACGGCACCAAGCGGCATGGCTTGTATGAGATGGGTGAGAGCACCTCCAAGAAAGAACTCTACCAGCTGCGGATCCCCAGGAAGCACGTTGGGGATATACGGGACGATCTGGTGCTGGCGGGAATTTCCGAAACGACCATCTTTCCGGAGTTCGAAGGACTTTGCCGGGAGATGAAGGACTGGTTCTACCCGAGCGAGTGAGTCGTGAGCAACTTTGAGGGGAAATCGCAGCTCACACGTGGAGTCGCGCCGGTTTGAGGAATTTGTACCGCGGGCGGCCAGGCCGATTGCCAATCGGCCGCAGGCTGCCAGCCTGCCCCACGGAAGCTCTACAGATCGATTGCTACAACTTCCAGATCCAGCACCGAGGGCACCGTCACCGTCAGCACGCCATTCGACTCCTGCGCCCGCGCCGCCTGCCCGGCGCCCAGAAGTTGGACCTTCTTGGCGTGCATGCCGGCCGGCAGACGCACGGCGACTTTCTGCGCCGGCGCCGGAATCAGCTCGCGAACCGGCCCTTTCATCAACATGGGATTTGTCAGGTTGACGAGATGGACGGTCATCGAATCCTTTTGCCGCCAGACGGTCACGTCCAGCGTGCCCGGCCCGGTCACCGATACGACCGGCGCTTCGTTGAGGGCCCACTCCACCGCGTTGCGCAGCAGCTTGGCGTGGTCCGGCGCCAGGACTTCCCAGAAGGTGCGGTCGATGTCCCAGGGAAAATACACTACCCGGCCCTTGCCGACGTCGCGGACGAACACTTCGGGAATGTCGGTCTTGGGTGTGCGCGGATAGACTTCCTCCATCGGCAGGTCGGGATATGACGGAATCAGCGTCAAAGGTGGATTTGGGTAGGCTGCCGTCGTCCGCGTATGAACGCGCGAGATACCGTTGATGATGCGCTCCGCATCTTCCAGGCCGGCCAGGAGCGGATGGCGCGCTTTGCCTTCGGCCTCCAGCCGCAGGTACGAATTCTGCATGCGAGGGTCGATGGCGCCGTCGTACGAAGCGCCGAACAACTCCGCGAGACCGAAATCGGCACGGCGCACGCCGCGCTCATCGTACAGCGAAGTTTCGTGCGTGGCCACGATTCCGCCGCCTCGTTCGACAAACTCGCGGATCTGCCGGCACTGCTGGTCCGATAGCGCCGCGAGATTGGGCAGGATCAGGGCCTTGAATCCGCTGGTCTGGCCGGCGTCCAACAGGCCGTCGTGCGCCATTTCGAAGGGGATGCGCGCTTCCACCAGCGCGTGGTAGTAGCCCAGCGTGTGGTCTTCGACTTTCTGACGCGCCTGGGCGCCGCCGTAGAAACGCGCGGTCTGCTGCGAATACACCAAGGCGGCGCGCGCCATCGGGGCTTGATTGCGCAGATACCGTTCGTTTCGAAAGTGCCAGTCGAAGACCTTCTCCACCACCGGCAGCCAGCGATGGTCGCGCAGCGTGGCGGCAAACTTGATGAACCAGGGACGCATGCCGTTGGCCACGCTATCCAGCACCCACATGCGGATCTCCGCCGGGCTTTGCACCGAATCCTTCCAGCGGTAGGCTTCCTCCACGCCCACGCTGAACATGCCGGCGATGGCCTTGTTGCCCATCGTCGAGCGATATTCCTTGGCGTTCCTCCCCGCAGCCCATAATGGCGTGAGCCCGCTGCGCGCCTGCCGGTCGGCGCACAGGGTCGCGGATTTTTCGCCGATACGCTTCATGTCGAGCTCGCTGAGCGCGCCGCCGCCGGTATTGGGAATGAAGCGCGCACCGGGATTGATCTTGCGGATTTCGCCGTCCCACAGGTCCCACAATTCGAAGAGGCGGCGCGCGCGCCAGTCGGTGTGCGCCATCCGTACGGGATCGTGCGGGTCGTTGGAGCGCGGCAGGTCGTAGCCCGACGCCGCCTTGAAATTCTCCCGGCAATGCTGGCAGTAGCACATGCCGCTGCCGCTCCAACGATTGCTGAAGATGCTATCCACCTTGTAGCGCTGGACGATTTCTTTGGTGACCTGCGTCATGAAATCGAAATTGTAGGGACCGAGCGCGCAGGTGAGCCACCAGCCGGGCATGGACCCGTGACGCCGCGGGTTGCCCTCGGCGTCCACGGCGATCCAATCCGGGTGCGCCTGGGCCATCGCGGGATGCGCGGCGTGCGGATCGGTGCGTGCGATCACGACCATGTCCAGTTTGCGGCAGCCGGCCACAAGGTCACCAAACGGGTCGCGATTGCCCAGCCATTGCGACCGGTAATGCAGCGGAATTTCGGTCGGATAAAAGGCCACGCATCCGCCGGCGCTGAGGCAGGCGGCGTCGGAATGGGTGCGCCGGAAATAGTCGAGCCAGAAATCGGCGTTGAACTGGCCGGGATCGTCTTCGACGAACGCGAGTTGCGCCCAACGCATGGGCCGGTCGAACCAGTCGGGCGGGTCGGCTGCGAAAGCCAGGTCGGCGGCAAGGGCGATGGCCGAAGCGCCGAGGAAAGCGCGGCGGTCGAGTTGAGGCATGAGTCGATTATCGCGCCTGGGAGACTCCGGCTGCTGCCGGTGCTAGACTGACGGCCGATGAAACGACCGGGTTATGCGCCGCCGTGCGCGCCTCAACAGTTTCCACGTCTATGGAACCGAAACAAGAGCCTGTCCTTCGTGGATATGTGGGCGTTGATCCGGAGGAATCAGGTATTCAATCCACTGTTCCCGCCAGGTCTCCTCGCCGGCCTCTTCTGGGAGGAGACTATGTTCACCAATCGCCGCCAGGAGGGAGGGCCCGCGGTTGGCTTCGGACAAATACAAGTCAGAGACTGGGGATGGAAGCTGGCGAAGTATGATCCCCGCTACGCCAGCGAAACCGCTGTGCTTGGGGACGACGACTTCAGTGTCCATTACACCAGCTTTGCGCTGAACTACCTAACGTCGGAGGAGCATCGTGATCTGGAAAATTCCCTGCGAGTCTATGCCGGCGTCGATTCCAGGCCGGTAAACAAAGACGCAGTCACGCGATGGAAGCGCTGCCGGGATTTGCTGCTGGCCGCCAACTTCACCTCCGAAGCAGTGAAAACGGCTCTGATGGCGGCTAAGCCGATGAATGACGGTCCCTGGTACGAAGATTTCTGGAATTTCGTGCTCCGCGGATTGCCTTCCGCGCAACTGGCGGCTGGAATGGAAGCGGCCATCTCTGAAAACTGATTCTCTTTCCGAAAGCAATTGACTCGATCCTGACCCGTGCCGACAGAGGCGATCGCGGGTTGCCCGCGGTGAAGAACCCTGGGGTTTGCTTGCCAACTGGAGGGCATTTCGGCAGACAAAAGACGATCGCCTGCCCCCCGACGGCGCGATGTGCGCCGAGATGAGTTCCGGCGCGGCAAGCCGAGAGCTTGCGCCACGACATTCACCGGGTTGCCGGATATCCGCGCCAGACGTATTCGAGCGCCTCGGCAAGCGTCTGCCGTTTTACGGAACTGTCGGTATGTCCGGCGTTGCGCGCGAACACAAACTGATAGTGATAGCCTTTGGCCGCGAGCACCCTGGCCATATTCTCGTTGGCCTGCACCCAGTCGTGCATGTTGTCACGCATCACGTTGGGGTGCAAAAGATCTCGATCCCCAACCTCCAGCCAGATGCGGATCGGCTTCACCGGCGATTTCGGAATCAGGTGCTCGTGGAATTCCCACGCGCCGTGCGGCGTTTCCGGATTCCACGGCCATTGCTGATTGACGTACGTTCCGGAGTACGTCAGCACGCGATGATACAGTTCCGGATGATACCAGGCCATGATTAGCGCGCACGATCCACCGGAACTGCCGCCCATGGTCGCCCGCCCGTCAGGATCCTTCGTCAGCTTCACGTTGCACTGCCTCTCGACGAGTGGCAGCACTTCCGTCTCGACGAATTCCGCATACCGCCCCGACATGGTGTCGTATTCGAGACCGCGTTCGCTGCCTTGAGCGTCGCCGGTGCCGTTGGCGATGGAGATCGCGATCATCACCGGCACGCGATGTTGCGCGATCAGGTTGTCGAGGAAAGTAAACAGCAGCCGGTCGGGTCCATCCGCGCCGACGATGAAGGGCGCCACGGCGCCGGGTACGTACTGTTTCGGCACATAGACGGCCAGCCTCCGCGTGTAAGGCGCCGGATGGCTGGTGGTGACGATCAACTTCGCCGGGTTCTCCGGATCTGGAGTGCCGGAGGTTCCATTCTCGCGCGTGATGCCGGGATACATTCTGCTATCCGCCGATTCCATCGTCAGGTTGAACACCGTGCCCTGCGGCACGCCTTCCTGCACGATCGCTTCCCTAGCCGGATTGTGTGTGGGGCCGAGAATGAAGTTGCCGTCGGCGTCGGCCGGAGCGTTGCCGCCGTCGGACAGATCCCTGGCGTCGACATACCCGGCCGTGTGCGGGTCGCGCGTGGGCGGCTGCGGACGCGTCGGGCGTTTTGTCGTGTCTTGAGCGAGCAGGACGGCGGCGATACCGATTACACAAAGGAAACCGAACTGGCGGAACACTGGAGCCTCCCGTGACCAACCATCTTACGTCTTTCCAGACTATCGGTTGTTTGTATTTGCCCGGATTGCGGGCCTCGGCTTCGACCGCGGGCGAGTGCCGGGAGTTCTATAGCGTTAAAAACAAGCTACACCGTCCAGTTCTTCTGTATGATAACGGAAAGAGTTGTTGATGCGGCTCAGAGCTGTGTGCGGGATACTCGCGGTCTTCCTCCTGCCTTGCGCGGGCCATGCCCAGTCCACCCTGGACCGGCAGTTCCAGCATACTATCCGTCCGTTCGTAACCAAATATTGCTTCGGTTGTCATAGCGGCCAGACACCCGCCGCGCAATTCGATCTGAAAGCCTACAGCACCCTCGACCAGGTGACTCGCGATTATCCCCAGTGGGCGCTGGTGCTCGAAAAGTTGTCGGCCAAGGAGATGCCACCGAAGCCGGCGCCGCCTCCTCCGGACGCAGCCCGTCAACAAGTCATCGATTGGATCAGAGCCGTCCGCGCCGCGGAAGTGCGCAAAATCGCGGGCGACCCCGGAGTCGTCTTGCCCCGGCGTTTGAGCAACGCCGAGTACAGCTACACCATCCGCGATCTCACGGGTCAGGATCTCCAGCCCACGCGCGAATTCCCGCTCGATCCCGCGAACACGGCGGGCTTCGACAATTCGGGCGAGTCGCTCACTATGTCGCCCGCTCTGCTGGCGAAGTATTTGCAGGCCGCTCGCGAAATCGCCAACCACATGGTCCTGAAGCCCGATGGCATCGATTTCGCGCCCTACCCCATGCTGGTCGAAACCGATTGCGACAAGTACGCCATCCAGCGGATCATCAGCTTCTATCGTCGTCAGCCCACCGATTTTGCCGATTATTTCCAGGCGGCCTGGCGGTTCCGCTATCGCGTCTCGCTTGGCCAGCCGGCGCAAACGCTGGCACAGGCCGCGGCCGCGTCCAACCTGAGCGCGAAGTACCTGCCGATGGTGTGGGAAATCCTGCACGACAACGACGCCGCCGCTCCCATCGCCACACTCCAAAACATGTGGAACCAGCTTCCCGCGCCGGACCAGGCGACTCCCGATGAGTTGCGCGGCCAATGCGCCGCCATGCGCGATTTCGTGGTGAGGATCCGCAAACACACGGCCATGCAGTTCGCCGCTCCGGTGGTGCGAGGCTTGCCTCCGGGCTCGCAGCCGCTGCTCAACTGGAAAAACCTCCAGTTCGCGACCCACCGCCGCCAAAGCGATCCGGCCGATTTGCGCAACGACAGCGATCCGCTGGTAATCGTGCCCCAGATTCCGAGGTATCCCGGCCTTCACCAGGAAGCTGCGCCGCGCTGGGCAGCTCTTTCCGCCAAAGCTCGCGCCAATGATTCCGATCTGGTGGTGCCGGCTGCGGAACGCGCGCGCTACGAGGCCGCATTCGAACGCTTTGCTTCGGTCTTTCCCGATACGTTTTACGTCAGCGAGCGCGGCCGCTATTTCCCCGACGATTCCCAGGACAAAGGCCGGCTGCTCAGCGCCGGCTACCACAACACCATGGGCTACTTCCGCGACGACGCGCCGCTCATGGAGTTGATTCTCGACGAAAAAGGCCAGGCCGAGTTGAATCGTCTGTGGAGCGAGTTCGATTTCATCGCCGCCTATACCGCCCGCACCTGGGTGCAATACTTCATCAATCAGAGCGGCGAGGTCGAGGGAAAAGGAGAAGAAGCCGGATCACCCCGTCCGCTGAATCACGAAATCACCGACAGCGAAGTGATCGACGGATTGCGCGACGCCTACCTCGCCAAGGCGGCCGCGAATCCATCCAACGATCCGGTCGCTCCGCGGGCGATCCGCGAATTTTTCGATGGCGTCAACGCCACCCTGCGCGGGCTGGAAAAAGAGCATCTGGACGCCGAACCGAAACATGTGGACGCGGTGCTGGCATTTGCCGCGCGCGCCTACCGCCGCCCCCTCACCTCATCCGAGCGCGACGATATGCGGGCGTATTACCGCGACCTGCGCAGCCGCATGTCGCACGAGGATGCCATTCGCGCATCCATCGCCGCCATCCTGATGTCGCCCGACTTCTTCTACCGCATCGACCTGCTCGATCCGGGATTCGGCGCGGCGTCGCCGGCCGCTCATCCAACAGCTTCGAAAGCCGCTCCGGCGGTTCCCACCCGTCCGCTTTCCGCTTATGCGATCGCCAGCCGCTTGAGCTATTTCCTCTGGGCCAGCACCCCCGACGAGGAACTGCTGCGGCATGCAGCCTCCGGCGACCTGCAAAACCCAGGCATGCTCGTAGCCCAGGCGCGCCGCATGCTGCAGGATGAGCGCGTGCGCGGCCTGGCCACGGAATTCGGTGGCAACTGGCTCGATTTCCGCCATTTTGAAACCATCAACACGGTCGACCGCACTCGTTTTTCCGAGTTCACCGACGCCCTCCGCGAAGCCATGTTCCAGGAGCCCATCCGATTCCTGGAGGACATGATCCGCCGCGACCGCCCGGTGCTCGACATGCTCTACGCCCGCCACACGTTCGTGAATCCGGTGCTCGCCGATCACTATCTCATTCCTGACGTCGACGACAGTGCCGATACCTGGATCCGCGTCGACAATGCCGATCAGTACGGCCGCGGAGGCTTGCTGCCCATGGCGGTATTTCTCACGCAGAACGCGCCCGGCCTGCGAACCAGTCCGGTAAAGCGCGGATTCTGGGTGGTGCACCGCGTCCTCGGCGAGATCATTCCGCCCCCGCCGCCGGTAGTTCCCGAATTGCCTCAAGACGAAGCCGCTTCGGCCCTGCCGCTGCGCGATGCGCTGGCCAGCCACCGCTCCAATCCGGCGTGCGCTTCCTGCCATGCGCGCTTCGACGCCTTCGGCCTGGTCTTCGAGGGCTACGGGCCCGTTGGCGAAGTGCGCACCAAGGACCTGGCTGGGCGTCCCGTCGATGCCGGCGCGGTTTTTCCAGGCGGCGCCGCAGCCACCGGCCTGGAGGGCCTCGAGACCTATATCCGCGAGCACCGGCAACAGGATTTCGTCGATACCCTCAGCCGCAAGCTATTGGCCTACGCGTTGAACCGGTCGCTGCTGCTTTCCGACGAACCGTTGATCGAAGCCATCGAGACGAAACTGCGGACGAACGAGTACCGCTTCAGCGCCTCGGTGGAGGCCATCGTCACCAGTCCGCAGTTTCTGACCGCGCGCCTTGCCGAGCCGCGCGAAGCTCCGGCTACCGAATCGAAGAGGTGATTTCATGAACCGGTCCAATCCCAGATCCGTTCCGCGGGGTGGCTCCGCCGCGGGTTTTTCCCGGCGCGCCGTCCTGCGCGGCGCCGGTTGCGCGCTGGCCTTGCCGTGGCTGGAATCGCTGCACGCTTTTGGCGATACGCCCGAGCCCGCGAACTTTCCCAAACGCTTCGGCGTGGTCTTCCTCGGGAACGGAATCAATGAAGACTGCTGGAGCGCCACCGGCTCGGGAGCCGGCATGGTTCTCAGCAAAACCCTGCAACCGCTGGAGCCGCTCAAGCAGAAGATCAATGTCATCGACGGCCTGTTTGTGAAGGCCTTGACGGGACAGGGCATCCACCCGGCGCAAACCGGCAGCCTGCTCTCCGGCGCGCATATTTCCAAGGGGGCGATCATTCACTCCGGCATCAGCATCGATCAGATGATCGCCAACCGCTTCGGTGCCGAAACTCCGCAATCCAGCATCGTTCTGGCTTGCGACCAGCCGATGACCGGCTACCACGAGACCAATTTTTCGCTTGCCTACAGCTCTCACATCTCATGGCAGACACCCGATTCGCCGGTGCCGGTCGAAATCTATCCGTCGCTCGCCTGGGACAATCTGTTCGACAATCGCGGCAGCCAGCAGAACATCAGCATTCTCGATCGCGTCAGGGGCCGGGCCGAGGAGCTGAGCCGCCGGATCGCTTCCGCCGACAAAACCAAGCTGGATGAATTCCTCGCCAGCGTGCGCGAAGTGGAAACACGCGTCGAAGGGGCGCGCGCCGGCAAAGCTTCCGCCGATGACGCCGCGCGCCGGCTCAACACCATCGCCGCCGCCATGGAGCGTCCCGCCAACGGACTTCCCGAGGACTTGCGCGACCACGCCCGCCTGATGTGCGACATCATCGCCCTGGCCTTTCAGACCGGCCAGACACGCGTGGCGTCGCTGATTATTTCGCGCGACCTTTCCGCGATGTATTATCCGTTCCTCAACGTCAAGGACGGCCATCACGCCGCCTCGCACGCCAACAATACCGACGGCTACGAGCGCATCGCGCGCTTCCACGTGGAGCAGTTTACCTACCTGGCATCCAAGCTCGACGCCATGAAGGAAGGCGAAGGCTCGGTGCTCGACAACACCTGCCTGATGTTCCTATCCAACCTTTGGATCGGCCGCAAGCACGACAATATGCGTCTGCCGTTGATCCTCGCCGGCGGTCTGGGCGGCACGCTGGAGACCGGCCGCTGTCTGGACTATCTCAACGAGGCTGAAGACAACCGCAAGATGTGCAGCCTTTATCTGTCGCTGATGGACCGGTTCGGCCTGAAGCTCGAATCGTTTGGCGACGCCAGTGAGCGCCTCGAACGGCTATGACCCATTTCGCTGCATTGCGCGCTATCGGTTGGTTAATGGCGGCTAACGGTCAGTGGATGGCCGACGCTGCCGCGTCGCAGCGTTTGGCTTCGCCGCGCGCCCGCGTCAACTGCGCCGCCCAGTCATTGGCGCCGGCCTGTTGTTTCAGCACCTGCTCCCAGGCGTCGGCGCTCTTCTGGTAGGCATCGCGGGCGGCCATCCAATCCTGGCGCCTTTGTTCCGCCGGCGCGGCCGCGGCCGCCGCCAGCATTTCGTGCACTTCACCCGCGTTCGACCAGGCTTGCGGCAGGAAGGACTGCGTCACGGGATTGGCGCCGTCGGCTCCGCGCGCCGCCGACGCCGCATCGATGGCTTTGTGGGCGAAGTGGATGGCCTGCTCCCTCTGCTGTTGCGCGGCGAGCACCTTGGCGAGTTCCTGGGACGACCGCCAAAAATAGTTCAGCGCCAGCAGGTCCTTCGGGTTCTTGCCGGTTACGCCCTCGGTAATGGTGATGGCCGCGAGCAGACTCGGGGCCGCGGCCGGTCCGTGACCGGTGGCGGCCAGCCGCCGGCCGATGTACATGTGCGTAGCCGCCAGGCGGCGCAGCACGCGCGCATCGCCTGGCTGGGAGTCGGCCAGCCTCTGAAAATCCGCCTGGGCGCGCCGCAGCGCCGCCAGCGCCGAATCCAGATCTTTGTCGGCGGGAATGGTCATGCCGAGTTTCATCAGCGCCATTCCCCGCTCTTCCACCGCCACATGATCGGCTGGGTCCGCAGCCACGAGGGTATCTCCGAGGGCTACGGCTTTGCGATAGGCATCCAGCGCTTCGGCCGAATCGCGCGGCCTGGCGACCGCGGCGCTGGTGCTTCCCGAAAGGGCGTCGCCGAGCTTCTCGTAGGTATCCATCAGATCGTGGCGGTATTGTGCGCTCAGCGGATGAGCCGCCAGCAGCACTTCGTGAATGCGGACGTCTTTGCGCTCCTCCTCCCGCGCCTCATCGAACTGGTTGGCGCTTTCCAGCACCGAGGACAGCATCGAGTGGCTCGATGCCAGCTCGGCCTGCATTTCCTCCTTGCCGGGCTGTGCCGCGGCCAGCCGCTCCTCGATCGCGACGCTCTTTCTTGCCGCGACAATTGCCCGCGCAATGTCCTGGTCTTCCCGCGCGCTGGCTTCGTAAAGCTGCGCCAGCGAGCGCAACGCGTCGAAATTGGACGGCTCGCGCCGCGCCACGGCCTCGCCGATTTCCTGTCCCTCGCGATACAGCTTCAGGCTCGCGTCGATTTCGTCGCGCGCCGCGAATATATTGCCCAGGCTCTCCCGCGTCGACATTTGAATGAGATTCGCGCGCGTCAGTTCCGCATGCCGTCCCGCCAGTTGGTCGGCAATGCTCTTGGCCTTGCGGTAGCTGATCTCGGCCTGCGCGCTCTGTCCCAGGCTGCTGGCGTATCCGTTGCCCTGTACGTCGCCGACGCGTTGATACGCCTCCGCCAGTTCCAGTTGCAGATCCTGGTCTCCGGCGGCTGAAATCGCCAGCCCGTCCAGATATTGCAGTGCCGTCTTCACCACCATTTCGCGCGCCTTCAACGATCCCGGCAGGTCGCGGATGGAATCGTAGATGTCGTAGAGCACCGCGTGCGCCATGCGCCGCACGTCGTTGAACCGCCTTTGCGCGCTGCGCGCCTCCATCGCCGAAACCGCAACTCCCGCCGCCAGCGTTGCCACCAGCAGTGCCGCCGCCGCTACTCCGGTCCGGTGCCTGCGGACGAATTTGCGCGTGCGATACGGCAGCGTATCCTTGCGCGCATTCACCGGCAGTCCATCCAGATAGCGCTGCAGGTCGCCGGCGAATTCGGCCACCGAACCATATCGTCTCGCCGGCTCCCGCTGCATCGCCATCAGAACGATGTTGTCCAGCTCGTCGGCCTTCAGCGGACTCGCTTCCTTACCGTCGCCCGGGCGGCGGCGCGACGCCGTGCTGGGCCGTTCCGGATCGTCCTCGCACACGGCGCGCAGCATCGCCGTCGTGCCGAGGTTCCGCGTCTGGTACGGACGCACGCCCGCCAGCAGCTCGTACAGGATCACGCCCAAAACGTAAACGTCGGCGGCGGTGTTGATCGGCCCGCCTTGTACCTGTTCCGGGCTGGCGTATTGCGGGGTCAACAGCATCATGCCGGTAACCGCAACCGTCGCATCCTCTCCATCGCCCGGCCCCAACAGCTTGGCGATGCCGAAATCCAGCAGCTTGGGAGTGCCTTCCGAATCCACCAGAATATTGCCGGGCTTCAGATCGCGATGCACCACCAGGTTCTGGTGCGCGCTTTGCACGGCCGCGCAAACTTTCAGGAACAGCCCGATTCGCTCGCGCGTGCTCAGCCGATGCTCATTGCAATAATCGGTGATCGGTTTTCCCGGGACGTACTCCATCACCAGAAACGGACGCCCGTCCGGCGTGCTTCCGCCGTCCAGCAGCCGCGCGATGTAGGGATGCTCGAGACGGGCCAGAATCTGGCGTTCGCGGCGGAAGCGGCGCAGCAATTCCGCTGTGTCCATGCCGCGCGTCACCACCTTGATGGCCACTTGCTTGCGGAACTCGTCATCGTCGCGCTCCGCCAGGTAGACCGTGCCCATACCGCCGTGGCCGATCTCGCGAACGATGCGATACACGCCTAGCCGGTCGCCCGGCGCCAGGCCAGAGGTTTCCGTACGGAACATCTCGACGCCCCGCCCCACGACTCCCGCGATCACCTGCTCCGCCCGCGAGTCGCACGCCAGCAGCGATTCCGCTTCGCGCCGCAGGTCTTCATCGCCGCCGCATTCCCGTTTCAGATACTCGGCGCGCCCGGCGGCATCCAGATCCATGGCGACGCGGACCAGCTCATCCAAGCGTGCCCATCGTTCCGGTGTCATGCTTAGCGCCCTCCGATCACCGAGAACACAACGATTCCCAGCGCCACGGCCAACAGCAGCATCCCCAACACCAGGTATAGAGTGCTGTAGGGCGCCGAGCGCACCAGCACCGCCTCATCCGCCTTGTCCGGGTTGAAATACACCATCACGTTGGAATTCACCGGATACTTCGCGAGTTCGCTCTCCGCCCGCTTCTTTCGCGCGAAACCCCGGCTGCCGAACTCGATCCGCTTGCCCGTGTACCCGACGCCTTTCACCAGGTAGTCGTAAAATACCGAAACCTGGTACTCCACCGAATCGGTCGAGTCACGCCGTACCAGGTCCGCCCGGGTGATGGTGCCCATCGCGTGGTGCCAGCTCTCACTCGCCCGCAAGCGGCTGCGCTGGTGGATACTGTAGGCGATCATCGCCACCCCGGCAATCAGGCAAATCGCCACGTAGCCAATCGACGCACCCGGCACGTCACCATCCTCAGCAGATCAGTATAGCCGTTGCGCGCCGCGGCGCAGACGCTGTGTGTTGGCGGTTCTATCTAATTCCCGTGCACGATCTTCCGCGCTTCCAGAAACTCCAGGAACCGCGACGGCCACGCCGCCACCGGACCCTGCGTGGTCGCCCGCACCCCGAACCCGTGGCCCACGCCCGTGTAGACGTGCAGTTCCGCAACCGCGCCGGCCTTCTTCAGTTCGATGTACAGCTCCGGCAGCCCCTGCGAAATATTGGTCCGGTCGTTTTCGCCGCAGACCAAGAACGCCGGCGGCGTGTCCTTCGAGAGCTTCATATCGCGCGGAATCGCCGGATAGATCAGCGCCTGAAAGGCCGGCTTCGAGCTGAGGCGGTCGATGGGGTCCGCGGCATCGGGCGATCCCGAGTCGTAGTGGGTCGCGGCCAGCGCCGCCAGTTCGCCTCCCGCCGAAAATCCCATGACACCAACGCGCTCCGGATCGATGTTCCATTCCGCGGCGCGGCGGCGCACCGTGCGAATTGCCCGCTGGATATCGGCCAGCGACTCGACTTCCACTTTGTATGTCGATCCCTTCTCACGCGCCAGTCGGTATTTCAGGACCACGCCCGCGACGCCGTGGTCGGCGAGCCACCGCGCCACGTTCAGCCCCTCGTGATCGGCCCAGAGTTCGCTGTGGCCGCCGCCGGGAGCGATTACCACCGCCGCGCCCGACGCCGTTGCTTTCGGCGGCGCAAACACTGCGATTGACGGACGATGCACGTTGGAAATTACGTGCTCGCCTTCCGGCGTGGTGCGGACGGCTTCTTCCCCGGTTTTGCCTTCCGATCCTGGAGCCCCATTCGGCCACAGCGCGATCCATTGCGGATCGGCCGCATTGGCCAAACCCGCCGTCAGCAATACGCACGCCAATACTCTGCTCACATCCGCACCTCGTCAGGTCGAGAATATCACTCGTACCGTGGGGCAGGCACTCTGCCGACCGCTTTTCTGCCGGCGTCCGGAAGGGCCGATGAGTGCCGGCCCACCAGGAAGGCGTGCCGGCACGAGTGCCTGCGCGACGCCGAGCGGGTGCTAAAATGCCTGTCGGGCCGGGATGAATCGACTGCGTTCCGTCGGGCTTGCAATGCTTTTGGCGTCGCTGGGTTTGCGCGCCGCCAATCCATCCTCTCTACCCGAGGGCTACACACGCCGCGTCTGGCAGACTCAGGACGGGCTGCCGGAAAACACCGTTCAGGCCTTCGCGCAAACTTCCGACAATTACCTTTGGATCGGCACCAGCGGCGGATTGGTCCGCTTCGATGGCGCCAGCTTCGTCGTCTACGATCGCGACAACACTCCCGCCATGCGCGAGAACAGCGTCTTTTGCCTGGCGGCGGCACGCGACGGCAGTCTCTGGGCCGGGACCGACGGAGCCGGCCTGCTGCGATACAAGGATGGCGTTTTCCGTTCGTACCGCGCCGCGCAGGGATTGACCAACGATTTCGTCCGCGCGGTTTTTCAAACCCGCGATGGTGTGCTCTGGGCCGGCACCGACGACGGGCTTTTCCGCCTCAACGGCGAGCGCCTGGTGCGCGTCGACGGCACCGGCAATATTCCCCAACTCGCGGTACACGCCATTCGCGAGGACCGCGACGGCAATCTCTGGGTCGGCGGCTCGATCGTAATTGCGATTCGCGGCGACAGCGCCCGCGAGTATCACCTTGAAGGCGTCGGCAGCGCCAGCCGCGTCAAATCGATTTCCGAGACCGCCGATGGCTCTATCTGGATCGGCACGGTTTCCGGTCTGCTGAAATTGACTCGCAGCCAGCGCGACAGCGGACGATTCGAGCGCGTTCCGGAGATTTCCGCCACCGTGCGCGCTCTTCGGGTGGACCGCGCGGGCGATCTCTGGATCGGCACTATCGGTGATGGCCTCCTGCGCTACTCCCAAGGCCAAATCACGCGCATCACCGCGCCCGATAATCCGCCCAGCGCCACCGTACTGGCGATCTTCGGCGACAACGAGCGCAATATCTGGGCCGGGATGCAGACCGGGCTGCTGCGCCTCAGCCGCGCCGCCATGAGCACGTTCCCGCTGCCCGATACCGCCAACGCCGATTTCGGCACGGTGTACGCCGACCCGGATGGCTCACTCTGGGTCGCCGGCACCCACTTGTTCCGCATCAACGCCCGCCGCGATCGCTCCGAACTCGTGCCCTCTCCTCCTCCTGAAGTGCGCGTCCGCAGCGTCTTCCGCGACCGCGCCGGCGCTCTCTGGATCGGCACCGAAGGCGATGGAGTTTACCGCACGCTCAATGGACATCGCGAACAGTACACCAAGCGCACCGGCCTGGTGAACGATTTTGTGCGCGCGTTTCTCGAAGGCCGCGACGGTAGCGTCTGGATTGGCACCGACGAGGGTGTCACCCGCTGGCGCGACGGCACGCTCACCAATTACCTGGAGCCCCAGGGACTGGCTTATTTCAGCGTTCGTGTCCTGGCCGAAGATCATCGCGGCGATATCTGGATCGGCACGGAGCGGGGCGTGAGTCATTGGCGAAACGGCGCGTTCCTGCAGGACGAAATCACCGCGCGGCTGCGGCTGGAGAAAATCTGGGCCATCCACGAGGACCGCGACGGCGGCCTGTGGTTCGGCACCCGCGGCGCCGGACTGTTCCGCTGGCGCGATGGCACGCTGACGGAATTCGGCACCGGGCAGGGCCTCGCCGCCGCCAGCATTTACCAGATCCTCGAGGACGATCGCGGTGTCTTCTGGATGAGCGGGCCCAACGCCATTCTGGCCGTCTCCCGCGAGGACCTCGACAGGCTCGCCAGCCATCCCGGATTCCACCCCGCCGTCACTCTGTACGGTTTGTCAGACGGCGTCGAGGCCACGCAGATTTACGGAGGTGTTTCACCGGCCGGCTGCCTTGCCGCCAACGGGGAAATCTGGTTCCCCAGCAACCGCGGCC